>Ga0335072_10005029_pt1 | contig 19504 bp, 17 predicted proteins | sample Lox_Sample_21_FD_206725 | JGI IMG/M metagenome (GOLD analysis project Ga0335072, IMG submission 206725) | Soil microbial communities from Loxahatchee National Wildlife Refuge, Florida, United States - Lox_Sample_2.1 | ecosystem: Environmental > Terrestrial > Soil > Wetlands | place: USA...
CATCAATCCGCACTCGGACAAAGCCGTCTTGCGCCAGCTTTTCGAGCTCTTTGCGATAGGCTCCTTTTCGTCCGCGAACGACGGGGGCCAAAATCATGATGCGATCGTCGGGCTGGCACAGCTCGCCATTGAGGATGGCCTGGACGATTTGTTCGCTGGACTGGCGGGCGATGGGTTTGCCGCACTTGGGGCAGTGCGGGACGCCGACGGAAGCGTAGATGACGCGAAGATAATCGTAGATTTCCGTGATTGTACCGACGGTGGAGCGCGGTGAGCGCGTCGTGGTTTTCTGTTCGATGGCGATAGAGGGCGAAAGGCCTTCGATGACGTCGACTTCCGGCCGCTCCATTTGATCGAGGAACTGCCGGGCGTAGGCAGAGAGCGATTCGACGTAGCGGCGCTGTCCCTCCGCATAGATGGTATCGAAGGCCAGAGAGGATTTGCCAGATCCGGACAGGCCGGTGATGACGGTCAAGGTGTTGCGCGGAATTTCGAGGCTGATGTTCTTGAGGTTATGCTGCCGAGCGCCCCGGATTACGAGTTTGGTCAGGCCCATGAGACTTGAAGACTCCCTCCACAGGAGCTCCGGCGCTCAGTGGGTAGACTGAGCCCAGAATAACTCTTCACAATAGCAGGGAAAATTCGGCGGGGTCAAGAATGGGTGAATAGAGATTGATTATTCGAGACTAATCCGGAAAGGGAAATGCTGGCGTGCATAGAGGAAGCGGGTTCACGAAGCTTCTTGCCTGGAAAGGACCCAGTCGAGCGCCTCCTCCAGACTGCGAAATACACGGATTCCGCGTTCGCCCGCGTTTTCCCGGAGGATTTCATACATCCGTGCGAGACCGAATTCCAGGTCGTTCGCTACGAGAAACGCGCGGCGCGACTCCTTTGAGAAGATGTTGGATATCGCAAGTTGCTTGACGTCGGCGGGGGTGAGCAAAACTTGAGTAACGTGTGTGAAATCCATGAGTTGCGAAAAGGTCGGATCGAAATCGGGGTCGGCCCGCAGCCGGTTTTGGTGGCCAAGCGCATCTTCCTTGTTGAAGGAGCCGGTCGCAGAGCTCAACACGAGTCTGCGCTCCTTGTCTATTTTGTAGAAAGCTGGCATGGCTCAACGGCGGGGGGAGTGACTGCTCGCGAACTACAGGTCAGCATCTCAAGAATCCCATTGGAACGGTTCCGCTGACAGTTGATCCCTCCTCGGAGTCATCAGTGTAACTCATTGACGCCAGAATAGGAGAGAGGAGGTACTGGCAGGAAGAAGCTGGGGCTGTGGGACGAGGCAGCCGGCTACAGGATTTACCTGACGCGTAAATTTTCGCGGAGGTAGAGCGTTTTTACCCAGCTATCCGGCGACAAGCCCATGAAAACAAATGACTTACACTTGGCTCACCATGTGCATTACCACAAGCGGTGGGGGAGGCGAGCCGAGGATCCCTTTAGGGGATTGAGGGCTGGGCCGGTTCGTTTCTCCCCCCTATCACTTTCGCCGATCGGTGACCCGGAAATTCCATCCGGACCGTCACCAACCTACCTCAAACCACACGAACGAACCCGAACCCGGCGGAAGTGTCTTTGCAAGCGAGCGCAGCGGCTTAAAATAGCCAGTGGTCCAATCGGGGTCCATCCGGAATCGAAGGGGCTAGTTTTAGCAAAGGCTAATGGACTTCCCACGAACGGGTGGCATAATCGCCCATGGTCAGAAAAAGCATGATGGCCAGCCAGAAAACGCCACAGATTATGATAAGTTTCGTGCGCTTTGCGCTGTAGTAAGCGTGCATGAAGAAGAGCACGACGAGGCTGGCTTTGCAGGTGGCGATAACCAGAGCGACGATGATGTTCAAGCCCATGAAGTACGCATTAAGGTCCACGGTGGCCGCCCAGGCAGTAGTGACCGTGAGAACCATCAGGGCGGCGAAGATTAGGAGATAAATTTTCGGCGAAACAACATGCTCAGCATGCTCAGACACGCGGATTTCTCCTGACGCCTCTATTTGTGACGATCAATCAGATACAACAAGGGATAAAGATAAATCCAGACAATATCGACGAAATGCCAGTAAAGCCCGACGTTTTCAATGGGCGTGTTGTAGTCCGGCGTGAAGCGGCCTTTCAGCGATTGCCGAAGCAGCCAAATGAGCAAGCCAACGCCGACGACCATGTGCATGGCGTGCAAACCAGTCATGCCGAAATAGAGCGAGAAGAAAAGCTCAGCGTGAGCATTGGTCGCCACGCTAGAGCCAGGCTCGAATTGGAAGGGCAAGCCCGGAATATGATGCTCGACGTACTTATCGTGATATTCGATACCCTTGATGAAGAGGAAGATCGAGCCAAGGATGAGAGTAAGCACGAGAAATAAAGGGATTAGCTTCTTTTTTCCGACTTCGGCGCTCCACACGGCCATGGCCATGGTCAAGCTACTGGCTATCAAGACCAAGGTGTTGATGGTGCCGAGAGGCAGGCTCAAGGTCTTGCTGGCATCGGCAAAGACATCGGGATAGGCTTGGCGGTTAATGGTATAGGTGAGGAAGAGCCCGCCAAAGAACAGGATTTCCGTGGCCAGAAAGATCCACATGCCAAGAGTGGCGGAAGCCTTCTGCTGCTCGAGCGTCTGAAACTGTCCGTAAAGCTCTCCGGTGCGGTGCACTCGGTACTCCTCTTCCGTTTCGATTTCTGGCACTCCAGCGGGCGCCAGTGTTTCAACCTAAATTTCGTTACTGCGTTCAGTCGTCTCCGTGAGCCGGCGCGAGCGGCGCCACGCTCGTGCCAAGCCCCAGATCCGCCCGGTTTTTGTAATCGTACGGCTCCCAGTCCACGACCGGAGTAACGTCGAAATTCTCGGCCGGAGGCGGGGAATCGGTACTCCATTCAAGGCCGGTAGCAGGCCACGGATTCGGACCCGCAACCTTGCCATAGCGCACGGACCAGGTGAAGTAAACCATCGGAAGCAAATAGCCAATGGCAAGGATGGAAGCCCCGGCGGTGGATAAAACGTTGAGCACCTGGAACTCCGGCGGATAATTGTGATAACGGCGCGGCATGCCCATCAAGCCAAGAAGGAATTGCGGACCGAAGGTCAGGTTGAAGCCCACGAAGAGGGTGATCGCGGCAACGCGCGCAAGGAATTCCGGATAGAGTTTGCCGGTGATTTTAGGCCACCAGAAGTGCAAGCCGCCCAGATAGCCCATGATGGCGCCACCGACCATGATGTAGTGGAAGTGGGCGATCACGAAATAGGTGTCGTGGATATTGATGTCCAATCCAAGACAGGCGAGAAACAAGCCGGTTAAACCGCCGATGAGGAACAGGCCGATGAAGCCGAGAGCGTAGAGCATCGGAGTGTCATAAGAGATGGAGCCTTTGTAAAGAGTGGCTGTCCAATTGAAGACTTTGACGGCGGAAGGAATCGCGACGAGATAGCTGAGAAGGGAGAAGGCCAGCGCGGCGTAGGTGGATTCTCCGGTCAGAAACATGTGGTGCGCCCAAACGAAGAATCCGATGACGGCGATGGAGATGCTCGATGCCGCTATGAATGTGTATCCGAAGATGGGTTTGCGCGCAAAGGTCGGGATGATCTCGCTGATGACGCCCATAGCGGGAAGAATCATGATGTAAACGGCCGGATGCGAATAGAACCAGAAGAGATGCTGGAAGAGAATGGGGTCGCCGCCGAGGGCGGGATTGAAAAAGCCCAGATGGAAGACGCGCTCGAGGGCCACAAGAAGTAGCGTGATGGCGATGACCGGGGTGCCGAGGATGAAGATGATGCTTGTGGCGTAATGGGCCCAAATGAAAAGAGGCAAGCGGAACCAGGTCATTCCTGGAGCGCGCATGGTGTGGATGGTGACGGCAAAGTTTATGCCGGTGAGGATGGAGGAAAATCCGTTGATGAAGATGCCGATGACCGCGGGCGCGACGGCCGAGTTCGAATAAACGCTGCTGAGGGGCGTGTAAAAAGTCCAGCCGGTGTCCAGGCCGCCGGTGGCAAAAGCATAGAGGACAAAACATCCGCCCGTGATGTAAACGTACCAACTGAGAAGATTGAGCTTGGGAAAGGCGACGTCTTTGGCGCCAATCATCAACGGGATGAGAAAATTACCGAGCACGGCCGGAATCGAAGGAATGAGGAAAAAGAAAATCATGGCGACGCCATGCATGGTGAAGAGCTTGTTGTAGGTCTCGGGCGAAACGAGAAGGCCGTTGGGAACGAGCAGGTGGATTCGAATCATGGCGGCGAAGATACCGCCGAGTGTGAAGAAGAAAGTGACGCCAGCGAGATAGAGCCAGGCAATGCGCTTGTGGTCCGTGGTCAGCAACCAGGAGCGGATGCCGTAGGAGGAGTTGAGGTAATGGTCGCGAGGCATGGTGTAAGCCGGCGCTGTAGTTGTTGTAGCCATGGTCTATTTCTTCCCCGCCGGTATCACGCCCGCACCCTTCGCGGGCACCGGCTGCGACTGCAAAGATCTGATATAGGTGGTCAAACTTAGAATCTCATCCTCCGTCAACTGACCTTGATACGAGGGCATAATGGGCAAAAAACCAGCCACGATTTTGGCGTTTGGAAGCAGCATAGATTCGCGAATGTAAGCATCGTCTGCCCTCACCGTCGAGCCGTCGGCCAAGCGGACACTGCCATTATAAATACCATTGAGTGAGGGACCCCGGCCTGTTCCATCAGCCAAATGGCACATGCTGCAAGACTTTTCGGAAAATAGCTTTTCACCCGCGAGAATAGGATCGGTTTCGGTTTCCATGGAACTCGAGAGCCAAGCCGCGTAGTCGGCAGGCTCCATAACGGTGACCCAGCCGCCCATCTGAGCGTGGTTTGTGCCGCAATACTGCGAACAGAAGAAATGATAGCGTCCAGGCTCGGTGGGACGGAACCACATGGTGTTGTAGCGCCCCGGCACAACGTCCATTTTGACGCGGAAGGCGGGGACGTAGAAATCGTGGATGACGTCCTCGCTGGCGAGAATGAGTTTAATGTCGCGGCCCACGGGAACGTGAAGCTCATTGATTTCGCGCCGCCCGTTGGGTTGCTGGATCTTCCACATCCACTGTTTTCCGACAACGTAAATATCCAGGGCGTCCTGCGGCGGATGGCGAAAATCGACGTAAACCACGGCTCCCCAGCCGAACATCACCATGGACAAAATAAGAGGAATGACGATCCAAGTTAGTTCGAGGCGCATGTCGCCGTGAATCGGGACGCCAATCTCGTTTTCGGACTTGCGGCGATATTTGAAGAAGAAAAATATAACCGCAGCGGTGATCGCAACCGTAAAGAAAGCGGACACGAGGATCATGAACGTCATCAGCGTGTCCACTTGAGGAGCGAAGTTGGAGGCTTGGTCCGGATAAATTGGCAATTGCGACGGCACGATTCAGTGGGCTCCTTAAGTCTTCTTTAGCGCGCCGCCAACATCGCGCCGGCGGAAAATCAACATTCCCGCGACGAGGCAAACAATGGTCAAAACGCCTCCCAAACGGAGAATCTTTAGGATAGAAGCGCTGTAGCGGGCAGAATACGGGTCATATTGATAGCAATACAGCAGAACATGATCGATAACAGTGCCGATTTTTCCAGCCGAGGCGTCCACCAAACCGAGACGAACCTCGCGGGAGGGGTACTCGACACCGTAGAAATAGCGCGAGATGCGGCCGTCTGGGGTCAAGAGCATGATGCCACTGGCATGGGCGAAGAGGCCGGATTTCTTGTCGAAGGCATACCGGAAATTGGCGGCTTTGGTGAGCGCATCAATGGAGTCTTGCGATCCCGTGAGAAAGTGCCAGCCATCCGCCGTTTCAGGGCGGTGAAACTCCTTCATTGCCGATTCTTTTTTCCCGGCGGCCATCGCCGGCGACTCGCGCGGGTCGAAGCTGACAAAGACGACTTGGTAGTCCCGGCCGGGAGTGAACGAAAGCATGCGCAAACTGCCTACGACGCCTTGCTCAAGCTCATCGCAGAGCATGGGGCAGCCGTAGTAGACCAGGGCGAGGAGAACGGGCCGCTGTTTAAAATATTCGCTGAGCTGAACGCTCCGGCCTGTTTCATCGCGAAAAGTCAAATCGAGTGGCAACTGCGCGTTGAGCGTCGGCTCAAAGCCGACGTTCTGCAAAATAGGAGGCAAGCCCTGCGAGGCCGTGCCGACATTACTCGGCACAGTCTGAGCGCTGGCCGCGCTAATCCCGAGAAATAGAGCGAACACCACAGAGATAGAACGCAGCGAGTTCATGATTTCACCTCTTTTTCCCCGCCGGGAGGGCAGACTCAGCCGGCAGCCCTTTCGAAGCGATGATTTTCATCGCATCTTCCACTGGAATTTGGGCAATGCCGGCCTGTTGGTCAATCCAACCCAGTCTTTCATTAGCTGCTTCGTCGGCTTTAATTTTATTGCGCAGATCCTGCTGCGGGTCGTCCGGGTTTCCCGGAATGCCCTGAAGGAGCGGCGCTGGAGGCAGGGGCTGCTCGACACCTTGCCGCACGGGAGGCGGCAGCCTATCGGAGTCCGCGGCCATCTGCGTAGTAAATCGGAGAATATAGATGCTGATGAAGAAAGTGGCGGCGACGGCCAGCGCCAGATAGAAGAGATACAGCAAAATCGTACGGGTGTTGATGTCCGCCGGTTCAAACGTTACGTCCGGATGCGTGGGCCGCTGCCCGTTCGTTTGTGCGTGCTCGTGATGCTCAGTACTCATGGACTTCAATTGCCTCTTCAAGTTTTGGATCGCCCAAAGGTAAGAGCGGCTGGCTCTTCAGATTTCGAGCGAAGAAAGCAAGCCACAGCCCACCGAGCGTAACAGGCACGACAAGATCAAACCAGCTCGGAAGCGCGCTGGAAGTAAATTCTGGCCGTGTCGTCCAGAAAAGCACGACAACGCGCATGACGATGAGCAGCAAGGCCACCTTGGGCAGAAGATTGACGCTGCGCTTCAGATCGCGTGAGAGCAGCATAAAAAATGGGACAAAAAACTGAAAAAGCAAAACGATAATGGCGACCCCGCCCCAGCTTCCGTACAGACGACTGCGAAAGAAACTAATCTCGTCCGGCTGGTTTCCCGACCAAATGATGAGGAGTTGGGAGAAAGAAAAATAGGCCCACAGCATAACGAAGGCGAGCAGCAATTTGCCAAGGTCGTGCAAGTGGCGCGCCTGAATCAGGCCGGCCATCGGAGCGGATCGCGCGAGCAGGACCGCGATGACAATCACCAAACACAAAGAGGAAATCACCTGTCCGGCGACGAAGATGAATCCGTAAATTGTAGAAAACCAGTGCGGCGAGAGCGACATGGCCCAATCGATCGAGGCGAAACCCACACCGAAGACATAAAGAATAATGCCCGGCCCGCTGAGCATCTTGAATTTGCGGCGCAAAGCGCGGTTTCCCGTGTCCGCATCCTGCTGGCGGGACCAACGTTCCAGCAGGACAACCAAAAGCAGCCAAACCGCGAAATAGATGACCGCGCGAATGATGAAATTGTGCGTGGTGAGGTAGGTCTTTTGGAAATTCGAGAGCGCGCCCTCTCCGCTTGCCGGAGCGTCAAGCCACGCCCCGTAGAGATACTTCATGCCAAAAATGACGGGGACGAACAAGACGGCCACGAGCCAAAGCGTGCGCATCGCCGCTTCCAAGGGACGGCGGATGATGATGCCCCAATGTCCGCTGGTCAAATGCTGAAGCATCAGCAGTCCCATCGACCCCAAAGAGAGACCGAGAACAAAAAGAAAAGCAACAAGATAGGAATGAAAAAATTGCGCCGGCCACTTCAGCCAGCCGATGAGGCAGACAACCGCTCCGACTACGCCCACAATGAGTGCGCGCTGCTGCAGGCGGCCGATGCTCTCGGGGGCCATGTAGTCCTGCGCGGTCATTTCGCCGAGCCTCCTTGAGAAAGCTTCTGTTGCAGCTCCGCAGGCAGTTCGGAAACCGGCGCGTTGCGGCTCAATTGCAGGGCACGGACGTACGCAACGATGGCCCAACGGTCCCGGGGTGGTATCTGTGCGGAATAGCCCTGCATCTGCCCAAAGCCATTCGTAATCACGTCGAAAATATAGCCGTTGGGGACCTCGCGAAGACGGGGTTGATGGTAGGTCGGAGGACGTTTCATCCCGCGCATGACGACCATGCCGTTGCCGTCGCCTTGCAACCCATGGCAGGGCGTGCAAAATATACCGTAGCGCTGTTGACCGCGATTAAGAAGGTCCATCGTCAAGGGAAGAGGAAAAACATTCGAATCCTTGGGCTCAAACAGCGCGTCATCGGCGAGGGAGCCGCGCGGCACAGTATTGTCGATCAACGGCCGTTCCGAGCGGCCGTCGGCGAAGAAGGAACTGGGAGCGAGCGGCGTGTACTTGGGCTGATCGGCCATATCCTGCCGGCAGCCAGTCAAAAAAGCGAGGCACGCAGCGGCGCATAGGAATGCCAGCGCCTTCGAAACGCACCGCGCGTGCGAGGAGTTAATCATCCTCAACCTCGCTGACGTTCTGCGCGTCGATTTCTTTCAAGAATTGAGAAGCCCCCGCAACGCTGAATTTCGGATCATCGGCTTGCAAGCAAAGAAAGAAACAGTCGACCGAAGCGTGCTTTTGGAAGCGCTCGACATTAAAGAGCGGATGATGCGGTTGCGGCAATTTGTTCATGGCCAGCATTCCGAACACAGCGAAGAGCGACGCTCCCAGGACGGTCAATTCAAACGTGACGGGAATAAAAGCAGGCCAGCTATTCAGAGAACGCCCGCCGATGTTCTCCGGATAGGAGATGACGGAAATCCAATATTGAAGTCCAAAAGCACCTAAGCCGCCAAACAAGCCGCCGATTAGCGTCACCAAAGGTACCAATGTTCGCTTTAGCCCCAGGGCTTCAGAGAGACCCTCGACCGGGAATGGTGTGTACGCGTCCATATTTTTATAGCCGGCTGCGCGCGCCTTATCCGCAGCCTGGATAAGCTTCCCCGGTGTGTCAAACTCACCCACGACGCCGTAAATGTGTGAGCGGGCTTCCATTATTTATGTTCCTCGGTACTATGAGCCACCAGTTCGCGCATTTCCGCAATCGAGATCGCCGGCAAGACGCGCACGAACAGGAAGAGCAGCCCCGCGAACAAGCCGAGCGTGCCCGTCAGCACGGCGTAATCCCAAAACGTGGCGGAGTAGCGTCCCCAGGCGGAGGGGACGAAATCGCGGGTGAGGCTGATAACGACGATCACGAAGCGCTCGAGCCACATCCCGGTGTTGATAACGAGCGACATCAAAAAGAGGATAAACACGTTGGTGCGAATCTTCTCGATCCAGAGGAGTTGCGGCGTAAGGATGTTGCAGAGGATCAAAGCGTAATAGAAATGCGCGTACGGGCCGTGCAGCCGCTGCTCGACAAGAAAGACATCCCACTTGTTGCCGCTGTAGATCGACATGAAAAACTCGAAGAAGTAACCGTAAGCCACGATCAAACCGGTAGCAAGCATGACCTTGGCCATGTTCTCGAGGTGCCGCATGGTGATGTAGTCCTCGAGGCCATAAGCTTTGCGGAGCGGAATGGCGATGGTGATGACCATTGCAAAACCGGAGTAAATCGCGCCAGCCACGAAATAGGGTGGAAAGATCGTGGTGTGCCAGCCGGGAACAATGGCGATCGCGAAATCGAAGCTCACCACCGTATGCACGGAGAGCACTAGCGGCGTGGCCAGCCCCGCCAACAACAAGTAAGCGGACTGATAGCGTTGCCAGTGCCGCGCTGAACCCCGCCAACCCATGGCCAGCATGCCGTAAATGATGGCTTTCGGCTTCGAAACGGCGCGATCACGAAGCGTGGCAAGGTCTGGAATGAGCCCCACAAACCAGAACAAGAGAGAAACCGTGAAGTAGGTGGAGACCGCAAAAACGTCCCAAATCAAGGGGCTGCGGAATTGCGGCCAGATCTGCATGGTAGCCGGGTAGGGAAACATCCAGAAGAAGTACCACGGCCGGCCCATGTGGAGCAGTGGAAACAGGCCGGCGCACATCACGGCGAAGAGAGTCATCGCTTCAGCAAATCGGTTGATCGAGGTGCGCCACTTCTGATTGAGCAGGAAAAGAATGGCGGAAATCAGCGTTCCGGCATGACCGATACCAATCCACCAGACGAAATTGACGATGGCGAAGCCCCAGCCGATGGGGATGTTAATACCCCAGATGCCCACGCCCTTTCCGATCAAATATACGATGGCGAGATTGAGAAGCATGATAAAGCCAAAGCAAATGCCGAATCCCAGCAACCAACCCAGCGAGACGGGCCGGGTCAGCACGATCGAACTGATCTTGTCCGTAATCGAAACGTAAGTATGACCCGGACCTAATACCGGAGTGAGGCGGCGAATCTCGGGGGAATTGATGGGCGGCTGGCCGGCGCTCATGTCTGCTCCTCGTCCTGCAATTGCGCAGGGGCCGGCAATTCAGGGTTCGGGTTGCGAACCGCCGCTAGATACGTGGTGCGCGGGCGCGAATTTAGCTCACCAAGAAGCGCATAGCTGCGCGTTTGCGCCTTCAAGATGGCGACGCGGCTCTTGGGGTCGTTGGCATTTCCAAAAATGATGGCATGAGAAGGACACGCAGATTCGCAAGCCGTGACAATCTCGCCGTCCTTGATCTCGCGGTTTTGCTCTTCCGCGTTGATTCGCGCATTATTGATGCGCTGGACGCAGTAGGTACACTTCTCCATGACGCCGCGGCTGCGAATCGTGACCTCCGGATTGCGCAGAAGTTTAAAAGAAGGAGTCTCCCCCCAGTCCTGAAAGCGCAGAAAATTAAAGCGGCGCACTTTGTACGGGCAATTGTTCGAACAATAGCGCGTTCCGACGCATCGGTTGTAAACCATGTCGTTCAAGCCTTCCGCGCTATGCACCGTGGCGCCCACGGGGCAAACCTGCTCGCAAGGCGCGTTCTCGCACTGCTGGCAAGGGACGGGCTGGAAAAACGTATTGGGATTTTCGAGCACCTCATCCGAATTGGTTGAGGGATCGTCGCTGGGCGTTTTGGCCGCATAATAGCGATCGATGCGAATCCAATGCATCTCGCGGCCCCGCATCACCTGATCCTTGCCGACGACCGCGATATTGTTTTCCGATTGGCAAGCAATCACGCAAGCGTTACAGCCATTGCAGCTATTCAAATCAATGGCCATGCCCCAGGCATAGCCGGGATAGGCAAATTCCTGGTAGAGCGAATCAGACTTCGGGGGTTGCTCGTCGCCTTCGTGGGCGAACGAGGGATTCTTTCGATATTCCTCGAGAGTCCCAGTGCTAAGAATTTTCCTTCCTTCGATATTGAAGTGATACTGCGTACAAGCCAGCGGATACTCGCCGCCGGTTTTCTTGATCGATTCGGTGCCCGCCGTAGTGGTCCATAGCGCGTTCGAAACCCGTACTTCATAGGCATCGAACCCTTTGTTCGTGCCCGTGTATCCGGCATGTTTGCGGCCGTATCCGAGGGGCAACACAACAACGTCGTCTGCTTGCCCTGGAAGGATCCAAGCGGCTGCGGTAACTTTGCTGTTGGAAATTGAAATGTCGATCACATTGCTGATGATTTGGCCGTGCTCGCCGCCGCGCGCGGCAACCTTCTGAGTAAGTTCAAGCCTTTCCGCGGTCTTCGGACTTACGAGCGCGGCGTTGTCCCAAGTGAGCTTTGTGACCGGTCGCGCCAATTCTTGCAGCCAGCCATTATTCGCATACCGGCCGTCGTACGTGTTTTCATCTGGCCGGAAAACGAATTCGAGCTCTCCGGCAAGAGGTGTCCTTGCGGGAGGGAGACTCGATGGGCTGAACTTCGGAGCCACGGAAATTGGCGCGTACGCGCTGTTTGCGATGACACCGTCATTCAGCGTCTTACGCCAGAAGAGCTCCGGATCGCCCGTGCCCGCCAGCGTGTTCAAGCGGTCGCGAACGGCGTCGTAAGCCGTCAGGCCGGGATTCTCGGAGAAAGCTCCAATCACCTCGAAAGCCGAATGCGTATGATAGAGGGGAGCGATAAGCGGTTGAATCACGCTGACCGTGCCATCGAAGGCGCGCGCATCGCCCCACGTTTCCAGAAAATGCGATTCCGCGATGTGCCACTGGCAGTATTCAGCCGTCTCATCGAAATGTGAGCTGACTCGCACCGAATTAGCGACTTTCTTGAGTTTCGATACGAAATCAAAATTGTGCGGAGCGTCGTAAACGGGATTCGACCCGAACATCACCAGCGTCTGGACTTTGCCCGCGTCCATATCGGCGCAAAGCTCGGTAAACGATTCCAATTGATTGACCGGATTCGCTTCGATGGGCTCCGTGTAATAGAGCGTTGTGCCGACATTCCCGAGAGCGGCGTTGATGGCGTGCGCCAAAGCGTGCACGGCTGGAGGCTGGAATTCTCCCGCAATGACGAGAGAACTGCCGCGATGCTTTTGCAAGTCGCTGGCTATGGCGTCCAGCCATTTCTGCGCATCCGACGACAGCGTTCCGCTTCCGCCCAGCCCTACTAGCCCGGCCAGCGCACGCGCGAACTGCTCGACCTCGGAAGCCCGGAGCGGCCAACGATGATCCGCGCTTGAACCGGTTACGGAAGGTGTTGGCTCGACTACATAGAGCCGGTTCATCGTATCGCTCGGTACGCTCAGCTTCCTTCGGCGGTAATACGCGTTCATGTATGCAACGTGGCCCGGCCCGCGCGCCTGAAAATCGGAATCCAATGAAAGAATGACGTCGGCTTTTTCGGGCCGGTACACGGTGTTCACGTAGCGGCCGAACGCGAGTTTGCTGCCTTCGTACGCGCCATCGCTACCCGCGGGCTCCCACTGGTGCCACTTGGCGCCAGGAATCCGTTTCAAGACATTCTCGATTTGCGCGGTCAACGTCAGCGAAGTGACCGTGCCCGTCAGGATACGGAAGCTCGCGCCATTCGTGACCATGGCATTCTCAGCCAGGGTCTGGGCGGTCGTCAGAAACTCCTCCCAGGTACGAATCTCGCCCAAATTCGTCACTGTTTGCGCGCGATCCGGATCGTACAGGTTGAGCACGGAGGCTTGCGCAATCACGTCCGTGCCGCCCAGGCTCGAGGGGTGATCGGGATTACCGGCCACGTGCGTGGGCCGGCCCTCGTGGCTCGTGACTAGCAACCCAATGGCGTCCGCGCCGAACGGCATCGCCGTGGCGTAATACAGCGGCTTGCCCAGAATCATTCCGTCGGGCTGCTTCACGTATGGAACGAGCAGTTGTTGCGGCATATTGCCGCAGCCCGAAATCCCAGCCAAGGCTAGCGAAGCTGCGGCCAGCTTCAAGAAATCGCGCCGGTCCACGGCTTCAACCCACTCCGAGGCTTGCCGCGGAAATTCGCGGTGCAGCAGCTCTTCGAAATGTGGATCGTCCGCCAGCTCCTCCAGAGTCCGCCAATATTGTTTGCCGGTCTTTTGTCGAAGTTTCGCGCGAACCGCCGCGAGGTCCAGCTTATGCTCGCGCACCACCGCAGTCTCATCGTGCAGGCGCAAGGGATCGTCGGCGGGCAAGGAAGCCTGGCGTGCGTCGTGATCGTGCTTGTGGTCTTCCATCGAGTCGTTTTCGCGCATATCGTCCATTAACGATGACAAGTCGAACAGCTCGTTAGTTCCGCCGTTGTACGAAGCTTCCGCTCCACTGCAAATTTCTTGCCGATTTCTTCCTGATTGGAGGGCGGCTTCCAGTCCATATTAAATACTTGGTTAATGGGACGGAGCGCCTTCGCCGGGTTCCGGTGGCAGTCCAGGCACCACTCCATGAGCAAAGGGGAAGCCTGAAACACCAGCGGCATTTCGTTGACCGAGCCGTGGCAGGTGGAACAGCCCACGCCTTTGTTGATGTGAATACTGTGATTGAAATAAACGAAATCGGGAAGGCGATGGACCTTTACCCAGCGGATCGACTGATCCGTGCGGTAGCTCTCGCGAATGGGTTCAAGATACGAGGAATCGGCAAACAGCACGGAATGACAATTCATGCAGGTTTTCGTCGGCGGGATCCCTGCAAAGGAAGATGTCTCAACCGAGGTGTGACAGTAGCGGCAGTCGATGCCGTCATCGCCCACATGGTGCTTATGGCTGAACTGTATGGGCTGTTCGCGCGTAATGTATTGGTTCGTACGATAAGGCGAGCGCGCTATTCCCAAAATACCCAATAGCCCGACAGTAGCCAGAAACGCAACCGAGATCAGACTGAATCTCGAAAGAAAATTCGTGCTGCGATGAAAAATCTGGGCCATGTCAGAGTTGCACTTTAGCGAAGCCACTCCCCGGAGGCCGCAACCACTCGAAGACCTCTCGATGTCATGGCCGGGAAGTGCGCACCCGGCTCGTAAATGACCGCATAGTTTCCGACAAAACTTTCTGGAATGCAACCGTCTCGCGCGGTTTTTTCGAAATTATTTCCACGCGCTCGACACCCTGGCCGGAACGGTTCCTTCGAACTATTTGAAACACCCGCCACGCCTGCGATTCGTGCGCCTCTTTGCGGCCGCACCAATCCCGCCCCTTCTGATTCAGACTGGAAAGGCAGGTTACAGTTTTTTTATGGGAAGGAGTCTCGCGAAAGCCGCAGCCGTGTTATCTTAGAAGCACCCTTCGCCGTTGATCGCGCTTACGGCGGAGCCTACCCCGCAGGCTGCTGGGGCGTGGTCCAATCGGTAGGACACCTCACTGTTAATGAGGACGGTGGAGGTTCGAATCCTCCCGCCCCAGCCAATTTTCCAAAGCAGGCGCCCCAATCTTTATCTTTAATCTCGAACAGTCGGCAAACCCGCTTCGGTCCAGCCTCTCCAGCCGCCGTCCATCGACTCGACATTGGTGTAACCCATTTTTTGCAGGTTATCCGCCACCAGCGCCGACCGGAAGCCGCCTCCGCAATAGAGAACGAGTTTGGTATGCGTATCGGGAACTTGCTGCTCGACATCGCGTTCGATGACGCCCTTCCCCATGTGCACTGCGCCAGGCAGATGCCCTCTGGCCCATTCGTTGTCTTCGCGCACGTCCACCAAGATCATTTTTTCACCGGCGTCGATGCGCCGCTTCACGTCAGGAACGTTCGTTTCTCTGACGCGCTGTTTGGCATCCTGCACAAGCTTCAAGAATTGTGGCGAGTGAACCATGTGATCCTCCGAAGTCCATTCAGGCGAGAGAGCATTATTTCGAGAAAAGCGTACCACAACGAGACCTCGCCCAAGCCGCTGCAGGGACCCAAATCATGCGACGTTGGCTGCATCTCACCCTGCACGCCATAAGGTGCCGTAAGCCATCGCTCAACACCTTGGGAAGCAGCGTATCTCCGGTCTATTTCCTTGAATAACTCCGCACTAGATTGACCAGGTCCCACCGCATGGTCGCGGACACACGGTCGCCCTCGCCCATCATTTTCCCTTTGCCCTTGGTGATGAGGTAGAAAAGTTCGCCGTCCGTCTTGCCAGCCAATGTTGCTGGGTCGCGCCAATCATGCATCGTTAGCTTCATCGAGTCGACGATGTCCCCTTTGCCGTCCCCTTTGTCGCCGTGGCACATCGCGCAGTCATAGCCATACACCTTGCGCGCCGCAGCAAGTCCCTCCGGCGTCGGCTTCACCGGATTTTTTCTATCGATGTCCTCCTGAGGGACCTTGTATTCCTCGGTGGTGGCTTGAGCATCCTTGGGTTTTTCCTGCGTGCTTTCCTGCTTCGCTCGCGCCACACCAATACTCGCAACAAGAACCGCGCCTGCAACCAGCCAAACTGTGCGCATATTTTCCTCCTGACAAATCAGGCCGGCTGAACGAATGGGATCGGCGAGATTCTTTGAGCGGATTCTACGCCCGCGCAGTGGGAAAAGACAGCGTGAGACCCTGATGGAACGTGCTCATTCCATATCGCGCCAGTTGGGACCGGAAGAAATCTCCGCGACAAGCGGGACCGCCAGCCTGTGAACGCCCTCCATCTCTTCCCGGACGAGTTTTTCGAGCTTGCCCTTTTCTTTCGGCGGAGCCTCGAAGAGCAGTTCGTCGTGCACCTGCAAAATCATTTTGGCTTCGAATTTCTCCAAAGCTAGCCGCCGGTCGATATTGATCATTGCCAGTTTGATTAGGTCCGCCGCCGTCCCTTGCAACGGCGAATTGAGCGCCGTGCGCTCCGCAAAGCTCCTAAGCTGTGCCTGCGGAGAATTGATTTCCGGAATCGGGCGAATTCTTCCGAAAAGCGTCTTCGCTACGCCCGTCTTGCGCGTTTCCGCGAGAATTTTGTCCAGAAACTCTTTCACCCCCCGGTATCGCGTGAAATAAGCGTTGATGAATTGCGCGGCTTCTTTCTGTCCGATGCCAAGCTGCTGCGCCAGCCCGAACGCTGATAGCCCATAGATAATCCCAAAATTAATTGCTTTCGCCGCCCGCCGGTGTTCCGCGTTTTGCGCCATCGGCCCCACGCCGAATACCTCTTGCGCCGTGCGCGCATGAATGTCTTCTCCATTGCGGAACGCATCGGTCAGCACCGGATCACCCGAGAAATGCGCCATGACGCGCAGCTCGATCTGCGAATAGTCCGCCGAAAGCAGAATCTTGCCTTTCTCCGCCGCAAACGCCGCGCGAATTTCGCGCCCCAGCTCCGTGCGTATGGGAATATTCTGCAAATTCGGATCGCTCGAGCTCAGCCTTCCCGTCGCCGCCGTCGTTTGCGAAAAGCTCGTGTGCAGCCGCCCCGTTTCCGGATGGATCAATTTCGGCAGCGCGTCGACGTACGTCGATTTCAGCTTCGCAATCTCCCGGAACTCGATGATCTTTGCCGGAAGCGGATGCTGCGCGGCCATTTCCTCCAAAATATCCGCAGCCGTCGACCGTACTTTCCCTTTTCCGCGCCGCGCCGGTGGCTCCAAATTCAGTTTGTCAAACAAAATTTCCGCGAGCTGCGCCGGAGAGTTGATGTTGAATTCATTCCCGGCGAGTTTCCAAATTTCCTGTTCCAGCCGCCGGATTTCCTTCTCCATGGACTTGGACATCTTCTCCAGCGCTTTCGGGTCCACGCGTATGCCGACGCGCTCCATATCCGCCAGCACGGGAGCCAGCGGCAAGTCAATTTTCTCGTAAACTCCGGTGAGCTCCTGCTCCTCAATCTGCGCTCGCAGAACGGGAGCCAGCCGCTGCAGGTAGTCGGGGCGTTCTCCCGGCCCGCCCCCCAGCATGACGTTGAATTGCCGCATCACCACGTCCGCGAAATTGTGATTCGCCGTCGTCGGCCTCAGCAGATACGAATATAGTTGCGTCGCGTGTTGCAGGTTCGCGGCGCGTCCGGTGAGAAGCTGAAACAATTTTGGATCGTGAACGATTTTCGCGCGCTTCGCGTCCGCCAGCACCGGCGCAAGTGCTTTCAGCGCCTCGCCTTTTTCATCGAGCCACACCGATCGCCCTTCGCCCGCCTTCGAAGACACCTCGATCGAGGCGATTCGCGTTCCAAATCCTTCCGATTCCCGCTCTCCAAGTTCGAGATTCAGCCAAACAGCGATTGGCTGCTTTGCGGGAATTTTCGCCAGGCATTCTTGAAACTCCGCGGAGCTAGCCAACTGCGCGTAATCCTTCTTGACGTGGCTGCTATCTTCCGCAGGCGCAGTAGAAGCCACGGCTTCGGATCCCAACTCTCTCAGCAACGAATTGAACCCCAGCTCGCGATAAAGAGAAGCAAGCGCGGCAACGTCAGGTTCCCGCCTCTCGAGCCTCTGCAAATCCAGCTCCATGGGAACATCCGTGGCAATCGTCGCGAGCTGTTTCGACATCATCACCTGCTCGCGCTGCTCTTGCAGCGCCTCGCGGTAACGCTTGTTCGCCACCTCATCCGCGTGGTTCAGTGCCTTCTCGACGCTGCCATATTTTCGGATCAGCTCCGTGGCACCCTTTTCTCCAATCCCTCTCGCTCCAGGAATGTTGTCGACCGTATCTCCCATCAGCGCCATCACGTCGATTACTTTCTCCGGCGGCACGCCGAGAATCTCCTCGACTTTTTTCTCGTCCACGATGATGTCCGCCTTTGCTCCTCCCGATCCCGTCCGCAGCGTGCGCACGTTTTTGCCCACCAGCTGCATCATGTCCTTGTCGTTCGTCACGATTAGGACGTCGACCTTTTTTTTCGCCGCTTGCAGTGCCATCGCTCCAATCACGTCGTCGGCTTCGTAGCCGCGCAGCTCCAATATCGGTAGCCGCATCGCTTCGCAAAGTTTGCGCACATAGGGCAACTGTACCTTCATGTCATCCGGCATCGGCGCTCGTTGCGCCTTGTATTTGTCGAACAGCTTGTCGCGGAACGTGGGCCCGGGCGGATCAAACACGATCCCGATGTAATCCGGCTCATAATCCTTGATCAGCCTGCGCAGAATGTTTGCAAAAAGAAACGGAACCTTGGTTGGAATCCCCGACGGCGCATTCATGCGGTTCATCGGCGCAAAAAAGGCGCGGTAGATGTGCGCCATGGCATCCACCAAGAACAGCTTTTTCGGCGCTGTCGGCATGCCGCCGAGTATAGCAAAGGCTTGCGGAACCAAGCTCGGGTTCCCCCCAGAAAACTCCCCAAAAACGCAAAAAGAGGACGCTGGACGCAGCGCCCTCTTTTTGCGCCTTATATCTCGTGCTATTTGCCCGGCACAGCCACGTTCGCCGGTTGCGCTACGAGCAGCAGTCTCGTACCCCCGTCCAGATGCACGTCTTTGCCGCTGGAGACGATCACCGTGTTCTGGCTCGTCTTGGAGGAAACCATCATGAGTTTCAGGTCTTTCAATCCGTACACTCCTCGGCTGCTCGCGGGCAGTTGCGCGCGCCTGTTCGCTTCCGCGCTCGAATCGAGCGGCGCGCCCGGTGCAGTGGCCGGAATTCCAGTCGGAGGAGCTTGCGGCCGTCCAACGCCCATTGGCGACCCGCCCGCGGCCGCGCCGCCCACGCCGCTCATCGGGTCGCTTCCAGGCCCCGGCGAATCCGCAAACGAATCATTTTGCGGCGCCGCGACCGCCAGCATCAGTACATTCAGCGGAATCTCCTCGCCCTTCTTTGGAATCGCCTTGTCAAACTGAATCGCCAGCTTGGAATCGCTATCGCCCTTCGATCGCGCCGACGCTTCGGTCACATGTCCCTGGATCTTGGCTCCCTTTGGGATGATTGTCTTTCCGGCATAGTCCACTTCCTCTGTGGCGTGCGCCTCGACTTTCTCGCCGACTTTGACCTTCCTCGAATCTATCGATGAATTTAGTTCTGCGTCCACCGCGGTTCCACCGGGCAACGTCGCAACACTTGGTTCCGTTTGCGTCCAGGAGCTTGGCGTTGTCAGCTTCCGTGCACCAGTGTTGGGCTGCGCCGCGGCACATGCGGCAACCATCGCGCTCGCCAAAATCGCAAATCCTGTTCGAATCATTTCTACCTCCAATCGCCACTTGTCGGGCGCTTCCGGCTAGGCATACCTCTTATATAAGGGGACGCTGGCACTGGCCGAAGAGTTGTCTCGACACAATGGCCGCGCAATCGCGATGTTTCG
>Ga0335072_10005030_pt1 | contig 19504 bp, 18 predicted proteins | sample Lox_Sample_21_FD_206725 | JGI IMG/M metagenome (GOLD analysis project Ga0335072, IMG submission 206725) | Soil microbial communities from Loxahatchee National Wildlife Refuge, Florida, United States - Lox_Sample_2.1 | ecosystem: Environmental > Terrestrial > Soil > Wetlands | place: USA...
CGTGTTTCTCATAGCCCAGATGCTCGGTCATCTCCTCGGCCAGCGCCCGCTCCAGCACGGCCTTGGTGACCTGAGACAGTAACCCGTCCGGGCCCAGCAGCTCCACGCCCTCGGCCTGCGCCTTGCCCAGCAGCTGATCGGCCAGCTGCTCATCAATCAACCGCGCCGGGCCATCTGGCCGCTCACCGGTTTTGCGGGGCACCATCGCAGTGTCTGTCATCACGTGTCCTTCCGCGAACCGCATTCCTGCGGCTCATCGTCGGGCCACGTCATTTACACAGCCGGTAGGACACGCCCGCCGGCGTGGGTCTAGGCGGCGAGGTCGGCGTAGCGGCCTTTTCCGGCGATGAGGCTGGTGTGGGTGCCGGCTTCGACGATCTGGCCATGATGGAGGACGACGATCTGGTCGGCGTTTCGCACGGTTGAGAGCCGGTGGGCGATAGTGATGGTCGTGCGCCCTTGGGCCAGGGTGTCGAATGCCTGCTGGACGGCGCGTTCGGTTTCGGTGTCCAGGGCGCTGGTGGCCTCGTCCAGGACGAGTACGCGGGGGTTGCGCAGCAGGGTCCGGGCGATGGCGATGCGTTGTTTCTCGCCGCCGGAGAACCGATGCCCGCGTGCGCCGACCATGGTGTCGTAGCCGTCGGGCAGCGCGGCGATCAGGTCGTGGATCTGGGCTGCGCGGGCGGCGTCCTCGATCTCGGTGTCGGTGGCCCCGGGCTTGGCGTAGCGCAGGTTCTCCCGGACGCTGGTGTGCAGCAGGTAGGTCTCTTGGCTGACTACGCCGACGACTGCGGCGAGGTCGGTAAGCCTGATGTCGCGGATGTTGATGCCGTCAATGCGGACGGTGCCGCTAGTGGGGTCATACAGGCGGGCGATCAGTGAGGCGAGGGTGGTCTTGCCCGATCCGGTCTCGCCGACCAGGGCGAGCGTGCTGCCGGCGGGCACGTCGAGGTCGATGCCGGTCACGGCGGGCCGGTCGGCGCCGGGGTAGGTGAAGCTGACGCCGGCGAGGCGGACGTGCCCGGTAACCCGCGCCGGGTCGATCTCGGCGGGATGGGCGGGATCTTCGATGTCCACGGGCAGGTCCAGGTACTCGAAGATCCGCGCGAACAGGGCCAGCGAGCTGATCACGGAGACGCCGGTGCTGAGCATGCCGGTTATCGGCCGGAAGAGATTGTTCTGCAAAGTGGTGAAGGCGACCAGGGTCCCTATCGTCATGACGCCGGCGGTCACCGGCAGGCCGGCCGCGAGATAGATGACCGCGGGGATCGCGGCAAAGATGATGCTCATCGAGGCCATCCGCCACCGCCCGGCCAGCTGGGAGCGTAGCTCCAGGTCGATCAGGCGGGCCGAGGATGCCGTGAACCGCTGAATCAGGGACCTCCCAGTGCCCATGGTCTTGGCCAGCTGGATGGCATTGATCGACAGCCCTTCCTCGATGCTGACGTTGAGATTGGCCAGTTCGCGTTGCTGTTCGGCGGTGATGGCCCGGCGCATGCGGGCAACCTTGCGGCTCAGGTAGATGGCCGGCGGCATGACAACCAGCGAGATGAGGGACAGCCGCCACGACATGGCAACCATGGCGACGGCGGTGGCCACTGCGGTGGTGAGGTTGGAGGCAATGGAGGTCGCGGTCGAGGTCACCACGGACTCCATCCCGCCGATGTCGTTGTTGATGCGGGACTGGACCTCGCCGGAGCGGGTGCGGGTGAAGAAGGCGATCGACTGGCGCTGCAGGTGACCGAAGACGCTGGTCCGCAGCTCATGCATGACCTGCTGGCCGACCTTGGTGCTGATCCAGGTCTGGATCACGCCGAAGGCCGAGCTGATGGCAGCGATTCCGATCATGCCAGCCACCAGCACCACGAGCAGCCGCAGGTTCTTGTCCGGCAGGGCGGTGTCGATGATGGCGCGGAGCAGGAACGGCGAGGCTACCGTGACGACCGAGGAGGCAGCGATGATCACGGTGACCAGCGCCATCTGCCAGCGGTACGGGGTGAACAGCCGCCCGATCCGGCGCAGGGACACCTCGCGTGCCTGCGCCTTCTCCGCGGCCGTGACCGTTTTCGCGCCGCGAGTCCGGCCAGGGCGGCTGGCGTCTCGATTCATAGGTGGCGATACCAAGAAGTGCTCGATTCTGTCGGGTAGGGCTCGCGCTCGGCCGCGCGTGCCGCAGGGGAAGGCATAATGAGGTAACCTCAATTTGAGGTTACAACAGGAGAGGAGGGTACTCTATTCCGGTGTCCCAGGACCGCGGCACGACGAGCCAGCCCGACTCCGGCGGTGACGAGACGCTGTCGGAGGCTTTCATGTCCGTCGCGCGCCAGCTACGCGACACGTCCCAGGACTTCCTGGCTCCATGGGAAGTCACCCCTTCCCAGCTGCGGGCTCTGCGCGTCCTGATGCGCCACGGCGCGATACGCCTGTCGGAGCTTTCGGGCCAGCTTCACATCGCGGCACGGTCGGCCACCGAGGTCGTCGATGCCCTCGAAGCCCGGGGCCTGGCCGAGCGGCGACCCGATCCCGGCGATAGGCGGGCCACCCTGGTCTGGGTAACCGAGCATGGCGCCAGCGTCCTCGAGGCGATTCGCGTGGCCCGCGGAACGGAAGCCGAACGGGCCTTCGACCGGCTCAGCCGGACCGACCGCGCCCACCTTGCCCGCATTCTCCGCAAACTGCGGGACTAGCCCGGCCGTCCTCGTCTTGGTGTCCCGGGGCCAGGCGGATTCACCTGTCCTTAGGGGCGAATAGGATCGCATGGTTCGGGGGTAAAAGGCGAAAGACGGCGGCCCGCGATCACGGTATGTCTTTCACCAGATGCAGCGCTTCGCTGCCGTCTCAAGCCCGGTCGCCCGCCCAAGACCAGGCCCTTGGGTCATTGCTCGTAATGCGAAGGCGGGTACGGGTCACGCTCGCCCTCGATCTGCAACTCGTCCTTATCGAACTCGCGGCGGATCTCGGCGCGTTCCTCCTGGTACTCCTCGGTCTGAGTGACATCCCATTCCGGCGGCGCGTCGGTCGCCGGCGGCACCTCATCCGGGTCGAAATCATCGATCCCGGCCTCCACCCGCTCCTCCTCAGTCAGGCGGGCGAGCCGATCATCGTCGATGTGCTGCGGCGCCCCGCCGTGCTCACGGCGGTCGCGGTGAAACTCCTCGGCTGGCTGATCTGAATCCTGCTGTGCCATCACGCCTCCAGCGGTGTGCGGTCACGGGCCGGCCGCGAGAGCCATATGAGCACGCTACCCCTTGTCGGCCTCGCCGCCCGGGGCTCCCTGCTCAGCTACACCGGTCCGCGGGTCCGCAAATGTGCGGAGCTGCACTGCCGACGTCACGGGCTGTCCGGCTGTGTGCTGGTTCGCGGCGACCGTGCGTGGCCCCCGTCCGCGGAGCTTGCCCTGGTGGCCTGTCGCGGACCGCCGGCCGTACGCGTGATCGAGGAGGATCTTGACCTCATCGCCACTCAGTGCCGGCTCGAGCGGAGCACGGAAGCGCTGGCGCCGATTCGCAGCAATGGGCATCCCGACGCCCTCGATAGCGGCGACGTGGAGGAGGTGTGCCTACGACAGGCTACCTTCGTCCCAGCTTGCAGGTTTTCACCACTATCCGTGGCGTTGATATGCGGGGAACCGATTTCGATGCGCTGGAGCCGAGATGATCTCGGTGTACCTCAGGGCGGGCACAATGAATTGACATGCGGAACGTCGAAGCCTTGCCTTTCGCACCCTGCGAAACATCATCCAAGGACAACCGAGGAGGCGCGACAATGGCGGCAACCCTGAAGCTGACAAGGAACTTGCCCCTAGAAAAGCAGAACGTGGTGGGACGGCACCCGTACGAGATCATCCTCGACGGGAGCGTCGTTGGGACCGTGCCAGCAGAGGAGACCGCGGAGCTCCCGATCGAAGCCGGGCATCACACCCTGCGGCTCAAGTCAGGCCGCCGAGTTAGCCCAGAGCGCTCGTTTGACGCCGCTGACGGACAGACGATCAGCTTCTCCTGTCACGGCCCGTTCGGGCCGATCTTCCTCGCCTCCTTCATCAAGCCGGACCTCGCCATCGTCCTCAAGCGGCGTAGCAACTGAAGCAAACACTAGGAACACTCGAATGCCCGGACACCGCCCAGAACGACGCTCACCCGTGCGACCGGTGCGCTGCTAGCACACCGCGGTACGCGAAACGGCAATCGTCACGTCCGTGAACGCGCCCATTCTGTCGTCCCGCGCCAGCTCGGCGATATCACCACGGGATTGGCCGTCCTCGTTCGAGAACGTCCCCGCCCATAGCGGGGTCGGTGGAGTTTGCCTGCGAGTGGCCGGCGCTCCGCATCGCCGAAACTCGGGCCGGGATCGATGCTCAGCTGAACCTCGACGCCACACGGCGCAGCGTCCGGCTACGGCCGAAGACGAAGGCTGACAGCTCGACCTGCCCTCACACGGCAAACGCACACCCCCGGCGTTCGGCACGCCGGGAGTGTGCGCTGATCACCGGTCGAGGGCAGATGCAGGCCGAATGTTTTCTTCCCGAAACGGATCGTCGCCAGGCGGCCCTCAGCTCCGCTCCGGCTCCCCCGAGCCCGAGGTAGCGACGGTGCGGACGATGGGTTCGAGCTCCATGAACTCGACCGGGTGGCCGTCCTCGCAGCGCAGCTTGGCGTGGACGCGGCTGCCGCAGCCGGCGTGCTTGAGCTGGACGCGGGCGCCATCGGGGAACAGCCAGCGGTCGCTCCAGTCGACCATCGCCACGAGCACCGGAAGCAGGGCTGTGCCCTTCTCCGTCAGGTGGTAGCCGTAGCGCGTACGCTGACCGGGTTCCCGGTACGGGACCTTCTCGAGCAGGCCTTCCTGCGTCAGCTCACGCAGCCGGGCGGCCGCGACCGGCTCGCTCATGCCGGTGCGCTCGACGAACTCCTCGAAGCGCGCGGCGCCGTAGAAGGCCTCGCGCATCAGCGCGTACGCGGTCTTAGTGCTGACGGCGTCGAACGCGCGGATGATCGGGCAGGCCGCCGGCGCACCCCAGGCCGAGCGGGGGGCCAGCCCGCCGGCCATCTGGATCACTGGAGTCTCCGCATTCATGCACCACATCATAGCTGACGTATGCAAGACTAAGCCAGCTATGCTAGAGTCCTGACTGTGACAAGGCTAAGCCAGATCCGGCGGCAGGATGCGTCGGCAACACTTGTGCTGGTGATCGTGTGCGCCGGCGTCATCCTCGCCAGCCTCGATCTGTTCATTGTCAACGTCGCGATGCCGAGCATTGCCCGTGACCTGCACGAGCCGAACCTGAGCACGCTGTCGTGGATCCTCAACGGCTACGCGATCGTGTACGCGTCGCTCCTGGTGCTGCTCGGGCGCCTCTCCGAGAGCCGTCCGCGCCAGAACGGCTTCCTCCTCGGCGCACTCGTCTTCACTCTCGCCTCGGCTGCCTGCGGCGCGGCATCGAGCCTGGGGATGCTCATCGCTTTCCGGGTGATCCAGGCAGCCGGGGCAGCGCTGCTGACGCCGACCTCGCTGAGCCTGATCCTCGCGACCAGCGCGCCAGAGCGTCGGCACAGCGCCGTCCGCACCTGGACGGCCGTCGGTGGCGCCGCAGCAGCGCTGGGTCCGGTGGTCGGCGGACTGCTCGTCGCCGCTAGCTGGCGCTGGGTCTTCTACGTCAATGTACCGATTGGCCTGCTTGCGGTCGTGATCGGCTGGATCAGGTTGCCGAACGTCCCCGGGCATCCGGTCAAGAACCCCGACGCGCTCGGCGCCGGCCTCATCACAGCGGGGGTGGCGCTGCTCAGCCTCGGCCTTGTGCAGGGCAACGCCTGGGGCTGGGGGTCGGCCCGCGTGATCATCGCTCTAGCGGCGGCGGCCGTACTCCTGCTCGCCTTCGTGGCGCGGCTGCTGCGCCACCACAACCCGCTGGTCGAGCCGAGCCTGTTCAGGGTGAAGGCGTTCTCCGGTGCGTCCGTCGTCGCGCTCACATTTTCCTCAGCTTTCGGCGCGATGTTGCTCTCGATCGTGCTGTGGATGCAGAACGTCTGGGGCTGGTCGGCTCTGCACACCGGCCTGGCATTCGCGCCGGGGCCGCTGATGGTGCCGCTCATGGCCATGCTGGTAACCGGCCGCCTGATCAAGCGCTTCGGTCCCGGGCCGGTGATCGGCGCAGGTGCGACGATCTACGCGCTCGGCGCGGCCTGGTGGGCGCTGCGCGCCGGCCTCCATCCCGACTACCTCGGTCAGGTGCTTCCGGGCACGATACTCACCGGTGCCGGTGTCGGCCTGACGATGCCGACCTTCATGGCCACCGGAGCCTCGTCATTGCCGTCGCAGTCATTCGCGACCGGCTCAGCCGTGGTCAACATGCTGCGGCAGGTCGGTCTGGCCATTGGCGTGTCGCTGTTCGTGGCCGTCGTCGGCTCGCCGACGAGCCCGGCTAGGGCGCTGACCGCTTTCGAGCACGGCTGGATCGTGATCGCACTCATTGGCTTCGGCGCAGCGGTGATCGGAGCCACCGCACTGCGACGCCTCTCGCCAGCGCCAGCCGGCGCTCCTGCTCCTGCGGACGGTCCACGGGAGGCGTCAGTGCGGCCAGTTCAGGTGAGTGAAGTCGACTGACGAGCGCCGGCCACGCGGCATGAGCAGCGCCAGGATCAGTCAGCTGTCGGGTGGGCGGCGCCGCGGGACCTCGGTGCGGCCCCGGCGCTCAACCGCCGAACCGCTCACTGAACCGCGACGTCAGTTGCGATAGCGACGTAGCCGCAGGCATGGCCCGCGGCTGACCTTCTTTGCGATCAGCTGTGGGATAGGGCCGGCAGCATTGTTCCGGTCAGCTCGCCGCAGGCGGAGAGCAGGCCCTCTTGTACGTCGGTCTCCCTAGCGGCAGGATGCGGTGTCTTCCGCGCCTTGTGGTAGAAGTACGCGCCGCTGACGGTCGCGGCGGGATCGTCGCTGGTGGCAAGCCACGCCTGGGTCAGGTATGCCTGGCCTAGGTCATCGTGGGCGCCAGGGCCGCCCATCTTCGTTGGAACCCAGCACGGCTCCAGGGCATTGGAGAGCACCCACGGCCAGCGCCTGGCGACGGCGAACGCCAAGACGGTGTCAAATAGCTTGGAGTCCGAGTAGGCCTGAGCCGGATCCCATGGCCGCCGTTCCCATTGCAAATCGTCCAGGTCCGGGTCGCCGTGCTGCTGCATGCCTGAACTGAGGTAGACCAGGCGGCGCGGTGGCGTGATCAGCGATGTCAGCAGGTACGGGGCCAGCACGTTGATGACGAATACGTGGCCGAGGCCGTCGGGCGTCACGATCTTGCGTGGCTCGCGATAGCCGACGCCAGCGTTGTGGATCACGGCGTCGAACTGGCCGGATTCGTTAGCTTGCCGGGCCACCGACCGCATCTGCTCGATGCTGGACAAATCGCCGACCAGCACCCCCGCAGCACCGGCGGCGGCGGACAAGCCCTCTTCGACGCGGGCATCGTTTCTAGCGTGCAGCACGACGTCGTGCCCTTGGCTGATGAGCAGCTGGGCGGCCATCAGGCCGAGCCCGTCAGCGGATCCGGTGATCAATATGCGTGACATCGGACTCCCCTTCAGGAGACTAGGGTGGTTTTCATCCCGGCCTTCTTGACTAGGTGCGCGGACAGGGCCGTTCGTTCAAGACGCTCACCTGAACCTGCCATGCCCAGGAGAATCGCCGTGATGCAAGGTGTGGGTTAGAGGCAAGCGCCTTCTGCGCTCTGCCTTCATCTGGCAGCGTCTGCATATTCCGGGCCACTCCGCACAGCGCGGCAGCCCCTCCGGCGTGCATCGTGGTGCCGTCGGGTTCTAAGGTTCGGACTGCTGCACGATCCGGTGACTACGCCGTGAGGCGATCCGCTTCGGCCAGCAGCAGATTGCCAAAGGGCTGAAAGCCAATACTGCAGGCGTAGACGCCGCTGACGACTCGGTGGATGGTTCCCCATTCCCAGATGGCGGTGGCATCCACGCCCGTGCGAGAAGCCAGCTGTTCAGTCCGCGCCCAGAGGTCATCGCCGAGGTCCGGGTTGCAACGCACGATGCTGCCGAGATCGCACGCCGGTTCGGCCCGCAGCCCGGCTGGATCGATGAGCTTGTAGCTGCCGTCACTCGCCTGCAGGGCGTTCATCTCGTGGATATCACCGTGGACGAGCACCGCGGACCGATCGTCGTGGGCAAGGCGACGACGATTCATGCAATCCAGCGCGTCCGCCACAGTGGCCGGCGAACACGGTCGCCCCCCCTGCTCCCATAGTCTTGGCAGCCGATCGGCGTACTGCTCAGCCAACTTCGCGCCGGTTGGAAGATCAATGTCTGGACCGATCGGGCGCCATAGGCGAACCGCCACTTCGCACAACAAGTTGTGGCGGCTGACAGGATCGGACACGATGTCGTACATCGGAGCCCCAAGGCGCTCCAGCAGAAGGGCCTGTCGACTCACGTCTTCGCCCAACAGCTTGGCGCATCCCCCTCCGTTCGCCAGGCGCAGCACCATGGCCTCCTGCCCGACGTTCCGACCTGGCACACCGATCTTGAGGACCGCCGGAGTTCCGTCAGCCAGCGTCACCTCGACGACCAGGGCGGCGTGACCGCCCGCGAAGCTGGACCCGATCATCAGAGACCACTCCTGGGCCAGCGAGTCGACCACGCCTGGCAGCTCGTCCAGCCAGGATTCGTTCCCGTCGGCTATCACCGTCTTGCGGACCTGGTCAGGAATGTCGAGGCTCAAACCGCCAGCCTAAACCGAGCGAATACGTCAGTCGTGATCGGCGCCGCCACGGATTCGCTGATTCCGCCTTGGGCTCTCGGCGGGATCATTCGAGCGCCTCATCGATTCAAAAGATGGCTCGGCGCCGAGAATCTCAAATTGGTTAGTCGAATTTGCAGTCAGTGGGCCGCCAGGGATTCAGACTCACGACCGGCCGAACAGGTCGATTGCGTGCCGATGCCGGTCGATGCGCGAGTCGAAGATCCAGGCTTCGTCTGGCGTGATCGTGAAGTGCTGCCAGCCGTCTGGTTGCGCGCGGGGCGAGGCTGCAGAGGGTTTGGCTGTGCCTTTGATCTGCAGGCAGAGGTTGCCGCCGGGTGGGCCGGGATAGCTGTAGATCGCTGCCGATACTCGCGGGTCGCGCTGGAGGTTGCGCACGTGGCGGGCATCCGGCAGGGAGGCGAAGTACAGGTGCAGGCTGGCGTCGTGCTGGAACTGGACAGGGCTTGTCCAGCTGCCGCCGTCTTCGTCCAGCGTCGCCAGGGCCATGGTGTCGGTGCGGCTTAGCGCCTCTTGCACCTGGGCGGTGGTTGCCTGCGTGGTCATGGTCAGGCCGTCCCGACACGGACGAGTGCCTTGGTGGCCCGCCGCTCGTTCATGGCTCGATAGCCCTCGGCGACGCTGCCCAGGCTGACCTCGTAGTCGAATACACGGCCGGGGTTGATCTGGCCGGTCAGCACGTCGCCGAGCAGCTCGGGGATGTAACGCCGGACTGGTGCGACGCCTCCTCGGAGGCCGATGTTCTTGAAGATGACTGTCTCGATGGGGACGTGGACGCCGTGGGGTGCGCCGATAGCGCCGATGATGGATCCGACGCGGGCGATGCCGAACGCTGTTGCCATCGACTGGCCGGTTCCGACGCATTCGAGTGCTGCGTCGACGCCGATGCCGCCGGTCATATCCAGGATCTGCTGGATTGCGTCGTCGCCGCGGGTTTCGAGGATGTCGGTGGCGCCGAACTCGCGGGCGATCGCCTGCCGTACGGGGTTGCGGCTGAGCGAGATGATCCGCCCGGCGCCGAGCCGCCGCGAGGCCAGGACGGCGCACAGGCCCACCGCGCCGTCGCCCACCACTGCGACGGTGCTGCCTGGCTGCACGTTCCCGCTGATGGCCGCGTGGTGGCCGGTGCACATGACATCTGACAGCGCCAGCAGGGACTTGAGCATGTCGTCGGAGTAGTCGCCGGCGGGTGCCTTGACCAGGGTCGCGTCGGCGAACGGGGACCGGACCGCCTCGCCCTGACCGCCGTCGATGCCATGGTTTCCGAACGACCCGCCGTGCAGGCAATTGTTCGGCCAGCCCGCCAGGCAATTGGGGCAGGTACCGTCGCAGAAAGTGAAGGGTGCGATGACTAGGTCGCCCTTGCGGAGGTTTCTCACCTCAGCGCCAGTCTCTTCGATGACGCCAATGAACTCATGGCCGATCGGGCCGAGGGCGTGCGGGCTCTCGCCGCGGTAGTACCACAGGTCCGAGCCGCAGACGCAGCCCAGCACCACGCGCACGACCGCGTCGGTGGGCTCCTGGACGTGCGGATCTGGTCTTTCGCCGACGGTCAGGTCGAGCGGGCCGCCATAGATCGCTGCCTTCATAAGATGCCTCCGTGTGACTTGGTCGTCTGCTCTGCAGTGGTTGAGCGTGTGGCGGGTCAGTTGCCTGGCCGCTTCAGCTGCCGCAGGGTCAGTGTTGCCAGGATCGCCGCGGCCAGCAGGATGGCTGTGCCGGTGAAGCTGATCCGCAGGCCCGTCTCGAAGTGGGCGCTGGCGTCGACGACGGCGCCGAAGACCGCCACTCCGAGCGAGCCGCCCATCTGCCGGAAGGTGTTAAGCACCCCGCTTGCTGTCCCGGCTAGCTCAGCGGGCACGCTATCGAAGATCAGGGACGCGATCGGCGGGACGGTAAAGGCACCGCCGACGCCGACGAAGATCATCAGGACGGCCATGAGCCCGACCGGCGCGGTCACTGGCATCGCAGCCAGGGCGATAAGGCCGCCGACCATGCTGATCTGCCCGGCGATGATTGGTGTCAGGCGGCCGAACCGGCGCGCGATCCGGGCGACGAGCGGATTGGTCAGCGCGACCAGCGCGGTCATGGGCAGGAACAGCAGCCCAGTCACCAGGGCCGAATGGCCGCGCACGTCCTGGAAATACAGGCTCTGCAGGAACACGAGGCCGTAGAAGCCCGCCATGGTGATGAACGCAACCGCCAGGGTGATTGCGACCGGCCGTGACCGGAACAAGGTCAGCGGCATCATCGGATGCCGGCCGCGGGCCTGCGTGAGAACGAACGTCACCCCTGCCGTCGCCGCGACGAAGAACGCTCCGATGACGGCAGTGCTGGTGAAGCCCGAACTGCCGCCCTCGATGCACGCATAGGTCAGCGCAGCCAGGCCCACGACGGCCGTGACCTGCCCGGCCCAGTCGAACTGGGAGCGCCGCCGCGGCGAGTTGGCGACGCGGGTCAAGACGGTAAGGGCGGTCAGGCCGACCGGCAGGTTGATGAAGAAGATCAGCCTCCAGTCCGCTTGCACCAGCACGCCGCCCAGCAGCGGGCCCGCCGCAGCAGCGACAGATCCGCCCAGCGCCCAGTACGCGATCGCCCGAGCCCGGTCACCAGCGTCCTGATACGCCTCCCGGATCAGAGACAGGCATGTCGGCGTCACCAGTGCCGCGCCGACACCCTGGACCAGCCGGGCGGCGACCAGCAGCGACAGCGACGGCGCAAGACCACAAGCAGCCGAAGCCGCGACGAACACCAGCATGCCGGACCGGTAGGTGCTCTTGCTACCCGCCCGGTCGGCAAGCGTGCCGCCAAACAGCAGCAGTGCCGAGAACATCAGCGTGTAGCCGGTGACCACCCACTGCAGACCCGCGAGGCCGCCGCCCAGGTGCCGGTGGATAGCCGGGAGCGCCACGTTGGTGATCTGCGCGTCGAGCGCCACGACGGCAAAGCCCAGCATGGCGACGGTCAGCGCGGCGCGCCGGGGTCCGCGGCCAACGGCCGGTACGGCTGCTGCGCGAATATCCAGTCTGACCGGATTAGCGGCCTTAATCATGCTTGTATCACGCTTACCTGTGACTTGATGCTGGACCTTGGCGGAAGCTGATGCGGCCCGTCAGACGCGGGCCGCGTGCCTTCCCAATGCAACCGCGAGCCGCCGCCAGGGCGGGAGTCACGCACGTTCGGTGTAATGGCAGTACATCCCAGCAGCCAGGCGGCCTGCCTACCCTGGAAGGCATGGATACCCGGACCGAGGTACGCGACTTCCTGACCTCCCGCCGCGCCCGCCTGACCCCCCGCGATGCCGGATTGCCTGCCTACGGCACCGCGCGACGGGTCAAGGGCCTGCGCCGCGAGGAAGTGGCGATCCTCGCCGGCGTCAGCGTCGAGTACTACAACCGCATGGAGCGCGGGAATCTCAACGGCGTGTCCGACTCAGTTCTCCAGGCTGTCGCCAATGCCCTTCAGCTCGACGACGCCGAGCGAGTTCACCTGTTCGACCTCGCCAGGACCGCCAGCAACACCAGCACCCGAGGCCGCCGGCTAGCCGGCCAGCAGCGCATCCGGCAGACAGTTCGGCGCATCCTCGATGGCATGACCGCCGTCCCCGCCTACGCCCGCAACGGCCGGCTCGACATCCTCGCCGTGAACCAGCTCGGAGCGGCCCTGCTGCCAGACCTCATGGCAGAACCCGGCACGCCGAACCTCGCCAGGTACCTGTTTCTCGACCCTCGCGCACAGGACTTCTACACCGACTGGCAAGCCGTTGCCCGCGACTGCGCCGCCGCTCTCCGCATCGAAGCCGGCCGCACCCCCTACGATCGCGGCCTTACCGACCTCGTCGGGGAGCTGTCCACCCGCAGCGAGCCCTTCCGGACCTGGTGGGCATCCCACAACGTGCGGCTCCACACCAGCGCAACCAAGCAACTGCGCCACCCCATAGTCGGCGACATCGAGGTAACCGGCGAAGCGCTCGAAGTACCCGCCGACCCAGGTCTGACGATCATCGCCTATACCGTCGAACCATCGAGCCAGTCCGAGCAAGCCCTGCGAATCCTGGCGAGCTGGTCAACTGAGCAGGATCGCGTTGGCGCTAAGCGCTCCTGAGGAAGTCAGAGCCCGCTAGGAGCTCAGTGGCGCGAAGCAATGCACGGTAAGGACACGGCCGCAACTCCAAAGCAAAGAAGGCCCATCTAGCGCATAAAACACGCCCGCAGGCTGACCCGGGACTGCCACCAGACCCGAGATCATCACCTGACGGGCCGGCTGGCTGATCTTGATGCAGTGGCCGACGGCGTGCCGGGTTTTACGCCATTGGCTCCGGCTGGTCGCGGATGGCGTGGACGGACAGCCAGTCCCGGTAGGCGCGGTGCCGGCGCATGTTACGGATGCTGAATCCAGCGGCTGCCACCAATGCGGTGAGCTCCGGCTCGCGGTAACGGGTGAACCAGCGCCTGCCGTCAGAACCGTAGGGCGCGGCCACCTCAAAGCCCTCCCCGTCGCCTTCGGCGATCGACATCACCAGGCTGCCGCCGCCGCGCAGGATGCGGGCGAACTCCGCAAGTGCCCGCGGTACTGCCTCGCGAGGCAGATGCACCAGCGCAGCCCAGCACCAGATGCCATGCACCGAGCCGGCCCGCAGCGGCAGGCGGCGCATATCGCCCTGGATCAGCCCCGGAACATAACCGGCCCGCAACTGCCCCAGGGACAGATCAAAACCGGCAGCATGCAACCCCCGCGCGCGCAGCACCATGACGTCACGCCCGGGCCCGCAGCCGATGTCAGCGACCACCCCCGCGGAAGCAACACTGGCCGCCAGCTCACCAAGCCGCTGGGCAACCTCCTCGGCAGCGACCGAGTTCTGCCTGGCGTACTCGGATGCGATCAGGTCGTAGGTCTGCCGGGTCTCCGCGATCTGCTCCTGGCCGCCCACCGGGGCATGCCTGCACAACTCTGTCACCCGGCCAGTATGTCCCGCTAGCCCGCCGACCCTTCAGGGTTTCTCTACCGGCGACGTCAACGAAGCCGGGACTCTGGATGGCTGCCCCAGACGCTGCAGGAGTGTCCCGTGGTCACATGAACAAACCGGAACCCTAGCCCCGCGGGTCTGTGCTTTGCCGACAAGGACCGGTTGCAGCCTGAAAGCTGGGTGAGACCGCGTCAGGAACCCTAGCCTCGGGCTTTCGCGGCAGTAACTGCTGAGCCCGTGTGGCTGACGTAAAAAGTGCCTTTGACCTGCGAGGATAGGAATTGCTGAGGTCCCTGTCCGCTACCAGTCGAAGGCACTTTTCGCATGCAGAATACAGCCCGGCGGCCGAAGATCACGGTGTCTGACGATGGCAGGGGGATCGTGTCCCACGGCGGCGCGCTGCTGCTGACCGAGACCGCTCGGGTCACCGGTCTGACCGCGAGCTTGTCGGCCCGGCTGGAGCGGTGGCGGTTACCGCGGTCGGTGCATGACCCGGGCAAGATCGCACTCGACCTGGCGGTGGCGGTCGCGCTGGGCGGTGGCTGCCTGGCTGACGCAGCCGTGCTGCGCGCCGAGCCTGCGCTGTTCGGCCCGGTGGCCTCCGATCCGGTGATCTCCCGCCTGGTCAGCCGGCTCGCCGCTGATGCACCCGCCGCGCTGACGGCCATCGCGAAGGCCAGGGCCGCGGCCCGCGGCCGGGCCTGGCAGCTGGCAGGGACGTCCGCGCCCGGCGCGGACGGCGGGCCGATCATCGCCGATATCGACGCCACGCTGGTGACCGCGCACAGCGACAAGGAGCAGGCCGCGCCGACGTGGAAGAAAGGGTACGGCCTGTTGACTGAACTACCGGAGTTGTCTTTGCAGTTCAGGGAGCGGGTGGCGGCCGGCGCCATTACGGTCCCTGATCATGACTGGATTAGATGATCTTCATCGCGATATGGCAAGGCTCGTCGTGCCGCCGGCTGGTTTCCTTCAGGCCACGGGCGGTCCGTGGGATCCGTATCGGCTGGTCGATCCGTCGGGTGAGGTCGTCGAGCCCGTTGCGGTTTACCTGAGGGATCTGCAGGCGGCGGGGCGCTCGGCGACGACGCAGCGGTCCTATGGGATGGATCTGCTGCGGTGGTTCCGGTTCTGCTGGGCAATCGGGGTGCCGTGGGATCAGGCGACCCGCAGCGAGGCTCGTGACTTCTGCCGGTGGATCCAGATCGCAGCCAAGCCCGTCAGCCCTCGCCGGAGGACAGGGCGCAGCGCGAGCATCGGCGAGAATGCTGCTGACACCGCCGCGACCGCGCCGGCGCGGAGGGCGGCGAATCCGGTGACCGGCAAGCCCGGGCCGGGTGGTCGTTACGCGGCGTCAACGGCGGCGCATTGCGAGAGCGTGCTGCGGCAGTTCTACGATTTCCACCTTGAGGCCGGGTCGGGTCCGATGGTGAATCCGTTCCCGCTGGACCGGCGCCGCTCGGGTGGGCGTGCAGGCGGGCATCACAACCCGATGAACGCCCACCGAGACGAGCGGTCGGGGCTGTTCCGGCCCCGGCTGGTCCAGCGGATCCCGCGCAGTATCCCCGATGAGCGGTTCAGTGAGCTGTTCGCCCAGCTCGGCTCGCATCGCGACCGGGCGCTGGTGGCGTTGTGGGTGTCCACGGGCGCGCGGGCGGCTGAGCTGCTGGGGGCTACTGCGGGGGATGCCGATGCCGGGCAGCAGCTGATCACGGTGATCCGCAAGGGCACCCGGCTTATGCAGCAGCTTCCGGCGTCTCCGGACGCGTTCGTGTGGCTGCGCTTGTATCAGGCGCAGATGCAGGGCCTGGTGCCGGGCGGCCTCGATCAGCCGTTGTGGTGGACGCTGCGGCGCCCGTTCCGGCCGCTGACTTATCACGCCGCTCACCGCATGTTCACCCGGGCCAGCGCGGTGCTGGGAGCGAACTGGACGCTTCATGATCTTCGCCATACCGCGGCTTCGAGGATGGCCCGCGACCCGGCGATGCCGCTCACTGACGTGCAGTGGGTGCTGGGCCACGCCCGGCTGAGCACGACGCAGAAGTACGTGACGCCGTTGCCCGGCGAGGTGATCGCCAGCGTGGCCGCCTTCCACGCTCGCCGGGCCGTGCCGCAGGAGATGTCTGAAGGCGGCGACCGGGATGTTCTGTCATCGGGCTACCGGCCCGAGTCCCTGAAGGTCTTGTTCGGGGATGTCACATGACAGGGCCCGATCCCGCTGGATCACTGGTGCTGACGCGTTTGCCGGGCCGGGCGACGGCACCAGACGCCGAGCAGGTGATGCGGCTGTTCCCGCCACGCTCGTCGGCCAGCGGCTGGCCCGCGACGACGCAGTCACGCGAGCAGGTACTCGCCAGGCTGCTCGCCCCGCCGTTCACGCTGCACAACCCGGCCGGCCAGGCGCAACGCCGCCGTGGCCTGACGCGGATGCTGGACTGGCTGGGCAGCCAGCCCGGCCAGACCTGGCAGGACCGCTGGATCGTCTCCGGAGCTGAGGATTCCAGCCCGTGGCGGGAGCTTCCCGACCGATGGCTCGCCGGAGCAGGACTGACCCGCGCCGGGAGCCGCCCGGGTTACGGCCTGGGTGCCGGGCTGCTGCTGCTGATCTGCGGTGACGTGATCCGGCCCGGCATGCCGTGGCTGCTGGCCTCCGGCGGCCTGCAGAGCATGGCCGCCGCGATGGGCCAGGCCCGGGATCCGGACGCGTTCGCCCGGCTCCGGCAACTGTGCCAGACCGAGCAGGCAAGCCCGGTCACCCGTGACCTGTCGCTGCGGCGCATCGCCATCATCATGGCGGCAAAGGGAGGACTGGCGGGTGACATCACTCCCGGGGACTGCGTGGAGCTGTGCCGCCTGGCCGATGACATTGGTGGCAGCCGCAGCCGTGGCATGTACTTCTACCAGCTGCTCCGCGGCACTGGCGTGTTCCCGACCGGTGCCCCGGCCACCTCCCGGATGTTCATCACCCAAGGCCAGCTGAGCCCGGGCCAGATGCTCAGCCGGTATGCCATCGCCTGCCGCCCGGTCCATGACCTGATCGTGGATTACCTGCGCGAGCAGCAGCTCGCTGTCGACCACGCCACCTTGCGGAGCATGGCGCACGTGCTGGGCAAGCTGTTCTGGCGGGACCTCGAGCGCCACCATCCCGGCATCGACTCGCTCCGGCTGGCACCGGCGGTGGCCGCCGGCTGGAAACAGCGGATCCTGGTGAAGACGAGAAGGTCGGTGACCGCAGCCGGGGACATCATCGAGACCAGCGCGCCCCGCACCGCCGCGGCCGGCGCCTTGTTCACGGTCCGGGCGTTCTACCTTGATATCGCCCAGTGGGCCGCCGACGATCCAGCACGATGGGCGCCATGGGCCGCGCCCTGCCCCATCCGGGACGGCGAGGTCCCCCACGCCAAAGAGCTCGCACGCCGCAAGGCGCGGATGGACCAGCGGACCCGTGAGCGCCTGCCAGCCCTGCCCATGCTCGCCGCCGCAGTCAGCGAGCAGCGAGCAGCATCGGCTGCCCGGCTCGCCGCCGCGTCCGCCGCCAGCCCGGGCGAGTACTTCACCGCGGGCGGGCAGACCCTGCGCCGCTCAGTGATGTCCACCAAGGGAAGCACACGAGTCTGGGCTGATGAGTCCGGCGCCGGGAAACGCCGCGACCTCACCCTCGAAGAACACCGCGGGTTCTGGGCCTGGGCCGCCGTGGAGGTCCTGCGGCACTCCGGAATCCGCATCGAGGAACTGACTGAACTGTCCCATCACAGCCTCATCCAGTACCGGCTGCCCGCCACCGGCGAGCTGATCCCGCTGCTGCAGATCGCCCCGTCCAAGACTGATACCGAGCGGCTGCTGGTCGTCAGTCCCGAGCTGGCCGACGTGCTCAGCGCCATCATCAGCCGGATCCGGGGCGCCGCGGACTCCGTTCCCCTGGTGGTTGCCTATGACGACAACGAGCGCCAGTGGAACCCGCCGATGCCGCTGCTGTTCCAGCGCCGCCTGCGCGCAGAAAACAGTCCCGTCACCGCCCAGGCCATCCGGCAGCTGCTCGTCATCTCCCTGGCCCGGACCGGGCTCACCGACGCCAGCGGCCAGCCACTCCGGTTCGCGCCCCACGATTTCCGCAGGCTGCTCATCACCGACGCGATCATGCACGGGATGCCGCCGCACATCGCCCAGCTCGTGGCCGGCCACCGCGACATCAACACCACCATGGGATACAAGGCCGTCTACCCCGAAGAAGTCATCAACGGTCACCGGGCATTCATCGCCCGCCGCCGTGCCCTGCGTCCCAGCCAGGAATACCGCACCCCCACCGACGCCGAATGGGAGGAGTTCCTCGGCCATTTCGAACGCCGCCGGGTCGCGCTCGGCGACTGCGGCCGAGCCTACGGGACCAGCTGCATCCACGAGCACAGCTGCATCCGCTGTTCCCTCCTGCGGCCCGACCCGGCCCAGCGGCCCCGCCTCGCCAGCATCCGCGACAACCTGCGCGACCGCATCACCGAGGCCCAGCAGCACCGCTGGGCCGGCGAAGCCGAAGGACTCGAAGTCAGCCTCGCCGCCGCGACCGCCAAGCTCACCCAGATGGACGAACTCGCCACCCGGCAGGCCACCGCCGTGGACATCGGCATGCCGGCCTTCACCCAGACCGCCAGCAGGACCATCACCGCACCAGCGGTCGTTCCAGCCAGTCGGCGAACCTGACTGCAATCGCTATTACCGCAGCTCAGGGCCTCCAGGTCGGCACCGAAAGTTCTTGATCATTTAGTTCAGAGAAGGGTTCCACCCGCTGACGGTGTTCGCTGACCACGGCCCGGGCGGGAACGGCGAGCCGCTGGCCATCATGCTGCGGCCCGGCAACGCCGGATCAAACACCGCCGCCGACCACATCGAAGCGGTGAAGCTCGCGCTGGCCCAGCTGCCGACGGACATGCGCAAGCCAGTGCTGATCCGCGCGGACTCCGGCGGCGGCACGCATGAGTTCCTGACCTGGCTCACCAGGCCCGGCCGGCGGCTGCAGTACTCGGTCGGGTTCACCATCACCGGCGAGGTCGCCGACGCCATCGGCAAGATCCCCGCCCGGGCGTGGACGCCGGCCTATGACAGCGACGGCGCTGTCCGCGACGGTGCCTGGGTCGCCGAGCTCACCGGGCTGCTTGATTTGTCGTCCTGGCCGAAGGGCATGCGGGTCATCGCCCGCAAGGAACGCCCGCACCCCGGCGCGCAGCTACGCATCACCGACGTCGACGGCCACCGCGTCACCTGCTTTGCCACCAGCACCCGGACCGGTCAGCTGGCCGACCTCGAACTACGGCATCGCCGCCGGGCCCGGTGCGAGGACCGGATCCGCAACGCCAAAGACACCGGGCTGCGCAACCTACCCCTGCACGGCTACGCCCAAAACCAGATCTGGTGCCAGATCGTCGCCCTGGCCTGCGAGCTGATCGCCTGGACCCAGCTGCTCGCCCTGCACGGACCGGCCCGCCGCTGGGAACCCAAACGGCTGCGGCTGCGGCTATTCTCCGCCGCCGGGCGCATCGTCCGCGGCGGCCGGCGGCTGCGCCTCCGCCTCGCCGCCCGGTGGCCTTGGGCAGCCCAGATCACCGCCGCCGTCAGCAAACTCCAGGCACTCGCACCGGGCTGAGCCCAGCACCCGCATCCCTGCCACCAGGAAGGAGCCAAACCCAAGGGCCCGTGGAACCCCGCCCACCCGGCGCGACAGCCGGGCCACCAGCCACGGCACAACCCTGAAAAATAGCGGCGCCGCCGCCAGCTCAAGTC
>Ga0335072_10005031_pt1 | contig 19498 bp, 19 predicted proteins | sample Lox_Sample_21_FD_206725 | JGI IMG/M metagenome (GOLD analysis project Ga0335072, IMG submission 206725) | Soil microbial communities from Loxahatchee National Wildlife Refuge, Florida, United States - Lox_Sample_2.1 | ecosystem: Environmental > Terrestrial > Soil > Wetlands | place: USA...
GCCGCAGACGAAGAAGTCGATCGCCTGCGGGTCGTCGAGGGACTGGCGCACCCGGCCCACCCAGGTCGGGTCCGTTCCGACCACGTCGGCTGGCGTCGGGAACTCGCCCTTGGCCGGATTGTCGTTCAGCACGACGCCAGGAGCGACCGACAACGTGTCCCAGGCCTCCTTCTGGGTGACCGGCCGGCAGAACAAGGCGTGCACCGCGACCGAGTGGGTCGTGAGGACCGGCACCCGGACGCAGGTCGCCGACACCCGTAGCGACGGCATCCCGAGGATCTTGCGGGACTCGTTGCGGATCTTCAGCTCCTCAGAGGACCAGCCGTCCTCCTTCAGCGACCCCGCCCACGGCACCACGTTCATCGCCAGCGGCGCGGGGAACGGCCCCAGATCGCCAACCACCGGGCGAATGTCACCGGCCCGCTGGCCGAGGACCCGGTTGCCCGCGAGCTTGTCCATCTGGTCGTAGAGCGTGTCGATCCCCGCCTGCCCCGCACCCGAGGCGGCCTGGTAGGACGCGACCACGAGCTCCTCGAGGCCAAACGCCCTGTTCAGCGCGCCGACAGCCACGATGAGCGAGAGGGTGGTGCAGTTCGGGTTGGCGATGACGCCCTTGGGCCGGTTGACCGCGTCCTGCGGGTTAACCTCCGGCACCACCAGCGGGACCTCGGGGTCCATACGGAACGCACCGGAGTTGTCCACCGCGACCGCGCCGCGGGCGGCGGCGACAGGCACCCAGGCCGCTGACACCTCATCGGGCACGTCGAACATCGCGACGTCGACCCCGTCGAAGGCGTCCTCCGACAGGCCGACGACCTCAACCTGCTCACCGCGGCAAGCCAGCCGCTTGCCCGCGGACCGCGGCGAGGCGATGAGCCGGATCTCGCCCCACACGTCCTCGCGGGTGGACAGCAGATCGAGCATGACGGTCCCCACCGCGCCAGTCGCGCCGACGACGGCAAGCGTCGGCCGTGAAGAAGATGCGCTCATCGGCCCGTACCTCCGTACACCACGGCCTCGACTTCCTCGGCGTCCAGGTCGAACGCCTTGTGCGTCGCCATCACGGCGGAGTCCACGTCACTGCTTGACACCACGACCGAGATGCGGATTTCGGAGGTGGAGATCATCTGGATGTTCACGCCCGCCTCGGCCAGCGCGCCGAAGAACTTGGCCGTGACGCCCGGGTGCGAGCGCATGCCCGCGCCGATCAGCGATACCTTCCCGATCCGGTCCTCGTGGAAGACTTCCTGGAAGCCAATCGTCTCCTTGGCCGCACCCAGCATCTCAAGGGCCCGCTGCAGGTCGGCGGTAGGCAACGTGAAGGAGATGTCAGTAAGGCCGGTGGCGTGGGCCGACACGTTCTGCACGATCATGTCGATGTTGATGCCGCCCTCGGCGATCTTCCCGAAGATCCGGGCCGCCTCGCCGACCCGGTCGGGCACCCCGACCACGGTGACCTTGGCCTCGCTCCGGTCGTGCGCGACCCCGGAGATGATCGCCTGCTCCATGCCGGCTCCTTCCACCTCATCCACGTGCTTGTTGACCCACGTCCCAACCTTGTCACTGAACGAGGACCGGACATGGATCGGGACCTCGTAGCGCCGCGCGTACTCCACGCACCGGGGAATCAGCACCTTGGCGCCACAGGCCGCCAGCTCGAGCATTTCCTCGTAGCTGATCTCCGGTATCCGCCGCGCCCCCTTGACCAGGCGCGGGTCCTCGGTGAACACGCCGTCCACGTCGGTGTAGATCTCGCACACGTCCGCATTAAGCGCCGCCGCCAGTGCGACCGCAGTCGTGTCGGAACCGCCACGGCCGAGCGTGGTGATGTCCTTCGTCGTCTGCGACACGCCCTGGAATCCGGCCACGATCGGGATCGCGCCGTCCTCGAGGGCCGCCTGGATCCGGCCCGGCGTGATGTCGATGATCCGCGCGAAACCGTGGGTCGAGTCCGTGATCACGCCCGCCTGCGACCCAGTGAACGAGCGCGCCTCCAAGCCGAAGGTCGCGATCGCCATGGCGAGCACCGCCATCGAGATGCGCTCCCCGGATGTCAGCAGCATGTCCAGCTCGCGCGCCGGCGGGCTGGGGCTGATCTGGTTAGCGAGGTCAATAAGCTCGTCAGTCGTGTCTCCCATGGCTGAGACCACTACGACGACCTGATCGCCGCCTTTGCGCGTTTTGACGATCCGCTCAGCTACTCGCTTGATACCGTCCGCGTCCGCGACTGACGAGCCGCCGTACTTCTGCACCACTAGAGCCACGGTGCCAGAGTGTATCTGCCACCTCCCAGCACAGGCCAATCCAAAAAATCGTACTGAATGTCCTGGTCGAGAGGGGTTTTACCGCTGGTTTCCCGGGTGTAAGGCGGGATTTTTACCGGCTCCGTTCGACGCGCCGCTCGTCCCAGACCGGCTCGGGTGTCTCGCGGACGACGCCATCGGAGCCAAAGACGAGGAACCGGTCGAAGGTGCGAGCGAACCAGCGGTCATGCGTCACGGCCAGCACCATGCCCTCGTAGGCCTCCAGGCCCGCCTGCAGGGCCTCGGCCGACTCCAGGTCCAGGTTGTCGGTGGGCTCATCGAGCAGCAGCGCGGTCGACCCCTCCAGCTCAAGCAGCAGGATCTGGAATCGCGCCTGCTGCCCGCCCGACAGCCGGTCGAAGGCCTGGTCGCCCTGCCGCTCCAGCTCATAGCGGCGCAGGGCGCTCATCGCGGCCCCACGGTCCCTGGCGTGCGTGTCCCACAGGATGTCCACCAGGGTCCGGCCATTGAGCTCCGGGTGCGCATGGGTCTGGGCGAAGTGCCCGGGGGCCACCCGGGCACCCAGCTTCCACTGACCGTCGTGGGCCACCGGCTGCCCGGCAAGCAACCGCAGGAAGTGCGACTTGCCCGATCCGTTCGAGCCGAGCACGGCGACCCGCTCGCCGTAGAAGACCTCAAGGCTGAACGGCTTCATCAGGCCGGTCAGCTCGAGCGCCGTGCAAGTCACGGCGCGCAGGCCAGTGCGGCCACCGCGCAGCCGCATCTTGATGTCCTGCTTGCGCGGCGGCTCGGGCGGCGGCCCCGCCTCCTCGAACATCCGCAGCCTGGTCTTGGCCGCCTGGTACCTAGAGGCCATCGCGTCGCTGTTCTTGGCGTACAACTGCATGTCCTGCACCAGCTTCTTCAGCTGGGCGTGCTTCTCGTCCCAGCGTCGCCGCAGCTCCTCGAACCGCTCGAAGCGCTCCTCGCGCGCCTGGTGGAACGTAGCGAACCCACCACCGTGCACCCACACATCCGATCCGCCCGGCGCCGACTCGACGCTGACGATCTTCGCCGCGGCCTGGGCTAGCAGCTCGCGGTCGTGTGAGACGAACAGCACAGTCTTGGCCGTCTCCTTCAGCCGTGCCTCCAGCCACCGCTTGCCCGGCACGTCGAGGTAGTTGTCAGGCTCGTCGAGCAGCAGCACCTCGTCCGGTCCACGCAGCAGCGCCTCAAGCACGAGGCGTTTCTGCTCACCACCAGAAAGGGTCAGGACCTGCCGCCACTGCGCCTTTTCATAAGGGACGCCGAGCGCGGCCATCGTGCACATGTCCCAGGTGTTCTCGGCGTCGTAGCCGCCAGCGTCGGCCCAGTCACTCAGTGCCTGCGCATACGCCATCTGGGCGGCCTCGTCGTCGCGCTCCATGATCGCGAGCTCGGCCGCGTCCACCGCCAGCGCCGCCTGCCTGATCACCGGACGGGCAACCGAGACCAGCAGGTCGCGAATGGTCCGCTCGTCCCGCACCGACCCGACGAACTGCGGCATGACGCCAAGCCCGCCGCTGCTCGTGACCGTGCCCGCGTCGGCCTTCAGCTCGCCAGAGACGATCTTGAGCAACGTGCTCTTGCCCGCGCCGTTGGGGCCAACCAGTGCCACCGAGTCGCCCTGGCCCACGCGGAAGCTCGCGTCGCTCAGCAGCATCCGCCCGTCCGGCAGGTAGTAATCGACGTGCGCGACTTCCAAGTGACCCATGCCCGTCATAATCAGCGACCGGCCCGTCCTACGGCAACTCGGTTTCCGTGGCAGTCACGGCGCCGGGAGGCGCTCGCTTCCCCTGTCCTCAACGGCGGGGCAGGATCGTCCTTAGGGCATGGGGACGGCAGCCAGGCCGTCCACCACACCGGAAGGATCAATCACCATGGCTCTTTACGCTGCGCTCGTTTACCTGCCGGCCGACGAGTACTGGACCGACCGGCCCGAGCAGGTGCATCGGCCCTCCGACGGCTACGAGGTGTTCGCGGCCGACGCCGGTGCCGCGGGCGTCCTCAAGGGCGGCCAGGGGCTTTACCCGCCCGCGATGGCCACGACTATCACGGTCTCTGGCGGCAAGGGCGGCGACGTCATCGTCACCGACGGGCCATACGCCGAGGCGAAGGAGGTCCTCGGCGGGTACTTCCTCCTGGAGGCGGCCGACCTGGACGAGGCGACCAAATGGGCCAGCAGGATCCCGGCCTCGTGGGCCGGCGGCAAGGTTGAGCTTCGCCCCATAGTCCCCATGCAAGAGTAATGACGGAGTCCGCACGGCAGCTCGCCGAGACGATCCGGGTGGCGGGCGCCAGCGTGCTGGCGACCCTCACCCGGACGTTCGGGAGCCTGCAACTGGCCGAGGACGCGGTGCAGGAGGCGGCACTGGCCGCCCTGCGTACCTGGCCTAGTGGCGGGATCCCCGATGACCCGCGCGCGTGGCTGCTGGTCACCGCAAGGAACAAGGCCTACGACGTCCTTCGCCGCGAGGCGGCCAGGCCGGCCAAGGAAGCCTTCAGCGGCGGCCAGTGCCAGATCGGGCCAGACACGGCACAGGAGGCCCTGTCCATGCTTGAACCGGACAGCGCCGTACGCGACGACATGCTGCGGCTGATCTTCACCTGCTGCCACCCGGCCCTCGCCCCAGAAGCCCGGGTCGCGCTGTCCCTGCGCACCCTGGCCGGCCTGGACGTCGCCGCGATCGCCCGCGCATTCGGCGTGCCCGAGCCGACAATGGCCAAGCGCCTGGTCCGCGCCCGGCAGAAGATCGCCACCGCGCGGATTCCCTACAAGGTCCCCGACGATGCCGAACTACCCGAGCGGCTTCCAGCCGTGTTGTCCGTCGTCTACCTGATCGCGACCGAGGCCCACTCGCCGAGTAGCGGCGACGCGGTCACCCGGATTGACTACGAGACGGAGGCAGTCCGGCTGGCCCGGCTGCTTTGCGAGCTGATGCCAGGCGAGCCGGAGATCCTCGGACTGCTGGCGCTGCTGCTGTTCAGCTTTGCCCGCCGCCCGGCCCGCACCAGCTCCCGCGGGGGCGAGCCGGTGCTGCTGCGCGACCAGGACCGGTCCACATGGGACCACGCGATGATCGCCGAGGCAACCTCGCTGCTGGCCGAGGCGGTCCGCCGATCCTCGGGCGTGGCTGGCCCCTATCAGCTGCAGGCTCACCTGTCGGCCTGCCACAGCACCGCCCCGTCCTGGGCCGACACCGACTGGACCCGGATCGTGGCGCTGTACGAGCTTCTTCTTGAGGTGACCGAAGGAGGGGCCGTTCGGCTTAATTGGGCAATTGCGCTGGGTGAGGCCGAAGGGGCCGGCGCCATGCTGAGGGCCCTGGACGGAATCGCCGGCCTGGAGAGATCGCACCTATGGCACGCGGCCCGCGCCGACGCCCTCGGCCGGCTCGGCCGGAGCGAGGAGGCCGCGGCGGCCCTGCGGACCGCCATCGACCTAGCCCCCACCGCCCCCGAACGCCGCCTGCTCATCGTTAGGCTTTCTAGCATAGTGGACGACCATATATAGGTACTATTATGAGCGGACGGAAGCTGACTTGGGGCACACGGGCGAGTCAGCAGGATGCAGTCGGCCACCAAGGAGGGCATACTGAAATGACGACGTGGATGGAGGGAACCATGGCGCACGTCCAGGACGCGGCCGCGTACGTCCTCCACGCGCGCGGCCCCATGACAGCCATGAAGCTGCAAAAGCTCTGCTACTACGCCTACGGCTACCACTTGGCGTGGGAGGATCGCCGCCTCTTCCCAGAGCACTTCGAGGCCTGGGCGAACGGGCCTGTGTGCCCCGCCCTGTACGAGCGGCACCGCGGGGAGTTCACCGTCATGGACGGGGCCATTCCCGGTGTCGCGACGGAGCTGGATACCGACGAGCGAGAGTCCATCGACCTCGTACTAGGCGCATACGGCGACCTGACCGCACACCAGCTCTCGGTCATGACCCACCGAGAGTCCCCCTGGCTTAACGCCCGGTCTCGTTCTGGCGCCGCTCCCCTGGAGCGCAGCAGTGAACCGCTGCGGGACGACGAGATCTACGAGTACTTCGACACCCTGGCCACCGTCACCAGCGATGCCGGTGAAGGGTAAAGGCAAGCAGGTCGCGAAACCATCCCCGCCACAGATCAAGGAACTCCCGAAGCGTCGCCTGTCCAGGGTCATCGCGCAGCGGCGCCTGCAGCACCTGAGCCTTGATGACTTCGACGAACTGTTCAGGTTCAGGCTCGGAAACAAGCGCCGCCTGTGGGGAATCCTCGACGGTGACGTGTTTTACCCGCTGTGGTGGGATGCCGACCACAAGGTCTACCCGCTAGAGCCGGAGTAGCGGGCTCACTTGCTGTGCGGGTCCTGGTGGTTGAGGGTGGCGACGACCGTGTCGTAGTCGCCGCGGGCCTCGCCGTAGCGGAGGAACTTGACCCGCTCGACCTGGATCTCCCTGGCGTCCGGCTGCGTCTCCAGGAGGGACATCACCTCGGCGGTGAAGTCCGCGAGTGGCATCGCCACCTCGCTGGCCTCCTGGCCGGGCATGAGCGCGGTACGCACCGACGGCGGCTCAAGCTCGACGACCTTGACGCTGCTGCCGGCGTACTGCAGCCGCAGGGACTCGCTGAGCATGTGGATGGCCGCCTTGGACGCGTTGTAGCTCGGGGTGACCGCCAGCGGCGTGAACGCCAGGCCGGAGGAGACCGTGATGATCGTCGCGTCCTCCTGGGCTCGCAGGTGCTCGATGAAGGCCGCGATGAGCCTGATCGGGCCGAGCAGATTGGTCGTTATGACCCCTTCTGCGGAGTCGAGGAAGGTTGACGGCTGATGCCAGTCTTCGGCGCGCATGATTCCGGCCATGGGGATCAGGACGTTCAGGTCCGGGTGCCTGGCCAGCACTTCCTTGGCAGCGGCCTGGATGCTGGCGGCGTCAGCGGTGTCGAGCTGGACGGTGTCCAGGCCCGGGTGCCCGGCGGCGATCTGCTCAAGCAGTTCGGCTCGGCGGCCACCGATGATGACCTTGTTGCCCTTCTCCTGCAGCGCGATGGCCAGCGCGAGGCCGAGGCCGCTCGTCGATCCCGGGATGAAGATGGTGTTACCGGAAATGTTCATGCTTCTACCGTGCCGGTTGGCCGGTGACCTGTGCAGAGAGCAGTTATCGGGGGATCGCCGGTCCCTGGTTGAGCCCGCAGTTACCGCCGATACTAGAGATATGGATCGAGCAGCACTGGCGGACTTCCTGCGCCATCGTCGAGAGGCCCTGCGCCCCGAGGACGTGGGGCTGCCGGCCGGGGTGCGCCGGCGGACGACTGGCCTGCGCCGCGAGGAGGTCGCCGCCCTCGCCGTCATGTCCACCGATTACTACACCCGCCTCGAGCAGCAGCGTGGCCCGCAGCCGAGCGAGCAAATGCTCGCCTCCCTGGCCCGCGCGCTCCGTCTTACCGGATCCGAGCGGGATTACTTGTACAGAACGGCCGGCCACACTCCGCCCCAGTCAGCCTCGGGACCGACTTCCCATGTCGCGCCGGCCCTGCTGCGCGTGCTTGACCGGCTGTCTGACACGCCCGCGCTGATCCTGTCCAGCCTGGGCGAGGTCCTCGTCCAGAACGCCATGGCGGCGGCGCTGCTCGGCGACAAGTCCGGCTACACCGGCCTGGCCCGCAGCGAGATCTACCGCTGGTTCACCGACCCGGCCGAGCGGTCACGCTACCCGGAGGCTGATCGTCCCCGTCAGACCCGTGCCCAGGTGGCCAACCTGCGGGCCGCCTACGGCTCAATGGGACCGGCGTCCCGGGCCGGAGAGCTGGTCCGCGCGCTACAGGCCTCCAGCGAGGAGTTCGCGACGCTCTGGGAGCAGCACGAGGTCGGCAAGCGCTTCGCCGACCACAAGATCCTCATCCACCCCGAGCTGGGCGAGATCGAGGTCGACTGCCAGGTCCTGTTCACCGAGGACCAGTCCCAGGCCCTCCTGGTCCTGACCGCAGCCCCCCGCACCGAGTCCTACGACAAGCTCCAGCTCCTGTCCGTCCTCGGCCAGGAGCGGTTCACCGATTCCCGTCCCTGATGCGGTCCCGATTGTGCCGACGCCGGGTCGGCGGCAGGCCCTCCCTCCCCTTCCTTCTCCCCCATCTATTGTCGAGCCGTATCAACGGCTAGGTTTATTGGGAAGGCTTTTCCGGTCCGGAAAGATCCGCCACGCCCTGGCGTAGCGAATACTTCCCTAAAGGAAAATCCTTCCGGATCACGACGTCCACACCATATGGTCGACTATTGTCATTCAGTCTTATCCGGAGCTTTTGCCGCGATGGGTGTGGTCAAGGCCGTACTCGTGACGGATGCCGTCGGCCGGGCACATTCAGGACGGGGATCGTCCGCAACCGCGCGTAGGGTTCCTGGCATGAGCATCGCGCGCTACCCGAGCTTTGTCATCGACTGCCCCGACCCCAAGGCCCTGGCGACGTTTTACGGAGCCCTACTCGGCTGGGAGGCCAAGATCTCCGACGACTGGGCTGACATCAGGTCCGGAGAAGACCAGTGCATCTCCTTCCAGCAGGTCGAGAACTACACCCCGCCGACCTGGCCGACCCAGAAGGCACCCCAGCAGGTGCATCTCGACGTCAACGTCGAGGACCTCGATGCCGCCGAGGCGGCCGTGCTCGAGCTGGGCGCGACCAAGCACGAGCACCAGCCCGGCACCACGTTCCGGGTCTTCCTCGATCCGGCGGGACACCCGTTCTGCCTGTGCGTGGACTAACCATCGGCCAAGCCGTCACACTGAAGTGAGCAACCGACTGAGGGGTAAGGAGGCTCCGTGGACGTCGCACCAGAGATCACGCAGCGAGCGGCCCAGCCTTACGCGGGCATCTCCGCGTGGGTCACGATGGTGACCATCGGCTCGGTGGCCGACCGGATTCCTGAGATCTTCGGCTGGCTCGGCGCCCGTGGCATCGCGCCCGCTGGGCCGCCTTTCTTCCGGTACCACGTCATCGACATGGAGCGGCAGCTTCAGGTCGAGGTCGGGGTCCCCGTGGCCGCGGCGATCGAGGATGACGGGGAAGTCCGGGCCGGGACACTGCCCGCCGGCCGTTTTGCCATCATGACGCACACCGGCGCCCCGGAGACCCTCGTGGCCCCGACCACCGAGTTGCTCGACTGGGCCCAGGGGCGTGGACTGGCTTGGGACGTAACGCCGAGTGACGCCGGTGAACAGTGGGGCTGCCGGGTGGAGTTCTATCTCACGAACCCGGCCGAGGAGCCCGACCCCAGCAAGTGGGAGACGCAGCTCGCCTTCCGGCTAGCCGACTAACACACCGCCCCGGCTCGACCCACGGTACCTGGGCCGAACCGGGGCCTTTCCCTCGTGCTCATGCCAGCGGGACCGGCGCCCGCATGAGCCGGAAAAGCGTCTACAGGGTGCGAAGGCGGGCCGTGAAGGCACGCCAGTTGGCCGGGGTCAGGCGGAGGACCGGGCCGGCCCCGTCGTCCTTGGTGTCGCGGACCAGGATCGCGCCGCCGGCATGACCGGCTTCGACGCAGGCCGTCCCGCCGTTGTCGCTGTAACTGGACTTGCGCCACGGGGCCACGCCAACCTCGATACAAGCCGAGCCACCATTGCTGCTGTAGCTGGACTTGCGCCAGCCAGGGTTCACTGCTGCCGACTCTGCCATCGCTTGAGCGCCTCCTGGATGATCGCCCGCGACTCATCAACCGGGCGGGCGTAGCCGCGAATCCGCTCGAACATCCCGCTAGCTGACTCAGCCAGAGCCGATTCGCTCGTCGTCTGATCTTCGAACGTGATCATGTTCAGCGTATCCGGAATCTCGCGGCCGGTGGCGATCTCAAATCCTGCTTCAAAACCACAGAAGTAGTCTTCAGTATCTCCAACCACCTGGATCACCACGTTGGTACGGTCCATCATCTTCATCAGACGCGCCATCTCCTCCGTCATAACCTCTGGAGTCCCGACCCGACGGTTCAGGATCGGCTCGAAGATGAGGAAGGTTCCGCGCGTGGCTCCCGCTCCCTCCAGGATCGACTGGCGCTTGACCCGGGCGGCCGCTTTCTTGGCGGCCGTGTCCGCGTCCAGGCCGACCGTGACGAACATGGCGAACGCGTAGTCGTAGGTCTGGAGCAGGCCTGGCATGACGTCGAGCGCCCACACGCGGATGAAGTCGGCCATCGCTTCCGCGCTGAGCCACGGCTCGGCGAACCGGGGAATGGTCACCTCGTAGTTGCGGGCCAGCTCGAGCTGGTCGTCGAGGTTGGCCCGCAGTTCGGCCGAGCAGCGGCAGGCCTGCAGCCAGGCGGCGTACACGTCGTCGCTTGGCGTCCGCTCGCCGCTTTCCACCTTGGCGATGGTCTCGCGGGCGAAGCCCATCTTCCGGGCCAGCGCTTCCGCCGTCCTGAAGCCCGCTGCCCTCCGCAGCCGGGCCAGCGCCCTCCCCAGCGCGGCGACCGGGTGCTTCCTGGGGGCTCGAGCGGCACGACGAGCTGACGCAGCTCGTTCTCTCTGAGCTGGTGACCAACTCGGTGCTCGCTGCCCGCGCCGCCCGCTGGCCTGAGGTCCCGCCGGTTCGACTGTGGCTACTGGGCGATACGTCGCGGGTGTTGGTGCTGGTCTGGGACTGCTCGCCTGGCACGCCGTTGCCAAGAAAAGCCCGCGATGACGACGAGAGCGGGCGCGGCCTGTTTCTCGTGGAACAACTGAGCACCGCCTGGGGCAGCTACCGGCCGCCCCGTGACTACGCCCCTGAGCATGACGGCGGCAAGGTCACCTGGGCGTCCATCGGAACCACGGAAGGCGAAACGCGATGAGCGCACCCCGTTGCCAGTGCGGCTACCAGTCAAGCGACGATGTCGATTTCCTGGACCACCGGCAGGAAGTATTCATACCGCTCGACGGAATAGCGCCAGACGGCCGACTGCACGACGAGGGCCAGACCAGGCTTGCCTGCCTGTGCGGATTCAGCGCCGCGACAGCCGAAGCGCTGGACGCGCATTTCGTTGCGGTCTTCACGACCGCCAATCACATTGGCATTGACGGAGTCGAGCACGCCGCGCCCTCATGTGCGCAAATGCGCCCGTTAGTGGATGCTTCCCGGCGGCAGGTTGCCGGCGCCGTGGTCGAGCTGGTAGTCGAGGTTGACCGCGGCCGTGATCAGGGCCAGGTGCGAGAAGGCCTGAGGGAAGTTACCAAGCTGCTCACCGGTCGCGCCGATCTCCTCGGAGAATAGGCCCAGGTGGTTGGCGTAGGTGAACATCTTCTCGAAGGTCAGCCGGGCATCATCAAGGCGCCCGGCGCGGGCCAGTGCCTCCACGTACCAGAACGTGCACAGTGAGAACGTGCCCTCGTCGCCGCTCAGGCCGTCGGGTGACGCGGTCGGGTCATACCGGTAGACGAGGCTGTCTGAGACCAGCGTGCGGTCGATAGCGCGCAGCGTGTCCATCCACAACGGGTCGCGCGGTGCGATGAACCCCTGCAGGGGCATCATCAGCAGGGCCGAGTCGAGCACGTCGCTGCCGTAGTACTGGGTGAACGCCTTGAGCTTGGCGTTCCAGCCGGCCTTGAACACCTCGTTGTAGACCGAGTCCCGCTCGGTCATCCAGCGGGGCACGTTAGCCGGCCGTCCGCTGCGGGCCGCCATCTTGATGGCCCGGTCGAAGGCCACCCAGGTCTGGACCCGGCCGTACAGGAAGTTCTTGCGGCCGCCCCGGGTCTCCCAGATCCCCTCGTCCGGCTGATCCCAGTGCTCGCATAGCCAGTCGATGAGCTCGGCGATCTCCAGCCAGTTCTGGTGCGTCACCTGCACGTTGCGCCGCTGAGCGAGGTAGAGCGCATCCAGTGCCTCGCCGTAGATGTCCAGCTGCAACTGGTCGGCCGCGCCGTTCCCGATGCGCACCGGCTTGGAGCCACGGTAGCCCTCGAAGTGGTCCAGGGTGAACTCCTCGAGGTCGCTCGACCCGTCCACCCGGTACATGATCTTCAGCGGCCCAGACGAGGAGCCGACCTGCTCGCTCGCCCGCGCCCGCAGCCAGGAGACGAAACCCTCGGCCTCCTCGGTGAACCCGAGGCCAAGCAGCGCATAGATGGAGAACGAGCCATCACGAATCCACGTGTACCTGTAGTCCCAGTTGCGCTCGCCGCCGACCTGCTCGGGCAGCCCCGCCGTCGGCGCCGCCACCAGGCCGCCGGTGGGCGCGTACTGCATGAGCTTCAGCGTCATCGCCGAGCGGGACACCTGCTCGCGCCAGCGGCCACGGTACGTCGACTTGTTGAGCCACCCGCGCCAGAACGCGACCGTGTCATGCAGCAGCCGATGGATATCGTCGTTGTGGTGCCTGCGTGGCTCGCCGCACGACGACTCGAGCACGACACCCCAGGTCTGCCCGGCCTTGAGGACCCGGGAGGCGCTGATGCCCTGGCCCTCTTGCTTGAGCTCGACCGTGTGCCCGTGCTCCGAGGTGGCTAGGTGCATGGTGATGCTGGGATGCCCGTCACAGGAGAAGTTCGCGCCCTCGGCGTTGACAAGCACCTTGTGCTTGGCCCGCCCGTAGTCGAACCTCGGCTGAAGCTCAAGGTTGAACTTCATCGTGCCGCGGACGACCCGGACCTGGCGCACCAGCCGGTGCCGGTCGGTGGCCCGCTTGCCGGCTATGGGCATGAAGTCGTAGACCTCGCCGACACCGTCCGGGGTGTGGAACCGGGTGATTAGCACCGCGGTGTCGGGTAGGTAAAGCTGACGGCTGACGTAGTCCGCACGGTCGGGGGCGATGCGGAAGTGGCCGCCCTTGTCAGCGTCAAGCAGGGAGGCGAACACGCTTGGCGAGTCGAACCGGGGGCAGCAGAACCAGCCGACGGTGCCGTCGGTGGACACCAGGGCGGCCGTCTGCAGGTCGCCGATCAGCCCGTGGTCGCTGATGTTCGGGTACCGCTCCATGTGAGGATCATCCCATCTCGTGCCGAGTAGCGCGGCGTTGCGGCGGTGATCTCAGACGGCCACAAACAGGTAGTGACGACGTGATTCCGCAGGCTAACGACACTGAACAGGATAGTGACCATGGGGGCTACTGAGGTAGACGCGCTGGTGATCTTCGGACCTACCGGAGATCTCGCGAAACTAGAGACCTTTCCGGCTCTGGTCGGGCTGGTCGAGCGCGGCGTCCTTGACGTGCCTGTCATCGGTGTCGCCAAGATGGGCGGCTGGGAGGTAGAGCAGTTTCGCGACTACGCGAAGGCCTCGCTGACCCACAACCAGATGGACCCCTCAAGTCCGGCCGCGGTCAAGATGCTCGGCCTCCTGCAGTACATCGACGGCGACCTGGGCGATCATGCGACATACGCGGCGATGTCGGACGCCCTCGGAGACGCGAAGCGGGTGCTTTTCTACCAGGAGGTGCCGCCTTTCCTCTTCGGACGAATCGCCGAGGGGATCGCGGCCGTCGGCCGGGCCGACGGGAACCGGATCATGGTGGAAAAGCCGTTCGGCAACAACGAGCCGAGCGCCAGGGACCTGAACGACCTGATGCACAAGTACTTCCCTGAGTCCTCGATCTACCGGGTGGACCACTGGCTGGGCCTCGACCCAGTGGACTCGCTGATGTTCGCTCGTTTCGCCAACTCGATCATTGAGCCGCTGCTGAACCGAACCTACGTGCAGTCGGTGCAGATCACCATGGCCGAGACGTTCGACGTGGCCGATCGCGGGGCGTTCTACGACAAGAACGGGGCGATCAGGGACGTCATCCAAAACCACATGCTCCAGCTCCTGGCGACCGTGATCGCCGAGCCGCCGAGCGGGCCTGGGCTCGACTCGTGGATCGCCGCGAAGACGGAGGCCATCAGCTCCGTCCGCCCGCTGGGCCCGTCCGACGTGGTGAAGGGCCAGTACGCCGGCTACCAGGACGTCCCCGGGGTAGCGCATGGCTCCAAGACCGAGACCTATGTGGCCGTCCGCCTGATCGCGGACTCCTGGCGCTGGAACGGCGTGCCGCTGGTGATCCGGGCCGGCAAGTGCCTTCCGGTGACGGCCACCGAGGTGTCGGTGAAGTTCCGCCGCCCGCCGCATGACGCCTTCGGCCTCGGGGCGGGGGCCGCCGCCAACGGGCTGAGGTTCCGTGTCTTCCCCGACGCCCGCGCCACCTTGACCCTGGTCGGCAAGAAGCCCGGGGCCGGCTGGGAGCCACAGGTCCAGGAGCTCGCCTTCGCCGAGCCCAACGGCGACGGCGAGATGCGGCCTTACGACCGCCTGATCGGCGCGGCCCTGACCGGCGAGCGCTGGCTCTTCGCCCAGCAGCACACCGTGGAATCGTCCTGGCGGGTGGTCGACCCCGTCCTCGCCTCGGCCAGCGCGCCGATCCCGGTGGTGCGGTACGAGTGCGGCTCCTGGGGGCCGGACTCCTCGTCCCTCCTCCCACCCGGCGAGTGCTGGCACGACCCCGTGGCCTGAGCTCGCCTCGGTCGCAGGTGTCGCCTGCGACGGATGGTGCGGCGGGTGACGCCACGGTCGGTCTTGGCCTCGGCCTCGGGCGCGGCGGTGCGGTGCGGCGGTGCGCTGCGGCGGTGCGGTGCGCGGCCCAGCGCGGCGCGCCCGCGGCGCTGTGCGCGGCCCGGCTGAGGCTGAGCATCAAACTAGCTGCCGCAGCTTTCGTCGCCGGCGACGCTTGCGTCACAGCTTCCTCCAGCGTAACCGTTCCAAGGTCCGTAACAGCCGAATGCTGTTGATTAAGCCGCAAAACGCGGCATAAACACCAGCGTTAGAAATTTCAACTATCAATTGCGGCACTTGCGTCACTCCGCTTACACCGGAAGGCGTGCGCGCCGCCGGGAGCCAGCCGCGCGCCGCCGAGAACCACAGAGAGCCAGGGGGATCGCGACCGCGACCGACCCACCCACTGTGGCCACGCGCACTTCCCGAGGCTCGACACGCCGTCGAAATCCCCGCCCCAGATGGCCCCGCGCTTAGAATTTAGTTACGAAGTGGGCCGTCCCGGCGCTTCAGCCGCCAGGATGGCTCTAAGGCCCTTCGCCGGTGCTGGAGGCAGAAGTGACCCTAAAGCCCATTTTTCCCCAGTTTGGCCGTGCCTGTGGGCAGTTCGTTAAGCCGACCGGGTTCCCCCGTCCGTTCGGTGCGCTTGACTGGTGTCCCCGCTGTGGACAGCCCGACTGGGCGCACCAGGCGGGAAGCGACAACCGATACGCCCGGCTGAGCCAGCTGGACCCGCAGCGCATGTCGGACATGCTGGAGTACCTGTGCGAGTACGCTCCGGGTGCCTTCGACGTCATCGAGGACACCGTGCGGGCGGCCAGGGGCCGCCAGCCCAAGGAGGCCGGAGCCCTGCAGGCCGAAGCCCTGGAAGAACCGTACTGCCTGACCTGTGGGGTCTCGCTGGCTATCTTCCCTGCTGACGGGCTGTACTACCGGCACTATCGGGAACGCACCGACGGTGACTGCATCCGGTTCAGCGTGGAGCATCCGACCGTAATCGGCTGGCGACAGCGAACCGGTCCCTAGCGCCCGCCGGGTCCGACGGTCGGATGGGGCCGGGGGACGGCCATGGCCGAAGGCCGCCAGGCGGTCGAGGAGCTATTGCGCCGCCTCATCGTCCCGGCCTAGGCCGGGGCCATAGGGCGAGGTAATCTCGCGCGCCGTAACCAGCCTCCAACTCGGACCAACCCAGGGGGACAGCACCTCGACTAGGCCGCCGAACCCTAGCTGGCCCTAGCTGTCGATGACCTGGCGGCCCGCGAAGGCGCGGCCGAGCGTTACCTCATCCGCGTACTCCAGGTCACCGCCAACGGGAAGGCCGCTGGCTGGGCGGGTGACCTTCACGCCGAGGGGCTTGACCAGCCGGGCCAGGTAAGTGGCGGTGGCCTCGCCTTCCAGGTTCGGGTCGGTGGCGAGGATGAGCTCGGTCACGGCGCCGTCAGCCAGCCGGGCCATGAGCTCGCGGATGCGCAGGTCGTCGGGGCCGACGCCGTCGATGGGGCTGATCGCTCCGCCGAGGACGTGGTAACGGCCACGGAACTCGCGGATCTTCTCGACCGCCGCCACGTCCTTGGGCTCCTCGACGACGCAGATGACCGTGGAATCGCGTCGCGCGTCCTTGCAGATACGGCACTGCTCAGCCTCGGCGACATTGCCGCAGGTGATGCAGAACCGGACCCGCTCGGTCACCTCGATGAGAGCGTCGGCCAGCCGCTTGACGTCGGACGGGTCGGCGCTCAGCAGGTAGAACGCGATCCGCGTAGCGCCCTTCGGCCCCACGCCCGGCAGCCGCCCGAGCTCGTCGATCAGGTTCTGGACAACGCCTTCATACATGGCCTGTGCTCCTCGCGGGACGCGGCACCAGGCCGCGGTCGCCCGCTGCTACTCCTTGCGGTCCTCGTCCTCGTCGAGCTCGTCATCGTCGTCGTCGAACTCGTCGTCGTCCTCGTCCCAGTCCTCGTCGTCCTCATCGCTGGCATAGCCGGCCGGACCACCGAAGCTGGGCAGGCCCGGGATGCCGCCGGGCACGCCTGGTGCGCCGAAGCCGGGAAGACCCCCGGGCATTCCGCCGGGACCGCCCAGGCTGGACAGGTCGAAGTTACCGAGGGCGTCGGCGAAGCCCAGTTGCTGCTGCTGAAGGGCGAGCACGGAGTTCGTGGCATCGCGCACGGCGGCAAGGACGAGGTCGGAAATGGTTTCCGCGCTCTCGGCCAGGTCAGCGGGGTCGATCGCCTTCGGGTCGATGGTCAGGTCGAGCAGTTCCCCCTGGCCGCTGACCTTGGCGACCACGAGGCCGCCGCCCGCGGTGCCGGTGACCTCGGCGTCCGCGAGGTTCTGCTGCGCGCTCGCCAGTTGCGCCTGCATCTGCTGCGCCGCCTGGAGAAGCTGGTTCATGTCGAAGCCAGGTTCCACGTCTGGTCCTCATTCCTCGTATTCGGCGATGATCTGGGCGCCTAGGTCCCGCTGGATGAGGCTGATCCCCGTGAGCTGCGAGGCCGCGTCCATGTCCACGGATCCCGCAAGCTCGTCCCCGTCAAAATCGTCATCGCTAGGGAAGGGAACATCGTCACCGAACGGGACGTGGCTGCTCGTCCCGCCCACCCCATTCTGCGTCATCGACGGCGCCGCCTGCGCGGCCCCGGGGATGGTGGCAGTTACCGCGGAGCCGGGAGCCGCTACGGCCCCGTTGTAGGTGGCCGTAGGGGTAGCGGGCGACTCTGGTGGTCCCTGGAACTGCGGGACCACCGGCTGCTGGGCTGGAGACTGGATCGTCAGGGTCGATAGCGCTGCCGATTGCATGGCAGTGCCGGCCGCAGCAGGTGGTGCTGAATGCTGCTGTGATTGTAGTGCTACCGGTGGCTGTGGCGCCTGTGGCGACGGCGATTGCACCGGAGCCTGCTGGCCCGACTGGGCCGGCTGGGCCGGGGCCGGCGGTTGCGCCACGGGCGACGGGGCGGTCGCCTGGGCCTGCGGTGCCGACGGTGGTGCCAGCGGCGCCTGCGGCTGTGCCTGCGGCGCGGGAGTGCCACCAGACATCGCGCGGATCATGACGTTGATGCCGAACCGCTCGTTCAGTACTTCCTTGAGCAGTCCTTCGTGCACGCTGCTCGTGAACCCCTTGACGTCGCCAGCCCGAGGGAAGCGAAGCGTCAGCACGGCCTCGTCAAGCGAGACGACGGTGGCATCCTTCAGGAGAATCCACGCGACCCTTCGCTTGGCCTTGAGTCCCTGCAGCACGGACTCCCAGCTCTGCTGGAGGATTTCCGTGGTCACGGCGGACCGCGGTGGGGCGGGAACCGGCTGCGACGGGGCCGCTGGCGCGCTGGCCGGCACGAAGGCCGGCATCGCCGGGGCCGAGACCGTCGGCGCGGGCGGCGCTGGAGTCGGCACGGTCGCAGCCGGCGCAATCGGAGCGGCCACCGTGGCCGCGGGCACCACGGCCGTCGGCACCGGGGCGGCAGTCGGCACCGGGGCAGCGGGCACCGGGGTAGCCGGCTCAGGCGCGCCCGGGGTGTGGCTGGCTGGCGGACCCGCCGGCAGGCGGCTAAGGCCGGACTCCAGCCGCTCTAGCCGCGCGAGGACCGAGCGCTCGTCGCTCGTTGCCGCCGGCAGCAGGACCTGAGCGCACATCAGCTCGAGCAGCAGTCGCGGCGAGGTAGCGCCGCGCATCTGGTCGAGGCCGGTGTTGATGATCTCGGCCGCACGGGTGAGCTGAGCCAGGCCCGCCCGGCCCGCCTGGCCGGTCATGACCTCCACCCGGTCCGGCGGCACCTCGATAAGACCGCTGCTTATCGCGTCGGGCACTGAGGCAACGACGATCAGGTCACGGAACCGGTCGAGCAGGTCGCTGGCGAACCGCCGGGGCTCGTGACCCCCCTCGATGACCTTGTTGACCGCGCGGAAGACCGCGGCCCCGTCGGCGGCGGCGAACGCGTCCACGATCTCGTCGATCAAGGTGGCGTCGGTGTAGCCGAGCAGCGCGACCGCGCGGTCGTAGGCGATGCCACTGGCGTCCGAGCCCGCGACGAGCTGGTCAAGGATGGACAGCGTGTCGCGGGCCGATCCTCCGCCGGCCCGTACGACCAGCGGCAGCACGGCCGGGTCGAAGCTGACGCGCTCAGACTTGAGGATCTCCTCGGCGAGGTCGCGCATCACCGACGGCGGCATCAGCCGGAACGGGTAGTGATGCGTCCGCGACCGGATCGTGGGGATGACCTTGTCAGGCTCGGTGGTCGCGAAGATGAACTTCAGGTGCGGCGGTGGTTCCTCGACCAGCTTGAGCAGGGCGTTGAAGCCCTGCGAGGTCACCATGTGCGCCTCGTCGATGATGTAGATCTTGTAGCGCCCGGAGACCGGTGCGTAGAACGCCCGCTCGCGCAGGTCGCGGGCGTCGTCGACGCCTCCGTGCGAGGCGGCGTCGATCTCGATCACGTCGATGGAGCCAGCACCGGAAGGAGCCAGCGCGACACACGAGTCGCAGGTCCCGCACGGGTCAGGCGTGGGGCCGTTCACGCAGTTGAGCGACCGAGCCAGAATGCGCGCGCTCGAGGTCTTACCGCAGCCGCGCGGTCCGCTGAACAGGTAGGCGTGGTTGATCCGGCCGGACTTGAGAGCCTGCCGCAGCGGGGCGGTCACGTGCTCCTGGCCGCGAACCTCAGCGAATGTCGCAGGCCGGTACTTGCGGTACAACGCCAGCCCCGTCTGGGTGGCACTGTCTGCTGAGTCAGCCATGGCCCCATCCTCGCC
>Ga0335072_10005032_pt1 | contig 19498 bp, 13 predicted proteins | sample Lox_Sample_21_FD_206725 | JGI IMG/M metagenome (GOLD analysis project Ga0335072, IMG submission 206725) | Soil microbial communities from Loxahatchee National Wildlife Refuge, Florida, United States - Lox_Sample_2.1 | ecosystem: Environmental > Terrestrial > Soil > Wetlands | place: USA...
ATTCGCCATCCGGGTCGTAGACGTAGGCAGCACCGCCGGACATACCGGCCGCGAAGTTGCGCCCGGTGTGGCCGAGAATGACCACTTTGCCTCCCGTCATGTACTCGCAACCGTGATCACCGACGCCTTCGACCACCGCGTGGGCGCCGGAGTTGCGAACCGCGAACCGTTCGCCGACCACGCCACGTATATAGGCTTCCCCGCTGGTGGCGCCGAACAGAATCACGTTGCCGCCGATGATGTTTTCCTCGGCGACGTAATCCTGCGGCGCATTGTCGGACGGCCGCACCACGATTCGGCCACCCGACAGGCCCTTGCCGACGTAGTCGTTGGCGTCGCCATAAACGCGCAGCGTAATTCCCCGGGGTACAAAGGCGCCGAAGCTGTTGCCCGCGGATCCGTCGAAGGTGATGTCGATGGTCCCGTCCGGCAGACCTTGGCCGCCATAGGCTTTCGTAAGCTCGTGGCCGAGCATGGTACCAACCGTGCGGTTGACGTTGCCGATGGCCGTGGAGAACCGTACCGGTTTGCCGGAATCCAGTGCCTCGCGGCTCATCACGATCAACTGCTGATCGAGCGCCTTGTCCAAGCCGTGATCCTGACGTGAGCTGCAGTACAGGTCCTGGTTCATGAACGCCGATTCCGGCTCATGCAGCACCGGCGTCAGGTCCAGTCGGTGCGCCTTCCAATGCGCCCGCGCCAGCGTGGTGTCGAGCGATCCTACCTGCCCGACCGCCTCGTTGAAGGTGCGGAAACCCAACTGCGCCATGTATTCCCGAACTTCCTCGGCGAGGAACATGAAGAAGTTCTCCACGAATTCGGGCTTGCCGGTGAACCTCTCCCGCAGCACCGGATTCTGGGTGGCCACCCCGACCGGGCAGGTGTCCAGGTGGCATACCCGCATCATGATGCAGCCGGAAACCACCAGCGGGGCCGTGGAGAAACCGAATTCCTCGGCACCCAGCAGCGCACCGATCATCACGTCGCGGCCCGTCTTGAGCTGGCCGTCCACCTGAACCACAATCCGGTCCCGCAAACCGTTGAGCAGCAACGTCTGCTGCGTCTCGGCCAGACCCAATTCCCATGGCGCACCGGCGTGCTTCATCGAGGTCAGCGGTGTCGCGCCGGTGCCACCGTCATGGCCGGAGATCAGCACCACATCGGCGTGTGCCTTGGACACGCCCGCGGCGACTGTGCCCACACCGTTCTCGGAGACCAATTTGACGTGCACCCGCGCGGACGGGTTGGCGTTCTTCAGGTCGTGGATCAGCTGCGCCAGATCCTCAATAGAGTAGATGTCGTGGTGCGGCGGCGGCGAGATCAGCCCGACGCCCGGGGTGGAGTGCCGGACTTCGGCAACCCACGGGTACACCTTGTGTCCCGGAAGCTGGCCTCCCTCACCAGGTTTGGCTCCCTGCGCCATCTTGATCTGGATGTCGCTGCAATTGGTCAGGTAGTGCGAGGTCACACCGAATCGGGCCGAGGCAACCTGCTTCACGGCACTGCGACGCCAATCCCCATTGGGATCGCGATCGAAACGCTTGACGTCCTCGCCGCCCTCACCGCTGTTCGATCGGCCGCCAATGCGGTTCATCGCGATGGCGAGCGTCTCGTGCGCTTCGGCGGAGATCGATCCGTAGCTCATCGCCCCTGTCGCAAAGCGCTTCACGATTTCGCTGGCTGGCTCGACCTCGTCCAGCGAAACCGGGGGACGCACACCCGCGCGGAACTTGAGTAACCCGCGCAACGACGCCATCCGTTCGCTCTGGTCGTCGACCAGACGGGTGTAGTCCTTGAAGATCTGATACTGGCCGGTGCGGGTGGCGTGCTGCAGCTTGAAAACGGTCTCCGGGTTGAACAGGTGATACTCACCCTCACGGCGCCACTGGTACTCGCCACCCACCTCGAGCTCGCGGTGGGCGCGCTCGTCGGGCCGGTCCAGGTACGCCAGCCGGTGACGGGTGTCGACGTCGGCGGCGATGTCGTCGAGTGTGATGCCGCCGGTCGGGCAGCTCAGCCCGGTGAAGTATTCGTCGAGCAGGTCCTCGGAGATGCCCACTGCCTGGAACAGTTGCGCGCCCGTATAGGAGGCCAGCGTCGAAATGCCCATCTTGGACATCACTTTCAGCACACCCTTGCCGGCGGCTTTGATGTAGTTGTTCAGCGCGGTCTTGCGGTCCAGCCCATTTGAGGTGCCGTTCCCGGAACCGCCAAAGACACCGCGGTCGAGCATGTCCTCGATCGACTCGAACGCCAGGTACGGGTTGACCGCAGCGGCGCCGAACCCGATCAGCATCGCCATGTGATGGACCTCGCGGGCGTCGCCGGATTCGACGACCAGACCCACGTGGGTGCGGGTGCGATCCCGCACCAGGTGGTGGTGCACCGCCGAAACCGCGAGCAGCGACGGGATGGGAGCCAGCTGCTCGTCGGACTCGCGGTCGGACAAGATGATCACCCGCGCGCCATCCGCGATCGCTGCCGATGCCTGGGCGCGCACCTCATCCAGCGCGGCAGCCAGCCCGGCGCCGCCCTCGGCGACCGGGTACAGACAGCGAATAACCTTGGAGCTCATGCCGTGTGGGCGCCCGTTGACCTTCTCCTCGGGGTCGAGGTTGACCAGTTTGGCCAGCTCGAAATTCCGCAGAATCGGCTGCGGCAGCGCGATCTGGTGACAGGACTCCGAGGTGGGGTTGAGCAGGTCGCGCTCCCCGCCGGTGGTGACCTGCAAGCTGGTGACCACCTCCTCGCGGATGGCGTCCAGGGGCGGGTTGGTCACCTGTGCGAAGAGTTGGTGGAAGTAGTCGTAGAGCATCCGGGGACGCTGTGACAGCACCGCAACGGGAGTGTCGGTGCCCATCGATCCGATCGGCTCGGCGCCGGTACGGACCATCGGGGCCACCAGCAGGTTGAGTTCCTCGTAGGTGTAGCCGAAAGCCTGCTGCCGCATGACAAGTCGCTCGTGGGGCATCCGCACGTATTTGCCGGCGGGCAACTCGTCGATCGGAACCAGTCCCTTGTCGAGCCACTCTTGATAGGGGTGCTCGGCGGCCAACTCCGCTTTGATCTCCTCGTCGGAGACGATGCGGCCCTGCGTGGTGTCCACCAAGAACATCCGGCCCGGCTGCAACCGCATCCGGCGGACCACGGTCGACGGGTCCAGGTCCAGCACACCGGCCTCGGAGGCCATGACCACCAGGCCGTCGTCGGTCACCCAAATCCGCGACGGACGCAGGCCATTGCGGTCGAGCACGGCGCCGACGATGGTGCCATCGGTGAAGGTCATCGAGGCCGGCCCGTCCCACGGCTCCATCAGCGACGCGTGATACCGGTAGAACGCCCGGCGGGCGGGATCCATGGACTCGTGCCGTTCCCAGGCCTCGGGGATCATCATCAGCACGGCATGGGCCAGGCTGCGTCCGCCCAAGTGCAGCAATTCCAGCGCCTCATCGAAGCGCGCGGTGTCGGACGCGCCAGGGGTGCAGATCGGGAACAGCTTCTCGACATCGTCTTCGGAGCCGAAGATGTCGGTCTTCATCAACGCCTCACGGGCACGGATCCAGTTCTCGTTGCCGGTGACGGTGTTGATCTCTCCGTTGTGGGCGATGCGCCGGAACGGATGCGCCAACGGCCAGGACGGGAAGGTGTTCGTAGAAAACCGGGAGTGCACGATACCCAGCGCGCTGGTCAGCCGATCGTCTTGCAAGTCAAGGTAAAACGCCTTGAGCTGCGGGGTGGTCAGCATTCCTTTGTAGACCAGCGTCTGGCCCGACAGGCTGGGGAAGTAAACCGTCTCGCGGCCCGGTCCGTCTTGGCCCGGGCCCTTGGTGCCGAGTTCATGCTCAGCGCGCTTGCGGATCACATAGGCGCGCCGCTCCAGCGCGATGTCGGAGGCCCCCGCCATGAACACCTGCCGGAACGTAGGCATCGCGTCGCGGGACAACGCACCCAGCGACGAGTCGTCGGTCGGTACGTTTCGCCAACCCAGCACCTGCAGGCCCTCGGCTTCGGCGATCTTCTCTACCGCGGCGCAGGCGGCCGCGGCGTCCTTGGACGACTGCGGCAAAAACGCGATGCCGGTCGCATAGCTGCCCGCGGCGGGCAGCTCAAAGTCCACCACCTCGCGCAGGAACGCGTCGGGAACCTGAATCAGGATGCCCGCGCCGTCACCACTGCGCGGTTCGGCGCCCTGAGCGCCGCGATGTTCGAGGTTGAGCAGCGCGGTGATCGCCTTGTCCACAATGTCGCGGCTACGGCGGCCGTGCATGTCGACGACCATGGCAACCCCGCACGAATCGTGCTCGAACGCGGGGTTGTACAACCCTGCGCGCTTGGGCGTCATACGCACCTGACCCTTCACCAGAACTTCCTGCACGGCCGTTGTCAGCGGCCCCGGCGGGGCCGCAGCCGGAGGTTGCGGGCTGAAACCCCTTCGGTCTTGTCGATAGGCTGTTCCCAGGCGGAAATGCTCCGGTCAGGGAATCGTCCGTGCTGCGCTGAACGGTGGCGAGTACCCGGTCTCGACAAGTCGTAAAACGATATGACAAAAACCGCCTGACATGCCAACTTCCCTTAAGTCTAACTTGCCAGGTAGCGGGATCGTAAATTCGCTGCAGGGGGCGATGGACACGGTCGCGACATGCTGTTTTGCCGCCGGGCAGCTGCCCTGGCGCGGCAGCGGCCACGCGGGCCCCTCGCCACATCAGACGCTTACACCGGGTTTGCTGCGGACCCGCTCAGCCACTCGCTATCACTTCCGCTTTGGCCGCAAATCGCCGTCGTACCTGCACCACATCTGGCGATAAGACGTGGCAGCAATGCTCCCGCGATTGTCCATCGACGTGCCGCGCTGATGGCCGAGGACGCGGCCGCGCACCGAGATGACCCCGCGCTGAGTTTGCACGAAATTAATAGGAGTCTAAGCGGGCAGGGGAAGCGATACTGGACTGGCGGCCGGCCGGCCGCACGCGCGACGATCGATCGCATGGCACCCGAGGAGCCCATGAACGAGCGCGACGAATTCCTGCGGAACCGTCTGCAGCCCGGTCAGCCCAGCACTCCTGCTGCACGCCCACACGGTCCGGCGCCCAGGGATCCTCACACCGCACACCCGGGTTATCCTCCGGCCCCCCAAAGACCCGCCCCGCCGCGTCCGCCCGCCCCGCCGCCCTCGCGCCCGCCGACACCTCCTCCTCCCCCGCCGCGCCCACCGGCCGCGCCCGCCGGGCCGCGGCGCGGGCAAGCCGCTTCCGCTGCCCCGCCTCTGTCCGCCGTGCGGCCGAAGCAGCCGGCTGCTCCTGCTGAAACCTTGGCGACGGAACTTCCAGACCGAGGCTGGCGCCGCATCCTCCGGCTGGTCACGTTCGGCCTTGTCAAGCTGGGTCCATCGGCCACCCAACGCCAGGAGGCTCAATTCGAGGAGGCGGTGCGGACTGCGCTGCACGGCAACTACAAGGTCGGCGTGCTGGGCAAGGGCGGTGTGGGCAAGACGTCGGTCGCCGCCAGCGTCGGATCGCTTTTCGCCGAACTCCGCCCGCAAGATCACATCGTCGCAATCGATGCCGACACCGCCTTCGGCCGACTGAGCAGCCGAATCGATCCGCGCTCAACGGCCTCTTTCTGGGAACTGACCGCGGACAAGAACCTGCAATCCTTCACCGACGTCGTCGAGCGCGTCGGCCGTAATTCCGCCGGGCTGCGCGTGCTCGGCGGCGAACCGGCGTCTGGCCCGCGCCGGGTTCTCGATCCTGCGATCTACCGTGAAGCCGCGCTGCGGCTGGACCGCCATTTCACCATCTCGGTCATCGACTGCGGCTCGACCATGGACTCACCGGTCACCCAGGAGGTGTTGCGCGATCTGGATGCACTGATCGTGGTGTCATCGCCGTGGGCAGATGGTGCCTCCGCTGCCGCCAGGACCATGGAATGGCTCTCAGATCAGGGCATGGCGGATCTGTTGCACCACACCATCGTGGTGCTCAACGATTCCGATGGCCACGCCGACAAACGCACCCGGGAATTGTTGGCGCGCGAGTTCATCGAGCACGGACAGCCCGTGGTCGAGGTGCCCTTCGATCCCCACCTGCGGCCCGGCGGCGTCATCGATGTGAGCCATGAAATGGCGTCGGCGACGCGGCGCAAATTTCTACAGATAACGGCAACGATCGCAGGGTATTTCGAGGCGCGGCCTGACCGTGCACGCGATCGACGACCGGATGCGGGCGGGAGTTAGGCGCGCTACGTCAGCCGAGCGGCGCCCGTCCGGGCCGACGGGTCGGCGATCGCCTCGATCTTTGTGACAAGGCGGCCACGGATCGTCAGCACGATGGCGGCAAAGAGCCGGCGCTCGGCGAAGGCCAACACCACCGGCTGCCCGGCGGGACCGCTCACCAACGTGACTTCTGGCCCCAGGTAGCGCAGCAGGTTGGTGGCCACCGCGTCCGACCCGTGATTGACCTGCGGAGGCGGTGCCGGATCTGCCAGGACGGTACCGACGCCCCAGACCGTCGGATCCAGCACGGCAGTCAATGCGGCAATGTCGCCGTTGGCGCATGCGGTGATGAACTTTTCGGTGACGAGCGTGTGCTCGGCGGAGGCCACCTCGCTGAACTTCGGTCGTGCCGTGCTGAATTTGGCGCGCGCGCGCCGGGCCAACTGACGGCAGGTGCCGACGGGGCGGCCCACTGTTTCGGCGACCGTGTCGAAGGGGACGCCGAACACGTCGTGCAGCACGAACGAGACCCGCTCACCGGGGCTGAGCCTGCGTAAGACTTCCATCAGCGCGCTACGGACCTCGTCGTCAAGGGTGACCCGGTCGGCCGGATCCACGGACTGCGATTCGACCGCCTCGGTATCCAGCCCGTCGCGGCCGGGGCGACTCAAGTGCTCGTAGCGCGTCCGCGCCGAGCGCACCTGATCGAGGCAGAGCCGGCTGGTGACCACCGTCAGCCAGCCGCGGACATCGTCGATGTCATCGACATCGGCACGAGAAAGCCGCAGAAACGCTTCCTGCGCAACGTCTTCGGCGTCACCAACATCTCCGATTATCTGGTATCCGAGATTGACCAGATACGGACGATGCCGACGCCATGCGTCGGTGATGTGGTCGCTCGGTGACTGAGGCTGGTCCATGAATCTTCGACGATCTGCTGCGGCAAAAAGTTACACGTTGCGGTTGTAACTTTCCCACCTTCCGCGCCGTCCTTGTTGAAAAGAACTCGCAGCACACACGGAAGGACCACACCATGACGATCGTCGTAACCGGGGCAACCGGCAATGTCGGGCGTCCCCTCGTCACCGAACTTGCCGCCGCGGGCGCCCGAGTACGGGCGGTCACCCGCTCACCCGAGACGGCCGAGTTTCCCTCGCCCGTCGACGTGGTCGGCTCGGCGGCCGAAGCGCTGCCGGGAGCGTCGGCGGTATTCCTCAATTCCCGGGCCCTGGGACAGGATCTGCCCTCCGTGGTGGCCCAGTGCGTGGCCGCCGGCGTCACCAAGCTGGTGGCACTGTCGGCCTTCAACGCCGACGACGACTTCTCCCGGCAACCGTCGCGCTTCCGCGGGGACCGCAACAAGGAGGTCGAGCAGTACGCGGTCGACTCCGGCCTGGCGTGGGTGAGCCTGCGTCCCACGGTCTTTGCGACAAACTTCGCCGGCATGTGGTCGGCGCAGATCCGCGCCGGGGATGTGGTCGGCGGACCGTACGCCGCGGCGTCGACCGCGCCGATCGTCGAGAGCGACATCGCGGCGGTCGCGGCACGGGCGTTGCTCACCGATGAGCTTGTCGGTCAGCGGATTCCGCTGACCGGTCCGCAGGCTTTCACCAACACGGAGTTGGTGGCCGCAATCGGCGCCGTCCTCGGTCGCCCATTGCAATACCTGGAAATACCGGCCGGCGTGGTGCGGCAAAGGTTCATTGGCCTGGGTTTCAGCGCCGAGTTCGCCGACGCCTACACATCCATGCTCGCCGAGACGCTCGACAAGCCCGCCCTTGTCACCCATGACGTCGAGAAGATCCTGGGCCGGACGGCGACCCCGTTCGCGCATTGGGTGTCGGCGCACCGCGACTTGTTCGCGAAATAAATCCCGATGGAAGAGGAGTACTGACATGTCAGAACCGCGTCCGCCGCGCTACCTCAAGCCGATGAACAAGATGATGATGGCGGTGCAACGGCTCGGCATACCGACCGGTCCCGCCTTGGTGCTGACCGTGCCCGGCCGTAAGTCGGGTCGCCCGCGCAGCACGCCGATGACGCCGTTCGAATTTCGGGGTGGCCTCTACGTGGTGGCCGGCTATCCGGGAGCTGACTGGGCGGCCAACGCCCGCGCCGCGGGCACCGGCACGCTGGCCCGGGGCCGACGATCGCGGCAGGTCAGGATCGTCGAGCTGACCTCCGACGAAGCACGTCCGGTGCTGCGGGCATTCCCCACCGAAGTACCTGTTGGCGTGGCATTCGCAAAGCGCTCGGGAATGGTGCAGGACGGAACGGCCGACGAATTCGAGGCACTGGCGGGCCAGCTCGCCGTCTTCCGATTCGAACCGGCCTAGCCGTTCATCACTTCCGACTGCCACCTGCCGCTTACCCCTCGGAAAGCGGCTCGGCCGACAGCGGAAACCATGCTGATCGAACGATAACCCTCGGTCGGCCTCCGGGTATCCGTTTTGGCGAGTTATGGTTCGTTCAAAGCGCTATCGGCACATGCTTTTCCGCGCACGCGTCCTTGACCGCGGCGATCATGTCCTGGGTGCGTAACGCCTGCAGGTCTTCAACCGTCACCGAGCCCTTGTCAGTGCGGTGCTGGGCGGCCACCCGCGAGTCTCGCAGCCGTTCGGCACGTTCGACGACGTTGCGCGCAAAGCGCCCGTTCTGCATGACATCGATGCCGTGCTCCCCGTTGGGTGCGTGGTAGGCACGCAAGGTCATACAGGCCGCCTTCAGCGCTTCGCCGGCGGCGGGCTCGAGCACGGTGGCGCGCGGCCTGCCGTAGCGGACCGCGATTTCAACCAGCTCGTCGGGCGTGTAGGACTCGAACCGTAATTTTCGGTTGAACCGTCCCGCCAGACCCGGGTTCACCGTGAGGAATTCGTCCACTTCCCGCTCGTAACCCGCCCCGATGAAGCAGAAGTCGAATCGGTGCACCTCGAGGGCGACCAACAGCTGGTTGACCGCCTCCATGCCGATCATGTCCGGCCGGCCGTCCTGGTGCCGCTCGACCAACGAATAGAACTCATCCATGAACAGGATGCGGCCCAGCGACCGGCTGATCAGTTCGTTGGTCTTGGGGCCCGACGCACCGATGTGTTCCCCGCAGAAGTCGGCCCGCTTGACCTCGATGATCTCCGGGTGGCGAACGATACCCAGGCCGGCATAGATCTTTCCGAGCGCCTCGGCGGTGGTGGTCTTACCCGTGCCGGGCGGTCCCACCAACAACATGTGGTTGGTCTGGTTGGCCACCGGTAGCCCGGCCGCCAGGCGCAGCGCTCGGACCTCGATCTGGTCCTCCAGCTCGGCCACCGCCCGCTTGACTTCGGCCAACCCGACTTGGTTGTCGAGCAACGCGCGCCCCTCCTGCAGGAGTTCGCTGCGCCGCTCTTGGTGTTCGGACTCCTGCCGTTGCTGCTCCGACAGCTCGGTGGTCACATCCCACTTGTTCGTTCGGCTGCCGATGGCATCCTCATCGGTGACCACCAGCTGCAGCGCGCGATCGGCTAACGCTTGTTTGGCCGACTCGATCAGCGCACCGTTGATCGTCGCCTTCGACAACCAGATCTGCGCCTTGTTCTCCTCGCCGAGCTGGCGGTGCGCCATCCCCCGTACATAGGCCAGATCCGCTGCGATCAACGGGAAGTCGTTGGGATCGATTGCGGTGACGGCAGTTTCGAGATGCTGACGGCGAGACTCAGACGGGCCGCCGTACCCGGTGCGCAGCTCGACGCGGTCGGTCCACTCCAGCGCGACTCGCCCCTGCCCGAGATGGGCCGCGGCATGGGCGGCCAAAGTGCAGGTGGCCGCGGTGACCGCGGACATGATGATGGCCTGTGGCGGCAAGATCGCCGCCGCGACTGAGATCACGTCGGGCCAGCGTTGCGTGGCGAACATCAAATAGGCCTCGATATACTGCTGCCACTGGTGATTCTCCCAAGTGTCCAACAGGGACGAATCCTCAAGTAGCGCTTCAGCTTTCTCATACTGACGGTCATCGATGAGCGCACTGGCCAATGCCAGGCCGGCATGAGACGCCTCAGTCACCGAAATCGACAGATAGGGGCCGGCCTTGATCGGCGCCGACAGGCGTGCGCCGATCCGGTTGGTCTCCCGGTGCAGCCGGGCGCCATAGGTGTACAGCTGTTGGACGGTCGACAGCGACTCGTCGCCCGCGGCTATCCGTCCCAGCCAGGCATCGGCCATCGAGGGATCGATCTCCGTCGCCTCCCGAAACCGCGCCTCGGCTACTGCGGCGCCGGCGTCGAGCAACGTCATCGCCTGATCAAAGACCTTGCGCGCGGCGGCGGGTGTGGTGCTGCTGGTCATTGTGTATCCACCGCTTCGAGCCCAGAGGTTCGCAAAACCGTTGGCTCAGACGATACGTAACGGTTCTCGGCGCGGAACAACTCCACCTCAACCGTGTGTATGTGTCCGTCAGCCCGAACTTCGACCGTCGCCGGACCGACCTGAGTGATCAGCACGTTGGCAGTCCCACGGTACGGCTCGCCCGGCTCGGAGACGGAGATCAGCGTGTTCGGGCGCGGAGCGGGTGTCAGCGTGCCGTCCACCACGCTGACCGTCGTGCCGGAGACTGGCTTCGACTGATCGCTCACGGCGATGTCCGGCATGCGAACGGTGTTCCACCGCTGCATGTTTCGGGTGTGCACCGTGATCCGCTCGCCGGCGCCGGCCATTCGTATTACGAACCGCTTGGCCAATGCGTCCTCCGCCGCGATGTGCACACGGCTGAATTCCCCCGCGTCGTCCAAAGGCAGTAGCATCCGATTTCCGCCGGCGACCTTGCCCAGTAGCACCCCCGATGGCCCGATCGGGACCAGCAGCGGACTCCGCGGTGCTCCGTGACGGATGCCGCGTAGCACCGGAAGCGGGCCGCACAGATTGGCCGCGATAGCCTGCGCCTGCTGCCCCGGCAGCGTCCGCAACATCGTGCTCAGCGGGGCAGTCGGCTGTTGTGCCGTACGCACAGTCACGGTGGCAGTGACCCTGCCGTCGCCGAAAAGCGTGGTGTTCTGCACGATCCCGTCGGCACGCGCCGACCAGACCTGGGCCAGTTTCTCCGCGGTGATGTCACTCGGGGAGTACCAGTAGGTCGTCAACCAGCCACTGTCGCCGCGAACCGATCGCCAGCGCCGATTGGAGACCTCCAGCGCCGACCGGCCCAATCTCCGCTCCATCTCCACGATGTCGGTGGCCGTCGCGACTTTCGCCCGGATGCCTTTTTGACGCATGGCCGCGCAGATCCGCTGCGCGGCTGCGAGCGTCGCGGTGCCGACCGACACGCGCTCGCGCAGCGCCTCCACATTGTCGAGAGCTGAAGTTCGCACAATGAGCCAGGTTTCGCGCTGGCCGGCATACGGTGGCGTCCCGATGAGCGTGTCATACACCCGTGGGTAGTCACCGGTGGTGCGCCGTCGAGCCCCGGCGCTCACGACGCTGAGCGAACCGATTCTCAGGCCAAGACTCTGCTGCAGCAACGGCTTCAGATCGCTTATGTCGAAGGCGTTCTCGGTGTACGTCGATGTCGACCCGGTGAACAGGGTCGGGGTATGGGGTTTCCCGAGCAGTTGGACCGCGGCCACTGCGACACCATCCTGGTATCTAACCCCGCCGCCGGCACGGTCATTGGCCACTGTGAGTGGCTCAGTCCACTTGAGGGGCCGGCGGCGCCTCAACCATGAGATCAACCATGACCACAGCGCCTGGCCCCGCCAGTGAACAACGCCGATCGCCGCCCCAATCACCAAACCGGCTACGGCACCGCCATATCCACCGACCGCCCATCCGAGGAGAACGGTGATGAAAATACCGACGATGACCGCCAGCTTGGTCGCGGCCGTCATCGTTCCCGCCGCGCCCGAAAGATCAGCGACGCCGCCGCGATGGCGGCCACAACGACACCGGCGAACACCAGCGCCATTTTGCGGGCGCGATGATCCGGTGGCGGTGGCGGTGCGGCCGGATGGACCACGCGACTCCGCGCGGCCGGTGGAAGTCGCTCTCCCGCAGGCACATCGAAAGTCAGCGCAGCGACCGGGTCTACAACGCCGTAACCGACTTGATTGTCTACTCCGCGTGGCGGATTGTGCGCTGTCTGCAGAATCCGGTTGATGATCTGGTGTGCCGACAGCCCAGGGTATTTCGCGCGCACCAATGCGGCCACACCGCTGACGTAGGCCGCTGAGAAGCTGGTGCCCCAGAACGGCATGTTCTTCTCGCCCGGGCGAATCGGTGGGTAGGCATTCGCCGGTCCCCCTGTCTCCGGGGACAATCCCATGATCCCGACGCCGGGCGCCGCGGCGGCGACCCACGGTCCGGCCAGGCTCTTGCTGAGCGGTGCGCCGGTGTTGTCCACCGCGCCCACCGACAGCACGTAATCAGAGAACCACGACGGCGACGACACGGTCTTGACCTGATGCCAGTCGCGGGGATCGGACGCGCTGAGCGGATCGAATGACGGGTTCTGCGCGCAGTCATCTTCGCTGTCATTGCCCGCCGCCGCGACGATCACCGCATCCTTCACGGTGGCGGCGTACCACACGGCCGCGCCGATGGCTCCCTGATCCAGCGGGTCGGCGGCCGACACACACGCCGTCACACTGACATTGATCACCTTGGCGCCCATGTTCGCGGCGTGCACGATAGCGCTGGCAAGCGTCGCGATGGTACCGGCCTTCTTGCGTCCCTCGAGCCCGCCGGGACCGGGGTTCACCGGTTCGAAGGCCCGCGAGGACTGGCGGATGGACATGATCACCGCGTGGGGCGCGACACCGACGATTCCGTCGGGTGCCCCGGGCGGCGGTGGCGGCACCTCGGGGTCGTCAGGCTGGTTTGGCGCCGGGTCCCCCGGGCCGTTGGACGGCACGTCTGGCGGCGGCGGAGGTGGTGGTGGCGGCGGTGCCGGCACAACTTGGGTGATGGTCACAGGCGGGGGCGGTGGCGGCGGCGCGGGTGGTGGCGGCGGCCCGCCGGGTGGCGGTGCTCCCGCGTCTGTCGGCGGCGGTCCCGCCGGGGGCGGGAACGCCGGGACGCTCGGCATCGGCGCTGGCATCGGAATGCCCTGCGGGGCGGCGCCAATCACCGACGCGACGATAGTTCCATGTGCGTCGCAGTCCGTCAGTCCGTCGCCGTTCATGATGTAGTCGCCGCCGGCGACGACGGGCAGGCGCCGACTCGGGTTGATGCCGGTGTCGACGACGGCTACCGGCACCCCGTTACCCGTCGAGTACTGCCAGGCCTTGCTGATGTTCAGCATCGTGAACCCGGGCGCGGGCAGCGCCACATTCGGATCGGCGACGGTAATCGTTCGGGCACAAGCGAAGCTCTGGCGCATCGGCTGATCCGGGGTCGGCTTGCCGTCGGCCGGTACCCGGCCAGGATCGACGATGGGCGGCGGAATCGCCTGTGCCGCAGGAAGGCTCGTCAATAGCGCAACGAGCAGACTCGCCAGCGTGATCGCGGCGATCCGCTGTGGTACAGCCCGTCGAGCACCCCGAGCCCCGAGACCGATCCAGGTCATCGCATGCGCACCCAGGTGAACAATCCACCGATCCACGCCGCCAGCGGCAGGGCCGCGATGATCGCGGCGATCTCCACCCATTCGGCGGTCATCCGCACCAGCGGAGTGAACCTGGTGATCGGCACCAGCAGCGCCGCCAGCAGGCCGGCGCCCCCGAACGCGGCCAATACCAGTGCGGCCCACAGCACCGGGTACTCCGCGATGGCGGGCTCGTGCACGACGTATTTGACGATGCCCACGCACACGGCTGTCGCGGCGCCGCACACCAGTGCGATGGACTGCCGTTTGTCGGCGAACGCGCGTCCGCGGCTGATGAAGATCACCACGAACAGCCCGGCCAGCACCGCGGCCGCCACACTCTTGCCGCGACCGGGCATCAGCGTGGCCCACACCGCGGCGGGCAGCGTCAGTCCGGCGCCCACGCAAATTCCGGTCAGCACGTTGTTCGCGCGAACCGCCGCTATCGCGATCTGCGCACCGCGCGGGGTGGTGTCTGGATTCACTTCTTCTTCGGCGCCCTCGTCGACGGGTGCCACCGCATCGACCGGTAGTCCGGCACTGCGACGGAACAGATCGCGCCCGGTGATCGATCCGAAGTACGGAGGCCGGATCCGTGCCACCCACAGGGCGATCGTCGGGGCCATGGTCAGCAGCAACAGCAAGGCGACCAGGGTGCACATTCCAAGCCATTGACCGGGAACCGGCCACCACATCCGTGCCGCAGCCGCCGTCCCACCGAGTACGAACACCGTCACCGCTGTCGCCGCCACGTTGGCGTGGCGCCCCGTCACCGTGGCGATTCCACAGGTCAGAACCGCCGCCGCCAGGGCCGCGATGAACACGTGCGCGGCGCCGAGGCGCCCGGGCGCGCCGCAGGCGATGCTGATCGCGAGCAACGGCAGCGCGAGCCAGCCGAGTCCGTCAGCCATGTCGGTGCGATCCGGCCACCAACGCCACACCGCCCAAGCACCCCCGGCGGTCAGCAGACCGGCAACGCCCGTCACGATGCAGGGCAGCAAGGAGTCGGTCGAGAGGCGTTGGCGTAAGGCCAATCCCACCACCGTCACCGAGACCATCGCGAGGACGATCAAAGCCACGTGGGCGGCGGTTTGGACGGTCACCGGCTCGAACAATCTCTTGCCCATGCGGGCCAGTCCGGTGGACAACGATTCGTATTGCGGCTCGAACGATTCGCCCTCCACCGCGGGAACCAGGGCCAGCGTGGCGCCGTCTTCGACGCCGAGTTCGTCCAGCGTCTTGGTGACATCCAGCCGCACACCGTTGGCCTTGTGCAATTCGTACCCGACGCCGGGTTCGAGTCCGTGCAGGCCGCGGCGCTTGAGTTCGTCGTTGAGCAGCTCGATGACGTTGTCGATGAACACCTCGATCGGCACTGATGCCGGATAAACCTGCGAAACGAGGTGTTCTCCACATACGACCGCAACCGCGCAACGGGGCGGAAACGACACCTTCGCCATTAGTGCGGCCTGTCGGCATCTGGAATGTATTTGTCAGCCAAGGCCGCGGTGATCTCGAATAACCGCAATCGGGTGTTCTTTTTCAGCTCATGCCGCGTATCAATTATCCCGCCCTTCGCGAGGTACGAGTCGTACGGCATGAATTCAACGGTCGCGCCCGATTGCTCGAATCGCTCGGTGAGGTAAGCACGCGCCTCCGAGTCATATTTATTGCGGCTGTCGTTGAGGATGACCATGCTGCGGGACACCACTTCGTGATAACCCATCGACCGCAGCAGGTCGATCGCGCGGGTTACCGGCAGCGAAGTGTCGGCCGTCAGGCCGGACACGAAAACCAGCGTGTCGCACGCGTCGAGCACCGCCTTCATCACCGGGTGTTCCAGATCGTCGGAGGTGTCCACCACGATCACGGTGTGGGTGCGACGCAGGCGCGCCAGCACTCCGGTGAACATCGAAGCAACCAGTGGCCGCGGCTGGTCTGAAGCTCGATTGCCGGCCAGCACGTCGAGGCCGAGGTTGTTCTGTCCCAAGTGCTCTCGGATATCCGCGTAGCCCTGGACGTCGGTGTCGTTGAGAACGGCCGCGTAATCGCCCGGCGGATTTTCGTCGATCCGCCCGGCCAGCGTCCCGAAGCCGGGAGCCGCATCGATAGCCACCACGTTTTCGGGCCGGCATTCCCGGAACACCGCGCCGATGCAGGCGGTCATGGTGGTCTTTCCGACGCCACCCTTGCCGGAGACCACTCCGATCACGTACTGCTTCCGAATGTGGCGGCGAATCCGGTCCTGCAATTCCCGATAATGTCTTTCGGCGGGCGATTCACCAAAATTAATGCCACGGAAAGACGCCCGATAGATGAATTTACGCCAACCACCACCGGGCGGGATTTTTCGCGGCGCGACCATATCGGAGATGCGTAATGTCCCCGATACCGAATCTTGGCTTTGGTAGCGAGTGGAGGACGCTTCTCTCCGAGTCGGTCCGCCCTGCTCTGCAGAATTAGGTGACCCCGTCCACGGATTAGTCACGGCGCCGATGCTATCATTTTCGCGATACCTCTCGATTACACAACTTTTCGGTGCGAATACCATTCCCGGTCGGCCGGCAGCCGTCGCACCATCTGGTTGATCGCCGAAGCGATGTGACCCTTGGTCCCCGGCGCGACGATCGTCCACTGCTTGCCAACGGTGCGGACTTGTTCGACGACCAGCCGTCCTTCCGGCGTATCGATGATAGTCACCCCGCCCTGCTCGATGAACGTCCGTGTTGGTCGGCCGGTGTCCACCCCGGCCTGGATCGCGACAATCGAGGCTTGGGCTGAGCGGGCCGGGTCGGCAGCGAGTTCGAGCATGTGCAATTGATCGGGCTCCAGGCCCTGGCTTTCGAAGAATCTGCGCACGTCTTCCAAACTGGTCGCGGCGCGACGCATGGCTTCCGCGTCCAGCGTGACCGGCCTCAGGGCCGCGGGCATATTTGTTCCGCACAGTCGCTCGATCTGCGCGTTGAGCGCCGAGTTGGCGCTGCCTTCGTTGCTCGCGATACCCGCCCCGCTTATCCGGACGATATCGGCCGACCGTTCCATGGCCACCCACCATTGCGCGAACCTGGCGAGCAGCACCCGAGGCGGTTCATCGTCATCGGGCATGCGGAAGAACACGAGCAGGCCGACGTCACGGCGGGACAAGACGGTCAGCCACTCCAATACCGTGCTGTCCACGGCGCCTGATTCGTCGATCACCCCGGCGGCCAGCAATTCGGCTGCCACCGGATGTCGCAATGCCATCGGCTTGGGCTCCACGCTGGGTAGGTGGGGCCGTAACCCCATCTCGGGGGCCAATACCTCGATACCGCTGAGGACCTGAAGAGCCCAAAGCCCGTCCAATGTGGTGGTTAACACGCTGTTCCCTTGACGCAGACCCCAGGGGCGCACGCGCCCGCGTACGCCCCAAGCGAGCCCGCAGTGCGCGGCTAGGTAAAGAGGTTGCCCATCTGGTAGTCGGTGCTGATCGCGTTGTCGTGCACGCTGCTCACCGTGTGGCCGTGCAGGCTGACGGTCTGGATCAGGCCCTCCAGCCCGTGCAGCATCTGCTGTTGCGCGTCGAAGAACGCCGTGGCGCCGTGGCCTTGGAAGAAGTCGGCCAGCGCCTGGGTGAGGTGGAGAACATCGCCGTGAATCTCCATCAGCTGGGCGGCCTGCGTCCCGATGTCGCCGGACAGGCCGCTGACGGCGGCGTGGTTGTAGACGATGTGATCTGTCATATCGGTACTTCCTTTACTGAGTCTCTGGAATCGAATCGGTCGAGAGGCGACTTAGGTTGATTGCGTACCCGAACCGAACAGGCCCGCGAGGCTGTGGGACGAATCGGCTTCGTGGTTTTCCATGAGCACTGCGGCCTGACCGAGACCGTGCGCCAACCGCTGACCGCCGTTCATCGCCTGCTGCAGGTCGTGGCTAATCTGACCAGCGGTATTGAGTGAAGTCGACCCTGCCTGACCGGACCACCCCGTGGCGCTGATGATGTTCTCGTGGCCACTCAGATACTGATTGACAATTGCAGCTGCCTCTTGCAGTCGTGTTTCAATCCGTTGCTGCGTACTACGCAGTAGTTCCGGCGTGACAATGGTGCTGCCTGGCATGCGTTTCTCCCTCGATTTCGATGCTCCCCGCGCAGGGATATGGATAGCAGTTTAAACAGCAATCGGCCGCTGTCACTTCAGATGGGTTATCTGCTCCACAGCTGCTGAGCTGCGCGTTTGCCAAAACGCCAGTAGCACCATGTCAGGAGCGACGAGCAAGTAGCTTCGCGGGTTACCGGCATCGTCAAACGCCGCTGGCCCCGTCGGCCAGGCCGTCGCCGTTCGAATCGGTCAACCGGACGTTCCAGCGGCCGTCGCCGTCGGTGTCCACATAGCCGGTCGCGCCATTCTCGCCGGCGCACAGCACGCGATCCGCGACGCCGTTGCCGTCGGTATCAAGCAATCGGTCGTCGAGGCGGCCGTGTCCGTCGAAGTCGACCAGCGGACCGCCGGTGTGTTCGACGCCATCGAGTGAGTGCCAGCGCAGTTGGCCGCCCCGATCCACCGCCACCGCCCATGTCCCGGATCCGTCGTCGGTGAAGTAACTTTCCGGGGTGCCGTCGTTGTCGAGGTCCAGCACGGCGTGATCCGCCATCCCGTCGCCGTCGAAATCAGCCAAGGCGTCGTCCCGCATTCCGTCACCGTCGAAGTCCAGGCTGACCCCGTCGAGCCGGCCGTCTTCGTCGAGGTCAAGATCGGGCCGGTTGTTCCAGATCGCCGCGGTTCCGTCATCGCCGGCGAGACAGTAGTCCATAGGCTGTCCGACGCTGTGCGGGCGCTAGGGGTTCCCGCGCGATCGCCACCAGTCCTTCAGCTCGGCGGACGCCTCCTCGGTGGTCAACGGTCCGCGTTCCAGCCGCAGTTCTTTCAGATAGCGCCACGCCTCGCCGACCTGCGGGCCCGCCGGGATGTCAAGCAGCTCCATGATCTGGTTGCCGTCCAGATCGGGGCGTACCCGCGCGAGATCCTCTTGGGCAGCCAGCTCGGCGATCCGCGCCTCCAGCCGGTCGTAGCTGGCCCGCAGGCGGGCGGCCCGTCGTTTATTGCGGGTCGTGCAGTCGGCGCGCACCAGCTTGTGCAGCCGGGGCAGCAGCGGGCCGGCGTCGGTGACGTAGCGGCGCACCGCGGAATCGGTCCACTTGCCGTCGCCGTAGCCGTGGAAGCGCAGGTGCAGATACACCAGCTGCGAGATGTCGTCGACCATCTGCTTGGAGTACTTCAGGGCGCGCAGCCGCTTTCGGGCCATCTTCGCGCCGACGACCTCGTGGTGATGGAAACTGACGCCGCCGTTCGGCTCGTGCCGCCTGGTGGCCGGTTTACCGATGTCATGCAGCAACGCGGCCCAGCGCAGCACCAGATCCGGGCCTCCCTCCGGGCGTGGGTCCTCCAGCGCGATCGCCTGCCGCAGCACGGTCAGCGAATGCTGGTAGACGTCTTTGTGCTGGTGATGTTCGTCGATGGCCATCTGCATGCCGCCGACCTCGGGCAACACCACCTCACCCATCCCGGTCTGCACCAGCTGGTCGATACCGGCGACCGGGTCGTCGCCGAGTAGCAGCTTGTCCAGCTCGGCGGCCACCCGTTCGGCGCTGATCCGGGCCAGCTGCGGGGCCATCTCTTCGATCGCCGTTCGCACCCGCGGAGCGACGGTGAAGCCCAGCTGCGACACGAATCGCGCGGCACGCAGCATCCGCAGCGGGT
>Ga0335072_10005033_pt1 | contig 19492 bp, 16 predicted proteins | sample Lox_Sample_21_FD_206725 | JGI IMG/M metagenome (GOLD analysis project Ga0335072, IMG submission 206725) | Soil microbial communities from Loxahatchee National Wildlife Refuge, Florida, United States - Lox_Sample_2.1 | ecosystem: Environmental > Terrestrial > Soil > Wetlands | place: USA...
CCGGTCCGATCGCGACGCTGAGTAGCACCAGCACGGCCGACCGCCGCCAGCCCCTTCTCGCAGGAGCGGCGCTCGCCGCAAGTGCCGCCAGGCCCAGCATCACAAGCGACGCCGTGATCCAGGTTGCAGCGCGGTACAGCAGCGGCCAGGGTAATTGCTGTGCGAGCGGCCAGTGGTCTTCCGCGTCGGGACGGTAGAACCAGCTCGCGACCGCAATGTCGATGGAACCGGAGGCAAAGAGCAGCACCGTCGCGATCGCGATCGCCAGCAGGCAGATGGCCTCCGGCCGCCCTTCCGGCCGCTGCCGGCACGATTGATCGGCCAATGGCATCGTGTGCCTTTACTTGCGCAGCCTCACGAAGATCCTGCTCCTGCGCCGATCCACCGACCGCAGGCCCGACAGCCGTCCTGCGATGGCGCATTGAAGAAAGCCGGGCGCAAGGCTTCAGAGTTGTACGATCGAGCTGAACTCGAACGTCGACCCCGGCGGATTCTCACCGATACGCACATTCGCTTCATTGACGAACCGGTAGGGTGGCACCGGAAGGTTGTACGGCGCGGGAACCCCGGTGAACACCCGCGCCGCCAGGTCGTAACGCGAGCCATGGCAAGGACAGAAGTATCCCCCGGGCCAACTCGGGCCGAGGGCCCCGTCGGGCTGCGGGATGTAGCGGGGCACGCAGCCAAGATGGGTGCAGATTCCGACGACGATCAGATACTCGGGCTTGAGCGAACGGTGCCAGTTCCTGGCGTACTCGGGTTGCTGCAGCACTTCCGAGTCAGGGTCCCGCAACAGCCGCGTGTCGCTCGTCTCCCGCAGCACCTGCAGCTGGGCGGCGGTGCGATGCAGAACAAACACCGGGCTCAGGCGCCAGGACGAGACAAGCATCTGCCCGGCCTCGATCTTGGAGACATCGACGTCCGTGGGTCCACCGCGCGCCCGAGCGCTCTCCGATGGTAGCCACGACTGGATGAATGGCACGGCGGCGAAGGCCGCACCCACCGCGCCGTACGCCGCGGTCGCGTTGCGCAGAAACCGACGGCGGTTGAGGTCCGGCTCGCTAAGCGCGGCCCGCCGATCCCCGATGGTGGACATCGATGCATGAGACACCGGGACGGGCCGCAAGTTTCAGCCCTGCAGCGCGCCCGCTCGGCCCAATTCCGACGAGATCGCGAGACAACCTCCCGGGAGCGCGGCCCTGTTCCCGTGAGACAGGGCTTCGGGCGCTTCGGTGGACAGCGCTCGCTCGATGAGCTGAAGGATGACCCTCTGGCCCGCATCTGCTGCGGCCGTCGCCGCTGCGCTGACGCTGAGCGCGCCGCTGTGGATACGCACTGGTGCGGATTCAACCAGAGAGGAAACAGGACTACCCTTCGCGCGGAATAAAGGGCTAAGCAGAAAAGAGGAGGATCTATGAACCTCATTCGTTGGGAGCCATTCGGCGGAATGGACCAGATGTTCAACGGGCTCCCGAACCTGTTTGGGCGCTTTCCGCGTTATGCAGGATCGGGCGATGCAAACTATGACTGGGCTCCTCCGGTCGACATCAGCGAGACGGGTGAAGAGTATCTGATTCGCGCCGCACTGCCTGCCGTGAAAAAGGAAGACGTGAAAATCACGGTCGAGGACGGCATGCTGACACTGGCGGGCGAACGTCTCCAGACAGACGACGTGAAGGAAGAGAAGTTTCACAAGATCGAGAGCTTCTATGGCAACTTCTCGCGCAGCTTCGCGCTGCCGGAGTATGTCGATGAGAAGGGCATCACCGCCGATGCAAAGGACGGAATGCTGACGGTGCACATCCCGAAGACCAAGGTCGAAGCGGCGAAGCCGACGACGATTAAGGTCCAGTAAAGGACTCTGTGATTGCGCCGCGGGTAGCGATTTGATCGCTGCCCGCGGTGATGTTTGGACGCAGACCGAGCCCATAGAGGTCTGGCGCCCCCGGCCGGAGTTGAACATTTTGCAGTAACGCGTTGACTGTGCACGGGAATCTCGCGGCGGGAAATTCACCCGTACCCGCTGATGTACCCGCGCAGCTCAGCGCCCTACGACCCGCTCCTGTGGGCAGTTATTCAGAACACTGTGACTCGCTGGAATCGGGACCGATACGCAGCTACAGCCCAATATATCCCGATGAGAATTCCCAGCCCAAACGCTGCGGCGAACAGTTCAGCCGGCCACTCCCCGAGGGTCAGAGGATTCCTCCTTAATTCTTCGCGCAAGAGATGGGAAATACCGAACGCGAGAAAGCTTAAGCCAGCGAGCTGAGAAAACTGAAACGGCTGCGAGCGCTGGAAGGGATTCAGAAACCAAGATGGTAGCAGCCAGGGTTCCGTTCGCTTGGTGCTGGTATAGGCTTGAACGATCCAGTACCTCGTTGCTATCGCCCCCCACGCTGCTGCGAATACGAGCCCGACGGTTGGAATGGACATCGGCTGTTGCCCAAACCCCTTCCAACCGGCCACCACCCAATAACCGACAATCGCGACCCGTACCGATAGCCAAAGATATGGGTTGCTGGGACGGGTCGTAACCTCGGCCATCCTAGCTTCCAGCGGGCTCGGACCTGCTTGCGAACCTTCCCGATCCATTGGGACGCATTGCACCGGTGATGCACCGTAGATAGCCCAAGCGCCCCACAGCTCCAAGGCGGAAAAAAGCAGCCACGCGGCCGCGAAAGCCCGGTCAAAGTGGCTCTGGTAGTCGGCGCAGTACGTCAAAGGTTCGGTAATACGCTCCGACTGATTGTAGACGGCTACGCAAACGCCATCTTCGACACTCGCGTTGAACGAGTGCGCGGGGGCGCCAGACGGCGTCCTTGATGGCATCGATCCGGGAAGGAGACTTAGCTGTTGAACTCCCAAGGCAATGGCTAACGGAACGATTATGCGAACGGGAATGGGTACTGACCGGATGAAGCTCTCTGGACGATTCTTGAGTAAACGAGCCGTGAGCAACCAGCCCATGCCGATGACTGCAAGCTGCATCGGAAGGCCGACTGCTTGGAAGAACGGCATGCCGAGTCTGCCAAACAAGCCAAGGGAAAAGAGCGCGAACCACAGGGCCGAAAGGGTCATGAGGATAGTGGCCACCACGATGGGCCACGGTCGCGCCTTCAGGACTCCAGCCAGATTCATAGGTGAAGAATGAAGTGGACTACAGCGATCAGACAAGATGCGATCGACATCCCGAGGGCGAGCGCCGCGACGACCGTCCCGGACCGTGCGAGACCCAGATTGTGAGTGGTAACCCCAAGGGCCCGAACTCCGGCGCGACGGCCTCCATAGGCGACGACTGCCACAACAAGCGAAGCCGCTGACAGACTCGCGTAATCCGATGCAGAGAAACCCGACCCAATTGATGTGTTGAGAAGCAGCAAGAGCGCAAAGATGAAGGCCAGCCCGCCGGTGAACGCTGCGACCACTCCCAAAGATGCATTCGTTTCGCCTTCAGGAAAAGGCTCGCGCGGTTTGTTCCCAACCCCGCCGAGCCCGCTGGCAATGAAGTCGATGATGAATTCGACGGGAGGCGACAAACTCACCTCGATAACATCTTCAGGGGCTCGGGAGTCTGCCGCGCCAATACGCGGGTCGTCTTCGATGGTGCGCCACGGCCAGGACGATCACGCCGCCAGCAGCGGCCACAAAGACGAGAGAAAATGGGAATCGCTTGAGGAGTATGCGTTTCACCCCCCGATCGCCAAGGCGACCTGGCCATGGCGAGCCGGACACCCGCCCCTCGCAGAGGACATCGAGACCAAGCCTGAAATCCTCGCGAAAGTCGTGACCGAGGCCGGCGCGCTATGACTCATACCACGCCGCCGCCTCTGCGGCCTCGGCGGCCGCCGCTTCCAGGATGCGAACGGCGGGCATTCAGCGCCGACGGCCCAGACGTGCATCGATCCTGCTCAGGGCTTCGTCGGCGTCGACCGTTTGCGCGCCCCCGTGCTCCAACTGCTCGAGGCGACGCGCGATCTCCGCTTCCCATGCCCGTGCGGCATCGGCGTCGGCTGGGCCATCAAGGCTCGCTAGGAGGTCGTGAGCGAGCGCGGCGCGCTCGGCGGCAGACAATTCCAGGGCGAGGTCAAGAGCCTGCTTCAGGGAGGGTGAGCTCATAGGGGTCTCCGAGAACCAATCCTACTGCACTCGGCCAGTGAAGCAAAAAAGGGGAGGTCGCAGGCCCTTTTGGACTCGCTCAGCTGTCGAGCACCGAGCTCACCGCCGGGGAGATCGCGGAGCGCTTCAATATCTCGAAGCCCTCGATCTCCAAGCATCTCTCTGTCCTCGAGAATGCCGGCCTCGTCGCCAGCGAGCGGCGTGGGCAATCTATCCACTATCGACTGGTGAGGGACAGCCTAGTGAACACCCTCAACGGGTACATTCAGGAGGTCTGCCCGGTATCCCGACCGTTGAAGCGAGAGAGCTCTCGGCTTGCAAAGAGCCGGAGCTAACCGGAGGATGGCTGCACAGCCAGGCATCTGGAGATAAGAATGCTGGAGTGGATCAGGGAGGCGCTGGGGTTCCCCGTGTCCCTGGAAAACGTGGCGCGTCTCCCCGGCTCCTTCCTCGAACCTCTGACGCAGGACCTCGCTCGTCTGAAACGGCTCGACCCGACGCTGCCCGCAAGAGCGTTGAGCTTTGTCGTTGACGGGCTGGACGGCAATCTTCCGAGCGCCATATCGCAAGCGAATCCGCGCAATCAGATGTGGACGTCGCACGATCAGGACAAGCCCCAGCGTGCTCACCGATGGAAGCTCTATGACCAGTGGGACGCCGCGCCGGCGGAAGTCTGGATACGTTTCGGGTGGATACTCGCTGCGACCTCGTCCCCGATCATCCAGAATCCAGCCCTCACGATCGGCACCAAGCACCCATGGGTTGAGGCGCTCGCGACGGACCTCGTTGGTCTGCCATTGAGTCACTACGGCAAGCCCCAAACCGTACAAAAGCCGCACGCTGCGGCAACGATGGATCATCTGGAGGCTTTGCTGCAGGCGGACGGTATTGAGAAGTATGCGCTCACGGTTTCTGCGTTCACGAGCTTCCCTAAGCTCAGGGGTCGGACAGCAATTTTTGCCCGTGCGGGCGAGTTCATCTCGCTGATCGCCGGATTTGAAGCATCCGCGGTTCGCGACGCGGACCGCGTCCGCGGCTCGTTTCGCGATCCAATCTTCGACAACCGGGTCTACCTCCTTCGCTTGATCGCGAATTTCAGTTCCGCGGGTCTCGCGGAGTTTTCTGAGGAGCTCGTCGCCCTGGCGCTGGATTCCAGCACGCAAGTGCGCGCCGCCGCTGTACCACTAGCGCTGAAGGCCGGATTTCGGGCGTTGAACATCGCGCAGCAGTGCGCGCTGGACCGTAAGCCGGAACAGCGAGCGCAGGCCTTGACCCTGCTGTGGGCCTCGGGGATCGAGACGTTTAGAGCCTTTGTGAAGGAGCGGGGAGCCTCCGATCCTGCTGAGAGCGTGCGTCGCGCCGTTCAGTCCTTGATCGATGCTTCAGCGCCGCCCACCCCTCCGCCAGAGCCGGTGGAGATCAAGCTGGACCTCGAGCGTCCGCTCACCAAAGATGCGGCGGACGCGCTTCGAACCTGCTTCGCTCTCCACAACGAACTTACGCGCCAGCAACGCGATCGCGCCGAAGAAAAGTGGAAGAAGAACTGGACGGAACTGACCGGCGCCCAGATCGACAGCATCATCGAGCAAGTGGCCAAGCATCCCCCCGATGGGCATGTCCGTATCAACTCGAGCCGCAGCTGGATGGTCTGGCACAAGCTCTTCGGCGTCCTGGGCAAATGGGCACGGCGCGAAGACGTCGCTTTGGCGCATGTGGTGCGACTTGGAATTACGTGCGGGTGGACCGCGCAGGGAAATGGCTCGTTCTGGGGTCCGGCGACAATGATGCTGAGCCAATTCGGAAGGAGCCCCGGGCGCGCCTCGCTCCTAGAACTCGAGAAGCTGCTGCAGGTGTACGGGCTCCCGGCTGAGCTACTTGCCAATGACTGGTTCCGTACCTGGCGGGGTCGCGTGACGGATGGGTGGCCGAGCGAGGCCGTCGCACCGTACTTCCTGGCTCACCGAGAACTCATTGAGGGGGCGCTCAATCCCGCCGGCCCCATGCGAAACGACTACGCGCATAACTACTGCCGCGTCTACGACGCGCTGGCCACCTTGCCGTCTGTCCCAACGGACCTGCTTCCGCGCCTTCTCGACCTGGCGCTGGGAACTAACAAGACGGATCGCGCGGGCGCCCAGCGCGTACTCGATCGCCTTCCCGGAATCGAAGAGCGGATCGTTCAGGCCCTCAATAGCGGTAAGGCCGAGGTGCGCGCCACGGCTGCTACCTGGCTAGCGCGGCTCAACGCATCCGATGCCACCGAGCCGCTCGAGGCAGCACTCAAGAAAGAGAAGAACGACGTCGCGGCGGGGGCCATGATGTCAGCCCTCGAGAAGTTTGGCGTCCCCGTGGACCGCTTCTTGAACCGCGCCGGCCTCGTCAAGGAAGCGCAGGCGGGTCTCAAGAAGGGACTACCGGCTGATCTCAGTTGGTTTCCTTTTGATCAGTTGCCCGTGCTGGAGTGGCAAGACACGGGGGAGCGCATCCCACCGGAAGTCGCTCGCTGGTGGATCGTCCAAAGCTACAGACTGAAGAACCCGGAGCCTGGCGGCGTCCTGCGGCACTACTTTGCGGCGCTCCGGCCAGCGAGGCGCGAGGCCTTTGCCACCTTTGTGCTGCAGTCATGGATACGGGCCGACGTCACCCCGATTGCCCGCGCGGAAGCCGAAAAGCTGGCGCGCGCGCAGGCTCGGCAGACCATCGCCATCATGAAAGCGTACCCGCAGGGATACTCGGATGAGCAGAAGAAGCTCACCGAAGACCAAGTATACGAGGCGCAACTTCCGTCCTGCCTGGCGCGTCCGGCGGGATCCGCCATCGGAGCCAAGGGTCTCCTAGCCGCCGTTGCCGCAGGCGGCGGACCGGAGATCGCGCCGCTCGCCCATCGGTACATCAAGGAGTGGTACGGGACCCGGGCGGCGCAGGGTAAAGCACTGATCCAGATGTTGGCGTGGGTGGACCATCCCACTGCCACGCAGCTCATGCTGTCGATTGGCAGCCGTTTCAGAACAAAGGGCTTCCAGGAGGAAGCGACACGACAGGCGGAACGGCTCGCCGAGCGCCGCGGCTGGACCGTCGATGAGCTTGCCGATCGAACCATTCCAACAGCCGGATTCGATCGCGATGGAACGACCGTCATCGACTATGGTGCGCGTCAGTTTCAGGCCCGGTTGGGCGCGGATCTGGAGGTGCAGCTCTACTCCCCTGAGGGCAAAGAAATCTCCTACCTGCCAGATGCGCGCAAAGACGAGGATGAGTCGCGGGTCAAGGAAGCCAAAAAGGCCTGGAGTAACGCGCGGAAGGAGCTCAAAGGCGTTCTGCAGCTTCAGCGGGATCGACTGTATGAAGCGTTATGCACCGAGCGCACCTGGAGCTATGAAGACTGGCAGCTTTACCTCCAACAACACCCCATAGTCGGGCGCTATTGCCAACGCCTGGTATGGTCCTCGACAGATGAGTCGGGTGCCGGCACGGTGCGCACGTTTCGCCCCCTCGATGATGGCACGTTGACGGGCCTCGAGGATGAGGCTGTCGAACTCTCCCCGCGCGCCAGGATTTCTCTGGCCCACGACAGCAACCTTTCCCCTGAGCTGGCGCAGCGCTGGCAGCAGCACCTGGTCGACTACAAGGTTGAGCCTCTTTTCCAACAGTTCGGTAAGGGTGTCTACCAATTGCCGAACGACAGGCGCGAACAGACAGAGCTCGAAGATTTCCTCGGACACGTGCTCGACGCGTACTCGTTGCGCGGACGCGCGAACAAGCTCGGTTATACACGTGGAGCCGCGGAGGATGGCGGCTGGTTCTTCCGATACGAAAAGCGCTTCCCAACCCTGGCGATCGAGGCCCAGGTCGAGTTCACCGGCAACTCGCTCCCGGAAACGAATCGTAAGGTGGCGCTCAGATCGCTATCGTTCAAGGCGCGCACGGGCGATAACGAGCAGACTATGCTTGTGCTCGGGGACGTTCCTAAGGTGCTCTTGAGCGAATGCTGGAATGACCTGCGCCTAATGGCCGCAGAGGGCTCAGGCTTCGATCCGGACTGGGAGAAGAAGACGGGATCATGACAAGCGAAATACTCCGCGCACCTCCCGAGGCGCAATACCGCCAGGAGCTCGCCTCGCTCACCGAGAGTGATCGTGAGGAACGACCGACCGGCTGGAAGCTCTCGCCGCGAGCGGTCCGCTCCTTCATCCTCGGCACAGACGGCTCAGCACCCGTCGTCACGAGAAAGTTCTACGGCGATGACGCGCTGGTTGACCGCTGCATCGTTACCCTGATGAGTAATCGCGGCTTACTGCTCGTGGGAGAGCCCGGCACGGCAAAGTCGATGCTGTCGGAGCTCCTCTCGGCGGCAATCTCCGGGGACTCAACCCTGACGATTCAAGGCACGGCAGGCACCACTGAAGACCAGATCAAGTATTCATGGAACTACGCGCTGCTGCTGGCCGAGGGGCCCTCGACCCGATCGCTGGTTCCCGCACCGCTCTACAGTGGGATGAAACTCGGCCGTATCGTTCGGTTCGAGGAGATCACCCGCGTGCAGCCGGAGGTTCAGGACGCCCTCATCAGCATCATGTCGGACAAGGTACTCCACGTTCCGGAGCTCAGTGGTGATGATGCGGCGGTCTTCGGTACGCGAGGCTTCAATGTGGTCGCGACCGCGAACCTGCGCGACCGAGGCGTGCACGAAATGTCGAGCGCGCTGAAGCGCCGCTTCAACTTTGAAACGGTGCGTCCCATCGCGGACAAGAAGCTCGAAACCGATCTCGTTCAGCGCCAGGTCGCGTTGCTCCTCGGCTCAGCCGGCGTATCGGTCGAATCGCCACCTGACGTGGTCGATCTTCTCGTGACCGCTTTCAACGAGCTACGCAGAGGCACGACAGATGACGGGGCGGTCCTCGAGCGGCCGTCTGCCGTCATGTCAACCGCCGAGGCCGTGTCGGTGGCATTTGCTGCGAGCCTCGATGCCTACTACTTCGGCGAGCGCCAGCTGACGGGCGAGCAAATCGGTCGCCAGATGGTCGGCACGGTTCTCAAGGACAATCCAGATGACGGGAAGAAGCTCGCGCACTACTTCGACACCGTCGTCCGCCAGCGTGCAAAGCGATCGGCAGCCTGGGCCTCCTGCCTTGCGGCGCGCAAGGGCACCGATTGGTAGCCGCTCTCGACTCCCTGCCCACCCTTGAAGAGGCGCGCGCCTGGGGAGCACGGCTCCTCCGAGGGCCGGTCATCTATTTTCCTATCCGGCATCACAGTCCCGCTTGCTCTTGGCACCTCAAACGTCTGATCGAGGAGCGACGTCCCGCAGCGGTGCTGATTGAGGGTCCGGCCAGCTTTACACGTCTTGTACCGATCCTCACGGACGCTGAAGCGGTTCCGCCGATCGCGGTCTACACGTACTGTAATGTTCGACCGGCAGAAGTGCCGGCATCCGAAGCCTCCACGGCCCGACCCGATCGGAGGGGAGCCTACTATCCTTTGAGCGCCTACTCGCCCGAATGGGTGGCGATCCAGAGCGCTGTCCGCGTCGGCGCTGAGGTGCAGTTCATCGACATGGATTTCGGCGATCAATCGCTCGTCGACAGTAGCGACCGCCTCACGGGTCGTACCGCCACGCTACTTTCCGAGCACTGGTTCCAGCGTAGCGCCTACCTCCGCACACTCGCGACTCGTCTACGGTGCCGCGACACCGACGAGCTGTGGGACCGGCTGTTCGAATCGTGGGCCGATGCTCTCGGCGCCGAACGATTCGTCTCGCAAGTGGCTGCTTACTGCGAGCTCGCCCGGAGAGGCGTTACGCAAGAGGAGAATGACCGCGACGGCACAAACGCCCGCGAAGCGGAAATGGCCTGGTGGATTGCGACCTGCAGCGAACGCTACGCCGGGCTGCCTGTGCTCGTGGTAACGGGCGGTTATCACACCGTCGCGCTGCCGGCTCTCGTCGATGCCAGACCGCCGCGGCCCACCGTTGATCGCACTTCGGTGCTCTCCTCGGACTCCGTCTGCGTCCGCTATAGCTTTGATCGTATGGATCGAGCGGTCGGGTACGGAGCCGGTATGCGAAGCCCGGCGTTCTACCAGCGCCTGTGGGACGCGGGTCCAGACCGGTCCCAAGCCGCCCTCACCCTTTTAGCGACTATCGCTGAACAAGCACGCGAGATGCGGATGGAGAACGCGCCAACCACGGCGTCGCTCATAGCTGCATTCGAGCAAACGCTGCGTCTTGCCTCCCTGCGGGGCAACCACGTACCCACTCGCGCCGACCTCTGGGACGGAATCGAAAGCTGTTTGTTGCAGGGTCTACCCTCCGACTCCGTCAGCGCGCTCGCGCGGCTCGCCACGACGACCTTGTCCGGCACCGCGCTTGGCTCGGTACCCTCCTCCGCCGGTCTCCCGCCGATCGTTGCGGACTTCTATGCGCGGGCGCGTGAGCTTCGGCTCAAAGTGGACGACACGGAACCTCACCAGCTGGCCCTCGACGTCTATAGCGATGAGCGTGCCCGCAACGTCAGCCGTCTCCTGCATCGTGCGCAGTACCTCGAAATTCCATTCGCCTCCCGGGTATCAGGCCCCAATTTCACTGGACGAAGCCTCGGCAAGCGACTGCGGGAAGTCTGGACCTACGGCTGGTCACCTCAGCTTGAATCCGCGCTGATCGATGCCGCGGCTTATGGAAGCAGCGTGCTGGAGGCGACCGGACAGAAGTTCGCGGATGAACTCGCGCTTGAGGAGACTCGTGCGGCGTCGGCCCAAACTGCCGCCGAACGCGTCGCCCTTGCCTGTCAACTCGGACTGCATGAGCAGGTATCCCGCTCGCTGAGCCATCTGCGGTCATCCATCCGGGATGACCCCGGGTTTCCTTCGGCGGTGGGCGCTATACACAGGATTGCCTTGCTGTGGCAGTCGCGCGAGCCGCTTCAGGCCACGGGACTCGAGGTCTTACCTGAGATCGGACGCGCTGCGTTCGATCGAGCGATCTACCTCATCTCCGAGATCGGCAACGCTCCAGCGGGCGAGGCAGCGGTCGTGGCGTCCGCGCTAGTCAGCATGCGCGAGCTCTTTGTCGGCTCGGTCGGTGCCTGGTTCGATCAAGAGCTGCTGTGGCACGCTATCGAATCGCTCGCAAGTCAGGTTTCCGGGACAGCAATCGTGCTCGGCGCGGCTACGGGCATGCTCTACTCCGCTGACCGCCTCGACGAGGCCACGCTCGCCGCGCGCATGCTCGCCCGACTGCCGGAAGGCGCGGATCCGCGCGAGGGCATCGCTTACCTTCGGGGCGTCATGCTCGCGGCCCGCGAGGTCATCTGGCAATCCACTGTAGTGCTCGCGGCGCTTCGCCGAGTCGTGGAATCGCAGGATGAGACGGGGTTCGTGCGTGTACTGCCCGATCTGCGGCTGGCCCTCGCCGTCCTGACGCCGATTGAGACGGATCGCTTCTCGCAGCGTCTGTCCGAGGCGCTCGGAGGCCGCGCGCTGAGCCAAACCGTCGAACGTGATGTGAGCGCGGCCGAGATGCAGGCGAATGTCGAGCTATCCCTGAGAATGCGTCACGCGCTCGAGCGAGACGGCCTTTTGAGCTGGGTGCAGCCATGAGTGAAGCCGCGCTGCGACGCTGGCGACTGGTGCTCGGCAAGTACAGCCAGGCTTCGCTCGGCATCGGCCTATCGGGTGACTCTGTCCGCATGGACCGCGCCTTGGAGTACTTGTACGGCCGGGAGTATCTCGGGCGCGATGTAAGGGAGGTGTCGCCCGGAACACTGGATCCGAGCCAGCTCACGATCACGACCTGGCTGGATGAAGTGCGGGAACTCTTTCCCCGGGATACGGCCGAGATTGTCGAGAAGCACGCGCTTGATCGCTATGGATTAACAGAGCTGGTAACCGACCCACGCACACTCGAGCGGCTCGAACCGAATACCGAGCTCTTGCGCCTGCTGCTTACGCTGCGCGGTCGGTTAAAGGGCCCGGTGCTCGATGCAGCGCGTCGAGTGATTCGTCAGGTCGTGGAAGAGATCCGCAGGCGTATTGAGGGGGAGGTACGGCGAACACTCGCAGGTCGACTGAACCGGCTGCATCACAGTCCAATCGCCCTGAAGCAGAACCTCGATGCCCACGGGACCATTCGAAAGAACCTTAAGAATTTCGACCTTCAGAGCCGCAAACTCATCATCGAGAGGGTGCGGTTCTTCGACCGCAACGCTCGCAGACTTCCCTGGACCATCATCTTATGCGTTGACCAGAGCGGCAGCATGGCCGACTCGGTCATTCACAGCGCCGTGATGGCTGGGATTCTCAGCGGGCTTCCCAGCATTCGAGTGAAGCTCGTCGTGTTCGACACCGCGGTCGTGGATTTGAGCGACCATGCGGACGACCCCGTCGAAGCGCTCATGAGCGTGCAACTGGGCGGCGGGACGGACATAGCAAGAGCAGTCCGATACTGCGAGCAGTTGGTCGAATATCCGCAGCGGACGATCCTCGCGCTGGTAACTGACTTCTGCGAAGGAGGATCGCCTGCTGAACTCGTCGGAGCGTGCAAAGGACTGATAGCAGCCCGGGTTAAGCTTCTCGGACTTGCATCGCTCGATTCGAGAGCTGAGCCTCTCTACGATAAGGCTATGGCCGCGCGCCTGGCGGCGGTCGGCATGGAGATCGCGGCCCTGACACCGGCGCGTCTCGCCCAATGGCTGGTCAAAGTGATCTCCTGAACCGGCTGCGGCCGCAGCTGCTGCAGCTCGACGACGACGCGCTCGCCTCACTCGCCAGCGTGGGGTTGCTGCGCCGTGCGCGCAAAAGCCTCGAGGCCCTGGCGCCGACCGTCATGAGCAGCGCGGACGCAATCACCGTAGATCTTGGGCCCCAGCAGGTCAGGTTCGATGCCAGGGGACCATCGCACGCGCACTGCACTTGCCCGGCTAAGAGCACTTGCCAGCATGTGCTGAGTGCGTGGCTGTATCTCCGGGCCGTCGCCGAAAAATCGGGCGCGCCGGCGCAGCCGAGTGCCTCTACCGACTTGCTCGGTGAGTTGCTCGCAATCACGCCGAGTGCACTCATCGAATACGCTGGGTTACCCGCCGTGAGGGAGGCTATGGACTCCCTCGAAGGCACTCAGGAACCCCACGTTACACCGGGTCCCCCTGTGCTCATCCGGCTTCTGCAACCCCCGGTGGAGATGCGGTATGCAGGAGGGGGGCTGGATGCAATCATCTTCGACTATCGCGGGAAACGACGCGAAAGGCTGATTACCCAAGCGATATTGGCACTGCAGCGCGCGAGCGGTCGCGCTCCCCCCGATCTGCCGCGACGGGCGGCTCGCCAAGCGGGCACCAAACAGTTCGAGCCCCCCACCGTCCTGCTCGAGCGCGTCTGCGCAACGTTTCTCGAGTGTGTCGACATCGGAATTGCGCATCTCTCGGAGAACGTGGTGGAACGACTCCTATCGCACGCCGCAGCTGCGGAGGGCGCGGGGTTGCACCGCCTCTCGCTGACCCTCAATCGCCTCGGGACGCATGTTGATCTGCAACTGGGGCGCAGCGCCCTTACGTCCACGCAGGAGCTGTTGGACCAGCTCGCCCAGGCATTCGCGTTGGCATCTTCAATTCGCCAGGCTAACTGTGTGATCCCGGCTCTCTGGGGTACCGCGCGCGCATCATTTGACGCCGTTAGTCACTTGGACTTGATCGGCGTAGCGGCAGAGCCATGGCGTACGTCGTCCGGCTACACGGGGCTGACGCTTCTGCTCTGGTCTCCGGCTCAAGAGCGTTGGTTAAGTGCAACCGAAGCCCGCCCGGTCGGCTTCCTAGGATTCGATCCCATCGCCCGCTATCGGGCATCGGGCCCATGGCCTGGCCTTGAAAGTCCGGCGACCGCCTGCGGTGCTCAGATCCGCCTCACCGGAGCCAGTGTGAGTGCCTTCGGGAGGCTCTCACTCAGCGAGCGGACGCGGGCAACCGTGTCGTCTCTGGCGCAATGGCCTCACTTTGGTGCCAGTGAGTACAGCGACTGGGAATCACTTCGCGCCCACAGTCGCGATGAACCTTCAGGAGCGGGACTTGTGGAGCCGGATCCGCATGCTGCCTACGTCGTGCTCCGGCCGTCTGCATGGAGCCCCCCGACCTTTAACCCAACCACTCAGGAGTTGTCGCGGACACTCCTCGACTACAAGCGCGAAGAGCTAGCGTTGGTGATCCCCTACTCCCGCATCAACGCCCATGGTATCGACCGACTTGAGGCGCTCAAGCCCTCGAAGGGTAGTCGGGTTCTCGCTAAGCTCTCGCGGTCTCAGCGAGGCATCGTAGCGCGGCCCGTCGCCCTGCTGTCGGACCAGGCAACGGCCGTTGCCGACAACCTTTTGCTCGACCCAATGCCGTCGGGATCCGTGCTCGATCCGCTCGCGCGCAAGCTGAAAACCCTCGTCGACGCAGCAACAAGCGAAGCGAATGAGGTATACCCCACAAGTCCGCCGAACGCGACTGATGCCAGACTCCGCGCGCTGGAGCGTGAGCTGCTCAGCGTCGCCGAGCGGGGTGCGTCCGGATCTGATGCGCGGGGGTTGGCGCTGCAGCGCCTCACCGAGAGCGTGCGTTCGACGGGTATTGAGCTTCCGGTTCTCCGTCGGTCTTCCACGCAAAGCCTCGCCGAGTACGTACTGAGGTTGCGGTACTGCGTCTCCCTCGTGCGCGCCCTGGCATGAGGCGTGGGCGGCTATCCCTTTACGCGGGGAACTCACCGCCTGGCGCACCCGGAAGCGAGCGCCGCAAAGCCCCTGAGATAGCCGGCGCGAACCTGGCAAGACTCGAAGCGGTCTCCGCGGGCTCCACGTCGCGCATGATCGAGTGGCCAACCACCAGGCAAAAAAGGTCGCCCTCCGCACAGCCCAACACGGAGTGGCCCGGATGTTTCGCATTCTGCGCGATGCTTACCAGGGCGCGAGCACGCGCTGCGTCCGCCACCTGCACCAGGAACACGAGAACGCCGTGGCCTTGCTCTTTCGGATGTGCGCTTGAGCGCAAGAATCCAGTCACGGAAACACAGGCACGGGCTCCTTGAAGCGCCTCGCTCACGACGGACTCTCCGGCCGAGCGCAGCCATACCGGCGGCAACCGAGTCGCAATCTGAATTCCCGTAGGAAAGTACGTGTCGGCCTTGAGTATCTCGGCGATCTCGATCGCTAGTGACAATAGGTCGACGGTGGGGTTGTACGGCGCGAACCCGCACAAGACGAATGCCGGGCCCTCTTTCGTCGACACTTCTTCGAAGAACGACAGATCGCTCAGCTTCTTCCCTGCATATGATCGACCCGCAAAAGCCAGCATGAGCTTCGCGATCTCAGGTTCAGCCCTGAGACTTGCGTCCCTGAGCATCGCACCAGAATCTTGCCCAATGCGATTGCCGGAGTAGCTCAACACGCCAAGCGCGAGCGAGACATCGCGGTGGTCGACGCGGGCAAGCTCGATGAGCGCAAGCGCCGCCACACCGTCTCGCAACGCGGCGGCCGAATTCTCTCGTATTGAAAACAGGGCCATTCGTCTGCTAAAGGCCAGCAGTGTGTAGAACTCATCCATGCTGATCGCGCGACGCATTCGCGCGCTGGCTTCAGCGCCGAGTGTCGCTGCCTTTCGGCAAACCTCTGCTATTTCAGAATCGAGCGGAAGGCGTTTCGGATCCAGGGAAGCGAGACAATCCTCCTCTGGATACCGATCTTTTGGCATGGGCGAGATGAGATCAGGCTCGCTCGCAACGCGCGCCTGCTCAGCCCTGCGTGCATCCGCCAGTTCCTGACCGAGCACAATGGTGTGCGGTCTGCGTTTCCGGAACCAACGCATCAGACCACCCGTCTTGCTCATCGGCTTGCGCCCATCTCGCCCCCGCTCTCCCGCATCCAGGCAGGGATGTCGCGTGTGGCATGCAGAATCCGCCAAACATCGACATGGTCGGGGCCTTCGACGTAGAACACGATGTAAGGGAAGCGCTCGACAGGCCAGGCGCGAAGGCCCGCGAGGCTCAATTCCACCGAGTAGCGCGGTGAGCCGCTGGCAGGGTATCGGCTGATGTGGCGGTATGCTCTCTCCAGGGCATCGATGAAGCGGAGCGCGACCCGACTACCGGCCTCCTTGAGGTAGTAGTCGACGGCCGCATCGACGTCCCGGTTGGCTTGCTCGCGCGGGACGACCGGCTTGCCGGTCACCGTCGGGTGCCCCCTGTGCGCGCCGCGCGCACGCGCCCGCGAAGTCTCTTGAAGTACGCTCGGTCCGCCGGTGCGGCGGGCTTGGAGGCGGCGCCCGCGAGCAACAGCTCGCGCAAGTGTAAGCGCTCCTGATCCTTGCGGATCAGTTCACGCACGTACTCGCTGCTGGTACCGTAACCCCGCTTGACCTGGTCGTCGACAAAGTCCTTGAGCGCGTCCGGTAGAGAGATGTTCATGGTGCCCATGTCGCGAGCATAGGCTGCATTGGCAAAATTTGGCAAGCTTGCGGCCGCTGCGAACTCTAGGTGCCGAATCTGTGAGCTACATTCCTCAGCGCTCCGCTCTGGTGCGCGGTTTGATTTGCGTGCTGGTGTTCCCGCTCTTGGAGATTCCACAGACGTTCATAGAAGTCCTAGAGCGTTCAGTAGGTGACTTTCATCTGCGAGCGCGTGATGATCGGCAGGAGCGCACATGTGCGCGCATGCAATGCACCGATGGCCCGATGTGCCGTCTCATGCTTGCCCCGGCGCTCGAGCCGACGGAACACACCGAGGAGCTCGGGCGCCGTCAACACCGAAATCGGGCGTGCTCCGATGTAGGGGAACAGCAGGTCCTCGAACGTCCAAACCGCCTTCGTCATCGTCTTCGGGGCGAACGGTTGCTTCGCGAGCCACTCCCGCGCGATCGCCTCGAATGTATTGGAGCGGCTGTCGCGCTCGGCGCGCCGCTCGGCGGCCGGATCGCGGCCCGCCTCGAGCGCGCTGCGTAAGCTCCCACGCTTAACGCGCGCGGCCTTGAGCGAGGTTGCGGGGTAGGTGCCCACGCTCACCATGGATTCGCGGCCTCCGAGCGTGTACCGAAGCCGCCATTGCTTCGCACCTGAGGGGGTGACCAGGAGGTAGAGGCCGCCGCCATCCCTGAGCTTGTAGGGGCGGCTCTTGGGTTTGGCGCCGCGAAGGCGCGCCTCAGTCAGAAAATCGGTAGCAGCCAAGTCGTGAGACTCACAGAGCGCGGGTGATACCCCCTGAGAAGAGGGTCTGGCGCCCCCGGCCGGAGTTGAACCGACGACCTACCGCTTAGGAGGCGGTCGCTCTATCCACTGAGCTACGGGGGCGCGGCGGCCGAGAGTGTACCGGCCGGGCCGGCTCCCGGCACGTCCATTAGCCCGTGCACGGGTGGTAGCGCCCGCTCATCGCGCAGCCGCAGCAGGATCTCCAGGCCCAGAGCTCGGGCGGGTGCGCCGCGCGCCGGCCGCGCCGCGGCGCGCCTGCCGGGAGGGGAGCACGCGCAGCACGGCCATCATGCCGTTGTCCTCGTGATCGACCAGGTGACAATGGAACGGGATGTCGCCGGCGAGTCTCTCCGGGAAAGTCACCTTGATGACGACCCGGCCCGGGCGAACGGGCCCTTCCTTGCTGTGGTAGCCCGTCGCCGTGGCATAGGGCACGTTCACGACGTCGAGGAGCGGGGAGTTCTGCACGGGCTCCCCATCGCTCTGCAGCACCCGGAAGTGCACCTGGTGGATATGAAAAGCATGCAGCTCGTGGGTCCAGTTCTCGATGGTCCACTCCTCCGTCGTACCCGCGCGCACAGTGATCGCGGGCGGGTCCCCCATCTCGTAGGGCTTGAGCACCGTACCCGGCCGCCGCTCGGCGATGTAGAAATCGATCTGGTCCTCGCTCCCCGGCCGCGGGTATTCGGCCAATACGATCACGCGGCGGCGGACGGTGCGGCGCGCCAACAGACCGCTGAAGAGGTTGGCCGCCCGATGTGGCGCCAGGGGCGGCGTTGCCTCGGAACCGCGGGGACCCGGCACCGCTTCGACGACCGCGAGGCGCCGCTCGGGCAGGCGGTCGCCCGCGCAGCCGGTGTCGACCGCATGGGTCACGAGATAGGCCCTGGAGTGCGGCGCCGGCACCATGATCTCCAGACGCCCCGAGGGCGGAACCAGCTGCGGCTCGACCGTGTCGACCGGGGGGAGCAGTGCCCCGGCATCGTCCGTGAGCGGGCTGCCATCGATCGCCACCACCTGCAGCGGCAGAGCCTCGCCCTTCGCGTCGACGAGGGAGAGGCTGAGGAACGCGTCCGTCGCCGCATTGAGGATGCGCCAGAACTCGCGGCCGTTCTCCGGGATCTGCCAGTGCGCGTAGGCCGAGTCGGGCGCATCGCCGAGCGGGATCGGCGTGCCGTTGAGACTGATGGCATCGATGCCCGAGTTGCGCGCACAGAGCAGCTCATGGTCGGTATCGACGGCGTTCGCGACGGCGCGCGAGGCGGCCCGAGCGGCGGGGGCTGCCGGGGTCAGCGGCGCCGCCGTCATGGCGGCCGGTTGCGGCCTGCCCGCATCGGCATCCTGGATCTGGCGCACGATGAGTACGCGTTCCCGCAGGCCGGCCTGGCGCCGCGCTGCCTCCTGCGGCCCTTCGACGACGATGGCGCCGCTCAGACCCATGAGCATCTGCGCCTGAACCTCCCCGTGCACGTGGGGGTGATACCAGTAGAGGCCCTCGGGCATGTCCGCGGGAATGCGATAGCGATACGTGAAGGCGCGCTGCCCGCAGCGCGCCGGCCCGACCGCCGGGTCCGTACAGGTCATCAGGACCTCGTCCTGCGGCCGCACCGGCGGCACCGCAAATCCGTGCACATGCAGGTTCGTGGCGCCCGTGGCCCGGTGCCTCTTTCCGGGCACGACCGGATAGTAATCGTCCGAAGGCGGAACCGTCTCGTTGGCGCTGAGGAGTTTGCCGGGCCCGCTCACCGAATCGATGGCGGTCGGATCGTTGATCTCGTTGCGTAGCGTCACGACAAGCTCGGAGCCGAGGCCTACACGGATGATGGGCGCGTCGGCACTCCCGTTGGCGACGTAACAGAGTCGCTTACCGTCCTGGCGCACGGTGAGCGTGACGCCGCTGTCCGCCGGTCGCAGCTCGGGGCTCTCGTGACCGGGAGGGGGCGTTCCGACACCGCAGGGCGCCGCAGTGGTGCTCCGCGGATCGAATGGCGGACTCGCCGGCAATGCCGGCGGGCTCGTCGCGAGCAGCAGCAGGGGAGCGAGAAACAAAGCGCCGCGGCGCGAGTCGCTGGTCAGCGAGTGACGCATGGAGGGAGGGACACCCTCCCTCCATGCGGTCGCGACGACTCGCGCTTACTCCTGAAACAGGTCGGACATGACCTCGACCCCTGCATCGC
>Ga0335072_10005034_pt1 | contig 19489 bp, 19 predicted proteins | sample Lox_Sample_21_FD_206725 | JGI IMG/M metagenome (GOLD analysis project Ga0335072, IMG submission 206725) | Soil microbial communities from Loxahatchee National Wildlife Refuge, Florida, United States - Lox_Sample_2.1 | ecosystem: Environmental > Terrestrial > Soil > Wetlands | place: USA...
CCACCAACAAGGTGGATTCAGTCCCCGGTGAGCGTCGTGGAGGATACCGGTCAGGCAGGTCGAGCCCGGGGTAGCGATTAAGAATGTACCTGACTAGGTATGCCAACGGCGATTTGTGTTGGCTTGGCTTGAAGCCAGAGTGGGCAAGGACAGTTAGAAGTGGGACGTCAAAAAGTGTCAGGCAGTGTAGGTTGTGATCTCGCCAAAGGCAGTTCAGAATCCAGGCGGATTGACTCGCTGGCTGACCCGTGTCCACTTTGGTAGCTTGTGTATGCCTTTCCGGTATTTTCTCTCTTTCCGATCAAAAATGGTATATTTGTCCTTTGGCAGCATCTCCTCTTCTCGTGGCATCTCCTTGTACCAACGCTCGATTGCTTTTGCCGTCACTCCTCCATTCTTCTCAAGCGCAGCACTGACGGTATCCACGACCTTATCAACTAGCTTGAGTCGTTTTCGCTGTCGAGCTTTCTGTGGTGCGGAGAGTCGCCATGGGATTTTCCTGTACACAATAATTAGTATGCAACGGCCTGCCCAAATAAGGTGGGAAAGGTACCATAGCAGTCCACCCGATAGAGGTGCAGAAGGCCTAAACATTGTGTTGATGGAGCTGGGTGGGTTGGTACCGTGGAATCGAGCAAGTTTTTGGAATTGGAAAGCTTCGAAATGCTGCTTGCCGGGGGCCGTGCAAGAGCTTTGATCGGGAGAAGTTGGACCTTGGCAAACTTCCAGGGGCAATCGTCCGGTACAGTTCGGACACCAGTGTTCGCAGCATTGCCAAGGTCAAACGTCACAACAGCATATTTCGGCTTGCACGTTGGCATAGTATACAAGGAAGGCCTACGAGGCGTCCTTCAAGCTGCATGGTCTGCAATGGCTCTTCGATGATGTCCGCCCGTGATGACCTCTATCATAACACTGAAGTCCCTAGCTTCTTCTGGCGATCCGCTTCCTATCAAACAATCCTTCTCGTTGCAACATTCTCTCGACTATTCCTTTTCGGCCTCAACAAAACGGAAGTCAATGGCCTGCCTCGATTTCTCGACCTCATCAAGTCTCGAGCAGAATATAAAACGCGGCAGAAAGGGCTCTTGACAGTTTCCAACCACATCTCAGTCCTTGACGACCCTTTGATATGGGGCGTCCTTCCTCTCTCGTTCACGGCCGTCTATGGCTACATGAACCATCGCTGGACGCTTGGTAGCCACGACATCTGCTTCAAAGGGCCCATGAGCTCCCACTTTTTCACTCTCGGCCAGACACTGCCTACGCATCGCCTTGCGCATTCTCCGCATGGTGGACCGTTCCAAGCAACCATGACCGAAGCTGTACGCCTGCTCTCCAAAATCACAGCCCGAAGGTTGGCGTTCTGCCCTTTCAACAACCGGACTCTGCACAACATTGACCACACAGCTTCCTGGCCCCTCGACTGTGTCGATCCTTTTTCTGATATCCAACCTGCGCCTTCTTATCCGTCTCGACCAAGTGACAATCGTCTGTATTTCGCGCCTTCACGCTATGCCTGCAACTCGTATAGCTGGGTTCACATCTTCCCAGAGGGTATCACGCATCAGAGCCCCGACATGACGATGCGCTACTTTAAGTGGGGCGTTTCACGGTTGATCCTCGAGCCCACCGAGTGCCCAGACTTAGTACCCATATTCATTGAGGGAACAGATCAAGTCATGCACGAAAGTCGTGGCTTCCCGCGCTTCATACCTCGGGTAGGAAAAAACATCACAGTTACATTTGGAAAAGAGGTAGATACCGAAGCCGTATTTGGTGATTTGAGGAAGAGGTGGAGAGAATTGACAGATGAGAGCATGCGAGCAAGTGGGTGGGACAGTTGGCATGACTCCTTGCTTGGAGTACTGCCTAGCACATTGACGGACGGCGAAGAAGCGATAGAGTTGCGCAAGGAATGTGCTCGACGTGTGAGGGAGGAAGTCCTGAAAGTCCGCCGGTCAAGAGGTCTGCCTGATCTGGATCCAAAGAGTGGACAGGTAGAGACATGGACTAGGGAGGGGAGCAAACGGGAAGGCCTAATGAATGACGGCACATGGATTAAAGATACCTGATCTGCCTAAGGATGAAGGGAAAAGAGAAGGCAAGAGCTAAAGATATCGAGCTTTTGGGAGAAATGTCACTAGAGCTGCCATTGGCGCGAGCCTGACCTATACACACCCTGGTTATTATAGAGGGCGTTGGCGGGTTTAAAAATCCTCATACAACTCAATTCCGCCTCCAACAGGAGTCAGGCATTCCATCTTACGCACTTCTGCATCCGCAGGGCGTTGAGAGCGTTTGCAAATTCCTTACAACTGAAGACTAAAGTGCGTACCGCGGTTATGAAAGGCGAGACAATGAGAAGATCAGAAGGCCACCAAATGCTATTCCTAGGGTACCTACTCTCCCATATGATTCATTTCGTTCAAGTTAAGCGGCCCCAACTGCAGTTGCATTGAGAATATCTATGAATACTGACTGACACCACCTATTCGCCTCCCCCTTCCCAACTGACTATCTCAGCACTACTCACAACCAAGTCCTCGAGAAAGACGGCTAGTTTTCCGGCTGGCGTCACCTTGTTCGGAAGTGCGTCTCGTCGATGTCCTAAAGGCTAGCAGACCGCTTCCATGATAGCCACATTCATTATCCGCAAAAGACGAGCATGGCCCAGTCCAGTCTAGCGAATGGAGTGGCCTGTTGTCTACCTTCCTTGCTCTTGACGCCGCCAAAGTGCTTCAAGTACTTATTGCTCCGTTCCATTTACCTATTCGGAAAAAGATGCAATGCCACGTGTTTTTGCTCCCAATGTTACTTGCAACGACTTAATGGCCACCATACGAGGCACATCCCTCTAGGCATTTAGAGTTTGTGGTTCATCCCTGCGGTGATTTTGACGAAGCTTACCTAGAAGACATATCGCCAAATACTAGTCTCAAAACCGATCTGAGGAACGCCAAGATTTTGAGCCGAAGCGACGCCATCGTAGGCGCCGTGGACCCTAACTCTCTACGGGGATATGCTAATGCATTTCTGCAGAGCGCTCGGCTGCCGAGACGGGCCAATGGTTGTCCACAGCCGCACAGCAGTACGCGTGACTGGACGTACGAAGGTTTGCAAGTACCTAACCAACAACTACATAAGGAAGAAGCTTGAATGGATATGTAAGAATTTCTTGAAGGTGCTCGATAGCTGTGGTGTCGAATGCTGAGAGGATACAACAAGAAGAATGTCTTGCGGAATGCTCGGAAAGTGTTGCGTGGAGAAGAGTGCCTCAGGAAGAGTGCCTCGTCTATTTGGTCAAGCATCAGCGTCTCAACTGGGTATTCTTGATGCTCTGGTCAAGTTGCTCAAAGTTTGATTAACGCCATTAGGTAAACAGAGCGTGTAAGCAGCTCTTCAAGAAAGCTTGCGATGCAAGCCCGTCCAATGCCTTATGTGTATACTGAACCCCCCCTTGTAATGCATTCATGTACAAGCCACCCTCTCATCCACGGCGTCTTACTTGAGCACTGAATTCTAATGGCATTCACATGAACCGTACTCAATCCACCACACTTCCCTTTAAGGGCGATCTTTCAAGATGCTAAACATGGCCTGAATATCCACCGCCCAATCCCATCCTCCTTCTCCGCTTCTCCCAGAGCTTCCTGCCTTCATCAACCCAGAAAACGCTACTCGCGATGCCCACAAGCAGAACCAAATCCCACAAGCCCAACGCCTCTGTCTGGAACACCCTCTGTAAGAATGGGAGATATATCACACACGCCTGACCCATTAAACTGCCCGCAACCGCATAGTTGAACATCTTGTTACTGAACATTCGTAACTCGCCAAAGAGAATGGATTTGGATTCTGATCGGCAGGTGAGCGCATTAAACATGTCAAAAAGGACAAAGGTCGTAAATGTCATGGTAGTGTCACGGCGGGTGATTGTCTTGGATGAATAGCTTTGGGGGGTAGAAGTGGAACGCGAGACCATTGAAAGTGGATCGGCGTCGCCCATCTCGTGGATGTAGATTGCAAGTGTACCGAGCATGATCAAGGAAGCGGAGGTGAGAACTCGACGGATAAGGGGTTTGGTGAGGACACGGGCGTTTCTGGAACGAGGAGGTAGAGTCATTATACGAGGGTCGACGGGTTCAACACCAAGGGATTGCGCCGGTGGTCCGTCCATTAGAATGTCTGATAGATTCTTAGCACCTGTTTTCACGACCAGTGGTTTCGCAAAGAGGACGCAGGGACTCACTGATCCATAGTATTTGCATCGCATTCAGCGGGTTTTTGAATCCAAGGACTGTGCTGAAAAGTACTAATGATAATGCAGCAACGCTGGTACTTAGCTGGAAAGTAATGAAATTTTGAATGTTGTAAAAGATCCCTTTTCCCTGTTCGATGGCACGGAGGATGGTGGAGAAGTCGTCGTCTGTAAGGATCATATCTGCAGCTTCTTTGGCAACGTCTGTGCCCAGCAAGCCCATCGATATACCGATATCTGCTTTCTTTAGCGCCGGCGCATCGTTTACCCCGTCTCCAGTCATAGCGACGACGTCGCCACGTGACTGGAGAGCGCGAATGATTTTCATTTTGTGCTCTGGGCTGGTCCGGGCGAAGATCGAAGCCTTGACCATTACTTGAGCGAGCTCTTGATCGGTCATGCGATCTAATTCGTCGCCTCTCAGAACAGGCATTGCTCCTGGACTTGTTGTATCAATCGGCATGCCGAGCTTCTTTGCAATCGCCACGGCCGTTGCTTCAGCGTCTCCTGTTATCATTATCACCTTGACTCCTCCAGCCATAAGGCGACGGATGGATCTGTGGACATCCTTGCGCGGTGGATCACTCATGCCCACCATGCCTGCGAAACATAGTCCACTGTACGAGTTGTCTTCATTGGCCAACTGTGGGGGTTTCAATATCGCTTTCTCTCCACCTGGTCTCAGTGTTTGAGTTCCGCTGCTGGCACGAGCTCTTCTCGAACTCTGCCCACTGGCGAAGCCGATCACGCGTAGACCTTCGTCTGCCATGGCAGTCGCCGCATTGAAAGCTTCTTGCCTTCTAGCCTCGTCCAGTATGACTTCGCGGCCGTCTTTTGTTAAGTACGTGTCGCACCGACCCAAGACCTGCTCAAGCGCGCCTTTAATGTATGCTACTTCTGGCCCGGGAACTTGGCCGTTCGTGCTGTCGCCAAGGCCACTGCCGATAACTACCCCCATCCATTTCCGCTCTGAGCTGAATGGTGTTTCGGCTACACGTGGGCCAATGCGATCTCTGATATCATCTTCTTCAAACATGTCAAGCAAATCAAGAACTGCAACATCCGTCGGCTGCCCAGTCCATCGACTTTTGATGCCAGGTGAAGATTGATCCTGCGTGGACGACAAAACGGCGGCAGATGCAGCGATTGCGGGAGAAGTAGCGCTTGGGCTTGATAGGCGAGCATTGTTCGCAATATTGCCAACCTTTAGCACGGTGCGAACTGCAGACGTTGGATTCGAGGCGGTATCTTTTTCAATGCCAAACGGGTGAATTGCATCAAAATGCCATATCTTGGTAACAGTCATATGGTTTAGTGTAAGCGTTCCCGTTTTGTCGCTACAGACCACATTGACAGATCCTAGCGTTTCGACACTTGGTAGCTTTCGAACGATTGCCCCTCGCTTGGCCATGCGAAGGACTCCAAGGGCCAGCGTGACAGTCACGATGATGGGAAGTCCTTCAGGAATTGCGGCAACTGCAAGTGATACACCAATTTGGAACAGGTCAAGCAGCTTCTTGCCTTGTAGCAGACCGACTAACACGATGATGCCAATGACGACAAACGACATGTAACTGAGTTGCTTCCCAAGGAGATCCATAGACAGCTGTAGTGGCGTCCGGGGCGATTCTATTTCCTGTAATGATAATGAAATGGCCCCGAATTCTGTCTGACCGCCGGTGGCGATCACAATGCCTTGGCCATATCCAGAACGAACAAGTGTGCCCATGAATGCGATGTTGTGCTGGTCGTTGAGCCGTACGTCTGTTCCGACAGTCCCGGCTGCTGGAGATGAAAACATTGGTGTTGCCGGTCGGGAAATAGGATCATTTGACTTGTAGGCGTACTGTTCCCCAAGTGCCTCTGAGTTCTTGGCTACTGGCTCATTTTCGCCTGTCAGATTCGACTCGTCAATGGTAAGGCCAGCGGCCTGAGTAATTCGTATATCAGCGGGAATGCGGTCACCCGTGGAAAACAATACCAGATCGCCTACTACAAGCTGCGAAGCTGGTACTGTAAAGGATGAAGCTTTGGCGCCTTCCCAAGCCGATCCATTTGCTAATGGCTGGAGTTCCACAGTTGTACCTCTTGCGCCAGCATATGTCTCTGGATTTCCTTTCATTCCACTGCGCCTGAGATGCGCATAATACGGCACAAGGCGACTCAGTGCTTCTAAAGACTTTTCCGATCTATACTCTTGTACAAAGCCGACTGTCACTACAATTGTGACAGCCAGTGTAATGCTGACAGCATCATCATAATTCCCCATGAAGAACGATATGGCGGCAGATACTAGAAGGAGGAGTATCAATGTTTCCTTGAACTGCTTCAGGAACCGTAGCCAGAGAGGCTCTGGCTCTTCACGTGGGAGTTCATTTGGGCCATCCCTTTTCAATCGAGCTTCGGCGTCAGACGGCGAAAGCCCGGTAGAGAGGGAGGTATACAGTCGATCCGCAGTCTCTTGCGGTCCAAGAAGCGCGTAGGTGGACGTTATCGACTGTAGGAACGCAAATGTCAGCACTGGCTTTCATGAGAGGTATGTGCATCAGCACTACAAACAAAGCAAGATGACCCGGAGGAAATGCGCATTTCATACCGAAGAAGCCGGATTTCGGTGCGTAGGCGTGCTGGCTCTAGGGGGTGCGAGCAGGCCCGACGAGGCATTGTGCAAAGGCTGTGATGGTGTGGCCGCCTTTGACATTTCTCAATAGCCTTTTAGGGCGCTCTGATTGCGTTGCTATCTTGTCATGCCAGTTTGTCGCCTAGTGAGGACGAGCGCGGTCGTGTTGCTCTCCAACCTCGATGTCCTTGGCTATTGCCCCTCTTCTTTGGCTTTTCTTTGCGCTTTCTGATCACTCTGTGGACAATGGTTTCGATCCCGGGGGAGCCCAAATATGACTGCGAAGTGAAATGGTAAAAGTTGTTGCTAGCGGAACTGAATGCGCCTGTTCTGCAATGCGTGCGACTTATGAGTGAACCGGAGAATAGGAGTTTAGTGACTAAGAAGCGATCTTCTGAAAGGTCGACAGATGACCTGATCAAAGCGCTCCTAGGCAGGTTGGGAAACAGGCGTGTTGTTTCATTGCCCATTGATATTTCTGCAGGGAACTCTTGTCCCTGACAAGCCTGCGATGATTCGCCACAGCCAAGGTTTTTTGGCTGGCCGGCTAATTGTGGGTCAAGGATGTCCCCCAACTTCATAACCCCTGGTGACACACAGGCGCGATCCCTTTGGCCCCCTCGCCACATTACCAGAAGGGACATTAGTATTGTGCCCCACACATTGGTCTTGCTGAGATAGGAAGATAGCAGAACGTACATTATAGAGCATCAATGTATCCCAGCATGAAGAAGACGAGCATTTCATAGCACACATCCACTGATAGAGAGAATCCTGGACGAGCGGTAGCAGGAAAGATCCAGCATATGCTATACCCAGGGGAGCGTTCGAATCAAAGGATAAAAGCACCGCTATGGAACGGGCCAGCCGCCAGGGTTATGTTCGGGCACGAATTTACGGCGTCGGCAAAGGGTGAGTGCACCGCTCCAAGGCTTTGGGTGTATGTGAGGAACACTATAATAATGTACAGCTAGGAGGTGTTATCCGGCCTGTTAATTGATACACCGCAATCAGCAGGTCCAAACACCCACAATGCCATCCTTCCTTCCCTCGACCATGTATCCATCCTTAATTCTAACACGCTCTACAATGCTAGGCGCTGTTTCTTCCTGCTCTACGTTCACACCAGCACCACAATTCCAATGCCGGCCGTCCGTCTTATCGTACACTTTAGCAACATCCTCGCCAGCTGCAGATACAATCCGGCGATTGTCAAACATCATGCTTGTGATTGGATTATCGTAGGCATATGCGTCGAATATATTGCCCGTCCGGAGATCCCATATCTAGGTGAAATTCATGTTAGTGTGGTCAAACGCAACGGTTTCGGATCAAACGGCACTCACCCTGACACTTCGGTCTGTGCTGGCGGTCACTAGATGAGTGTCGTCGAATTGCAAACAAGTCACCGGTCCAGTATGTCCCACCAGACTCCGGTGTACCTGTCCACTTCGGAGGTCCCACAATCTAACCATCCCATCTGCCGTGCCGCATGCCAAAGCTGCATCGAAGCATTGTAACGCGCCAACAAAGTCCGCGTTAGCGTCTGATGATCGTCCAGTGGGCTTCCATTGCGCATCTAATGAGCTCATCGTAGCACTTGCCTGAGCGGCCGCCCATAGCACATCAAGTGTTTGAACACATCGGCCTTTAACAAGATCCCATTGGCGTAGGGTCTTGTCCGCCGAGCCAGAGACCAACGTGTCGCCTCGTAGATGCAGCGCAGTGACCTCGTCAACATGCGCCTCAAGTACAAAAAGTGGACACTCGTCCATCGAGCTTGCTGGCGGTGGAGGTGGAGCATCCTCATCTGGATTCTCGAAACCCAGACCGTCATCCTCGTCATCGCCGTTCTCTTGCACGCGGTGTTCATACGGCTCGTACTTCGCACGTGACAGATCCCACAGTCTGATTGAGGCGTCCATGCTGCCCGTTGCAACGATATTGTCTTCGACTTGCAAGCACCTTACCGAAGCTGTATGTCCTTCCAAAAATCCCATACAACGGCCTAGGTTCAAATCCCATACCCGGACAGTATCGTCGAGCGCTGCAGTCACCATCGTACCAAACGGCATGTCGAAGTCGAGGGCTGTGAGGGCGTCATTGTGTGCAGGAAGCGATTTTATGTTCGATCCAGATTCCAGGTGTTCGTGCAGTACTGGCATGGATTTTCGTGTCATGAATTTTGGGCGTCGTTTCTTAGGTGACGGTAACTTTTCATAAATGGATTCCGACATGAAAGATGCGTCCATTGCTTCGGTTTCTGGTGTGTCCGCACGAGGGGCCTCAATAGTAGTCGAAGACAATTCCAACGCCTCCGTATCTTCAGCCTCTTCCTGCATGATCTCAATCTTGTTGTCCATCTCCAATAGTTCGTGTTCCAATTCCGCTTCCTCATTTTCCAGAGCTGCTAAGCGGTCAAGGACGATTTTCCGTATGGAGTTGAGATTTGATATTTTGTTATCGATCTCATGTATCTCAGTGCTACACATGTTCTTCCTGATACCCATCATCTCTAATCGATGGTTGACAGTATTTCTTGTCTTCTTCAGGGTCTGTAAGGACGGTGGCCCTTCTGCTTCCGCTGATCCTTCCCCCAGTAGCTTCTGCTGTTTTGATGATCGTCTTCTATGTCCCTTGCGATGTTCGCTCTCGCCTTCTGGTAGTGTGGCCTGGAACCCTTGGAAGAGTGTATAGGTATTTTCGGTCTCCGGAATATTCGCGAGCTGCTCATCGGGAATAAACGTTATGGCTCGATGCGCAATTTCAGATGTAGAAAGCTTTGAACGAGCAAATTCGGTCGGTGCCTGTTGCGTAAACGAGAACACACTTCGCTGCAAGCTTGGTCGCCGCATTGATTGAGAGATACTGTTCATGGCGTTTGGGTAACCTGAACTCGGAGAATTGTCGCCCATCAGGTGGCTCGCAGTTGCCGTGACTTTGCGCCCGAAGGCTTCTAATTGACGCGTCTATTTGCAGAGATTCAGCGTTGTCTAGCCAGGTCAGAAGGGAGGTCGTGGACAAAACCCTGCAGCACCCACACTGGCGATTGTGGAGAGAGCACGCCGGGGCATTTTGTCCAGACCTTGGGAGGTCTTACAGTCAGGCCTGTTCCCAGAAGTGAATCATCCTCTTCTCCGCCAACAGTCGATCGTCGCGATTCAGATCCATTGCGGCTATGGGACTTAGCCATACGGCGTCAGACCGCAGGACGCAAATTTGTGAGATGGCCCTGGTTCTCGAATATTGCTTGAATCCGTGTTGCACGTGAGGTGCTTAAGGCCAGTGACCTGCAGCAGGATATAGTAGCTTAAATTGTGACGCTGGTGGCTTTCCACTCCGAGAGCGGAGATCTTCAACAGGGATGCGGAGATTTTTATGTGAGAGCGAAGAGTTCGTATTTATCTTCCAAATTGTCGCCAGCGTCTCCTTGATAGCATTTGTTCTCGTAATGCTCCGAGCGTCACTCGAATCGTCTTCAATTGCCACGACGACCTCTCTCGCCACATGTGTCACATTTGACGGTAGCGGTATCAATTGACCTTCAATCACCTCCTCGGCCCCACTAAGACCCTTCCTTCCACCTTTTGCACACACACGAGTCAGCATGGACACAGCTATAGATCTCTCTGATGCGTCTAAAGCTCTAGATCTTGCAAATATACGCTTTCAACTAATGTAAGGTGTTCGTAATATTACCGACAGGCTGATGGGTTCAATTCTCGGCTACTCGCACTCACAGGTTTGGGGTGGATTACGAGTACGCTGATCAATTTTGTCCCTCACCTCATCGGAAAATCCTTGGAGGCTACATGCTGAAAAGCCACAGACGTCTGGAAGACACCATTACCTTCCACTTGATTGAGCGCGTCCAATTTCCAATCAATGCCGCCATATACAATCCAGCCATCCTCCCAATCCCCAACAGCAATCTATCGCTAACGGACTATCTCCTATCTGAACAAGAACGTCTCCATTCACGAGTTCGCCGCTATCAAGCGCCAGACGAATATCCATTCTTCCCCGACAGCCTCGAGAAGCCAATTCTCCAGCCACTCGCTTACCCAGAGATCCTACACAAGAACAATGTCAACGTCAATGCGGTCATCAAAGAGCGATACATTACAGAAGTATTGCCAGAAGCATGTCGAAAGTTTGGCCGCGAGGATCGGGGCGAAGTCAAAGAAAATTATGGTAGTGCCGCCGTATGTGATGTGAACTGCTTACAAGCACTAAGCCGCCGCATACACTTTGGCAAGTTCGTGGCGGAGTCGAAGTTCCGAAAAGAGACTGCTAGATTCGTGGAGTTAATCAAGAATGAGGATCGAGAAGGGATTGATGCTGCAATCACCGACGCAAAAGTTGAGAAGAAGGTTTTGGAGAGATTGAGATTGAAGGCTAAAACGTACGGGAGGGACCCGTCAACAGCAGGAGGCGCCGAAGATGATAAGATCAATGTTGAAGCGGTAGTGAAGATGTACGCTCAAGTCGTGATACCCTTAACCAAGGTAGTCGAGGTAGAGTACCTTATGCAAAGATTGAAAGGGACGGAATGGGAATAGCTATACTCGCATCTTTATGGGAAGGGTGCTGAACTGTTACCTAGTAGCAGCCAAGTGGTATGAGCATCTAATTGGAAGGTCGCTGGAATGATCCCCTGCTGACGGTCGAGCGACACGAGTATCAAGCGGAGGTCGGAAGTTCCTGAGCATCGCGAAGCGTACCACTCACCCAGCCTCATGCCTCATGCCTACGCCGCCAAGCGTCTGAATGCTTGCTTTTGGACACTCGGTCCCTCTGAGAAGCGGCCCTGGACTTCAAACGTTCGGAAACGTACATGGACAAGACCAGAGAAAAAGCCAGGAGGACAAAGAGTTATACTGGGTGGTGGAGGGTCATAAACTATCATCAGTTCGCGCTGGCACTTTAGAAGAATCGGTATTCCAGCGTGATAGAAGCATGTATGGCTAGCTTAAACGACCGAGGTCGAGCAAATATGGTCAGCTAGAGTGTCAATATGCCTGTTTATTGCTCCTAATGAATCTCGCTGTTATCAACACGATCCTAAAAAGAGAGGTACATGAAAATCACGCTGGGCAATAGCTATCACCAGTATGTACACATTCATAAACACTATTTCCTCTTTCCCTTCTTCACGTCCAACCCTCTTGGCACCTCCGGCATGGCCGGCGTTGGTCCCGGATCTGGAAAGCCAATCGCGCCCAACATATCTGTAAAGGTTGTTGTCGGCCTGCTCGCATTGTTGAAGTCACTCACTTCTTCTCGTGATCTGCCTCTGCTATCCTCAGCATTGTATCTTGCTGGCCTGAGGATGTCTGCACGGGGATTTGTCGTAGTAGCCGGATGTTCGGAGCGGAATTCATCTTTGTCCGGAGATCGAAAGGGACTCAACCTTTCGTCCACGTTCTCGTTGCCTCTCCACTGTGAGGTCATATTTCGTATAGGTTTCACCGGTGTAGGCTTGTTTTGCGGAGTTCCAATTATGTTGGCTGGAGAGTAGACTCTGATACTCTCCATACTCGGCTCTTTGACGGCAATTCTTTGCGATCTTCCTTTCCTAATCTGCCTTTCTGGCGTGACGGGCACTGTAGCCCCTAGCGGCTCAAGAGGAACATTGTCCGGCACTGGCGGCGTGGGCATCTTCCAGTGATTTTGACTGCCCGGAGACTCGCCTCCCAAAAACGTAGGGCTGCTCTTGGAACTGAACCAACTCTTCATTCTTGTCCCAGTACGTTTCAGCATTTCTGGCTGCCGACGGAGAAATTCTGTCCGAGCCGCATGTGATATTGGAATAGGATCTGAGACGCCGACGATGGCGCCATCCCTGCTCCTTCCTCGATAATGCGAGGAAAACTTGGAAGGTGGTGAATTGGGGGCTGAGGATGATTTGTGTCTTGATTTGCCTAGACAGATAACACCTATCAATGCGAGCAATGCCCCAGCTAACATGCCCGGAAAGAAGCCAGCGGCGACTGCCGCACCTGGGAAGCGGGTACATTGAGCTGTGATTGGTGGAGTGTTCGAGTTAATGCCAGTGCCGTTACTGGCGGCTGCGGTAGGCGAACCTGTCGGGTTGGTGAAAGAAGTCAACGGTGAGGTTGTAGCGGCAGATGCCGCTGTGGCAGTGGATGAGGAAGATGGATTCAGAGAACTTTCGTCTATGATCAAGACGCACTGGATCTTGGTGAGATCGCAAGTATAGCCAAATGGACAACACTGGCCGCCGCATGTCGGCAAGCTGCTGTCCAGCTTCGTCGTCATCACCGAATTCCCCGGATGAAGCGTTACATTCTGCTGATCGATGCTGCATGTTATAGGTCTTATGGCTGTACAATTCGCGCCTGCAGGACAACAGAGAGCTGACGATGACGAATCCAGAGATATGCAGGCATCTGTGGGTGGGCAGCAAAAGTTGCTAGGAAGGTTCGGGTCAATAGATGTGCAGGAATTGAAAGTTGAGTTCGTGCAGGTAGAATCGCGCTGCTGTAATACGCCCAAAGCCTGTGCTGCGGAGACGGCGACACTGAGGGCTGAGGAAGGTGACACAATGCTTGATGCAAGGCATATGAGGCTGAGCTTCTGAAGGGTCGAATGTGGAGCCATCTCTAGACGCTAATACCTGGTCGTTGAGGCAGTGCAGAAATCTATTATGAGCATTCACAAAAAGGGTCGCGAGGTTAGAGGCAGTAAATTGCAAGCGGTGGTGGTTGCTCAAGGATCGAACAAACTGGAAAGACAAAGGAAGCTCGAAGCACACAAAAAGGAAGAGAAAGCGGAAGTCGAGAACGGATTCCTGGAGAGGGATGAGCATAAGACCTTGTGGCAGACCTGCATGGATGGAGCCGACACCTGATATGTATGATGGATAGGGCATGGTCCTCTGCTGCATTCGAAGAGCATGAAGTTGTGGCTAAGATCGAGTGAGTCCGAGAATAGCCAGTCCCTTGACGCTGGGCGGCCATATGCGCGGCCTTGTGACCCTTAACGGAGTGAAGATGCCCGAATGTGGACGATGAGTCTTGGGGTCGACAGGCTGCCATGCTTCAAAAAGGTGAAACGAGCAGCAGAATTTAGAAGCTGGCGTTTGTCGCGTGTCAGATGGAGCAGAAGAATGTGAAGGCGGACTGTTGATTGGTGACACTCTTAGCGCGATCTGAAGTACGCTAGTTCTAGTCGGGAGGAGCTGTATCCAGAAATTTGGTTCAGCGAGCTCGAATCCTACACTGGACATTATGAGGAACGCCTGCACCACCGACCATTCATGATACTACGGTCACTGCTAAGGCCGCAGAATGGCCTGCAGGCCAGTGTCAAAGCCCTCGTACGTCATCAACTCTCAAAACTAGGTGATGGACCCAATTCTCGGCTGCTCGACCCTCACGGGTGTCAGAGTATGCCCGTCAATTTTGTCGCGCCGCTTGACGAGAGCTCATCAACCTCACTGACACCTGCCTGCAGACTAGACAAGCACGGAATATTCATAGCGTGCCAGAACTGAAGACGCACGGGAAGGTATTCCGCGAAAATGGGATTCCACCCTTCCTGAGCCTTGAAGCCTATCGACTCGCCTGGAGAGACTACCAGGGGATGCTGATTGAGAAGCTCAATCGATTGACATTCGGTATGACCTTAAAAATTGATACACGAACCGCACTACACTGCTAAGATATTTTTACTTCTCAGGTACCGTCGACGATGGCATTCCAGCACGCGACCTCACCTTCAAATACGCTCACGATGCCTCCCATGCAACAATCTTCAATTACGCCTCAATGGCCGGCAACAACCACTTCTTCTTTGAGCGCCTGCATCCCAGGGGCACCCAGCCATCGTCTAGCTTCCTGACCGACATCAAAGAATCGTTCGACTCGCTTGACACTCTGAAAACGGAGATGATTGAGACGGCCGACGCCATGTTTGGTAACGGCTTCGTTTGGCTGTTCAAGGAGGACACAACTAGCCTGCTCCGCATCTTCTGTACCTACAATGCCGGCAGCCCATGGCCGCAGGCGCACTACAGACTGCAGAATCGCGACATGGCAACCGAGTACGTACAAGTGGGTGGCAATGCGGCGGAACAACGGCGGCTCGGTACGGTGCACAATCCAGCTGGAAAGTTCGGCAATCATTCGCAACCGCCCGGGCAGCCCGTTGCGCCCATTGGGGGCTTGAATGGAGGTCCGATCCTATGTGTGAACGTGTGGCAACACATGTATCTCCGTGACTACGGTGTAGGTATGGGGGCAAAGAAACAGTATCTAGAGAATTGGTGGAATCAAATCGACTGGGGGATGGTGGAGCAGAGCGCCAATATCTATGGAACGAAATACACGAAAGGAAGTGACTACTCGAGGCGTGTGTCGAGGTCGATGAGTAGATTCTGAAAAGTCGTCTTGTATTATATTGAGCTGGAGGACCCTGAGGACAAAACGTCAACAAAAGTGGCTCACAAACGTGGGGCATAAGCACTGTAAGTAGCATGCAGGGACGCAAGAGGCTATAGACGCGCTCATTAGTGGCGTTTCGGTAGACAAATGTATATTCCAAGGCACCATCCCATTTTTTAGTCCCCCGTCCCAACACCACCGACATCAACTATAATGGCGTACAATTAACTAAATTCGGCCGGTCCCACCTGCTACACCGCACCTTAGTCCTTTCCTGTTACCCCTTTGGTCCTTCTTTCTTATCACACACTAAGGTACTTCAATGGCTGGACTTTGCGGCCTGAGGCATTCTGGGCCTGCAATGTCATGACTTAGGTAATGGCTGACAAATGTAGCCGGGCTTCTTGGAGGCCCCGTCGCATTAAGATTCTTACATTTCAGCTTAGAAAAGGGTAAAGTCTACGCAAACCGCAAGCTGCATTGCTCAGCTGTTTTCTCCTCTCTGTCCTTTACAGCCTTCCTTGTCGAACCGTATGCCTTCCCATCATCTCTCGCGCCTTTGCCATGTCTTTTTCTAGATCGTGATCCCAGATCCACCTCTGTCTTGTATCCAAATTCTGCCGCAGCTTCTCCACGTCGTCGCTGATGTCGTTGTTTTCGAGTTCGTACATTTGTCCACCCTCTCTACTCGTCATGACAACCTTCTGGGTTCTCTCTCTCCTAGTCGCATCATACACGCTAAACGCTTCCTCAATTCCGTCCACTTTCTTCACCTGGCCGAGTAAACCGGACAGTACGTACGCATCCTCCAAGGCCATCGCGGCCCCAGAGCCTTGGTGTGGCGTACTTGCGTGTGCCGCATCGCCCAACAAGCAAACTCGCCCTTTGTAGTAAGTTTCCGCGGGGGGATGATCGAACAACGCCCACAGATCCGTCTTTTCCATTAGGCTCAAGACGCTCTTGACGTCCTGTCCCCAATCTTCAAAATCTTTCTCCATCTCTTCCCTCTTCATCGGCACCACCCACCTCTCGTCCTCCCACTTCCCAGTCTTGCTGGTCTTGAACGCAACGACATTCATCGTCTTTCCTTGCTCAATCGGGAAGGTCAGCATATGTCCATGGTATCCGAAATACATTTGACTGTTTCTCGCAAGCTCGTCGCCGAGCAGGCCGACCGCTTTGTCCATGGGAATTAGACCACGATAGGCGTATTTGCCGGTGAATTGCGCGCGAGCCGCAGGGTTATCCTTCCCAAACAGTAATAGTCGAACTCGGCTCTTGATCCCGTCACAGCCAACAACGGCGTCGGCTTCTGCGGTACTGCCATCTTTGAACCTGATTTGTATCCGGCCGCTCTCCGTCTGGTTTAGTGCTTCGACGTGCTTCCCGAATGTTGCACATTCCTTTGGCACTAAGCTGACAAGCTCGTCAAGGAAGTGGGCCTAGATTAGAACAATGTCAGATCATGCCCAGCACAGCGCACCATTCTCACGAGGAAAGGATTTGAATATCAGACAAACAGATCCACCAGTGCAACTCCAATGCCAATCATAAACGCGATTCAAACTTACTCGATGGATACTACTCTGCCCCGTCGCCTTGGCAATCGTCGAATGAAACCACTCCCCGGCCTTTCCACTTCTCGTATCCATCCCCCACCGAAAATCAAACCACGAGTCCTTCTTTTCCTTGGACCCATTCTCCGTCCGGTGCCGATCATAGCCGCGCAGGATGCTCGGATTGATGAGGTTCATGGCCCGCATGGCGTTGGGGCCAAATGAGATGCCAGCGCCGATCTCAGAGAATGCGGGCGCGGACTCGTAGATGTGCACGCTGAGGTGCGGGTAGCGGAGGAGGCCGATGGCGAGGGAAAGGCCACTGATCCCACCACCGCAGATGGCGATTGAGATCTTCTTGTCTGGATTCGACATCGTGACACTAAAGTGGGTAGAGACCCTTTTTTTTCTCGAATTTGATGATAACGAATAAGAAAACCAGGAAATCAAGGTACAAAAGGCAATATCTTCACTGCCAGTGAATTAAGACGTAACCAGAAGTTCTGCCAGAATCGAGGGCAGGAGCAGTGGAGGTGTCCTTCTATATCTCGCCGGTGAGGCGGGGACAGAATAGCAAAGAGCATTTGTCGGGGCCGAGGCCGAGTAGGAGAAAATAAAAGTCTCGCCTTTTCGGAACGTACAGGGAGACTCGGCATCCTTGACGACTCTGGTTTCGGTATAGGCGCCTCTCAACTCATGTACGCAGTTGCCTTTTGAGCTTCGATCCGCCATTATCCGCCGCCAGATGCAACGGCGCGAAGTGCCGCTACACGACACCAATGTCCCGGACCATCGGAAGCGTGCACCCCCTCCCTCATCCGCGCCTTCTAACATAGTTACTAGAATGGTGAGTTATGGCATGAAAGGATTACCCAAAAGCGAACTTACAAATCTGAACATGCGATTTTAACGTGCCTAGCCCGCTAACGTAACCATCGGACTTTTGTCCGATTTGATAACAGCATGTGCCCCCTTTCACTCAGGACGGCCGAAAATATTTTGCTCCTTCGGATTGCTCTCCGTCGGTTGTGCTGGCCTGCTGGAGGGCAGACACATGGCCACTGCAATTCCGGTGATTTGTTGTAAAGGTCTAAGGATTGCCTGCTGGTTGCTCTAGCGCGTTAAGTGGTCGGGGGCCAGGGGTTTCGAAGTCCGAGTTGTCTGCTCTCTACGTCAAATGATTTGTAAGTTCCGTTTTCTTTTGTAGCCACTTCCCCTCCAACGTAAGGCAGTACGTTTCCGATGCGTTGTGCCGCCAACCTTCTGGTAAATTGGTTGCGTGATCTGTAGTTCGGGTCTGGCAGTCTTTGACCGTTCTTTGCAAGCAATATTGTTTCACGACGCTAGTTGATGTTCTCCCACCTTTCCTATCTACAAGTTATACAGTATGTACAATCATTGGCCCCCATGTCTCTGCCCTTTCGACCTCCCTAAACATCCAGGCGGCAGCCCTTTTGGCGTCACCTCTTCTTCGCCACAACATCCACCAACTCAGTCGTTGGCAGTATATACGGCACAACCGTGTCTCGTACTTTCGTCCGCTGCTCAAACGCATACGCTAACCCAATCAACATCTCCTCACTCCACTTCGGGCCCATAAAACTGATCCCGAATGGCAAGTTTGGCGCTATCGCAGTCAGATCCCCAAACCCATTCGGCACGATCGTAGTGTTGGCGGGATACTTGCCCAATGGTACCGTCACAACCGGCGAGCCGATAAGGGCAGGGAAGTTAGGGCTAAATTCTGTGGGGAGGATGAGCGCGTCGAGGGAGTGGTTCTTCAACGCCCCCGTCACGCCGAGCGGGCCGGCCAGGTAGATGTTCTCCTGGTAAGCTGCCCAGAAGCGTGGGTCGGTGTTGTTGAAGCCCAGGGCGAGGCTTGCGTCCCAGACCAGCGTGTCTCGCTCAGGCCAGTCTTCAAGAGGGAAGGCATGCGTGAAATTCTGAACGTCGGACAAGAATTTCACCCTTGTCGGGTTGTAGGTAAGTTTGCTGAGGTAGCTGCCGGGTAGGTCGGAGACGAAATCCGCGTCGAGGACAATGTTGGAGTAGTTGCCATTGTTGAGAGCGTCATACTACTCATCCAGGTTTAATTAGTGATCTGGAACCAAATTTGCGGAATTACATAGCCAGTGAAATAACAGAAATTGAATCAGTAAACTTGCAAGCTCCGAACCTATCGAAAATGTCTGAACGAATGAAAGTGTGAAAATCGCAATCATCAATACCAAATAATACGAGATGAGGGTAACGCACACCGGTGAAATTTGTATTCTCAACGATAATGGCACCAGCGGCTTCGAGAACTTTGAGTGCGGCGTTGAAGACTGGGATGATTGGCGTGGCGGTCGCGTCATTAGTGACGTCCATGAGGTTGCGGGGAACGCCAAGGCGTTTGCCCTTGAGGGCGGAGAACTTGCATGCAGCGACGTAGTCGGGGATGATCTTGAAGGGGATAGCGAAGGTGTAGTTGTCATAGGGGTCCTTGCCGGCGATGGCATGGAGGAGGTAGGCAGCGTCTTTGACAGTGCGGGCCATTGGGCCGACGGTGTCTTGGTGTTGGGAAATGGGGATAACAAGGCTGCGGGATGTGAGGCCGACTGTGGGTTTGATACCGACGAGGTTGTTAACGTCAGATGGGGAG
>Ga0335072_10005035_pt1 | contig 19488 bp, 19 predicted proteins | sample Lox_Sample_21_FD_206725 | JGI IMG/M metagenome (GOLD analysis project Ga0335072, IMG submission 206725) | Soil microbial communities from Loxahatchee National Wildlife Refuge, Florida, United States - Lox_Sample_2.1 | ecosystem: Environmental > Terrestrial > Soil > Wetlands | place: USA...
CCAAGGCGACAGGGCGATCGCGCAGACGAAGATGTCGATCACGCAGCGCGGTACGGTTCACGGGGTGGTGGTAGACGTGACGTGCACCGGCCGGTTCTACGACTTCCTCGCGCGGCACGACGGAGCGTGGCGCATCGTGCGCCGGCAGCCGATCTACGAGCAGGACCGGCTCGATGTCGTGGACCCAGGGCAGACGCTGCACCTGGATCGGGTCATCCTCGACCAGTTCCCTTCCGGGTACAGGCACCTCGCCTACCTGCAGACGGCCGAAGGCTTCCAGGTCAAGCGTGACCTGCCCGGCCTTACCGGCCGAGCCACCGACAGGCTCTACGCTGAGGGGAAGCAGTGGCTGGCTGGCAGCGAGCTTCCGGGACAGCCGCGCTAGCCTGTCAGCCCCCGAGCAGCAGGGTCTGGCCATCGGCGAGGCCTCCTCGCTGACGCGCCGACTGTACCGCCGAGGCCGCGAGTTCGCCTTCGCTCCCAGCGAGTCCATCCAGCAGTCTCAGCTCTGGTGAAGTGCCGTCGATGTCCGCGGGTCGTATGACCTCATACCGGCTTGTCATGCGGCTGTTCTTGATTGTGGCTGCCCAGGCGCTGCGAACGGAGCTGGGATCATGCTCTCAGCAGGACCGAGATGGGGATCGGTGCTTGGCGTGCCAATGCGGGCCTCGAGCGGACCAGACAGGAACCTCCCAGCGGGTCCCTTACCAGGTACGCAGGCGGGAGGTGGGTGCGGTCAGCACCACGGGCACGGTCCGCATGCGAGCGGAGGGCATCGCATTCGAGGATCATAGGTCGCCGCGATCTTTCTCAAGGGAATCGCTTCCACGCTGTGGAAGCCCTTTAATTGACAATGCAACCGCCGTTGGCCGTCGAAGAACTGGTCCTGGCCGCATCGCTGCTGCCTGAGCCAAGAAGGGCCGAGTCTCTGCCGTAGGCTAGAGGCACTCGGCGGCCGGGCCCGCGGACCGGGGAACGGTCACGGGCGAACAGGAAGGAAAGGACCTGCTTGCTGAACGTCCGGCACTTCATCGGCGGCCAGTGGCTAGAGTCCGGGACCGAGCGCGAGCATCCTGACTACGACCCGTGGACGGGCCAGGTCATGGCCAACGTCGCCTCGGGGGACGGGATCGACGCCCAGCTCGCGGTCGAGGCGGCCCATGCCGCGTTCCCGTCCTGGGAGGCCCTGCCGCCCGCGGACCGGCAGGCGCTCTTTCTCGCCGCCGCCGATATCCTCCAACGCCGCCGGACGGAGATCACCGGACTGCTCGCCACCGAAACGGGCTGCGCTCGCCACTTCAGCGACATTCAGGTCAACTTCTGCCATTCGCTGCTGCGCCAGGCCGCCATGCTGCCGTTCGCCCCCATCGGGCAGATACTTCCCTCCGGCATCCCCGGCACCCGGGCGCTTGCGGTCCGCCGCCCGGTCGGCGTGGTGGCGGCGATCGCTCCGTGGAACGCCGCGCTCGTCCTCGCGGGACGCGCCATCGTAGGCCCCTTGGCGCTTGGCAACACCGTGGTGCTCAAGCCATCCGAGGAAGCGCCTGTCACCGGCGGCACGTTGTGGGCGGAGATATTCGAGGAGGCGGGCCTGCCTCCGGGTGCTCTCAACGTCATCACCCACGCACCCGGAGACGCTGAGGAGATTGCCGAGGCAGTCATCTCCAGCCCTAGGACCCGCCGGGTTAACTTCACCGGGTCGACCGCGACCGGCCGCCGCCTCGCCGAAATGGCCGGCCGGCACATCAAGCGGCCACTTCTCCAGCTCAGCGGCCACAACAGCCTCATCGTTCTCGCCGACACGGACATCGACCAAGCGGTCCGGGCGGCCATATACGGCTCCTTCATCCATCAGGGCGAGGTCTGCATGTGCGCCCGCCGCATCCTCGTCGAACGTCCCGTCGCCGCCAAGTTCGCCGATCTCTTCGCTGCCAGCGCCGCCAATCTCCCAATGGGTGATCCCCGCGACCCGGACACCGTGATCGGCCCGCTTATCAACAAGTGGGCGCTGTCGGTCATGTCACGTCGCGTCGAGGAAGCCGTCTCCCTTGGGGCCCGCATCCTGACGGGCGGCACCGCCAGCCCTCCCTGCTATCCGGCCACCGTCATCACCGACGTCCCACCCGAAGCCGAACTCGCCTTCGAGGAAACCTTCGGCCCCATAGCGCTGCTGGAAACGGCCGAAGACGCGGACGACGCCGTCAGAAGGGCGAATGACTCGCGGTACGGCCTCACCGCCAGCATCCTCACCCGCAATACCAGTCGCGCGCTTGACCTGGCAGCCCGTCTTGACACCGGGATCGTCCACATCAACGATCAGCCGGTCAACGACGAGCCCCAGATGCCATTCGGCGGTACCAAGGACAGCGGCTGGGGCCGCTTTGGCCTTAGTTGCGCCACTGAAGAGTTCACCGACCTCAAATGGGTCACGCTGCGCGAGTCACCGCCTGACTACCCGTTCTGAGGAACGGCACCGCTCACGGTCAGCGTGCGCAAGAACTGGCTCACGTCGCCAGGTACGCCGACGGACCGGCCGGCCAGTTCTGCGGGGACCGTGAGAGGCCCGGTGCTGGCGCGTACAAGGGGCAAGGTACTGCTCGCCCACCGCGACCGGGCGGCGCTGCGCCTGCTGCTGGAGCGGATGAACCTGGCACGACGCGGACCCAACACGATCACCGCGCGGGAGCAGCTGATGGCCGCGCTGACCAAGGTCCAAGAGACCGGGATCGCGATCAGCAACGAGGAATTCGCGTCGGGAGTGAGGTCCGTCGCCGCGCCGGTACGGGACCGCTCGGGAAGCGTTGTCGCGGCGATCAACGTCGCCGTGCACGTCTCCGCCTGGTCAGCACCGATGACCGCGGTGGTTGGCCGCTTCGAGGGCCCCCTGGTCCGGACGGCAGCGGACATCTCGGCCCGGCTCGGATACCGGCCCGAGTGGTGATGTCGTTTGAATACCTGAAACAAGCGGCCATCCTGTGCCTTTGCTCGAAGGATCGTCGGGTGAAATGTCACCCGCGGGTGGCTGACTGCGAAGCAGTGCGGAGCTGGTCCAGCCACTGGATTGCAGGCTGAGTCAACTCGGACTCGAAGCGCTGGTCGCCGTGCAGTCCGTCCTGGAGGATGTGCAGCACGACCGGCGTTCCGTGCTCACGGAGGGCGTCGGCAAGGATCAGGGTCTGTTGATGGGGGACCAGATGATCGCTCGTACCCGCGGCGAGGAAGAAAGGCGGGGACGGAACAGTCGCGCCGGTGAGATACGTGATCGGATTGGCGCGGGCAGTGACCTCAGGTAGTTCCTGGATAGGGCCGCCCATCCACTTCGACTCCGGTGAGAGCGGCTCGTCGTGGTTCTGCACCGGCGGCGTGTCGCCGGTTGGGGGCCTGGCGATGAACTGGGCGTCCATCTGCAGGAAGTCCGAGGGACCGTACCAGTCGATGACGGCCTGGACAGACGAGTCGCCGCCCGGCCCATCGAACTCGGTGGCCTGCCCGCTCGTCACGCCCAGCATGGCGGCTAGATGCCCGCCGGCGGAGCGTCCCCACGCAGCGAAGAAAGAGGGGTCCAGGCTCAGCTCGGCAGCATGCGAGCGCAGGTAGGCCGTGGCCTGCTTCACGTCCCGGACGGCGGCGGGGAAGATCGCCTCGCCAGAGAGCCGGTATTCGATGGCCGCGACCGCATAGCCGCGCTTGAGCAGCTCGGGTAGGTGAGGAAGGTCCCAGGTACGGTCGCCCACCATGAAAGCGCCACCGTGAATGGCCACGACCAGTGGCCATGGTCCGGTTCCGCCTGGCGCGTAGATGTCCGCGACCTGATTCGGGGAGTCACTGCCGTAGACCACGGTGGCAGTCGGGCTTATTTCAGGCATCTCATGACGCACGAGTTCCTTCCTCTCCTCAGTCACGTCTCCGGCATGATAAGCACGGGCTTGATAACCGATCCGGCGGCTGCCTCGGCGAATGCGACGTTGATGTCGGCGAATGCGTACTCCTGTACCAGGCGTTCCAGGGGCAGTTTGCCCACGCGGTAGAGCTCGATGAGCTTAGGGATGAACACCTGGGGCACTGAGTCACCCTGCACCACGCCGCGGATGATCCGTCCTCCGTTCAGCAGCCTGTTCATGTCGACCGGCGCTTTGGTGCCGAACGGTGCGCCGCCGACCTGTGCCGCGGTGCCCATGGGCGCCAGGACGTCGACCGCCAGGCCAAGCATGGCTGGCGAGCCAGTCACCTCGATGACGTAGTCGAGGCCGTGCGGGGCGATGTCATGCAGGCGGCGGGGCAGGCTGTCTGCGCGACCGTCGATGGCATGGGTGGCACCGAGCTCGCTGGCGATGCCGAGTCGCACGACGTTGACATCCACGGCCACGATCGTGGCCGCGCCGGCGACCGCGGCCGCCATCACGGCGGCGAGGCCGACGGCGCCGGTGCCGAATACGGCCAGCGACGCGCCGACCGGAACCGCGAGAGAGTTGAGCACCGTCCCGGCACCCGCCTGGATGCCGCAGCCGAGCGGTCCGGCCAGGGCGAGCGGCATGTCGTCGCCGATGGGCACCACGTTGCGTTCGGTCGCGCGCGCGTAGCTTGCGAACGACGATTGCCCGAAGTAGTGGCCGTGCACCCCGCCGACTTCGTAGGCGCTGCTGCCATCTGCCCGGACGCAGCCGAAGGACAGCGCGAAGCCTTGCAGGCAGTTGGCCGGGGCGCCCAGCCGGCATTGCCTGCAGCTGCCACATGAGGGGAAGGTCAGGATGACGTTGTCGCCTGGCGCCACGCCGGTGACCGCGCCGCCGACCGCGGTCACAGTGCCCGCGCCCTCATGACCGAGCACGGCGGGCAGCGGGACAGGCATCTCCTGGTCGCGGCTGTGCGCATCGGTGGCGCAGACGCCGGTCGCGACGATGCGCACGAGAACCTCGTCCTGCCGCAGTGGCTCCATCCGCAGGGGCGAGATGGCGAAAGGGGCACCACGTGCCACCGCGACGGCAGCGGTGAAGTCAATCAGGTCCGCGGAACCGGGCTCAGAGGTCATGCCGCCTGCCGGGGAGCGATTGAAGTGGCGGGGGAACCGCGCGTCCGTTCGGCATGATGCTGTTGATTTTCCCGAACGGATGCGGCTGACTGCCGCAGCGCATGCAGAGCTCCGCTCTCATCGCGGGCCTAGATTGTCGTTGATACGGATTGCCCGGAGCAGGCCGTCCGAGCTCCGCTCGTACGCGGCGAAACCGGCCTGGCTGGCAATGCCCTTATCCCTGCCCCGTTTGGTGATTACGCTTGTCCATTCGACCGCACAGGTGATTCCGTCGTCAGTGATCGTCTCGAAGCGGATGATCTGCTCGGACGGGATGCCCGAACAGATGGCGGTATAGACGCCGCGCACTTGATCGAGGTTGTCGATCAGCGGCTCGGAATCGTCAGGACGGTAACCGCCGTACCGGAAGCCGGGGGCCAGGGTCTCAAGGATTCCGTTTGTCGCGGCCTGCGGATCATCGAGGTTCAGCAGCTCGTAGTATCTGCGTATGGCTCCCGTCAGCAGCGGGAATTCGGCGCTCGAGGCGTGCCGAGGCGAGTAGATCGGCGCGCGATAGGGTTGCAGGCCAGTTGCCCAGCGGTAGAAGAAATACAGCCGTGCACCTTCCAGCGTCCCGGCAGGATGCAGATCGGCGACGATCGTGACCGGGATGGCGACGGGACCGTCAGCGCTCGTGCCGTCCAGGACGACCTCGCTCACAGACCGTCCGCCGGCACGCGTCTGCGCAACCGGCGTCACTCGCAGGGTAATCGCCTTGAAGCGGGCCGCGAAGCCGTCTGTGAGGGCGCTGGCCCCTTCTTTTCCCGTAAAGACCCCGAATGGGGTGTCGACCTGCGCGAGGCCACCCCATTGACGGGCCGGTTCAACCGCCGAGGCCGCGAGTTCGCTATCACACCTTGTCAGCCCCTCCAGCAATCTCAACTCGGGTGAGGCGGTGTCGATCGGTCGCGCTGGCCTAAAGTATGCGTCGAAGAATCTGGACACGCTTTTCTCGTTTCTCACCGGGTGTGTCAGTTAGGCCCCTGGCTTTCTGGCGATGCACGCCAGGACGCGCCCGCCGGACCACGGCTGCGGAGGCCGACTCGGCGATCCGGGAATCCATGCCATCGCGTCGGTCACCCCAGGCGGAATTAGCTTGAGGTCACCAACGAATGCGGCGATCTGCCTGAAGGAATGGTTGTGCAGCGTGCCCGCCTGGTATTCGCGGGCCAGGGCGTCTCCGGTCTCCTCATCGCCAGACCCCACCGAGAGCACGATCTAGCTGCCTGGCGTTACAGCGCGGGTGAAGGCGGCCACTATCGCGCTGGCGGTGGCCGCGTCAAAGAAGTGGAGCACCATCGCGAGAATGACCGCCGCCGGCTCGGCGAGGTTAAGCGCGCGCTGCGCACGAAGATCGGCGAGGATGGCATCCGGGTCGGTCAGGTCCCCGTGAATCACGGTGACGCCGGGACCGCGCAGCCGGGCGCGGGCATGCGTGATCACGACCGGGTCGGCGTCGACGTACACCACGCGGCAGCCGGGGCGGACCGCCTGCGCGACCTGATGCGTGTTCTGCCCGCTGGGCAGCCCGCAGCCCAGATCAAGGAATTGCGTGACGCCTTGCGCCGCCAGCCATTGGACGGCTCTGGCCAGGAACAGCCTGCTCTGCCGGGCGAGGAGCGGGAGCCGCGGGCAGATCGCCATCAGCCGCTCGGCATCCGCGCGGTCAGCCGCGTAGTTATCTTTGCCGCCAAGCCAGTAGTCGTGGATCCGGGCAATGCTGGAGGTGCCCGGGTCGAACAGTGCTGGCCTCACCTGGTCGCCGGTCTCAAGGCGGGCGGGCATCCCGGTCACCGGACCGCCATACCCAGCTCGCGCCACAGCTCGCTGGGGTCGTCGGTAATGATGGCGTACAAGCCGCTCCGGGAGGCGCAGCGCCATGCCTCGATCCTTGGCCCGTCCCAGCCTTTGCAGATCGCGAACGAGAATGCCGGGAACGCAGACCGGAGCCTGGCCAGGTCAGCCCACATCGCCACGGGCCAGGCGGCCGCGCCCGGCGCTGCACCGTCTCGCCCGCGGTCGCTCTCACACCGCTGGATCATCCGCGCATTCCTGCCCCTCGGATAGGCGGCTTCCGGACTTCTAGGGATGTATGACGCCCCGGTGCGCCAGGCCGGCCTGAGGTTCTCCGGCCTGGCACACGTCCCGCGTCAGGAGGCCGGGGTGACGTCGAGCTCGTTACCGAGGTAGAGCCCGTGCGGGCCCGGCGCGTGCACGCTGGAGCCGATGAGGACCGCGGCGTCTTGCACGGCCACGCCGACGTACCAGGCGTTCTTTACGCCTTGCGCCTGTACCTGCTGGAAATGCGAGATCTGGGCGGTGCCGCTCTCGGCGGACGCCTGCGCGAGCAGGCTGGTCATCGTCGGATCGCTGGACGCGAACGGGTTGAACGGGTTGGCAACCGGAAGGAACCAGTTCGGCGCCTCCATGAACATCGGGAGGCCGCCGTACCCGTAGCCGGTCACCGTGTACTTCCTTGCCGTCACGTTGCTAATCCACGCTGGGGTGGTGGCGTCTTCAGTGATGTTGGCCTTGACGCCGATCTTGGCCCAGTCGGCGGCGACGGCCTGGGTCACCTCCGCGTCAATGGGCTGGTCTTCGACGGAGATCGTGAACCCGTTGGGGTAGCCGGCCTGGGCCAGCAATTGCTTGGCCTTGGCCGGATCGTAGGAGTAGTAGGTGTTGCTGTCTGGGCTCCACGCGCTCGTCTGGCTGGGAACCGCCACCTGCTCGGTAGCCGAGCCGAACTGCCCGAACAGCGCGGTCACGATGGCCTGCCGGTCAACCGCGTACTCCAGTGCCTGGCGTACCTGCAGGTTCCCGATCGGGTTGCCCGCGCTAGCCGCCCGGTCGAACAGGCCGACGCCCAGGAAGACCGCCGGGTTTCCCTGCACGTTCAGCCCCTCGTCTTTCGCTGTCTGCATGGCGCTGGGGTCACCGAGGAACGCGTACTGGAGCTGCCCGCTGCGCAGCGCCGCCAGCGCGGTGGTGGAGTTCGCGTAGTACTTGACCACGATCTGGTTCCAGTGAATCGCTGACTGGTCGAAATACTTCGGGTTGGCGGTATAGGTGTAAGTCGATCCGGCGATCGTCGCCGCAGTATCCAGGACGTAGGGTCCGGCGCCGATCGGGTCGGTCGCGATCGAAGCCGGGTTCGCCAGCGACGCGGGGGCGACGATGTCACCGCCAGTGATCTGATCGGACAGGACCACCGGGATATCCGGGTTCGGCTTCGCGCAGGTGATCTGCACCTCCATCGCTGTTGGTGCTGTGACGTTGTCGCAGCCGGCCAGCCACGACTGCCCGTCCGAGCCCGTCTCGTAATGCTTGATCGAGGCGACCACGGCGGCAGCGTTCACCGGCTGGCCGTTAGAAAACTGCACGCCCGGGCGGACGGTCAGCTGGAATACCTTGTTGTCCGATCCAGGTACGTACTGCCATGAGCTGGCGAGCACCCCGGTGTACTGGCCGTCCGAGGTCACCCGGAACAGCGGGGCGTAGATCGGGTCGAGGAACGTGGGGTCCGTTCCTGCGTTGGCCTTCGCCGGGTCGAGGCTGCCGATGCTGAGCACGGCATCGCCGACGGTCAGCGTGCTGCCCCGGGCGGTGGAGGATGCTGAGGAACTTGACGAGGCGCTGGAGGAACTCGACGAGCCGGAGGAGGCGCATCCGGCGAGGGCTATCGCTGCGGCGGCTGCCAGCAGGAAGCCGCTTCTCTTTCTAGTTATGATCCGTTTTCTTTTCATGATCCGGTCCTTCGGACGGTGGTGTAAGGACTTTTATGCGGGAGGCCATGTACGTGACCACGGCCTGGTCGTGACTGACGAACAGGTAGGCGACCGACAGGTCGCGCTGCAGGTCAGCTAGCAGGTTGAGGATTTGCGCCTGTACTGACAGGTCGAGTGCGCTTACCGGCTCGTCGCAGATGACGAGCCGCGGGCAGAGCATCAGCGCGCGGGCTATCGCGATGCGCTGCCGTTGCCCGCCGGAGAACCCGGCCGGATACCGGCTTGCCGCGTCGGGCGGCAGGCCGACCCGCTCCAGCATCTGGGCCACCCGGTCGCGGCGCTGGGCGGCGGGCAATTTCTCGTGCACCTCCAGCGGCTCGCTCAGCGCCTGGCCGACGGTGCGCGCCGGGTTCAGAGAGCTGTAGGGGTCCTGGAACACCACTTGCAGGTCTTTGCCGATGGTGCGGCGCTGGGCCCGGGTTGCCCGGGTGATGTCTTGGCCCGCGAATGTGATCGTGCCGGCGGTGACCGGCGCCAGGCCAAGGATGGACAGGCAGATAGTGGACTTGCCCGAGCCGGATTCGCCGACGAGGCCAAGCGTCTCGCCGGGCGCGATCGACAGGCTCACACCGTCTACCGCGCGGTACGGGGTGCGGGCGTGCCGGACCGGGTAGTCGACGGTCAGGTCCCGGACATCCAGGAGCGCGCCGACGGTGGTCATGCTTGCACCCTCGCTTCGGCGTGCACGCAGCGGGTGAAGTGCCCTGCGGCGGTGCGGGTGAACGCCACCGGAGCCGCGCTGCACTTCTGCTCGGCCTCAGCGCACCTGGGCGCGAACCGGCACCCGGCCTGCCAGGCCCCCGGGACTGGGACCGAGCCCGGGATGACCGGCAATCGATGCCCCGGAAGGGCGCGGACGGGGTCGCAGGCCAGCAGAGCCCGCCCGTAAGGGTGCTCTGGCGCGGCCAGCAGGTCCGCCGCGGCGGCCTCCTCGACAATCTCGCCGGCGTACATGACCACGGCCCGGTCGGCGATCTGTGCGACCACTTCCCAGTCGTGGGTAATGAGCAGGATCGCCATGTTCCGGGTTTCCAGCAGGCGGCGCAGCAGCGCCAGGATCTCCGCCTGGATCGTCACGTCCAGTGCGGTGGTCGGTTCGTCCGCGATCAGCAGGTCCGGGTCGCCGGACAGCGCCAGCGCGATGACGCAGCGCTGCAGCATGCCGCCGGAGAGCTGGTGCGGGTACTTGCGGGCGACGGCCGCGGGGTCTCGCAGGTTCACCGAGCCGAGAAGTCCGGCCACGCGGTCTCTGACGGCCTTCCTCGGCAGCGTCCGCCCGGAGGCCCTGGAATGCCGGCGGACCGCCTCGGCGATCTGCGCACCGACGGTGAAGTTCGGGTCCAGGCTGACCATCGGGTCCTGGGCAATGTACCCGATACGGCTGCCGCGGATGGCGGCCAGTTCCTTGCGCGAGCACTTGCTCAGGTCCATGCCGTCGAGCAGGACCGTGCCAGCCGTCCGCCGCGCGCCAGCCGGCAGCAGGCCGAGCACGGCCAGCGCCGTCACGCTCTTGCCGCAGCCGGTCTCGCCGACCACGACCAGCGTTTCGCCCCTGCCGATGCTGAAGCTGACGTCCGAGACCACCGGCCGCGGCCCGTCGAACTCGACTGACAGGCCGCGCACGGTGAGCACCCCGCCGGAGGTGTCGGCGTGAGGTGCTTGGGCGGTGCCCTCGGCACGCGCGGCGCGCGCGCCGCGTCCCGCGGGCGGGGCGCTGGAGAGCTGGGACGGGGCCCAGGCTTCGGTCCAGGCGTCGCGGGTGGCGTTGCCGAGCAGGACGAAAGCCAGCACCGTAAGGCCAACGACGCCGCCGGCGGCCACCAGCAGCCAGGGCGACCGCAGCAGCACCTGGGACGCCTCGCCCAGCACGCCGCCCCAGCTCGGGTTCGGCAGCACCACGCCGAAGCCAAGGAAACTCAGGCCGTTCTGGATCACCAGGGCGATCGCGGCGAACAGGCCCGCCTGCACGATCACCGCGCTGGAAACGCGAGGCAGCACATGCCTGGTCATGATCCGCACCTGGGATAGCCCGAGTACCTGGGCGGCCTTCACGTACAGGTCCTCGCGTACCGTCAGCGTTACTGACCTGACGATGCGGATCAAGCCGGCCGAGGCCAGGCCGCCGAGGACCAGCATCGGCACGATCAGCGAGCCGGGAAACACCGAGAAGACCACCAGCAGGACAACCAGGCCCGGCAGTGAGAGCAGCAGGTCCGCCGTCCGGCTGATCGCGGAGTCGGCCCGGCCGCGCAGGTAGCCCGCGGTGATGCCGAGCGACACGCCAAGCACCAGCCAGGTCGCCACCGCGCAGACCACACCGATGAGAGCGGACCTGGCTCCGTAGATCAGCTGGCTGAGCACGTCCCGGCCGAGCTGGTCCGCGCCTAGCAGGTGAGAGCCGGACGGCCCGGACAGCGCGGCGGGAAGGTCCTGGGCCTGCGGGTCGTAGGGCGCGATCAGGGGCGCGAACACCGCGCAGACCAGCACCAGCAGCAGCCATGCGGCAGCCGCCACGCCGACTGGCTTGCGTGCGAACCGGCGGATCACGCCGCACGCACCCGAGGGTTAAGCAGGCCGTACACCACGTCGAGCAGCAGGTTGACGGCGACCACGATCAGCGTGAAATACAGCACCACCCCCTGCACCACGGGGATGTCATGCTGCGTCGCGGCTGTCGCGAGCGCCGACCCGAGGCCGGGCAGCGCGAACACCGACTCGATCAGCACGCTGCCGCCCAGCAGCGCGACCACCACGATGCCGACGACCGTCACCAGCGGGATAGCGGCGCTGCGCAGTGCGTGCTTGAACAGCACCGACCGGCGCGAAATGCCATTAGCCTCGAGCACCCGGATGAACGGGCTGCGCAGCGCTTCCCGCATCGCGTCCCTTGTCTGCACCGCGACGATCGTCATCACTCCGAGGCCCAGGGCAGTCCAGGGAAGCACCAGCGACTTCAGCCAGGCGTCCGGGGACTGGAAGAACGACACGAAACCGGACGCGGGGAACACCCGGGCCGCGACCGCGAGCGCCTCAATCAGCACCAGGCCCAGCACGAAATCAGGTATCGCGAAGCCGAACACCGAGGTCACCTCCAGGACCCGGCCGGACGGGCCGCCCCTGATCGCGGCGAGGACGCCGAGCGTGACGCCGAGCACGCTGGCCCCCACCGTCGCACCGAGGACCAGCGTCAGCGAGATCGTCACCCTGGGCGCGAGCATCGTGGTCACTGGCTGGCCGTCGATCAGCGACGTGCCGAGGTTCCCGTGCAGCGCCGCGTCAAGCCAGTGCCAGTACTGCACCCAGATCGGATCGTTGAGGCCGAGCTGTGCGGTCAGCTGACGCAGCTGCGCCGCGGATGCGGTCGGGCCGAGGATGACAGCGGCCGGGTTGCCTGAGGCCAGCGACAGCAGCACAAAGCTGAGCGCGGACGCGATCAGCAGCAGCGGCACGGACCACAGCAACCGCTTGACGATGAGCCGGGTCACGACGGGTCACGCTCCCAGCAGGACTGCGATGGGAAGATCAGCGCTGGACGTGCCAATGCGGGCCTCGACGGGGCCGGGCAGGTACCTCCAGCCGGTATCGGACCAGGTGCGCAAGCGGGAGGCAGGCACCGCCAGCACCGCTGGCACGGTCTGCCCAGCCGGAACGTGCACCGAGGCGAACGCCTTCAGCTCCAGGAACGGGCGGTCGTCCGCCAGCCGAGCGTAGAGCTGGACGACCTCGCGGCCGTCGCGGTCGCTGATGTTCGTTACGGGGACCGTGACTAGGTATCCGTCCGTCGTCGCCACCGCGGACGCCTCGCCCAGCCGGAAGCTGGCGTACGACAGGCCGAAGCCGAACGGGAACGCCGGCGGCACCGTGTGCCCGCGGTAACCCATCGCCAGGCCTTCGCCGTAGCGGACCTCGTCCTCGGTGCCCGGGTAATGGGGCCAGGACGGCGCGTCTTCGGCCCGCGCCGGGAATGTCACCGGAAGCTTGCCCGACGGGTTCACGGCGCCGGTGAGCACGTCGGCGAGAGACTCCCCCAGCTCCTGCCCGGGGTACCACAGCTGGGCGATCGCGGCGGCCTGGTCCGCCCACGGCATCGCGGCAGGGCTGCCGGTGTTCACGACCACGACCGTGCGAGCGTTGGCAGCGCAAACCTGGCTGATCAGGTCGTTCTGCGCTGGATCGAATCCCAGGTGGGGGCGGTCGACACCTTCTGTCTCAACCCCGAGCGGGTGTTCAGCCACCACGATCGCTACGTCAGCGGCGGCGGCCAGCCGGACGGCCGCCGCCGGATCAGGCGCGGGCGGGATCAGCCCCGCCTGCAGCCGGAGCAGGCCTGACTCGGGCCACGGCTCGTAGTCGATGACGAGTTCAGCCGGACGTCCCGCTTCCAGGGCAATGTCCGCCCGCTGGGTGATGCGGCCCAGATCGAAGATCACGTCCCGGCCGCCGGCAGACTGCTGGTCCAGCAGGACCTGACCGTCGACGGTCAGCACGCCGCGGCCGATGGCGGCCAGCGTCAGCTGGTGGACGCCATTCTCGGCCGGGATGATGCACGCTGTAACCCTGACCGCGAGGTCGCCGGGCTCGTAGCCGGGCAGCACAGAATTGAACCAGGACATGGACAGGGACACGGCATATTCGGTGGCCAGCACCTCGCTATCGGGGGCGCCGCGGCGGCGGTACTCGATCTTGATGTCCTGCGCGGTAAGCGGACGCGGGCGGGTCTGGTCGGCCCAGCCGCGAGCGAACTCCACGGTGGCGTCCGGGGCGAGGCGGGCTTTGATGGCGCTGAGCGGGCCGGACACATGCGGTGGGTTGACCTGGCAGGACCCGCCCCCCTGCGGCTGGCCGGCGTCGGCGCCGGAGCCGATGACGGCGATGAGGGCACCGGGTGCAACCGCGAGCGGCAGGACGCCGTCGTTCTTGAGCAGGACGATGCCGCGGGCACCGGCTTCGCGGATCAGGGCAGCCGGATCCGCTGGCGGAGCGGTCATTGGTCTGTGCTGAGTGCGGTGCAGCAGGCGGAGCACCCTGCGGGCCGAACGATCGATGTCCTCACCGCTCAGCTCGCCGGTCTCGAGGGCCTTGAGCAGCTTGTCTCCGCGCAGCTGAGATGGGCCGGGCATCTCCAGGTCCAGGCCGGCCGTGAGAGCCTTCGCTGTGGACTGGGTGGCGTACCAGTCGGAGACTACGACGCCGTCCCAGGCCCACTCGTCGCGCAGGACGGTGGTGAGCAGCCAGGGGTGTTCGGTGACGTACTCGCCGTTCAGTTTGTTGTAGGCGGCCATGATGGACCAGGCGCCGGCCTTGGCCGCGGCTTCAAACGGCGCGAGGTAGAGCTCCCTGAGTGCCGGGTCACCGATCTCGGAACTGGCGGTGTGACGGGCAGACTCCTGGTCGTTGCAGACCAGGTGCTTGACGCAGCAGGCGACGCCGTGGGACTGGACGCCTGCGATATACGCGGCGGCCATCTGGGCGGAGAGTTCGGGATCCTCGGAGAAGCACTCGAAGTTGCGCCCTGCGAGCGGGTTGCGGTGCAAGTTGACGGCGGGTGCCAGCAGCACGGCGGCGCCCTTGCTTCTTGCCTCGGCGCCGATGGCCGCCGCGACCTCTCTTACCAGGTCCGGGTCCCAGGTGGCGGCGAGGGCGGTCTCGCACGGGAAGCACCGACTCACCCCGGTGTGGAAGGTGACGCCGCGGGCGCCGTTTGGGCCGTCGGTCATCACGAGGTCGTGCAGGTGCAGGGATCCGGGCGAGCGGACCTGCCAGGGATCCGCACCGTACAGGAGCGCGGCCTTCTGCTCCGTGCTCAGCCGCGCCATGGCCTCGTCGACCCAGGTGTCCTGGGCGTGCTGAGGATCTCCGGTGTGATCGGCCACGCTGTCCCCTCTCGGCAGCAAGACATCGCCCACCATTTATCCGACCTACCGAGTACTCGGTCGGTGCGTGTATTGTGAGCCAGGTCACGCTCTCCGGTCAAGGTGTTCTCTTCATCTCGTCGCCTGCATTAGCGGGACGGGCATAGCGAGTGCGAGGCTGGGCGGAGAAACGTGCGAGAATTCAGGGCAACCTTCGAGGCAGGGACTACGGCATGGCCGACGACATCACCCGTAACCGAGGCGAAGAGAGCAAGGAGGCGATCCTTGCGGCCGCTAGACAGCTGTTCGCCAAGCGCGGCTACCGGGGGACGTCGCTGGCTTCCATCGCCGAAGCGGCCGGGCTCAGCCAGCCCGGCCTGCTGCACCATTACCCATCCAAGAACGCCGTGCTGCTTGCTGTACTGGCCAGCCGGGACGCCGAAGACTGGCGCCTGTCCACGCCTCAGCCGGAGGCGCCGGGCATCGGGATCATCGACGGGATGGCCTCGCTCGTCGCCCATAACGAGTCCGAACCCCAGGTCGTGGCTCTGTACTCCATGCTGCTCGGCGAGGCTGTAGCCGCAGACCACCCGGCACACGACTATTACCTGCAGCGGTTCGAGCACATCCGCGGCCGCATCACCCAGAACCTGCGTGAAGCCCAGACGGCGGGCAACCTCGCCCCCGGCATCGACCCGGAAGCGCTGGCGAACGTGCTCATTGCCGTCCAGGACGGCTTGCAGTTCCAGTGGCTCCTAGACCAATCGGTCGACATGCGTGCAGGCTTTGCAACGCTCGTCGAGATAATCCGCGTCGCCGGGACGGCCAGGCCCACTGCCGTGCTCTGACTCGTGATGACTCCTGATGTTCCCGCGTCAAGGACAGCGATCACTAGCCTCATAGGAGTCACCGGGGCCACGGGCCGACTTGGCGGTCGCGTCGCCCGTCGCCTCGACGCCGCCGGGATATCACAGCGACTACTCGTCCGCGACCTGGCACGAGCGCCGCGGTTGCCCCGCGCAACGGCCGCTCGCGCCGTGTTCGGCGACTACGACGCCGTCCGCGATGCCCTCACTGGAGTGCCGACCGTGCTGATGGTGTCAGCGTCGGAGGCGCCGGACCGGGTCACCCAGCACACCACCTTCGTCGACGCCGCGGTTGCCGCACGTGTCAGGCAACTCATCTACGTTTCCTTTTACGGGGCGGCACCAGACAGTACGTTCACCCTCGGCCGCGATCACTTCGCGACCGAACAGTACATCCGCGCCTCAGGCCTGACGTTCACGTTCCTGCGCGACAACCTCTACGCAGATTTCATGACCGCCATGGTCGGTGCGGACGGGGTCATCCGCGGCCCTGCCGCTGACGGTCGCGTCGCAGCGGTCGCGCAGCACGACATCGCAGACGCTGCCGCAGCAGTCCTGCTCGACCCGGCCCCGCACGCGGGGGCGACCTACTCGCTGACCGGGCCGGAGGCACTGTCGCTCTACGACGTGGCGTCGGCCATCACCGGCGCGCTCGGACGGCCGGTGCGGTATCAGGCGGAGACCATGGAAGAGGCGTACGCGTCCCGCGCCCGCTACCGGGCACCCGACTGGCAGGTCGACGCCTGGATCTCGACCTACACCGCGATCGCCAACGGCGAGCTCGCCACCGTAACCGAGGACATCCCCCTGCTCACCGGTCACCCGGCGACTTCACTCGCCTCGCTGCTCCGCCGCGGCGGCTCGGCTTACTGAACCGGCCGCGGCTAATGGCATACGCAGGACGGGCTTGATCACGTCGCCCGCGTACGACTTCCAGCGCGGTCTGGACGTCAGCGAGGTCGAAGTACTGGACGAGGCGGTCGAACGGGAACCGGCCCTGGGCGTACAGGCTCATGATGGTGATCAGCTCGTCGCTCCGGCCGCTTCCGCCCAGTACGCCGACGATGCGCTTGCCCCACAGGGTCGTGAGGTGGTCGAGGGAGAACTCGGCACCGACTGGCGCACCGCCGATAAGCAGGCAGGTGCCGAGCATTCCCACGGAGTCGGCCGCCTGCCGGACCACGCTGATGACGCCAGTGCACTCCAGGGGGTAGTCGGCGGACCCCCACACAGGTCGTGGATGGCCTTGACTGGGTCGTCGGCGGCAGCGTTAACCGTGTCGGTGGCGCCGAGCTCAGCGGCGATGCGCAGCCGGGACTCGTCCGGTCGACCGCGATGATGCGGGTGGCTGGAGAGTTACGCGCGGCCATGATCGCCGCCAAGCCGACGGTGCCGGCGCCGAACACGGCGATCTGGGTTCCCGGCACGGGGCGGACTGTGTTGAACACGGCGCCGGCCCCTGTGGAGATGCCGCACGCCAGCGGCCCCATCAGCGCCAGCGGCTATTTCATCACCCAGCAGGTCGGCGAGCGGAATATGGCCTGCGTGAAGGCAGCCCTAGGCCAGCCGGCGAGCCCGCCCGCGATCCAGCCGCAGGCGATCGCGGATGTGGACGGGCGGTCCGCCCTGGCCAGCGCCGCGATCCTGAACCGGGTCCTGGCCGGGAACGTGGACGAACGCGGATTCGTGACGAACGAGCACAGATACCTGGCCATCGCGCAACGCGTGCGGGAACGCGCCCGAGGCTAATCCTCCCCCTGGGCTACCGCGGCGACTCCAGGCAAGCTGCCATGCTTTGCGGGTGATCTACTACACCGACGATCTGGCGGCTGTCCGGGAGAACATGCTGGACGGGTTCTTCGTGGGCTGGCCGCGGCGCCCCTCGGCCGGGCAGCACCTCGCGGTGTTGCGCGGCAGCTACCGGTCCGTCGTTGCCATCGATGACGCGGAGGGCCGCGTCGCGGGCTTCGTGAACATGATCAGCGACGGGGTCCTGACCGCTTTCATCCCCTGGCTGGAGGTCCTGCCCGCGTACCAGGGGCAGGGCATCGGCAGCGAGCTGATGCGCCGGATCCTGGACGGCACCGACCGGTTCTACTCGGTGGACCTGGTCTGCGACGCGGAGCTTATCCCGTACTACGAACGCTTCGGAATGCGCGGCCTGACCAGTGCGATGCTGCGCCATCCGGCCGCGCTTGACGACCCGTCCATCGGTGCCTGACCCGGCCGGCGGCTAATATCAGGCTCCGACGGTCCCCGGCCCCCACGAGTTCCTATTCCTGGGTCTCGGCCGTCGGTCGCAGGTCGAGGATCTGCCGGGCAATCTCGCTGGCCGGCTGCGCCACGGTCTTGTCCATTTCGACGAAGAGGGACTCTGCCTTCGCGGCCGGCCAGTCGGCGGGCAGGTGCTCGGCGGGCAGCCGCGGGTCGGCCCGGATCACCTGCAGCCAGTCGCTGGCCAGCAGCAGCTGGACCGCGAGTGGATCGCGGCGCGGCGGCATATCCGGACCCTGCCATCGCGAGAGGAAGCCGTGGTAACGCGACGCGACGGCGTCCAGGTCCCAGTTCTCCCGGACCATCTTCGCGATGTCGCTGCCCGGGACGGCCTGCGCATAGAAGGCCTTGACGCGTGATTCGAGGCCGAGACTGGCGACGATGCGGGTGACCTCGACCCGGCCTGGGGCGACCCACAGCCCGTTGAACAGCGGCCCGAAGCCTGCCCAGGTCAGCTGGGAGCGCAGTTCGTGGCGCTGGCGCTGCCAGGATTCGGGGAGGGAGAAGCCGAGCAGGGTCCAGTACCCGTCCCAGTCCAGGTTGACCGCCCCCGAACGCCAGATTCGGTCCTCGCCGTCGTGCAGGATCCGCTCCGCCTGCGCGGTCAGGCCGAAGTACATGGCGCGGCCGTGCCGCTGGCGGGTGAGCATACCGCGGTTGACCATGCGAGCCAGCGTTGAGCGGGCGGCGTGCTCGCCGACCCCGGCCCGCGCGAAGACCTCGATGACGCTGCCCGCGGACACCACCGTCCGCCGGCCGAGCAGGTAACGGCCGAGGAGGTTAAGCATCAGCGTCTGCGGGCGGACGGCGCCGTCTTCAGCTGCGGCGCGCCCGGCCGTGACGCTCCCCGGCCTGACCGGCCGCGCCTTCTCCTCCCCCGCCCTCACCGGTCTCCTCGCGCCCTTTCGTCCGCCCAGCCGTCACGATACATCACGGCACGTCGCGGCCGTGATTTCAATATTCGGCGACTTATTGACTGCTGCACAGACCATGCCTACTGTTTGCGGCACGGGACGAGCCCGTCTATGGCGAGAGGAAAGAGGTGCCCAATGACGGACGCCATCGATCTGCCGGCGAAGACGGCCTGGGGCGCCGAGCGCGGTCGCCGCGCCCGGGCTGGGCTACTGCATCACCTCTCTACCCCTTGTTAGGAGCACTGTCATGCGCAAGAAGAGCAGGCTGAGGATCATATCGCTGGCGTCCGCGTTCACCCTGGCCTGCGCCGGGGCGATCGGCGCGCAGGCGGCGTCCGCGTCCGCCGCCACGACCACCAGCTATAGCGGCACCCTGGCCGACAGCGCCCAGTGGATCGCCCAGATCCCGGCCGGCTGGAACGGCACCGTGCTGCTCTACAGCCATGGCTTCGGCCCGCTCACGGCAGCAGACGCGCCATCCCCTGGCAGCGCCGCGCAGCTGCTCGCCCAGGGCTACGCGCTCGTCGGCTCGTCCTACGACGTCAACGGCTCCTGGTGGGCGCTGGACACCGCCGTATCCGACCAGTTCGGCTCGCTCGCCGCGTTCCTCCAGGCCAGCGGCCTGCACCCACAGCGCACGCTGGCGGTCGGCACGTCCATGGGCGGCCTGATCAACTCCCTCATCGACCAGGAGTCGTACGGCCGCGTGCAGGGCGCGGTCACCTT
>Ga0335072_10005036_pt1 | contig 19487 bp, 18 predicted proteins | sample Lox_Sample_21_FD_206725 | JGI IMG/M metagenome (GOLD analysis project Ga0335072, IMG submission 206725) | Soil microbial communities from Loxahatchee National Wildlife Refuge, Florida, United States - Lox_Sample_2.1 | ecosystem: Environmental > Terrestrial > Soil > Wetlands | place: USA...
CGAGAATCTCTCTCATTTCCACCGCGAGAGCAAAAGGATTGGAATCGCCAGGGCACCAGCATATGAAATCCACATTGCCGCCCCATACACCTGCAGGAAGAGATAGTTCCGCTGCATTTGCTTTGAGTCGTTCACCCTTGGGAAAGGCACGTCGGGAACTGGCACATCCAGAAAATCGCAGAGCGGTCCCCAGCCCTCCTTTACATCGTAAACCAGCAATTTCTCCTTCGGCACAAGTTCCTTCATCCGCCTGTTATGCGCCGAATGCATCCTTGGACTGATGTCACCATACTGTTCGCGCCAATACTCTGCCATATGATCGCAGAGGCGATGATGAGGGTGCATCCAACGTATCGGGAAGGTCAAGAAACGATATATTCTGGCGCGCCATGTACCACTCTCGAAATCAAGCCCAATGCTGCTAGAGAAAGATTTGTACCATCCCTCATCTGAAGAGCGGACGTGGAGAAGGAGCTTAGCCTGGGGAAAGCTGGCGAGGAGTTCTGGAGTAAGGCAGCAGGTTGGACTTCCGAACGTGGCGGCGTATCCGTGCATTAAGTTTTGCAAGGTCTTCATGTCCTCGTGCGTCGTGGACATTTGCGGAGATTTTTCGTCGTGGTGGTGATGGCGTGCTTCGAAAAGCGATATGAAGCCTGTGTATCTTGGTACATTGCCGATTACGGTCTAGCTGGCTCTTAGCCCAAAAAATACAAGGAGAGGCATATGCACAACCAGAAATAGCACGTCCCAGATTGGAGGGATGCTCGTACCGTCATGTGATGGACTGGTCCCACACCGAGAATCGCCAATGCGGCTTGGATTGACGATGTGCCCGTTCGAGGCAAGCCGATGCCAATGACCTTGAGGCCGCTTACAGCTTTGTCGTTCATCCTCTGAATGGCCGCACTCGAACTGATTGAGATGAGGGTGAGGTCAACTACAGGGGCTGACGATGCAAGCGCCAAAAATGGAGAGGCTAAGGAAAAGGTGAAGTTGGAAGATTGAGGAGATGCTGAGAGGGACATGAAAATCGGAGGGTTAAGGCATTCATTTGAAGGGACTTAAACAAAATGACTGAGAAGGAGAGCACAGCCGTCGCAAGGAAGGTACTGAGGCTATGCCGACGACGTAAGGCGAATGAATTTCGAACAAGGTATCACGCAGATAGAATCTAAAAAGGGAATTCGCGGTACACACGCGCTCCTGCCTTCCGGGGACGCCTGATAACTTGACGTTGTTCAAAGGATATTTTGAACAGTCACTAAGTGTCCTGGGAAATTGAGAGTAACGCTCCTGTATGTTGCACATTGGAGGCTGGTGCCACTGCAGGCACATCGTCTGACCTATGAGAACTTCAAGCTATTCTTGCTTGGGCGTGTAACTTCTTTTCGTCCCAGCCCTCATCTCCTCGTCGAAGTTTAGTGCATCGATGTTTTCAAGCGAAGTTTACTTCACTCGTTGCGAGTCTCGCACAAGAGCCAGCATGAAGCATGTTTGTCGATTCTGAGACGAAGAATTAGCTGACAGCGTACTCCTGGCCAGGGGTGTTGTCAGAGAGAATGAGGATGAGGGGACGGGCTTACGTTCGCTTCAAAGGCAAAGGATCGGGAAATCTTTGCCACCAAACAGTGTCACAGCAGGCCACGGCGTCTAGGCCTCGAAGCAGCCTAGGATTATTCTCTCCTCAGCCTATTTTCAGCTGACGCGGTGGACGCGAAGAAATGCTGAGGAGGCATTAGGTTAGTGTAACAGCAGATTGCGGCCCGTGCCTAAAAGGCACACGGCGAGGTTACGGCTGAGGCTTACGTTGGACACACAGAAAACATGCCACTGCACGACGACTTTGGCGCATGACGGAGCATCTTGCGATGGTTGGATGAAGCTGCCGTCGCGATCTGCCGTACCGTTTTCAGGAAAGCAAAGTCCTACCGCGGTCTAGATTGTCCATTCCCCCCGCACCCGCGCTCCCCGACGGTACGGTGGGGTGGTAAGGTTTGCGGAGGTGGTTTGCCGACCTATCTCAGCACTTTCCTTGGCCAGCCTCGCAGCAACTACATCTGCCGCTCCACCAGCGTGACGCTGAGTTGGCGAGCGAGTCGGTTAGTGCCGTTCCGAAGCATTTCTTATCTCGAAGAATCCCCCTGTTTTCCTCTGTCCATCTCTTTCTGTCCAGATCTTTGGATCGTCTTGGAAAATGACCTCCGTTATGTCTTCAGCTTTGCCTTCTGGGCTAAATCTAGTAGTTGTTGGTGCCACTTTCTTGTATATCGTGTATCTCGCAACCGGCGTGATTTACAATCTGTACTTCCATCCTCTACGAAGGATCCCAGGACCCAAGGCATGGATTGCCTTCCCCATCCTCCGGCACCTTACTGCCGCACGCGGCATGCTAGAAAGGGAGATGAGGAGGCTCCACGAGACACATGGCGAGGTCGTCCGCTTCTCGCCTTACGAAGTCTCATTCATTACCGCGCAAGCCTGGAAAGACATCTACGGCCATGGGCACAAACAGCTACCGAAAATGGCCATTCGAGATGTAGGCCGACCAATTGACATTGTCAGTGCAAAGGACGAGGATCACGCGCGCTTTAGGAAAGCCTTGTCCCACGCCTTCTCCGAAAAGGGTCTCCGAGACCAAGAGCCGCTATTGAATGTTTACATCGATCTGATGATCGAAAAGTTGAAGGATACCGCCCGGTCTGACACGCCCACCGACATGGTCAAATGGTATACCTTGACCACATTCGATATGATCGGCGATCTGGCCTTCGGGGAACCATTTGACGGTCTGAAAAACACGAGACTCCACAGTTGGATTGCCATGATCTTTCAACTTATAAAGATGACCCCGTTGACACGAAGCTTGCAACAATATCCGCTCATTCTGAAGGCGATTATGCTAGCAATGCCGCGCAGCATCTTACATGCCCGTCAAGCCCACGCTGCATATACCCAAAAGGTCGTCATGAAGCGGGTCCACGACAGAGCTTTGCACGGACGACCCGATTTCATGGACTCGATGCTCAAGCATCGTGGCGAGAAAGACGGACTGACTGACGCAGAGCTCGTGTCGAACTCTGCAATCTTGGTCCTCGCTGGGTCCGAGACTACTGCGTCGTTGCTTTCAGGTGTTACGTACTGGTTGCTCCGAACACCGGAAGCGTTGCGAAAAGTCACCATGGAAGTTCGCAGTGCCTTTGAGAGTGAAACCGAGATCAACTTCACGAATGCCACAGCCAGGCTGCCTTATATGCTGGCATGTCTGGTAGAGGGGCTGCGCGTCTATCCACCAGTACCGAGTGGGTTGTTCCGACAAACCTTGCCTGGTGCGCCGACCGCGATCTCAGGGTACCAAATACCTGCTGGTGTGAGTACTTCAGAGCCTTTTGTTCCACTTTCTCAACCCTTCTGGCCTTCCATCTTGTGATCTGGCTGCATATCAGATCCGGGGGAGTCGTCAATGCTTTTCTGTCTAGTCCATTGGAAGATAATACGAAAGCTACTCCCCAACTGTAACCGCGGCTGACATTCTCTCTTCCCTCTTAGACCTATGTCTCCGTCCACCAATTAGCCGCATACACCTCCAGCCTCAACTTCCACCTCCCGCACTCGTACATCCCAGAGCGCTGGTTACCCTCCGCTATAAATGACCCGGCGTCACCATTCTACTCCGACAACCGAGCGGTCCTGCAACCCTTCAGTGTCGGGCCCAGGAACTGTCTTGGTCGTAATCTCGCCTACAATGAGATGAGGCTCATTCTGGCCCGCGTACTGTGGAATTTCGATCTTGAGCTGTGCGATGAGAGCAGAGGCTGGAGTGATCAGGAGACCTACATTACGTGGAAGAGGCCGCCGTTAATGTGTAAGCTGTCGCTCCGAGAATTCTAACGTGAATCAGGGTCCGAAGAGAGAAGTACCTTGGCTGGATTTCAATTTGCCCCGCAATTGTGTTGCTAGCCTCGTAGTAGCCAGGGATGAGGCGGCATTTGGAAAATGTGTCAGACACTTTCCTTCGTTTTTGATCTACTGTGTTCCAGGCTTTCGGCATTGCCGGGAACTTCAAGGAAGCCCTCTCGACTTTGGAGCACTTGACAAAAGAATAGGGCAAAGAGCCATTGCAAGGAAGAATCAGTGCAACCTGGGAAAGACTTTGTCCTACTGTAGTTCCTTTGGCCCAGTGCACCAAGCCGGCACAGCCAGAAGTTACACAATTAGCAGTGTAGTCCTGCAAGAAATGAAGATGCCTTCTTCGGCGCAACTTTCAGTACCTGTATTCTAAGAAGCTGGAAACTACACTAATGCATGCCGACAGCGAGCGCCCTTCAGCATTCGGGTATCTCTTCCGTCTTGTGAGATTTGGCCTGTTATTACTTGGACAACGCAGAACGGCTTGATAAGCTCTAGCGTAGACCCCGAAGCCGCTGCGCAGTCGTTTCGAATTGTCAAATTTGACGACGCCTCTCTTGAAGTCATTCCACAGTCCCACTGAAGCTCTTGTAAACTCGTAGCCTAGCGCCCCATTTGAGTATCGTTGGGTCAAGCTGGAAGACTTGACACGGGACCATGAAAGGGTCCTTGGTCGAAATCAAGGTCACTGGTGTATGTCACACTGGTAGGATGCAGAGTTGAATTTTAGCACAGAAGCATCTCGTCCCAATTTACTCCCTGCAATGCTAGGGTGTGAAGGTATTGCCTATCTACTCTTACGTCGACTTGCGTTGACACAGTGCTGGTTGGCTTAGTTCGGCACCATGTGCTAGTTCCATTCGCATTTGGCAGCGTTGTGGGGCTCGAGTGTGCAAAGCGAATGATCTCAGGTGCCGGAGTGGTCCCCAAAGCCGGCTCCAAGGTGACTAAAGTCAAGGCCGGAGACTGTGTAGTCGTCGCGGACACGTCTTGTGGAGAATGCAAGCTCTGCCGAAAAGGAGAAACGGCGTCCTGCAAGGACTCGTTCCAGGACAACTTTGGCGGCTGCCGAATCGACGGCTCCAAAGCAAAACACACCCTCGTTCATGAGAATGGTTTAGTGAAGATTGAAAACGAATGCCCTTCTACAAAGCGGCTGCGCTACCGTGTGGGAACATGACTGGAGCTGGTGGTGCGATCCCACCGACTCCAATGGTCACCGTCTTGGAAGACACACCGGACTGAACACCCCAATTAGCAGTGTTGAACGTCATTCAACCAGCATCAGACTCGACACTCACCATCATCTGGACCGGTGTCGTTGCTGGTATTGTCGCGCAGCGCCTGGAGACGGCAAAGTCATTAAGTGCTAGCGATCTTATCAATTCTCGCGACACTCCGGGTTTGGAAAAAGTATTGATGGGTATTACGAACGGCGAAGGTCTACATGGCACTATTGACACGATAGGTCATTCGGAAATAGTCAAAGCGTTGCTCAGTAGCACAGGCAAGGAAGGAAACGTTGTCACTGTTGGTGTTGGAGATGTATGTGGCCTTCATCTTCATACTCGTTGGACGCCTACTGACCAATGTAGCTCTCAGCCCAAATCTCACATAACATAGGCAAGCTTGTCGTAACTGGCGGCAGCTTCGTTAGATGCAACCAAGGCGATTGCTATCCACAGGAGTTCGTACTTAAGATGGTAAAAGCATGGCAGGAGGGAAAGTACCCGTTCGACGGGTTGATTAAGACGTATCCGGCGAGGGAGATGGAGAAGGCCGCATATGATATTCACAACGGCACAATAATCGAGGCAGTATTTGTGTGGGATTGAGCGGCATATCTTGGTTGGCGTTAAAATACCCTCACTGCGGAAATTATGGCAACAGTCATGGTTTTTGGTCACACGGCATTTGAAGCAATGACCCATTGAGCTCCATCGTTGATTGCATACACCAATTGAGATGTGCTGAGAGAGTCATGCATGATCGTAGATGTGACCAGTCCCCAGCCCTATGCAAGTTCTTTCGCCGTAAGGAGCATAGCCTATTGCGGACCGCCGAGCCGCCACAGCAGTGGGGATGGTGACAGTGGAACGTTCTCGCAGCCTTACTCAATCAAGCTTCAAAATCGCGCTGACGACTCCCAAGCAGCCTGCAGCGGCGCCGGAGACGTATCGGCCGTCTCTAGTGCCATATCATATATTTGCATCGACCCGTATCTCGCCATGGCCTCCCACAACCCCTCTGACCACTCTCCTGCGCCCGAAGAGTCCTTCACCAAAATGCACGACGACGACCTCGAAGCCATCGGCGCTCACTGCCAATTTCCCTACTGCCACCAGCTTGACTTCCTCCCCTTCCGTTGCGACTCCTGCCACCATACCTTCTGCCTCGACCACCGCTCCGAAACGGCCCACAAGTGCACCCACGCCGGCGAATGGGCTAAGAACCGACGGAAAAACAGTGTCGGCACACCCACCACCTCCCTTCCCAGCACGCAGAAACCTACGCTCTTAACGGCAAAGCAATGCTCCGAACCAAAGTGCAAGACGCTAATCAACACCCTCCAAAACACCAGCGTACACTGCCCTAACTGCAACCGCGAATACTGCCTCAAGCACCGCTTCGGCGAAGAGCATGATTGCAAGAACCTCATCCCCCTCGGTGCCCGCCCGACAACCAACAGCGTAGCCTCGCAAGCCGAAAAAGTCCGCTCCGGCTTCTCCCGCATCCGTAGCTGGGGCTCCGCCAAGCAGGAAGCGCTGCGGCCCAAGCCCAAACCAAGCAGTCGCGCCGCCCAGATGGCGGCGTTGGCGCAACTCAAGCAGACGGCGAAAGGGGACGACAAGCTCCCACCGGAAAAGCGTGTGTACGTGCACGTGGAAGCGGAGGCGGCGACGACGACGAGCAAGCTGCCCAAGGCGGAGCTGTTCTTCAACAGCGAATGGAGCGTGGGAAGGGTCCTGGACGAGGCGGCCAAGAGGCTACAGGTCGCGAATCTCAACAACAGGGTGGAGGGTGAAGAGCAGAGACTGAGAGTATACCACGTTGAAGGCGGGCGCTTGCTGGAATTCAGCGAGAAACTCGGCAAAGGCGTCGCGAGCGGGAACACGGTCGTCTTACTTAGAGGCGTTGGACCCGCTGTGCCGGATTTGATAGGCTCGTAATCTTATGGTATTGGCGTGGCGGCTTGAATGCCCCTAGGATGGGGATTCGCGATGTTAGGAATGGGTTGTTTTTTTCTTCAGCAGGCTGCTGTTGCATAGAGTTTGGCGCTCACGGTCTGATTATACGTTACACAAATCTCTCTGCGGAGATTCTCTCGGAAAGATTCCATAGCGAATGATGACGTTTTCTCAATGTTAGACAAGGCTTTCTCGCGCAGGTCGAGGGGGTATGGGGACTGAGGTAGCTTCGTAGCATAGACCAGTGCATCCACTGGAAGGATCGATACCGCAACGAAGTTTCGAGTCAGACGTTATATGTGAATTGGAGGGGGACAGTGCACATTAACTGGAGAGTGAAATACGTCGAACGAGGATGGCAAGACCGGAGTTTAACGATCTTTGTCACAAGCCAGATGGAGAAGCTGAAGAGGGATCGAGAATTCTAAAATGTCAATATATATAGTCTCCACAGTCATCGTACAAACTCCGCTCGCCTCCCTACCGCCGCCTGGACTGACAGCACCAGCAAGGGTTTCTCATCGAATGGCACCACGGAGGCGAATGCCTCGTAGATATCTGTAGAAGCATTGTCCTGTCTCTGCCAGCCCAAACCTTTTGTTGTCGAATTAAAGAGGCATTATAGGCTTTTCTGTGCTGTAGCTTGTCGAAGTCATTAAGGCCAAGTCACTGTGAGTAAAAGTTACCGCGCGCTTCGTTATGTCCCGGGGCTTCCAATAGCGTCAGCGGCGTTGGCAAATGGTTCGATCAGATTCCTCCTGAAAGGCGCGAACCTAGGCAGGCTGAGGGCCCTAGCCCTTCTGTCCCTATCGAAAATCTCGCCCGTGGGATTAACGAGGCGTTCTAGCACGCCGCCCACGATGCCTCATTCGTCATAACTCATCCGGCGCCATTTCGAGGCCATGAGCTCGATCTGCGTACGGGGCAGATTTCCAAAGGTCGTCTTTTCGGCATCGGGATGAACAGCAGCACTGTTGAAGACATCAAGGGAGGCTAGGGAATCGTCTTCCTGGTTATGTCCTCTGAAAATACCCCGCTTGTAATTGTAAGTGTTGATGATGTGATGGAATAGCTCTCGTCCTATTTCGAGACAGCGTTCTGAAGGTCGACTTTTTTGGGAGGAAGCGGAAATGCTGTATGCTTCAAATTTTGCGGAAGAGGCTGTTGGCTTGCCTAGGCTGGGATTGAATGATTAAGGGTTCGACTTTGTATTCGGATGCAATAGGGCCGGAAATCTCATAGCACGCACGCTTCGCAGAGGAAACAATGGAATGTGACCGGATGGTGTTGAGGGACCGTGGAGCGATATATGCAGTTGACACCGGACTTGTACCAGAACGTGTCGCTTGCTCCACGGGGGCCTTGAATGGCGCGATCTTGGAACGCGTGAGACTGAACCTAGACGCTCATCTTCATCTTGATGCCTCCATGAGGCTTGTACCCTTTCACTTCCAATTCTTCCAGCTTCCAACCGTCCATCTCTCCACTTCCTCTGTCATCCCTCTTGACCGCAAACTCGGGGAACTCCCTAGGCTCTCGCAATAGCTGCTCCTTCAGCGCGTCGACGTGGTCCAGATACACGTGCGCGTCGCCCATAGTATGAATCAGTTCTCCTGGTATCAAATCGCAGGCATGGCAAAGCATATGCGTCAGGAGAGCATATGAGGCGATGTTGAAGGGAACGCCGAGACCCATATCACAAGATCGCTGGTACAGTGTGCACGACAAGTGTCCTTTCGCTTTCACCTTGGCTGCATTGGCCGTATCACTATCCACTGACGATGAACGCAACGCGGCCTCTCCTCGTGGCGCGTCCGGATAAGAGACATAAAACTGCGCAAACATGTGGCAAGGCGGTAACGCCATTCTGCTGAGGTCTGCTACGTTCCACGCGCTAAGTATGATCCTCCGATCGAAAGGATTGTGCTTCAGCTTCCGTACGATCTCTCGAATCTGGTCGACGCCCTTCCCTGTGTAATCGGCGTGGCAATCTTGATATTCAGCACCGAAGTGCCGCCATTGGAAGCCATATACCGGTCCAAGATCACCCTCTTCGCGATCTGTGAAGCCTAGGTTGTCAAGGAACTGTCTAGAACCATTGCCATCCCATATGTGTATTCCTGCGTCTGACAAAGGTTTGGATGATGTGCAGCCGGACACAAACCACAGCAACTCGGTAGTCACAGCTCGTAGGAAGACCCGCTTTGTCGTCAAGAGTGGGAGGATAGGTATACGAGAGTCTGAGTCTGAAGGAGAATCTGGATTGGGTTTCGAAAGGGAGAAACGAATTGTCGCAGCAAAAATTGAAAGAGTGCCAGTGCCCGTACGATCGGGGCGATGTTCGCCTTCGGCGAGGATGCGTCGAATGAGATTGAGGTATTGATATTCTTCGTGAATCTCGGCAGAAGGTGAAGGTTTGGGTTCATTGGCATTGCCTTCCACGGCTTCTGAGGTTGGGGGATCTTGACGCGACAATGCTTTCGCGTTTTCTTTCAGGAATAAGGACTTGCCCAGCGGCAAGACTTCTGTGTCAGGATATATCGCTGAAGGTGCCATATCAAGAGAGCAGCTAGAATGTAATAGAAACCGCACGGTTCGCGAAATGTGAAGTGATGATTATACAGTGAAAGAATCAAGATCTAACTTGTGGCAATAGCCACGATGATACGCGACTTTGCCCACAGCGCGACGTGCCATTAGGCCTGATTTGATTTAGCGTGAACTTGAGAGTCTGGCTGCCTTTGACATCGACGCGAAATCAAGGGAACGAAGACGGCTTGTTCCATCGGGAAGAGATTCTCCTATCTGCTACTTAGGAACTGAGGTCACGACTAATCTTTCTATTGGTGAACAGAACCTTGCTTCTACCTAGCTTCCCACCGACTGATTTGCCGTCAAGAGACTGCTTCGAGCGTTTCTCCGGCTGCCTCAAGCATTTCGCCTTGAGCTGCGACATTCGCGTCCTGAACTGCATGTTTATCGTCTGCATCTTGGATTCCGTGCACCCCTTACGGCGTCTTGAACTCAGCTTTGAGTTTTTTGGTCGCAAGGTTACTGTCTATTGCGCTCGAATGCGGCCACTCTCTTGTGAGACATGGAAGTTACCATCAGAACCTTCATCTTCGTTTGCAGGATAGCAGGATTTTGGTCATCTCGTCGCTATTTCTCCATCTCATGGCATACCTGGAGAGCATACATTTACTTTTCTGGAATGTTGTGGTGTAACAATCGAGTGCTGTGATGGTGGCAAAGTCTATTGATTGACGCTTCCTTTCAGGGCGTATCTCGCGCGTAATGCTTAGAAGGCCTTCTACAATTGTGCTTTCAACCATGGTCGCTGCGTCGTTGATTCAGCCGTATGCTACAAATATCAAGTCTCGCTTTATTTGGTTGTACTGCCTGGGATTCCGAGGAGGTCTGGGGAAGAATTTCACAATGACTAGATAGAGCTAGTTGTGCATTTCCAGAAACCACGTGTGGGAATGGGAAGTTGAATGACAATAATTGGGATGAAAGGGTCGTTGGTTGGTTGCTAGTCCTTGAAATGATCTCCATCTATTGACAGTGGTGCTGTTGTCGCATATGCTGAAAGCGTGTATCCTTGCCTTTTGCCTCTCCTCGCAACCGCGATCTCAGTTTCCGACGACAAACCCAACTACGAAGAATGCTGCCTAGCGATATACAGACTGGTTGGAAGCCTACCTGCTCCAAACTTGTTCTACACCCTGTTGCGAGTGGCTAGACACGGAAATCTTTGGTGATGATCACGTTTTGGTTCCCAGGAAGCCCTGCGCAGGATTTTAGAACATGGAATGCTTTATTGAATCCGCTCTTACACATGTAACATTACGTCATTCGGCTACAGAGGTCTGGAAAGTCGCCAAGCCTGTTGCAGTATCGACTAGTAGATCGATAGGAATACCTAGGCTGCAATTGAAGCCTGAAACCTAGGGTGAGGTTACCATGTATGCCCTACTGCAACCGAAGTTGCCCGTTGTCGCTAGGATGTCCTTGAATCAGCCGGCAGTTTAGTGGCTGACAATTCCCGAGACCCCCGTTGTTCGAGCCACCGACTGCCCCAAGCTATAGCAGCACCAAGAACATGTGAAAGAAACATAACAGCGATTCAATGATTCTCTTTCGGAAGCAGTGTCTTTCGCCTTCTCTATGCAAGGATCCTTCATTGTACGCAATCGCTGGTAGAACAATCAGGGAGGCTTACTTGTGCCACAACCAGGACTATTTCTTTTCCGAGGGGCTCTCATTCTTTGTCGGCACCCTATAGCGTGAAGAGTGGAGATTCGGGTTTAATAGCCCCCACGTTTAACGCACCGTGACCTGATAAATGTCGGCTCACATTAGTCACACCACATAGTCGCTAGTTGATTAGCGATACCGCAAGGACGTAACCTAGCATTAGCTTTCTATTGCTTAGAGTAGACAGCAATGTGACAGTTTCGTAAAGTCTCGTGCTCTCATGCAGGTAAGATAGACCCCTCGTGGCAACTGACCAGTATGCCACATGCATTCTGACTAAGTTCCGGTTTCGGGGGATTTGACACTCGAGCCCATACGCGCAAGGGCTATGGAGGATAACAGAAGTTTGTAAGCTAGTCTGGATTAGACAGCTCATTTCCGACATCATTGAGGCAGAAAATTCTGTCAGAAGAGAGAAAGTGAGCTTCCTTGCACAAAAGCGGCCTTGGCTGGATGAGATGTGCGAGCCAGATCCATGATCCTTCCAGGATGAAGCTCCGTCGGCGGGGCGGAACTGGAGTTTGAGGCGGTGTTTCTGGCGGATCAATAAGTGTTCGTGTTGTCTTACCTTCTCCACGGTCAGTCAAAAAGGCCAGACTGGTCTTGTTTGGTGCCAAATCATGGTGTCATGTGATAGCAAAATCTTCCACGTGGTCCTTCGTCATGGGGAATGTCAGCTGCCTGGCATAAGAGGTGTTCTTCACAGACATGGCCAACCTCGGAAGCTCTACAATGTTCGATGCCCTTTGTACATCCCTGTCAGCCGGCCGGGGCCACTTTAATCTCGAACACGGGCCCATTTCAGCCGTTTCGGAAGTGACGGGGTTGCAGCGTACATTCCATGGAAGAGCAATTGATAGTTTCCCAGCTTACACAGACGTTTTGCCAGTTGCTTCAGGCACCAGCTGCAGGATGCCATTGGACGTCTTGACTTGGGATGATATTGATATGAAGTAGGAAGCGGTGCGCCACGGAAGAGAGAAAAACCAATTTAACGTTCGGACTTCTCCGCCGTCAGCCTGAATCCCTGGAAGCCACGTGGGTGACCACGTTTCTCCCGGCGCGTTAGTGCATGAGAACGCTGCATGGGAATCCCATGCAAGGTGTGCGTCACGAGTGGGAGAATTTTGCAACCATTCAGGGGCTGGCTGCATGTCTCTGCAGCGGTTAGTGCAGAGAGAGATGGTTTGAAGCATGGGTTCTGTTGCTCTGAACGTTGAACATGCACGAGCCGGGGGCGTATGTGGGACCGTTTGCAGGACGCTCCCTCGGCGATGAATCGGAGTTTAAAGCTATTGGTCAGACCAAAGGTCACTGCGCTCCGAACAAGTTGGGCAACCAAAATTGAGGTTCACGCATGCAGCTTCTTTCGTATTGATTCCACATTCAAGATCCGAGGATTGAGGCAGGAGGCCCTGCGCAGTCTGTGAAGGGCACGGCTCAGACTGGCGCAGTACAATAGACGGCCTACTTGCACTTCATAGTGCTTACTGAAGCACGAGTGAAGCCACTTTTCTGAACGCCAGAACACGAGCAGCCAGGCTGCCAAGCTATTCGGCAGTTCCAACGTCTTTCTGACAAATCATGATGAATCTAGTCGACCGTTATGGTGGAGCCCAGGATGGACTCTACACCAATGGACTAGGAGTGGCATGATCCTTGATGGCCACGCGTGAAGGAGGCAGCCATGTGTTCAGGTCAGATCCCTACTCAAAGAAAGCCTCCCCGGGCCCCACTCCTAAGTTCCTAACGCCACTGCTCAAATAGGTTGATCCACCAGAGATTGAACACGAAGAGGTTTGGCGTGAGAGCTTTGAACTATGTCATTTTTGAGATGCATCCCTGGACCGATTGGTCACGCTTGGGCGTATTCGCGAAAATCTGTGCGGACAAATGCCGAAGATGATTTGTGGAGAGTACGTTACCGCAACGTGGACATTGCCATCAAGACAGGGCAAAGGGGCATTTTTACCTGCAATGACAAAGTAACGCCGTGCTAATCACAGCGCTTATGGCAGCGGGAAAAGTAGTAGTGCGGACGCTGAGGTAAAGCGGAATTGCAAGGTGGCTTAAAGGATAGGAGCGTGTGCACCGGGGGAAAAGGAGAAGGACAATCTGAATCTGAATAATACGCACGCAGTTAAAATTTCTGCTCCGAATCATGAGATAATCAGCAGAGGTTGGCGCGGCTAAAAAGGGACAATGATCGTGACAGGATCAAATGCGAAGAGCGATCGACTTTCGCGCAGATTGCCACCACATTGAGCTTTGACAGTAGTAATCTCCTGCACCACTGGGCCAGCCCATGTAACTCTGTGGACGCCCAGCCAAAACCCACCGATCTGGGTTGACCCAACAAAGGAGATCTGAATCATCAACGGCTTTTGTGTACCGTTAGACAAGTATCTTTGGTTGCTCGAATGTGGGGCAGAGTTGTCTGAGACTTCTGGATGGAAAAAAAGGGAGCCATTGCGTTTTGGCTCGTTCGAAGAACAGTTATTGCATCATCCACATTAACATTTTCCGAAAGTGGGAGTCGGGTGCGGTTGGGGTGGAGTCCTCGGCTACCACCCACGTGGACGTTGCAGCGCAAGATTGGAGAAGCTGCTTTTCAAAAGTGGCTTGATTGGTGCGCCCTTGCCCTACTTCTCACGTTTTCTTCACTTCTTCTAGCGCCTACATCAAACACCGATCTCCCTCCCTAGACCCAAACCCCCAGCACTAACACGCCTACTAACGTCGCCCCAGCCCAAAACCAGCCCCAATTGAAGCAGCAAAGACTTCTCTCCCCGCCATTCCGCCCTACGTTAGGCTTCAAACCACCCCTGCCTGGCCACGCTCCTTTCCCTGACGGCATTCCTTTATCCACACCCAATCGCCACCACGCCCAAGCATCGCCGCCTAAGCCCGGAATTCTCCCTTAGGTCTCATATCGAATGCTGATCACTGCTCTCTTCTCCAATTTCCACGCTTCGGCAGCCTGATGTTCAGTTGACCTGACCCGCCTTGTCAAATTCGCCTTCTTCCTGCTGTACGATACGACATTCATTCGAACTCGGGCCGCTCTACAGATGCGCAGTCCGGCTGCTACGGATCCCAAGCTCGTAAATGACCCACCACCAATCACTTCCAGTCTGGTGACTCGCCTTTCTTGCGAGTGCCAGATCGAAATCCCTGCTCGCCATCTCATTCTTTATGCGAAGTCCTGCGGCACCCTTGCCTGATTCCATGCAATCTTTGGCCAGCATACCTCGCGGCTCAAACCACACCGGTCATATCACAACCTCCAACTCACAGCCTCACACCTCCCTGCCGCTCTCCTCCACCCCGGATTCGCTGCGTGCGTCCCCTCGTCACCAACACACAGCATCTATCGTCTCGGAGCGGCCCCGGAATAACCGCCGCTCGTTGACGGCCTACGCACGAGACAAGACTTCAAGTGCAATTGCCAACCTGGCGTCGATAAGCACATCCTCTACTCCTTCGCTTCGCTCCTCCGCCTCTTCGGGCAGCCTTGCCAGAAACCACCGGCCAATAGATTCAAGCTCGACAATCACCTCGCTACCCGCAATATCTCAGAACGAGACGAGCGACGGCGAAACAGTCCGACCTGGAACTGCCCGTGGTCCTTTGCGCCGTGTAGATTCAGCCCCAATGACCGACTCCGTGAGTTCACCCTTGTCTCCTCCACCATCTCCACCAGGTCAAGGTCGCAACAAGATGAAACAATCCGCTGCCAAGTCGGTCAGAATGACAGAGGAGGGCAACCCCTTCACCAAAGAGCTGGGCGAGCTCTTCGCTTCGCTGGTGGTCACCTTACCGATGGACTCGCACAGAGTGCGCTTCACCAAAGTCGAGGAGACTTTCACATCGGAGGAGGCAATCACGAATCTGGGCTCTTTGAAGTCTTCTCAGTCCCACCGAATGCCTGATCCGAAGGATCCGACGAGGTGGGTGGTCACCACTGCGATCACCACCTTCTCCATGCCCAAGGAGATGGCACGCTCGGTCTGTCAGCGATTTCTGGATGCAAGATTCATCGAGTCGGCAGATGGACGATTAGTCGCCAGTTTCGCATCCAAAGGCGGCATCTGGCAGCTGACACCGAAGGGCGTCAATATTGTCCACAGATGGTGTAGTCGCATTGGGGTCAATTCTCGACAGCTGGAGCCTCTGCTCAGGCGGGACCAGATGCATTTGGTCGTCCTAGAAAGGGACGAACATACCGACAAGCTTTCACACGACAAATCTACGATCGAGGTTATTTTCAGACGGTTTGCCGGCCAGGATGGTCCTAACGTGAAAACGTCTGTGCAGAGCTCGGATTCAGATTCGATCCACGATTACGAGACAGGCTTAGTGGGAGTAAAGGTCGCAAAGGATAGAAAGGTCTTGGATCGGGTAATTGCCAATACCTTTACAGGCAAGGCGGCGTCCGACTGGCTCCTAGACTGCTGCACAACGATCGACCGCCGAGAAACCTATCAAATTGCGGAGCTGTTCATCAAACATAAGCTGATATGGGCTGTGGTGGAAGATCGCGTTTTCATCCATCAAAACCCTGGGGCAACACTGTATCAGCCAACGAAGAACGCCATCTATGCCTTCACAGAGCGAGGTCAAAAACTCTGTGGTTGGCCCGACAAGAACCCACGAACGAGTACTGCCGAAAACTCGGTGAAAAAGGATGCTTGGGCATCTAAAGATTCCAACACGACCCGCCTGAACACCATTCTTCAAGATCCAGCATTAAGGCTACTGTTCCGAGAGTTTTTGCGGCAATCGTTATGCGAGGAGAATTTGACCTTCTTCCAAGATGTGAAGGAGTTTACCACTAGTTATCGGCAACTAGAAAGCGCTGGGTCTCTCGACAAAGCTGATGCGGTCCAGGAAACATTAGCCGCTGCTTATGGTACGTACGAACGTGGATTGATTGAATTTCAAGCTAACCGGCGTTAGCTCTCTACAATGCCTTTCTCGCTCCAAATGCCCCATGCGAGCTCAATATCGATCATACACTTCGCAACAATCTCGCTCTCTGTATGGTCCGTCCCTTAGGTAGCGAAGATACCATGCTCAGAAATCTGCAAGAAGTCGTCGAGTTGTTTGAGGTTGCCCAAAACTCCGTTTACAAGCTAATGTCAAGCGTACGTCAACATGAACATGCTTTCTAACTATCATGGGACTGATTTTTTTTTTCGCAGGACTCTGTGCCGAAATTCGTCCGCGACCCTCGGTACAACCAGGTTTTACGAGAGTATGAATTTGACGATGTTATTCCTGAGAGAGCCTATTCCCCGACTCCTACAGTCCCAGAACGCTCCACCAGTCGCTCTACTAAACTCTCATGACCAACATCCGTGAACAGATCTCCGAATACCATATATCTACCTGTTTGTCTGCGGATTCACCGAAATTTTGAGAGAGACCTGTACTACAGTCGGATTCCTAAACGGCCTCTGGCACGTCAATGACGACATAAGGCTTGAGGCTTAGGTCATGCGCGGAATATGTGGTGCATTAGCGACAAAACTACGGCCATCTAACGTTTTCTATTGGGGTTGTGTATTTCAGTGCCGAAATGGAATTGGAGGATTTTGAGCAATGCATAGTGGCATACGTGGGGACTCCCGCTTCTTCATTTTGAGCGATCGCATATCTGCATGGGCATATTTGGGAGTCCAAGGGGTTTCTGTACAAGTTTGTACTTCATGACACTGAGTGCCGGGGGACGGCTTTTTGCCAGCATTGCATTGGATTGATACCCCAGTTGGAGGAATACAAGAGGAAGAGAACCTCTGTCTGCTGGATAGCCATTCAGTGTCAAAAGACGTAAGTGCAGAGAATGCTTTGCTTGTCGAGAATCGAAAATTTTGCAATAAACTATCGTCCATTCGTCTGAGTGAAAGCTCGAGACTTCGCTGTCAAGGAGCGCCAAGCTTTGTCACGTAGTTGGGGATGGCAGCTCACGGGCATCGTGACTTGCGAATTTATTTCCAAATCATCACACTTTATTCTTTGACTCCTCCAAAATCGCTACACAAACTCAGGTGGCCCACCTTACCCTGTCCTCTAATTTGCGCAACTTTTCTTTCTGCTGCTGCTCCCGGTCATCTCAGCCCGACTGGGTAGCACTTCGTTTGTAGGATGTCTTCGCCGGCCACTGATCCTCTCCTCCTTCTGCGCTCGACGCTTCTATCCTCTTCGCCCCCCATTCTCACGACATCAGACGATCCAACTATTGCCGAATCGCAAAAAACAGAGTCGCTCGCTACAGCAACCCATCTGTACTTCGCTTCTTCACCTTCCTCCATCTCCCCAGTACCAATATGCCTGCCTTTAACTACAATCACGCGTTTCAGATCCCAGACGCCCGATCCTCCGACTTCTGTCGACCTCAGAAGCATCTATTTCGCATGGCAGCAGAAAGATGAGACAGTTCCTGAGTACATCTCCCGAGCTGCGGATTTGGACAAGGACCTCCCTGAAGGACAGAAGCTGAGAAATTTGGTATTTGTGGAGCGTATCGAGCTGATTGCCTGGCTGGAGGGAGCAAGCGACGAGGAAGGGGGCTCTGAGTTCATTACCCCGCTCAAAAGTGATGAGTTGGGCACTGGAGACGCTGCAAAAAAGGCGGCCGATGTAGCCAGTGGTGCGGTTGGAGCTGGAGTGCCGGCTGTGGTAGGAGGCACAGGCGCAGGAACCACAGCGGGTGGTAGACCGGTCAAGGTCATCGACGCAAGGCTGCAGGAAATTTACAATGGGGAGAGAAAGATGGGGGATCGCAACACAATTCTCAGGGGCATAAAACCAACAGTAAGGAAGCCTTTCCAGTTCCGCCTTTAGGGCGCGCCTGTGTTTTCTAACGTGCTATAGGACTTCTCTCACGTTCGGAAGACGGCGGAAATCTTCCTTAAAAACCGCAAACCTCCTCCAAATTCGTCCTCTTCGCGTCCTGGCCAGCCTCCAAAGCCTACATCAACGCAGCTCGCAAACCGTCCTGCTGCGGCGCCTGCAAAACCTCTTGCAGCACCAGTTTCCTCCAAACGGCAAGACCCCATCATCCTTCTCTCTCCGTCCGCGTCGTCATTACTTCGCCTTAGCAACTTTAAATCATTCCTCGATTCCGGCCTCTTCGTCCCTCCAGATCACCCCACACTTAGCAGTCAGACGACGGCAAACCTACTCCACATCACCCGTCCACTTCAATCACTAGACCCCTCTGGCCGGCCCTACCGCTTCATCATCGTCGATTCACCAGAGCAGTTCAAACCCGACTACTGGAATCGTGTGGTGGCGGTGTTCACAACCGGACAGGTATGGCAATTCCGCGGATACAAGTGGAGAGAGCCTCAAGAGCTCTTTGGGCACGTGCTGGGCATCTATGTGGGAGAGCGGGGAGGGCAAGTGCCAAGTGAGGTCAAAGGATGGGGTAGTGGTGTGAAGAGCTTCTTTGTGGATCGATGGGATGAACGTGCACATGGAAGTATAGTCGATCAGTCGACGCGCGAAGGAAGAAGATGGCGGGATCGAGAGGTTGTGGAAGAAGTGTGGCGGACGATTGAGGCTTACATGCGAGGGAAGCCGGAGTGGAGGAGATGAGAGAGCACACAGCAATGAGGCGCGAGTGCTTCAGTATCGGCGCTATTCCAAGCGAGAGACCTGTCTTCTATTGGCACAACTTATAGACCTACTGTTTCGAAGTCGAGTCGAAGGAATCCCGCGAGCAGAATGCTCGAACCTGGCAATCACAGAGGAACTACCAAGGGCTGACTTGATTGCTGCTGGATACAAGAAGAGTTGAACAACCAACTGGTTGTCGTTTCGAGCCGTCAATTTCAATTGTGAAGTTGAGTGCTTTGAGAGGGGCAGCAAATCATGGGTTGAACGGCGGCCTTTTCCCCCTAGTCTATGGAGGCGTTTTCCAGGCTTCAATGGTGAGAAGGGAAGCCTTACTGCTGCTCGCATTTTGACCGAAGAAACCGGTCAACGAGGTATGTTATTCCACTGTTATAAGATATCTCACGAGCGCAGCTGAGAAAAGAAGCGCTGTAGACGTCGCCGATGCTCTATTTGAATTACGCTGCTGCACCACGACATAGCTCACGTTGACGTCGTTTCGCAACTCGAGACGTT
>Ga0335072_10005037_pt1 | contig 19486 bp, 21 predicted proteins | sample Lox_Sample_21_FD_206725 | JGI IMG/M metagenome (GOLD analysis project Ga0335072, IMG submission 206725) | Soil microbial communities from Loxahatchee National Wildlife Refuge, Florida, United States - Lox_Sample_2.1 | ecosystem: Environmental > Terrestrial > Soil > Wetlands | place: USA...
GCCCAATTTTGTGTGAGAAATCATCCGTCGTTATCTTTTGTCGGGAACCTAACCCAGGGAATTTTGTGTGGACAAGCTCAGTAATCATCATGATTACTGGGGCGATTAGTAGTTAGGGTGCGACAAAGCATGTATTATAGTGTAGGTGCAATTATGAAATAATGGAGGGTGCGGTGACGGATGTATTATAGAGTAGGGTGCGGTGACGGATGTATTATAGAGTAGTAGTAGTAGTAGTAGTAGTAGGACACCAGTCATTGGTACGCAAACTCGATGCATTGTGCTACGCTTGACCCTTTGTCAAGGCTCAAAGAGAACGGCCGCCAAATGGAAATTTCTGGATCATTCCACGTGGTGCGCGGCAGGCCTTGCCGAAGCTCCATGCCTTAAGAGATGATATCACGGTTATATTCAAACACGCGTCATGATTCCTTAAATACGCCCAACCCGTGACCCGGGGAATCGACAAGGTTGAACCTAAAATCGGCTACGTCCTCTATTTCCGAGGCACAACCGCTATTGGTGAACTGATACAAATCTCTCGGTGGTCTTCAAACGCAATTCCATAGACAATATCAATCCTATGGTTTAAAAAATCTTCTTCTTGAGCCTCCTTTCCTGCAGCGTCCGGGGTTGATCGATCGCTCGTTGAATTGCGTACAAGGGTTTGATTGCCAATTTTCGGAATCCGGGCGGGTCTGCCGATTGATTACCCGCTTGAAATAACCTTACGCCACATATGCGGGCCGGTTATTCCAGGAACTCCCTCGGGTGTCATTTCATTGCAGATCTGATTGATTATCCGCCCCGAGTCGGTTTCCCAACATTCGAGACAAAGGAAACGGCACGTTCCATCTCCGGATAAGAGTGGCAGAAGAGACCGGGTGTATATATATCTCTACCGACATCGAGTGGAAACTTTCCCTCCACCCCGACATTGTTTCGCCCGCTTTCACCTTTGCAACTGCCTTGTTCCACTGCTTTGCTATTTGCTATTTGCTGTACTGAAACCTGAAACCATGGCGGACACAAATTCCGCCGACGACCTTTTCGACTCGCTCCAAACGCTCATCGATTTTGTCAGAGGTGAGCCTCAGAATGCTCAAATGTTTGACGGCGGTGTCATTGCGGATTCCACATTGGTATGATAGTCCCATTTAGTATATTTCCGGTCGCTAACTGCCATTGTAGGAAACAATTATTTCCGACCTCCGTCACATCACCGGGCCGGCGACTGTTCCTCCAGATGCCGACACCAAGGTTGACCTTTCCGAGCCAAAAACTGACGATATGTAGATGACAGAAGTTATTACCTTACTTCTTCCCTATTTCCGTCCCACACAATTTCGTAAAGGTCCAGGCCTGGACGATCAGAGTCCCAGAGATACTGTATGAGCATTGTTTGATTTAGCAACTCATTCTCAGATCGCTGATCTTGCTAAACTCTATATTGAATATCTCAAGGACCCATCGCCTGAACTCAAAGAAAAGATCGACAACACTTCTAATGAAATTGTCGATACTTTGTGGCATACGCTTCATCATCCTCCTCTTTCTTTTGTCGGCGATAAATTTCAATACCGTTCTGCGGATGGATCGGGCAACGTCTGGCTCCTTGTCAGGTTGCTTTACTAACAGTAGAATGCCATGTATCCTCATCTCGGGCAAGCCGGCACCGAATACGCCAAATCCTTTCAGCGCAAGAGAGCTCAACTGGGAGCCCCTCCTGATGCTGGAGCGCTTTTTGACTGTCTGTCTTTTCGATTGAGTCTTCGCTAATAGTAGCGTTGCTTGCTCGTAAGGAGTATAAACAACACCCTGACCAAATCAGTAGCATGCTGTTTTACCTTGCGACTATTATCATTCACGGTCCTTTCCTTGGGTTGCGCGGCTAATTTGACAGATCTTTTCTATACACGGCCTGGCGACCCCACTTATAACGACACCTCGTCGTATTTGGATCTTACTCCACTTTACGGGAATTCCCAAGAAGCGCAAGACACCGTTCGCATGTTCAAAGATGGCCTTCTTAAGCCTGACACCTTTTGGGATATTCGAATTCTTGGATTTCCTCCTGGAGTCAGTATCTTACTTGTCTCTTTCAATCGGTTTCACAATTACGTTGTCGGACAACTTGCTGCTATCAACGAAGGGGGACGATTCTCTGTTCCAGATCTCGAGGATATTCACAGTAATTTGAGAGCACGGCTCTGCGCAACTCATACCGCGGAGCAAATCACAACTGCTGCCAAAGCAGCCTATGCTAAAGCCGTAGCTGATCGTGACAATGATCTCTTCCAAACAGGGCGATTGTACTACCCCGATATATCGATTTAACAAACAGGGTAACTTGCGGGTTATATATCAATATTATTCTGTACGATTACCTCCGCTCGATCATCGCTTTCAATCAAATTCCATTGGCATGCACCCTTGATCCTCGGATCCATGGTCCAAAAGTTTACCTTAAAGACGGAACTCCAATGGGAATTGGAAACGAAGTCGCACTTGAATTCAATTTGATTTATCGGTGGCACGCTGCGATTTCCGACCGAGACGATAAATGGACTCAACAATTGTGCAAAGTCATTTTCCCAGGGCAGGATGCTAGCAAACTCAGTCCAAAAGAGTTTTTGTTTGGCTTGTTGATGTGGTTCAAAACTATCAATCCAGATCCTTCTAAACGAGATTTGGATATGGGAAAAATTGTACGCGATAAAGTTACTGGAAGATTCGATGATGCTGCTCTTGTTCAGATTCTCACGGACTCGACGGACGACTGTGCAGGTCATCCTAACCCTTTTTCTTCTATATCTGACTATAGCGGCGTTTGATAGCGGTGTTCCCGTCATTTTGCGCGCCGTTGAAATCCTTGGTATCGAGCAATCCCGCACGTGGAAAACTGGGACATTGAATGAATTCCGAAGTTTTGTTGGACTCGACAAACATACCGATTTCGAGAAGATGGTTCCTCCTAATTCCGGTCTCGGCATTAGAGTCAAACAATTTTACAGTGACCCTGATAACGTCGAACTCTATCCAGGTGTGATTTTTGAGAAGAACAATCCAGCACCCGGCATTAGTGCACCTGAAACGATTGGTACGGCCATCTTAAGCGATGCGGTCTCCCTTGTTCGCGGAGACAGATTTTATACCGTCGTAACGTCCTAGAACTGACTCTTCTCTAATGTAAGGACTATTCACGAGCTGCATTGACAGCCTGGGGATACAATTTTGTCGACTCAGATCCTGACGTCGCTTTTGGGAACGTGTTGTATCGATTGTTAATGCGCTCTTTCCCTGGATGGTACCAATACAATAGTGTCTACGCCTTTTTCCCGTTCAACACCCCTACGAGGGTCAAAGAAATCCTCACGGCGATGGGAATTGACAAGTTTTTCTCTTGGGACCCTCCCCGTGAGGGCCCAAACCCGATCGTTTTCTCAACTGCCGTCAATGTCAGAAACATCCTCGAGAACTACGAATTGTTCAAAGTTGTTTGGGGTCCGGCCATTCTTCGACTTACTCAAGGAAATGATTACATGTTGGCGGGAGATAAGCCTTCGAATTTCGCTCAACATGAAGATGTTTACAAAGCAATGTACTCCGATGTCACTGATTGGGCGACGGAAGTATGGGACTTCTATGCCACATATACTGAAAAATTGATTCGAGAGAATGCAGTTTCTATGGGTGACTTCTATGAAGTTGACGCTGTCGCGGAGTACCGACCCCATCGTAAGAGGCTGACCATAGCATCATCAACATGGTTCACGCCAATTTCGTCAGTCAATATTTCGGTATTCCGCTTAGCAAAGATTTCACCGCTCAGTCACTCTATTACAGTCTTGGGTTGTTTCTGGGCTGCGTCTTTTACGACACGGATGAAGCAGGATCATTAAAACTCAGAGCCATGGGAGACGCTGCATCGAGCGGACTGGCCAAAATCGTTACAGCATATGTGCAGAACATTTCCGAAAACATCTCTGTGGTCGATGAAACCTTGCTCCCTTCGTATGGTGATAAACTTATTAAGAGATTGCTCGGACAGGGAAAATCAGTGACGGAAGTCGTTTGGATTCTTATCAGTACATCCTCGGCTGCTGTGCCTACTCAAGCACAAAACGTACTTCCTCGCCTACATTGCGCTTCTGATCTCCAGTGCTCCCAGACTCTTGACTTTTATCTCCGTCCAGAACAAAAAAAATATTGGGAAGGAATTATTGCCGCATCTCAGCAGGATACTAAAGAAAATAAAAGGGATTTGTACGGCTATGCTTCCGAAGCTTCTCGATTGAGTACCACGACATATGGCTTAGTCCGCCTTGCCGCAGGAGCTGCTGAGATATCTGAACATGGAAAGACTTACAAAGTCAAAGCTGGAGACCTTATCTATGTTGATATAGTATGTTTCCTGTTGTTTTCCATTTGCTCATTCAGGCGTCTGCGAATCTCGATCCGGAGGCATTTCCATCCCCTAAGGAAGTGACCTTGAACCGTCCAATGAATTCGTATTTCTACATTGGATGGGGCAAACATCGCTGTCTTGGCGCACAAATTCAAGTGATTGCCAATGCTGCTATTTTGAGAACATTTGCTAGGTTGAAGAAGTTTCGAGCCGCGCCTGGGGCTCAGGGAACTTTGAAGTATGTTTCGTCAGGTGGAAGAAAGGCATTCTTGAATCCCGAATGGAGCAATTTTTGGTTTTTCCCAACCAGTATTGTCCTTAAATTTCCGTGGCTAATTTTTTAGCTATGAAAGTTCATTTCGACGAATTCTCGTCCTGAACTGTCCTTTATGTAATGCAATCGACTTTAGTTGGTACAAATTCGATTGTCTGTCTTTAGGGGCTTAACAGATAGTTTTAGGATACTTTATTTTAAGTAGCTCAACGCATCTAACATTCGTTTAAATATACTTGCTACTTTACGATATGTTACCTTTATCCTATATCCTCATTGATTGCCAACGAAACGTGCGATTTCGTGCTTCTCTCGGATGAAGGTGATAGAACGATTACGGTCCCAGTCGACGAGCGCACTTATCACGCGATTGATGGATGCCATCTCATCGCTACCGAATTTCGTTTTGACGAAGTGGATGGAGCAATACAATGCAAAGGACAAACGGTACATGCCGAACAGATCAATTCGCAGGATGGGGTCTTAACTGCAGAAGAGGGAATGATTGAGTTTATCAGCGATGGACATGGACATGTGTGTCAGGAGTTGTAGTTTTGTAGAAATATCAAATATTCTGTCACGCCTGCGCATTTTCCCAAGGCAACCGCTGTAAACCTATTACCAGAACGTTTCGGCGTGAGACCGGTTTATTTTCCGAGAATATGTTTTGCGTACTCCATCAATTGACGGAACTTTTGTCATTTCCACTACGCGATCACGAGAGACGAGAAGGGGTTTGCGGCTTCTAACGGTGTTCGACGCCACACTCGACTTAGTGTGTGCTAGATAACTATTCCCCAGAGGTTGTATTATATATTATAACCCCTAGCCGCTCACGATCTGCTATATCTACTCCGCAATAGATCGCATGGCCATCTTGAGCTCCGACATAGTCGGATCCCTGAAATTGTCAGATTTGGGTGAAGGAAGTGCTTATAGTGATGATTAGAGAGGGTGTGGTGCCGAGTCTTGCCGGATTTGCGGGCTAATAGTTGGAATACTCTCCCAGAAATATCCTCTAGCACAGGTGTTGTAGTGTTAGTTGAAGGTTATGGAGTGCCAAATCTAAAAGGAAAGAGTTGGAGGTGACCATGTTACATGGGCGTTGTCCACTCAACTTGTCGGCATATCTTCGCAAGGAAAGCCTCAGTGATCCATGGCGAGCCGTTCAAAAATTGATGTAGCAGAAGACGAACGGACTCATCGGTGTCGAATGCCTCTTCGCGGAAGGCGGTATGCCCGCTTATCACAGAGAAACAAGCAAGCACAAAAGTTGTCCGTTGCGATTATGTTCTCGGGATATATCTTTTTCAGGAAGTGTTTTATTTATTAAAGGGAGGTGTTGCCAGTTTAAGCTTTTAAATGTTCAGCTTGCAAGTTGGCCCTAAATAAAATTCTCCGCCTGCACACAAAGCAAACGTACACCTTGGACAGTTTACCTGATCATTTCGCAGGAATATCCACCCAGAAACGATCGTCAATGGTTCCACCGACGGTCGTATTCATTGGCTTGCTGGTTGTGTTGGTCGCCCGTGTTTACGCAACTCCAGCCACAATCGACACCTCCTTGACATACAGGCTAACAAACGATTACTCCGGCCCCTCGAAGTCCTTTGCGGCGCTCGCAGATGGTTCGGGAACCCTCGAAATGGCAAACACAACATCGTCTCCACTCCAATACTGGACATTTGTCTTAGTCGAAACTGGTCCCCAGTACGCTCTTCGCAACGTTCAATATGGCGAGGGTTATTCCCTCGACGTCTACAATACTGAAGGTGTCAACAGCACTACCGTCTATTTAGCCATCACAGGAACGTACAGTGGACAATATTGGACCCTTACGCCGTGGGGTGATGGGACGTATGAGTTGACGAATAATTTCACAGGGATGAATGAAAGTTTAGACGTATATTCGGATACCCTGCAACCCACGTTGGACCCTCCGGATCATTCCGGACAGCATTGGACCTTGACAAGCGTAAATCTTACCGCTATCAGTTCGTCAGCTATCTCGGGTTCGAGCACCGCCTCCGCTCCAGTAGCTTCCACATCGGGCATTGCGACGGGATCAGGATCCAGTCGAACGTTCTTTTCGACAGCGACTCAGTCTATGAATGCATCATCTTCGACACCTCCAACGTCTACGGAGCACTCTGGACTGTCGACAGGCGCAATTATCGGTATTGCGGCGACCTTGGGGGGAGTTGTCATTCTTATTACAATTGGACTACTGGTTTATTTCAAGCTGAAGTTTAAGCAGAATCAGGCTGCGGGAGTTGTTGTTGAAGAGGTTCCAGACCAAGGAATTACAACCGAAATACCAATGAATATGATCCCAAAGGAGGCATCGCTTGGTGTTGGAGTTAACACAAATGACGGTATATCTGGCAGACTTGGCAGCGACAGTGCGGAAATTTTATCCGGAAGACTGAACAGGAACTAATAATGCTTTCCAGTCAGTGCAATGCAAGCTACACAGTAGTATTAGTTAGTGTACAAGCTACATATGTAAAGAGACCTCCTAAAATTATGCGTCCAGCTCAAAATGTCCGATACAAAAGTGCTTGTCAAAACTTGGCCACCATTTCATCAAAAAGAACCACACAAAGTTGATTATTAGCTATGTAAATAGAAAGAGAAAATTAGTTCCGATATATATAATACCAGCATGATAGCCCTACTGTATATTATACTCATAATTGCACCTTCGATAATTTCTTATTCTACATATATTATACCTATATATGTATAATCCTATGCCTATGGAATGCGGAACCAGCGGCGCCAGCGTCCCCAGCGTCCAAGTCCGCCTGCTGCTTCATGCATGGTTTTAAAATTCACCAATCACGGAACCATACTGACCATGTGCACCAGCCTGGTGTTATGTGAGTGGAGCACTGCGGACTATCGGTTTTCAACGGAATTATGGGAGTACGGTTTTGGTCATGCGACTGTATTTCCGTGGGGTTCCAATTCTACAGCGAGAGAATTGGCCCGTCGCCAAGACTAATTAAATACAACTCTGCGATAGAAGCGGCCGGAGTATCCAATTGGGAGCTCACATAACTTATGTTCCGCGTGCATACAAAAAAGCAAGAAAAGTTTAAATTTCCTTCATAGGTCGACGAAAGAGATTATCTAAAACTAGCGCCGACTAATATTCGCCTCCGGCACCCCATCTTCAATTTCTTTCACAATTATGGAAATGTTCTCCGATACTGACTGAAAGTTATAATCATTCTTCTTAGAATATTTAGCGATCTCGATAATCGCCTCGGATCCAGGTTGCAACTAGCTCACGTATTCTCGAGGACCAAGCGTTACGTTTAAGATGGTATTTAAAAGCTTGGCATATGATGCGCCGAAATGCGGTGTGCCAATGAAAATATTTCCATTTAACGTTTCGTTCTATTTAAGATCATGTGCATGCGCATCGATAATTGCCTAATAGTAAGCAAATATTTGCTGATGCAATTCAATGGGACCTTTTTGACACCCAAACCGCCTCGGCTATGAGCCACAAAAATCGTCGGTGCCTAAACAAATTAGTTCGCCTTCAAGAGAGGCATTTACATCCCCATAATTGCTATATAATATGTGAAGGCAGTTCAACAACTGACTTGCGAAACCGCGGATATTTAGCAAGTTGGAGGCCGTGAATAAGCCCAGTAACAAATTATAATATGGTGCACCACAATCACTGCAGGTGCAATTATGAAATAATTGAGGGTGTGACGACGCATGTATTATAGTGTAGGTGTAATTATGAAATAATTCACTCTGCGCTAACGCCCAAGATATAGGGTAGGGTGCAATTAACAGTATAATATAGAGTAGGGGAATATAGAGTAGGGGAGTCCGGTTTGACTTTTTGTTGACGGTCACGAGCACACACCCATGCACAAAAGACTTATGTATATATCATTTCACCCATACCAGACAAGACACGTAGACAAAATGAATAAAGACAAGACGCCACTCACTGATACCAGACAAGACATGCTCACCACCATACAAATGATATCAGACACATACACAAAATAAATGAAAGTAAAGACACCACAATTCATCTCGTTCCCATCACCCTATTCCTCCGCACCTCACAGCTAGCAACACGAGTAGTAACCGCACCAAGAGTAACAGAAAGCAGTGGCGAGAGCCTGCTTGCATTTAGGGCAGATAGGATTATTGGACGGATTGGCGCGAATGATGGCTGCCTTCTTGAGACCAATAACTCCGTTCATCCAATCTTTTCCGTGTGTGCGAATACCCTGTTGCATGAACTCAAACGCGCCATACTCGTCCCCGCACGGACACTCCAAACGAGTAACCAATATTTCCCCTTCGCAGGGTACTTCTAGCTCCCTCTCGATCCTATCCGTTTCTTCCTTTGATACTGACTCCATCTTGGCCTCCTTAATTCGCTCTGGGGTCCAGATCTGTCGCATTATGGGATCAAATTGAGACCGAGGGACGTAGAACGTCAAAATTGTACCCTTCTGCACCGCCTCTTGCAACAGTCCCATGACAATAGCGCTGTCCCCAGAAATTATGGTTCTGCCGCTTTCGACGACTGCATCAATAGTTGTGCCTTTTTGCATCGCTTCTTCCACCATATCCATAACAATACTGCTGTCGCCAGATATTACGGTTCTGCCGCTTTCGACGACCTCATCGATGGAAGTCAACACAGATTCTGACGTCATTTAATCACGTCGCTCTATCCCTATCGTTATTCGAACTATCGTGTTGGTCGGGAGTACCTCGATAGATGTTTAACAATTGCAGTATTGTTATCAACTTGAACAGCAAGCGAACTGAATAATGAATAGCGCCTAGGGCCGAAATACGTTGATTACGAATGACTGTCGTTTCGTCAGGCACAGGGATGCGAATGGGACAAGCAAAGCGATGCGGCTCCCAACGGCGTTCGAACTCGAGGACAGGAAATTGACTGCGTGATTGACTCTACCTCCTCGAAAGTGGACGATGGCTGAACTTTTAAACCCCCAGCGACTCTCGACTGCCGAAGACCTCACTTTCCTGATTTAGCGATCAATACATCCATTCTCCACTCGAAAATTTCGTTGGCCAGAGAATGGATTTCAGTGAATAAATTGGGATATGGGAACAGAGACTTGGGATAACTAGGCGACCCGTAAAAGCTAGAATCAATTTTGGTTTTCCTTAGGCTCAACCCAAAACCGCTCTGGACAGTCTGGGGTGCGGGACGGCCTCCAATCAGGAGCTTGTGCAACCACACGGGTTTGATTTTTACTCTTCCGCAGTGAACGGAATTTCGAATATTCGAGTCCCAGAAGCACGATTCGGGTTCGACGAATGTGCCAAATATTCGAATACTCGACGTCGATATTCGAATATTTGAGGTATTCATCACTGATTCGACGTCGAATGTTCGAATATTCGAATTCGCCCGAGTCGAAATTCCGTTCACTGCTCTTCCGACGGGCTCAAGAAGGCTGCGCCGTTGCGCTTTTGCGCTTTAGGTTGCGGATGGGTGAGGAATTCTTTCGGAACAATAAGATTTGATAATGGGAGTGATTTCCGAGGCGGAGCAATCCCAATTCAACTGTGTCGAAAATAAAGTTTCTTTTTTCTCAATTTTCGACGTCCGTGCCCGTCGAGCCGACCCCCGATTGGCTGAGCGAGAGCGAGAACTGTTCAGAGACAAACACTTCAAAAGTAAAAAGATTTGGAGTTTTTTTGACCAGCGAAAACGGTCGTTCATCTTAACTAGCTTAGGAATGTATGTATAGTTTAATCTCATGAGACAAACCTTAGGCCGCGAGCACGGGGATGAAAACTAATTTTGATTGGCAATTCAATCTAAGCGTTTTCGGATCCTGTCATAGTTTGGGCAAGTTTCCAGCCAAGAAGGCTTTTCACTGCAAGGTTCGAACTGCGGTGGCGGCAACGATAGATTTAAGTTTAGGCAATCATCTCCCTAAACTCATCAGACTTGCGAATTCTTAAGGTTAAAAGCTTGTTCCCTTCCATGTGAAATCGCTCAGTGAGAAGCAGGGCACCCGTGTACCGGACGCTGGCATCCCCATTTGGAAAAAGGATTCTCTCCGATAGCGAACTTCGGAGCTACCGAGTTTGGCTGTGAAAGTCAGGGCAGAAATTGAATTTGCGCCTCCACGAAAATTCAGACTTACCCGAAACTCTATTTTCCCGAAGTAGAATTGGGCTTGCAGCTCGACAGAAATTCAGTCCCATGACAAAAAACGATCTCCGCACGGCTGCAGATTGAATTGGGCTTTCACCAGGAAACCCCGACTGTCCGTGGACCGGGATCTACAGAACACAACGGCTGGCAGCATCCAATGAACAGGTTGTGCAACCCACACAAGAGTAAAAGTAGTAAAAGTTTAAACACCCACCGTCCATGATTTCTTGTTCCTGCTTCAACGACAGTTGTCAACACGAAGGCGTTCCGTGGGCGACTAATGGCGGAACACGTTGCCGGAACGGTCCGGGAACCCCGGATTCCAGGCCGGATACGATATCCGGACAACCGTGACCACAGCTTTCACTATTGGAATTCGAGGCACACCGTTCCGCACAGCCAATGGCATTCTTTTACAATGCATTATAAGAGACAATGCATTATAAGGCCTGTCCCTCCGCAAAACATTCTTGCAATTGAGAAAATGAAGCTGGATTTCGACATCGACGAGTACCTGAATCCATTGATACCTCGACCGTGGCTTCATCAACTCCCTCGATGGATGAGTTGGTGGTTGGGATACCGCGCTACCCTTCCTCGGCGCGTTCCGACGCGCTTATATGGTTATGGACTTTCATAGGGGTTTTTTGCGGAGTTTCAGTGGTCGAAGCAGTCATGGCAAAGAGTCCGTATTTCGTATCAAGACAAGTTCCGGTCATTGTGGGGAGTTTTGTATGAAACCCCTTGGAAATACAGGATCTAATTCCCTTAGGGTGCATCTGCGGTGTTGTTGTATGGGGCAATTGAAGCGCCGTTTGCGCAACCTCGACCAATGTTCATCGGACACACTTTATCCTCAATTATCGGCGTTGCAATCGCCAAACTCTTTTTGCTTCTTCCCCCAGAGTCGTTTGATAATTATGTTTGGTTGGCTGGCGCATTGTCCTGCGCAGTTGCTTCTACGGTGTTGGCGATGTTGAAACTCACTCATCCTCCATCCGGATCGACCGCACTTTTAGCTGCAACGCAGGCAGACATCCGAACGCTGGGATGGTATTACGTCCCAGTAGTCATGTTGTCCTCTGTCCTCATGATCACGGTGGGATTAATTACAAACAACATACAACGGCAGTATCCGATGTATTGGTGGACGAGTTCGCCTCTACTCAAATCGGATACCATGACGCCAAATTTAACAGGAGTTGCATCCGTACAAAGTGCCGCATGTTTATCGACTAATCGGGCGGATGAGGAGAAAGGTCGGGAAGTAATTAGCGTGGGTTTGGATGGCGTTGTGATACCTTCATTTCTGCGATTGAGTTATGATCAAATGGCTGTGTTGGATGAACTTCAGATGAAGATCAAAGAATTCTATTTACCCAGAGACTGACTGCAATTGCGGCCGAGAACTTAAATCTGTGGCTTCAAAATCAGGGATTCACTCGCAAGTTATGGCATTGTAGAAGGATTAGGGTATTCAGAGCATTCAGAGTTTGAGTGGAATTGTGTTTGCGTGCAAAGGGGACGGAAACCACAACCGCATTTGGTAGACCACTGCAACTCAAACGGTGTGGGAAACCATTCAAGTTAGTCGATAATGTGTATTTTTATATGACATCGAAAGTTGGGTGGTGGTACTAACTAACTACAGTGTTACGGCGTGTGCGAATGTGTAGCCGAGGTAGAACCTATGACGAGTAATGTAAATTCTATCTGCTTTACGGTGTATTGTCGTTGACCGATTCATCGTGGTTCGCGTGAGTTCGGGAGCACTGTGCGTAAAGGTCACGTCAAGGTCATCCGTAGGAAGAGCAATTGCCCCTCGAAATCGAAAAGGATTTTCCGCAGGCATTATAATCCATTCACCTATCACCTCTTATCCTCAAAGCAACTGTTTCAGTAGCTCCCTCAGCATCTCACCCTTTGCATTCTGTTTACGATAATACTATCCCTTTTCCAAACTGTATTTTTTCAAGTGTTTCAAGTTCTCAAACCGTTTGGGCTTCCGGCTCCTCCTTCCATTTTTGCGATACTCGACCAAGTCCACAATATTAACAAACACCGCCCTCAGTTGGCTCTTACATTCTGCCACTGTTTCGGGAATACGATTAATTTGGAGATCGCCGAATTCAGATTCAACTGCCTCTGTCCAAGCTTGTTGTAGACGTTTATATTGTGCATTGCGTTTCGCTTTGTTCCCTCGTTCGCGTTTAGCAAGAGAATTGAAGCGTTGAAGTTGGCGCCAATCATTTGTGCGCCTGTGTCAGAGCGAGGAGAAACGGGAAAAGTAGCTTTCAATAGGATCCATGTAGGAGCACAACCGGACAGCTTTAAGAGATGGGAGTCTGTTGGACGATCGAGAATCAGTGTGGATGTTGCATGGAAGCCAAGAGACAAACTTTCTACAGCCAATGCGGAATTTCGTCGAGCGCAATTGGTGGAGGCATGTACCGAATTAGGCTGGTTTGAATTCCGAGCTGCTAACTGGGCGGCTTTCACTACGAATTTCGAAAAGCCGACAGTCTGTAGTCTGCAGTGGAAGAAGTAGCGGCATTATTCGATACACCGCTTGGTTATTCGTATTGGTGGGGTGCCGCTCATTCGTGCCGATCTTGCAGGATAGGTTCAGAACAGAGGCTTTGTGGTTATTCATTATGCAGCCACATTCCACTTTTTCTAGCATCGTCTTCTATTACTGGTCCAGAATCATCTGAGAAGGAACTCCTTGGCTCACTCACATGAATGTGTACAGCGGCCATACTGCAGAGTTCTCCTTTATTTTTCGTGGTGCGGAATCAAGTTCGAGATCAACCGACTGGATGATTGACAAAATCGCGCCTCCAACTTTGTGTGGTGAAAAGTCTAATTATGGCGAGATATTATAGACGAATCAATTGAATGTTTCTGCACAGTGGGAAATGTGCTTTGACCCCCAAAACAAGGAGGAGATCACAGACTGTAAAAGTGTATTTATTTTAATATATTAAGTTTCCATATATGTGCATGAATGAGTTAATGGCGCCGATCCTGCACCTACCCCACCACGATAAGCCAATCAAATCTTCATCGCATTTCATTTTTCGAGTCGGGAAAAAAGTGATGCGAAGGCCAGAAAATAATCTCGTTATTCTCTGCAATGTGTTATATTCCTGAGGTTTGACGCTGCTGATTAGCGTGAGATAATTGTCCTCTGGCTTGCTTATTTTAAGTTGGGGACTGTATTTCCACACGGGCCAAATGCCCAATTCCTTCTCTAAATCGTGGACACAGGCCCTAGATACCATGAAACGATTATATGGCCAGTTACCGTTGGCAACAATCCCGGCCAAGCAGTTGATACACAATCACAAATACCTAATGGTATTTATTTATAGTTATAAATAATGGAGTTACTGGGAAAGTTATCTAAACCCAACCCCACGAACCCCCTCTCTGAAACTTTCACGCCGATTCTTTGAATTAGTTTCTTTTTTTTTTTATGTAGTAACTAGTACAGCTAATTGCACAGCAGACCACGGACTCCGTATTTATTAAGGTTTGCATCGCAGAATTTACTGGTTTCCAGTCAATTTTATAGTTTGACCAATCTCAATCCGGTAACAAGAAAATTCGGAAGACCCACAATAGTTTTGACAAAGTCGCTATCCCCTCATTCCGCAGATCCCCGTTTGTCAGAGTTTGTGGAGATGTCTTCTCGCATTGGTCGCCGCCCGTACCCTCAAGAACATGGACACACAGACGTGGGATGGTTAAATATCCAACCTTGATTGCCAGAGGCCGAACTCTGTCTGGAGTTTTCGTCTTCGGCTACTCCAGTTTGCCATATGGATTCTCTCTCCCAGGCCCACAACGTGGAGCTCTCGGCTTCGGCTCCTCAGCTAGATCGCTCGGAGAAAGGTCAGCATAACAACGCACGTTCGGTATCCGAAAGTTCAACTGATTTGAGGCATCTCGGAAACCCGGATCCACAGAACACACCTTACCGTTTTGATCGATTCCCGGAACCACTGAGGCATCCTGAATATTCTCAGAACCCTGGGTCTCTTAAGGAGGGGACGACCATTTCCTCCAAGCAAAGCCAGTACGGTTCCGACCTGGGTTTTGTCGCCGCCGCATTCGTTTTATCGAATTTCGCATTATACTACGCCTATGAAGCGCTTGTCAGTCCGCGTCCAGCTTTGGGTAAATTATTTTTCCCCCCATCGATCACAATCTTCGTAATCAACGTTTTATCTCAGGGAGTCGCTTTTCTTATGGCTCACATCTTCGCCTCAACATTTGAAGGCCTTCGCTGGACATTTGCCTCGCGGAGAACTGGAGTCCGCATGGCAACTTTTCTAGGTTTGAGTCGTGCTACTTGTCTCCTTGGTGTCGGCAGGGTATTATGTGTGAAAGGTCCACACAGGTTTTGGTGCCTCCAAAGGTATGGAGCCGTTTCTTTTGTTGTTAGCGTTTTTATGGAACTGAAATGCTTCTAGACTACTGTATCCGGCGCTTTGCTCCGCTGTCGCTGTAATCCTCACTGGTATCAAAACACAATTACTTTTCATGCTGAATTATTCTTATAGTCGGTATCGGTTTCAGGACTGTGTACACTCCAGGGTTGACTATTCCAGTTCTTGCCGGCCTCGCGCCAATGAATGCTTCGTTAGTTGGGCTAATTCCATCTTCCATAATGTGTATATATTTCTCCACTTGGTCGTATGGAATTCTGGCAGTCTCCAAGTTTGTCACCGGCATTGTGTCAGAAGAATGCACAACCGACTCTTGTTTATCAGTATTCCTCCCTGGTGGGTTGGAAATCGCACGTTTACGCACCGGAAACCTCAACTCGACCTTGCTCAACGGGACCGCTTTGGACAACTCTCCGACGATTCTTATCAACGATGCTCCAGGATTCCAGCTAGACTTTTTTCCAATCGACCCCAGTTATTCCTTCGACTCAGATGACTGCAACATATATGGACAAGAACGTGGTCAAGGGCTTCAGATATGTCTTGCGTCGAATAACTTGACACTTTTGGCAGGTTCTCCAACCTTGCGTCCTTCGTGCTAATTTAGGTTGGAGCGTTTGTCCTTCAGATCTCTACACCACAGGGGAATGCTTTAGTGATACAAGTTGGACCTCTACAATCGAGCAATCCACTTCACTGAATATATTCAAAAGATATTCGACCGTTGCCTATGACCGTCAAAATTTGTCAATTCTCAGCGTCGAGTCAATCTCTGATCCAGAAGCCGTGGAGATCAAGCCATCTGACCTGCATCGCGTATTTTCATACGTTCTCACCCCGGGAAATAATGCGACATCTGATGATACCGAGTTGACTAATGCTATGTTATTTCAGATTGGGTGGGTCTTGCGTTTATCACAAGATGATTTCCCGGATGATAAAGATAGCCCACTTAATTTCTTACGGGGGTTCTTGACCATACCGATACAGTTTTCGACAGTGGCATGGCAATTCGTTAACGCCACGATCTACGCCTCCGATCCACAATCCACTCTCTATTCTCTTCCTCCCGATCTTGACACAACAGCCTCGGCCACACAGGTTACCTATCGCGTAGTGTCAACGAAGCCTTGGACAGTGTATGCCTTTATGGCAGCGGTCGTTGTTCTGCTTCTGTGGAGCAACTCCCTATTCGGTTATATGATCTCGCAGAAAACCATCGTTCCCAACAGATCTGCATTTTCGGACATCGATGTCAGCTCAAAGTCTACATATCCTCCTAATGGGGTTGAGGCCCTGAGGCCTGTCTGTGACTATTCTTCCGCACTACGTGATGCTGGGCTCGGGAATGCTCAATCTTCCAAGATTGTCAAGGGCCTTAATGAAAAGGTCGTCCGGGTAGTCGAAACGGATGGCGGACGCCCCGGAGATAAGCTCCTCTTACTTGCAGTCTCGAATACAGAAACTGAATGCTTGAATGAGCTCGAAGGTTTCAGTGGTTTGACCGCCGGAGTCAAATATTAAGGTAACAAGCGGACACTAGGAGACAAATTAATTGATTGCCAGATTCGTACACGAGTATGCCATCCTGAAACTCAGTGGACAAGCGAGCAAAAGAGAAAGGTTTGACGTGGGTATGGTCGTTTACTATGTGTCGAAAGGTATAAATATGTATGTGATGCAAGCGGAAAGTTCTCGAAGGTTGACACGAGAACGGAGTTTGATTCTTGTTCCACTCCAGATGTTTCGTTTCAGCAATTGAAGTATAAGTAGCCCAGGTCTCGTTCAATTGAAGTTGTGTCGTTTCGTTCAATTTATCATATGCGGCTAGGCTCGGTGTTGCTCAGCGTAAAAAGTTTGGTCCAGTTTTGGGTAACATTTCGCCGGCCCGGCCCAGACTTTATATATGACCCATACGAAACCAGAACCGGACGAAATCCGACCCTAGCGCCGCAAAATGTCAAAATTACGCATTACTTCATAAGAAGTGGCCATGGCACTGGGTGAGATAATAGATAACCTTGCCACTAACTCGTTACCCAGATAGCAACTACCCTTCAAGAAGTCGCGCTTCCGAAGGGAAGCCTTTGCTTTACTTGTCGAAGAATTGCTCAAGTAGTAAACGATCAATTATTTATTCCACTAGTAACTACAATTCACTTTCGGCAATGCATGCCAGTAGATTGCAATGCTATATGACTATTCGCAAAGCCAAGTTTCATAGATTCGGTCGCTCCAAATCCTTACTGCCGTTTCATCTGCTAATCAGCGTGATTATTTCAGAGGGGAGACCATCACACAAACGCCTACAATCTTTGTCACATCTACTATTGTCAAAACAAATTAGAAACGATACTTACAGAAACCCCGTATGTTTGCGGACCTGATTTAATAAAACAAACAGTCGTATTGCATGGTCGAAGCCTGCATCGCAGGTATCAGAAAATACAGTACACACATGGAGACAGGGAGAGTCGGCAACCGAGACCAATCGGCCGTTTTTGAATGACTGGCTACGCTTGACACGAAACCACTGATCCGGATCGTTCTCAGCGTCGAAATTCTGGGGATCGAAAGGCGATATGTCATCGTCTTCGTCCGTATCAGTTTCCTCTTCTTCCGCTTCCCGGAAAATATGATAGTCATCTTCTTCGGAGGGCACATCCGGTTCAACGAAAAAATGGATCTCCGTGAGATTTGGACAGGAGACAGCTATCGCTTCGCAATGGCTGAAATGAAGAACATGGGGTTGATCAAAGTCTGCACTTGCAGATTCTGGCACCGGTGAAGCAGAGTCCGTTTGAACCGTAGACGGATAGGTCGAAAATATAATGGGCCATGGTAAAGTTAACGTCTCGAGACGAGGGAGGTTGCGAAGCGAAACGACGAGATCCTCAAAATTGAATTTCGTATAATGAGAAGATATGTTTAAGACCGTGATGCTTTGGGCGCTATCGGACTTCGAGAACAGCTTGAGGGTAGAAGCAGAGAGCAACTGCGGACTTATCGCGACAGAACGTAACGATTTCGATGATGCTAACATCGGTTCAAGAATTTGCTGGTCAAATCTGTCAGCAGGTTCCCATGTAAACGAGAGAGTAACGGATTGTAAGTTAGCGGATTCGAAAGCAAACGGGAGCCATGTTTCCATCCTTTCGTGTGTCGCAGCAAGGTCGTTTAGATGTCGTAAGCGGCTGACTGCCTGCCAGGTCTTTTGAGTCAAAGTTTTGCGGCTTGCCTACACGATCACAGCCGACCCGTAGCTCTTGAATTGTCCGTGGCAGTGATTCTATGTTGGATACGTTGATTTGAAGATACTCCAAAGGCGTGTTTTCAAATATTGTCTCGAAGTCAAGGGTCTCAGAAGTTGGAGTATCGATGTGGTCACGAAGACAAAGCCGATGGAGTTTAGAAAATTGTTGCAGTAACAAGCATTTCGATGGCGAATCGAACCCTGTTGTAGATAGATTGACAACTTGGGACTTGTCCTGGAGTCGCAACAAAAAGTCTTGATCGCCGTCGAGTCTAATATGCTGAGGTTTGACATTCCACAAGTCCAGAGTTATTTCTCTGTATCGTTCCAAGTCTGCCAACACGTTGAAAATATGCTCAGCTGCACGTGTCATGCGAACATCTAGACCAACGAGGTGACCGCCGAATTCAACAAGGTGGTGGGAGGCTCCGAGTTGAGGAACTCGTCTATTGAAATCACGCATTTTGACAGTCCGAACATTGCGCCCCTGGCGAAGGATGTATTCTACCCGTTTTTCGAAACAAGGAGTCGTTTCTACGTCTATTTGTATGTTGTCTTGTATTTGATATTGATTATGGATGACCTCCACCAGGATTTCATGTACGTACGAAAGAAGCTCAGGGTAACGGCAGAATTGGCGCCACACCTTGTTTTCCTTCGTTTTGGCGTTCTGCTGTAAATACGGAGCGTGAAAGTAGAATTCGACTACCCGGTAAAGGAAGGGGATTGCGTGGGCGTTGAATTCTCGATTTACCTGGCTACAGCGATAGAGGTCCCATTTCGGAAGGTGCTGGAATACAGCGTCGATAAGCTCAGGGAGAAGAAAGCTGTGGTTTGCCATTTTCGGCGTTCGGATTTGTGAAGTTCAGGAAAGTGGATGTGTGTGGGAGTGGTTTGGGACGTGCAC
>Ga0335072_10005038_pt1 | contig 19485 bp, 20 predicted proteins | sample Lox_Sample_21_FD_206725 | JGI IMG/M metagenome (GOLD analysis project Ga0335072, IMG submission 206725) | Soil microbial communities from Loxahatchee National Wildlife Refuge, Florida, United States - Lox_Sample_2.1 | ecosystem: Environmental > Terrestrial > Soil > Wetlands | place: USA...
ATTGAGTACTTGATCGGCGAGATGAGATGTTCGTCAGTCAGACACCGATAAGCTTCGCCGCAGATTGAGATTTCGTGGCGCTATTGGACGGTTCTTGGCCCGCCGCCAGATGGGTCGAAGCTTGACGTGTCGAATGGCTCATTGACGCTCAGCAGCATCCGCGTGAGAAGGTGCTGGGCCAGTTCCGCCCAGCCTTCGCCCGGATCTTCCGGCTTCTCTTTGAGCGTGCGATCGACTCCCGCTCTGCCCAGTTGATAACTAACGAGCGCGGCCTTCAGACGGCGGCCCGCTTCCCGGTGTGGATGATTGGCCATAAGACTTTCCTTTCCCGGTCACAATCATGCCCAGCGCCGAGGCTTCCGCAAAGTGCAGACTAACGGCCTTTCCTCTTTACGACTTTGGCTTTGGGGGATTTACCGAGTATATCCTTGGCGGCAATACGGGCGAGTCCAAGCAAGACGCCGGAGTTGCTGATGACGGCCTCCGGCCATAGTGCGCTGGCCGCGGCCTGGAGGAGTTTGTAGTCCCCCTCGCTCATCTTTACGTTCACCTGGATTGTCCGCTTGCCGCCGTCGATCATCCTTTCTGGTATCAACCATTGGGGCGCGAAACGCAAGTATGCTATTAATACTATTAGTATTACGATTAATCAAAGGAACTTCGGCCCGCAGCAAGGGAAATTTCGTTTGACTTCCGAGGATACCCTCTCAAAAAAATTCACAGACCGGCACTTGACAATCTGCGCAAAATTGCCTACGGTGTTGCCCAGCAGTTCAAGCTTTACAGAAGTCATGATGAGTTTCTCCGGGTTACTCTGGACGAACTTGCAATTTTGTTTGCTTTGGTTCGGGCCCCTCTTTCCATTGCCATAGGAATCGGTCCTTCCAATCTCCCAAACTCTGCTCGAATGTCGATCTGAACATGGGGAAGAAGTGTCTGCGGGTATTCCGCGGGACGCCTTGCTCCCGCAGCCCTGCGACCGGCAGGTTAAGGGATTCTGTGCGTTTGAAAGCCGGGTTCATGGCTGGTCTTGCGCTTTCGGCCGTGACTGTGCCCGAGAGCGGGCGCTTCGCTTGGCAGGCGGAGACGAGCCATTGTGAGGATGAGGATCGTCCGGGAGTAAGCGGCTGGATGACAACAGAAGTTCGGGAAGAAATCAGCGGCGATGCCGATCGAAAATATTTCGGCGGGCGCTCAAGACATGCGGCAAAGGAAGGGATTTCGGACCATGAGGAAGTTAGCTGGACTGGCAATTTCGATCATCGCGCTGGCGGCGGGCGCGGCGGCGCAGAGCAATGTAACGACCACCAACGGCGGCACTGCTGGAACGGTTCCTGTATTTACAACTGGATCCAATATCGAGAACTCGCCGATCACCGTCTCCGGCAGTAACGTGGGGATCGGGACGACAAGCCCAGACCAGACGCTCACTGTTCAAGGTAATGTCCATGCTGTCCCTGCGCAGGGTTGGAGCGGAACCAACACTGTCTTTAACTATCTCGGCGACACAAGCAACGGAATATCGTCTCAATTCGGAGGCTATACAACAGTCTTTGGTTACAACGGAATTCAGCTTGTTCAACAGGGGAAAACTGCCCTCACCGTTAGCTCCGCTGGTATTGTGTTCCCGGATGGGACAACACAAAATACGGCGTGGACCGGAACTGCAAACCTTAGTCTTCCAAATGGCCTCACTGTCAACTCGACAACAGCTGGGCAGATAACAGAGTGGCTCAAAGGCGCATCGGGCGGGAACGCGGATCTCGTACTCCAGTCGAGTGGTGGCAGCGGGCCGGCATTTTGGCTCACTGCTACTCCGACGCTCCTCGAAATTGGAGGCAACGGCGGGAGTGAGCCGACCCAGGGGAGCGTAAATGTCAGTGCTCAAGGCAATGTCGGCATCGGCACAACGTCACCCGGCGCCAAGCTCGAAGTTGACGGAAGTGTAAGACTAACGTCCGGCAGCGGTGCGTCAATCACATTTGCCGACGGCACGACGCAGTCTACTGCCTGGACCGGAACCGTTTGCGGCGGTGACTACGCCGAAGCGATGAAGGCCAGGGGCGAGAAGGCGAGATACGAGCCGGGTGATGTGCTCGTTCTGGCATCTGACGGCAACAGCGATGTGGAGATATCCGCGGAGCCGTATTCGACGATGGTGGCCGGAATCTATGCAACGAGACCCGGTGTGGTGGGCCGCAGAGCCGAGCTTGCCAAATCGACGAATACCATACCGATGGCTATGGTTGGTGTGGTCCCCACCAAGGTGAGCGCCGAGAATGGACCGATCCGGCGCGGCGATCTACTCGTCTCTTCGTCAACATACGGTTATGCCATGAAGGGGACCGATCGCAGTCGGTTAGTTGGAGCCGTTATCGGTAAAGCAATGGGATCGCTGAGTTCGGGCAAGGGCACCATTGAGGTTCTTGTTACGCTGCAATGAACACCACTGCAACGGTAATTGTGAATTGCAAAATGGGCAGCAATTTGCTGCGGGTAGGACAGCGTGATGCGAAGACTGCTTGAAAATGCTGGTTTCGGTATTGCCATGATCGCGACCGCCGGCGTGGGCCGCGCGCAAGCTACCAATACCTTCCCGGCGAGTGGCAATGTGGGTATAGGGACGACGGCGCCAGCGTATACGCTCGATGTATCGGGGACAGCTAGGGTTACAAGCACAGTGATGTCCGATGAGTACGGTGGCGGAACCTCCTCGGCATTCTTGGCATCATCGGCAGGACCCGCCTATGGATGGTACGTTTCCGGACAGGACACAGATCAAAAGGAGTGGGACGCGTTAGGCGTGGGCACAACACTTCTCTTTAGGACGGTCAATGATGCGAACTCTGCCGCAAACACTTGGATGCAGGTCAACAGAGGAAGTGGTTACACGATCAGCGGCATCACATTTCCCAATGGCAACGTAGGCATCGGAACCACGTCGCCTGGCTCTAAGCTGGAAGTCGACGGTAATATTGCCCTAACCAGCGGCAGCGGAGCGTCGATTACTTTTGCAGATGGTACTACGCAGACGACAGCCTGGACGGGCACCGTCTGTGGCGGGGATTTCGCCGAATCAGTGGATGTCTCGGGCCAGCGCAAGCAGTATGAGCCTGGAGATGTGCTGGTTCTTACCTCCCATGGGAACGGCGATGTGGCGGAGTCCTCAGAGCCGTATTCGACGTTTGTCGCAGGAATTTACTCCACCAAGCCCGGTTACGTGGGCAGACGCTTGACCACACCCAAAAGCCCCGATGAGATTCCAATGGCCATGGTAGGCATTGTTCCGACGAAGGTCAGCGCGGAGAATGGGCCAATCCATCGCGGTGATCTGTTGGTCACGGCGTCTTTGAGCGGCTATGCCATGAGGGGCACGGATCGGAGCCGGATGCTTGGCGCGGTACTGGGTAAGGCGATGGGGTCTCTGGATTCCGGCACAGGGGTAATCGAGGTTCCGGTCACGCTGCAATAAAGCGGAAAGAACGCAGGCACATTTCAGAGGTGGTAGGGAACAGAGAGGATTGCTGAATGATGCGTTGGCGGCTGAATCTGATTGGAACGACGATGGCGCTGATGGCGGTGACCGTGGTTGCGCAGACCACAGTGACGACCTCCGGTGGCACAACGAATACGGTGCCGGTGTACACGGGCACCGCGACCCTGGGCAACTCGCCCATCTCCGTCTCCGGCAGTAACGTCGGGATCGGCACGACAAACAGCCCAGTGTACCCGCTGACCATTGGATCGTCTGTGAACAGCGTGAGCCTGTCCTTGCCTAACACGGGATATGTCGGTGCCACCGATTCCAATGGAAACGTCTACACGCTGATTGGAGGCGCGGGCGGCGATCTGTATGTTGGTTCGGGAGCTGGGAACAGCTGGACCAACGCACACTTCTTTTCTGGGGGAGCGGAACGCCTCACGATACTCTCGAACGGAAACGTTGGGATCCAGACGACGAATCCGAGGACACCGCTGGACATTCAAGGCGCATTCTCTGCGAATGCACCAAGCCTCTCCAGTATCCCCACGCTCAGAGTCAACGGAGGCGGCGCCTTATCTTTCTGGTTTGGCAATTATGCATACACTAGCACTTGGCTACAGTCGATTCAGGATGATGGTTCGAATCTGTTGAAGGGTCTCGCTCTCCAGCCGCTCGGCGGCTACGTCGGAATTGGCCCCGGATCGCTGAATCCGCAATATCCGCTCGATGTGACCGGACAGGTGAGAGCCACGAGCGGCTACGTCTTCCCAGACGGCAGCGTACAGAACACTGCGTTTAATCCATATGATCTGAATGTTTACCAGCTGAATAGTGGTGGAAACGGAATTAACTTGTCTATCCCTACGACTGGAGCTGCGCCGTTTATCACTTGGCAAACCGCAGACTCAACTAACAACCTATTCAGTATGCGCTTTTGGGGAGGCGCAAGCGCCGGTTGGGCAATTGGGAATGGCAATGATAACGGGTTTAGTGCGTTGATGACGATTCTGACCGACGGCGACGTGGGCATCGGCACGACGAATCCCGGCGCGACGCTCGAGGTCAACGGCAAAGTGAAGCTGACCGCTGGCAGTGGAGCTTCAATCACTTTCCAAGACGGAACAGTCCAGAGCACCGCCTATACCGGGGTCACCTGCGGCGGCGACTACGCCGAATCAGTAGACGTAACCGGCGACCGCAAAAAATACGAACCGGGCGATGTGCTGGTCATTTCCTCGGATGATAAGGGCGATGTCGCCAAGTCAAGCGAGCCCTATTCCACGACGGTAGTTGGTATTTACTCGACGAAGCCAGGCACCGTGGGCCGCCGGCAGAGCGGGCCAAAGAGCCCCAGGGAAGTGCCGATGGCGATGGTTGGCATCGTGCCCACGAAAGTCACCGCCGAGAATGGCCCGATCCACCGTGGTGACTTGTTGGTGACATCTTCGACTCCCGGCTACGCCATGAAGGGCACGGACCGCAGCCGCATGCTGGGCGCGGTGATAGGCAAAGCCCTGGGCAATCTCGACTCAGGCAGGGGTGTCATCGAGGTCGTCGTTACGTTGCAGTGAGAACTAATCTGTGGGGAAGGTAGTATATGCAAAAAGCACTTCTTCGTATTTTAAGTCTTGAGCCATCGGCCGCAACTCGACCGCTCGCCGCAACTTGGAACCATCATGCCGTGCTACCGGTTTTTGCGGCAAATGAATATTTTGGAGCGAGTAGAGTGCCATGCACTAACAACATTGGAGTGCATGAAATGATGCGGTTCGACAAATGGCAAGAGGCCGAACAAAAGATTGGGCATGCGGCCACATTGATTGGTTATGAGGCGCGTGCGTGCATAGACGAATCGTTCTTGAGAGCTGATAATCGCGCGTGAATGGAAAGACGGGTGAGACGGATGAAACCGAGCTGGTTTACAAGATCTAAGGTTCGCTTGATAGCACTACTACTGGCCATAGTGCCTGTGGTTGCGCCATGCCAGGTACAGTCAGGACGATCGCAGAAACCTCCCGCGAAGCTTCGCCCAGTATCCCTTCCACACCTTTACTGGCATTTTTTGGTCTTTCAGAACGTCCTTGATTCCAAGGCCGCAGAACTGGAAGCGCACGGGAAGGACGGAAGGACGCTACGTAACGATTTGCAGATGAGGATGGGGTTCTCTGATTCAGACTTTGCGCCCGTGCGGGCATCTTCAGTTCGATTGTCTTCTGAATTGAAGGTGCTTGACGCTCAAGCTGCTACCGTGCGCGCCGCCGGCAGATCTCCCGCAAATGCCGCAAAGCTTAAGGCATTGGCTGCACAGCGAGAGGCATACATCAATGCGGAAATTTCTGCTTTGAAGCGGGCCTTGCCGCCGGAGCGCATAGCGGTGTTTGAAGCATTCATTACACGGTTTTTCGCGCCAAAACCTGTAAGAGTTGAGATCATCGCTCCCTCGGAGCAAACAACGCCGGCGGCACAGCCATGACGGTTCATTGGCGCGGATTGTGTGGCCAATATCGAATGTAACGTTCCTCAGGAAGAATTGTGCCAACCAAAGTCAGCACTGAGAATGGGCCAATTCACAAAGGAGATTTGACTGTTACTGCTTCACTGAAAGGTTACGCACTGAACGGCCGCAGCTGCCGCCCGGATGCTGAGTGCACCAATTGGAGGGGCGATTGGACACTGGCTTCGGGCACGCGGACCATCGAAGTGCCGGTCGCGCTGCAGTGATCGAGCCGAAATTTGGGGAGAACGGCATGCTTCGCAAGTCTAGGAATTTGCTACTGTTGTTAGCCTTTGTGCTCGGCCTGAGCGGGCATGCTTGGGCATCGTCGACGTTAACCGTTTCCGTCGGCGGCGGGGAGACTTTGCTTTCCTCGGGCGCCTGGGACTCAGGAAAGATCACAATGTGGCTTTCCGACACCAATGGGAATATTTATATCGAGACAGTTGCATACGGGCAATTCTCAACGCCAGCTTCGATTGCATCGGCTTTCGCCGCCGAGTTTTCGAATAGTTATGTATCAGCAGGCCTCTGTGCCCATGCTTCCGGAAACTCAATCTCGTTCTATCTCAGCGGATCTGCAACTCTCGAACAGCCCTCTGTCGTGAATCCTTCTACCTCGTTTTCGTTCAATCCATCCAACTCGACCCCCCCTCCGCCGGCAGGTCCGTCGGTAGATGTGTGTTCCAGTGAAGTAGTCGATGATGTCTATGACGTCGAAGAGTGGAATTGTCTTTATGGAGATGCCACTTCCCTTACTGCTTATTCAGAGGTTGATAATTATGACACTTCAGGAACCATTGCTGGCGTGGAAGTTGAGGAGTGGGTTGGCGTCAATAATCAGGGCTACCAGACAAACTGGTCGCAAGCGCAAGCGCCTTCAGATGCCTCGATTAATTATGTGTTTGTACCGCAAACCAACGTCTATTACGACTTGTTGAGTTCTTACGGTGAGTGCGTTGACACGACTCAGTCGGACGACTACAGCACTTGTAGTTGGGAGGGAAGCCAACCAGGACCATCGAGCGAAGGCGACGTTACTCAAGTGCCGCCTCCGACGATCACAAGCCTATCGCCGACCTCGGGAGCGGTAGGTACTTCGGTGACGATCACCGGCACCAATTTCGGGACGAGTCTGGATACAACTACGGTAACGTTTAACGGGGCGGTGGTGACCTCGATCACGAATTGGAGTCCGACGTCAATGGTGGTCGTGGTGCCTGCGGGGGCAACGACAGGAAACGTAGTGGTATCGGTAAGTGGTTGGACAAGCAATGTCGTAGAGTTCACGGTGCCGGGCACGACTCCTGTAGTAACGAGTGTGACTCCGTCGTCTGGAAACGTTGGCTTGGCTGTAACCATCTCCGGGTACGGCTTCGGGGCGACTGAAGGACAGAGTACAGTCACAGTCAATGGTGTCCAAGCGGGAGTGCTCAGTTGGAGTGACTCCTCAATTACCGCGGTTGTACCGAGCAATGCCACGACTGGCCCCGTCGTTGTAACCCTCGGTGACGGTGAGCCGAGCAATAACAATGTCACTTTCACAACTAACACCTCGTCTTGCAATTGACGCTTCGCATCGTGATAAGGGCGCGCCGGTATGAATCATGCCTAGGCTCGAACGGCTCAATTCGGATTTCCTTAAGAATGAGCTCTTCTCTTTTAGGCCAATCGTTCTGTTTGAAAGGATAAGCATGAAAACATTTGGGCTTTTTCTCACCCAATATCCTCCTCTCCGACGGTCGAAAGCAACTCCATTGGGAATGATGTTTGCGATAGCTCTTTGGCTCTTCGCGCCCAATACGGCTACGGCACAGAACTCTGTTCAGCGCGACCCGCAAGCACTGACGGTTATCACACAAGTCATTGCGGCTGGCGGCGGGCAGGAGTTGTTGAGTTCAATCCAGGATCTCACTGAAACAGGAGCCATCACATATAACTGGGCAGATACAGTTTCGGGGAATGTTACCGTGAAGATCCGCGGGTTGCACCAATTCAGGATAGATGCGGACCTCCCTAAAGGCACGCGTACAACGGTCGTAAGCGGCGAAGGGGGCTCAGTAAAACAGGTCTCTGGTTGGACGCTGTCCATCTCCCGCCAGAGCGCGAATGACTTGGGTAGCCTCACAGTGCCGTACCTGCCTCTCATTGCTGCTATGCAAGACAGCTCCACCAGTATCGCCTATGTCGGCCCGGTAACTCACGACGGCACGCCCGCATACGATATTCGGCTGATGAAGGTTTACAGCAAAGAGCAGGATCCAACCGGAAGTCGAGGGGAGCAGGAGGAACGCGACTTCTATATCAACCCTCAAACCTTTCTCGTTGTGGCGATCTCCGACCAGATTCACTTTGAGGGCCGGGACGATAAGGGCATCCCTCACGAAGATCTTTACTCGAACTACCAATCTGAAAACGGAATTATGGTGCCACTAACAATCGTAGAGACCGTTAGCGGGGTGATTGGGGTCACGCTGAACTTCAACCAAGTTACATTTAACTCGGGTTTGGCCGATTCCGATTTTTCGTGGTAGCAGATTCGACTGCACTCAAGAGATAGAAAACACAGCGAGGGGTGATCTGATGCAAGGCACATGCGCAATTATCGATGACGTGTCGCAACTGTTCCGCGAGTTCCAGCTCCAATTGGCGTGCATATATCGCCGGTTAGACGTGACCTTGGGAATGCTGGCCATCCTCGTTCTGTTTGCGCGCTCTGCGCCGGGGCAGAGCTACCTGACAAGCACTGGAACGCCTAGTTTCGCCGCTCCTGAACCCGTAGAACTCGGGTTCGTCGATGCGTCCAACGGGAATCTGCATCTCAGCATCCCTCTCGGATCCTATCCCCAACGCGGCAGCAACCAACCAGAACCAATCACGCTTGAATATGACAGTGATATTTGGGCGCCGGTTAACGAAGGCATGACGACCAATTGGGAACCACAAAATGCCCCCGGAGGCAATGGCGCGGGCTGGTATCTTTCCTATGAGGCCGGCCCGGGAGTTCCCAACCCGTTAACGACACAAAATTGCTCAGGCGACTATTACTGGAACGACCAAAACGGAACCACGCATGTGTTTCATCTGAATTCGCTCCCTCAATCGGGATGCCCTTCGTCTGCCGATGCATTCGCTACGGATTCATCCGGCTATCATATGTTTGGAACGTTTACGTCCGACACTGAAAATATTAATATCTATGCCCCTGACGGAACGCTTGTTTCCGCAACGCAGCTAGACCCTCAGGGGCTCGACTATCAGAGCGAAGACAGCAACGGGAATTATATGTCTCATTATTATTACGGTCCAATTGACACCTTGGGACGGCAGGTCGCAGACGGTGCTACCTTTACAAACTCCTCCACCGTCACTATGATGACGTCCCAGGGCACAGCCCAATACTCGTTGACATACGCGACGATTAATGTCAATTCTAACTTTCAGCAGTCAGGTATTCAAGACACCAGCACCCAGATCACGGTCATTCGTTCACTGACGTTGCCCGATGCTGCACATTCCACCTACTATTTTACTTACGATTGCGATGAGGGCACTAACTCTGCTTGCGGATCACCTTCGGGGCAGAGCGCGTATTATGGCGAACTCACTGGCATCACGCTTCCCACGGGCGGCACGGTCAGTTACGGTTACTCGACCTTTATCGATGCCTATGGCAACGATAGTCTTTGGGTTCACACTCGTTCAACGGCTACGGGCCGCTGGGTGTATGCGCCGACGGCGATGGAATCGCAATTTTGCAGTCCGGATCAATATGGCGCCAGTTGCCAGCAGCAAACAACGGTGATCTCCCCAACCGGCGTGACAATCTACACGTTCGATTTGGACAATGGTGCATGGCCGGCGACAATTGTAAAGGAAGACCTAAACAGTAACGTGCTGTCTACGGTCACGAACACCTGGGATTTCTCTCAATCCTGTGTAACGATCGATTGCCAGGGTAACTCCTTCATACGACTCCTGAGCCAGCAGACAACGATACCGTCTTCCAGTGGGAATCTCACTAAACAGACGTCATATAGCTACGATAGCCCACAATACGGAAACATAACGGCGATTAAAGAGTGGGGCTACATTCCGGCGGGCAACAGTTTTGCTTCCGTGCCTGATCGCGCGACTTACATTTCGTATCTCTACTATACGGGAACGGATTTGAATAATATCAACAGACCGGAGAGCGTTACGCTGTGCAATAATTCGGGGTCCGATTCGGCATGCCCTGGCGGCGGATCGCGAGTTTCCCAGACGCTATACACCTACGATGCCTCCGGCTTAACGAGCGTCGCGGGAGTTGCTCAGCACGACGACACGAACTTTGGTGTCGGTTACACGACGCGAGGGAATCCGACATCAGTTTCCCGATGGGTGAGTGGGTCGAGCTATTTGACTACACACTATACCTATGACACGACGGGGCAGATGCTGACCGAGACGGATCCTGCTGGAAACGTCACGACTTTCGGGTATGCCGACAAGTTCTACACCGACAGTGGCAACGGAACTACGCCGGCAACCTATACGCCATCGCAGCCAACCAACGCCTACGTTACCAGCGAGACAGATGCAATCGGCACACAGACAATGGGTTACTACTGGGGCAGCGGCAAGGCCGCCATTGCGACTGACTACAACGGCGTTTCGACCACGGACCATTATCAAGACGGTCTGGACCGGCAGACGGAGGAGATCGACCCGATCGGATGGTCGCTGGCAACCTACTCGTCGGCCACGCAATCCGATATGTACACCGCAGTGGCAGACACATCTCCGTCCACGGGATGCGCCAGTTGCCAACACACGCAGACCGTCTTGGATTCCTATGGGCGAACGGCCTCCCAAATCTTAGTGAACAATCCCATCGGCCCGGTAGAAGTTGACAGCACATATGATTCAGACAGCCGAATGTCTAGTCAAAGTCATCCGTATTCCGGCAGCGGAGATCCGAATCACGTTTTCGAGACCTTCGGCTACGATGCGCTCGATCGCCAATTATCCACAACCCATCCGGACGGTGAGGTCCAGCAAGTAGCTTACGGTTCAAATGTGGCGAGTCGTGGAGGACTGACTTCCCAGCAAGGACCGGGATCGACCTACGGATACGGATACCCGCAAGTCTCCGAAGACGAATCCGACCACCTGCGCGAACAATGGCTAAATGCCTTTGGTGAGATCATTGAGGTCGATGAACCAGGCGCTTCAGGGAGCTTGACTTCCTCTCCCTTGGTGACCAATTATCTTTACGACGCTGGCGGCCATTTGACGGAAGTGATTCAGGGCGGCGAGACCCGCACCTTCCAATATGACGGCCTCGGCCGCAAGATTTACGAAAACACGCCGGAAGGCGGAGCCGTCACTTATGCCTATACGGCGAGCAGTGGCGGATTGTGCAGCGGCGATCCCTCGAATGTCTGTCAGCGGACCGACGCCCGCGGTGTGGTAAGCACGTACACCTACAACAGCGCCAACCAGCTTACCGGCGTCGCCTACACGATCCCCAGCGGCGAGAACATTGCGTCCATGCCCAACGTTTGCACCACGACGAACGGCAGTTCAGCCAACGTCTGTTATTTCTATGGCCAGGGGACGTACGCCATCGGGCGGCTTTCCGAGATGGTCGATCCGACCGGCTCGGAGAGCTACACCTACGACGCCAATGGGCGCGTGACGCAGCTTTCGAAGGTCATCAACGGCCAGACCTACAATATCAGCTACCAGTACGACGAGGGCGGCGACCTCACGCAAATAACATACCCGTCTGGACGAGTGGTGCAGCAGGCATACAACGCGGTCGGCCAGCTGTGCGAGATCGCGCCCACGGCCACGGGCTGCGGCGACAGCACCTACTATGCTGGCGGATTCTCCTACAATTCCCCAGGCAAGCTGACCGGCTTCACGTATGGAAATGGCGTGACGGGGACGTTCCTCTATTCGCCTGACCGGACGCAGCTTGTCTACCTGGCTTATGCCAAAGGGAACTCGACGTACTTCAGTTTGCAGTATTCGTATTGCCAGAACTCCTCATTTGCCCCAAGCTGCCCAAATGGCACAAGCGGGAATAACGGCTCCGTGCAGTGCATCACGGACAACGTGGATTCGGGCCGCTCGGTGGGTTACGGCTACGGCCCGCTGCAGAGATTGACCTCCGCCAAGACCTGCGGCTCTTCGGCCTATCCCCAGTGGGGCCTGGCAGAGAGTTATGATCGGTTTGGGAACCGCCTGAGCCAGACGCTGACGGCGGGGAGCGGGCCGTCCACGAATATGAGCTTCAACGGCAACAACCAGCCGGTCGGCTACACTTACGACCCGAGCGGCAACATGACCGTGGAGCCGCTCTCGCCGCCGAACGACATGACCTACGACGGCGAGAACCGGATGACGGCCTTTCAGGGGCTCGGAGGCGCGGCCAGCTACAGCTACGACGGCAACGGAATGCGAGTCGAAAAGTCTGTGTCGGGTGGGACGACGACGGTGAGCATCTTCTCCGGGAACTCGGTGATCGCGGAGTACGACAACGGTGCGGCGCCCAGTTCTCCGTCGCGGGAGTATATTTACAATCCTGCAGGCGGAGCCACGACGGGGTTGCTGGCGATGATCTCGAACGGGACCACGACGTACTTTCACCAGGACGATCAGTCGGTGCGGCTGACCACGGACGCAAACGGAAACATCCTGACCCAGGAGGGGACTTTCCCGTTCGGCGAGCAGTGGTATCAATCGGGGTCGGGAAACGAGTGGGTGTTCACGAACTACGACCGGGATTCGGAGAGCGGGCTGGACTACGCGCTGGCGCGCTACTACGACTCCCGCACCGGCACCTTCTGCTCCGCCGACCCGCTGGCCGGATCCCCTGACGATCCCCAATCGTGGAACCGGTATGCCTATGGCAGGAACGACCCAATCGACATGACGGATCCCAGCGGCCAATCGTTCTGGAGTGATTTGGTCGAAGCGGCTCTATTTGTCTCAGTTCCCCTCACGGGTGGGGCGACAGCTCCATACGCAGCGATGTATGCCTATGGGAACACGATGTATGAGACGGGGAGTGCCTTGATGAACGGTAATTACGTCGGGGGTGCTCTCGGTTTTGCTAGCCTTCTCGGTCTTTCCGGTGGTTTCGACCCCGTTGGCGCCGCCGCTGGTGCGGCCGGCGGTATTTGGGACGACCAGTGGAGCGTGCCAAATGCAGGTGTTGCGGGCGCCCTCGGGCTCCCCACAATGGCCGATGTGGGAAATCCGGCGATGGATGCTATGAACGCTGCAATCTCAAACAACGGAACCACTAGCTGTGTTGGTCTTGGTCGAGCATCGGCGGTTGGTCCACATCAAGCCCCATATACCGGTCATTCGGGAGCCCTCTATTCTGCAACTCAGCCATACTCGATAGCTGGTGGTGCCATGGGAACTGTAGCAGTCCAACCGCATTTCCTCGGTCTGAGCAAGGCCGCACTCCGTCAGTATGGCAATCAGATCTCCATTTCTTTCGCGGACAACGGCGCGATTGCGAACTCTGGCGGCCCCGAGGGACCGTACACTGTCTCGGACATAGGTGACATCAACATCCGCAATTCTCGCTTCGACATCTATCGGTGGCGAACTAACAAGGCTGCTAATGCGTTTGGACTGCGGTCTTACAAGACAACGATTACCTTCCCAACGGTATCGGGGGGGATCTGCCCTCCAGGATGGACGAAACAATGACATCTTCTTTAAGATTGTTCTTCGTAATCGTACTAGCGCTTCTAGCGGAAGGGCCAACGATAAAAGCTCAGATATCTCCGGCAAAAAGAGATATCCACTGGAGTGAGAAGTCGAGCAGCGTGTCTCCAGATCTGAAGTGGCGGCTTGAGGTTTCGCCGCAAGGGGAAGATGGTCCAGCAGTGGTTTCCATTCGGAGAACGACAGATGAAACGAAGCACGTTCTTTTCAGGCTGCAGCGAGATGCCTCTGTCATTTGGAGCCCGGACTCTACAAGCCTCATGGTTGAAGATAGGCTCTTTAGTGACCATTACCGGCTGATGCTGTTTCATATTCCTTTTCAGTCGCAAAGTGAGCAAAAGGCTTTGTCGATCAACCGGTCTGTGAAGGCTGCTGTCAAAAGAAGCTTGAATCCCGGTGAGCAAATTAACTATTATTTGCCTGAAGCCATTGGCTGGAGAGATGGCCACTGGCTAATCGCGGTGGGAGTCACTACGGTGCGTGGCGGCTCTGGACCGTTTACCGCTCACTGTCTTGGTTTCCTCGTAAATGACAGAGGCGTCATAACGCAATCTCTCTCCGATTCTCAGCTTAAGGATAAGTTCGGCGCCACTTGTCAAATGTGACCCTAGGCATCGCAACAACAGGCTGATGGCGACGGGTTGCGCGTGATCAAATCCGTGCAGGGCGGAACAGCGACGGTAAGCATCTTCTCGGGCTCGCAAGTGATCGCGGAGTACGACAACGGTGCGGCGCCCAGTTCTCCGTCGCGGGATATATTTACAACGGCGCGGGCGACACCACCGGGCTGCTGGCGATGATCTCGAACGGGACCACGACGTACTTTCACCAGGACGATCAGTCGGTGCGGCTGGCCACGGATGCGAACGGTAACGTATTGAGCCAGGAGGGGACCTTCCCGTTCGGCGAGCAGTGGTATCAATCGGGGTCGGGAAACGAGTGGGTGTTCACGAGTTACGACCGCGACTCGGAGAGCGGGCTGGACTACGCGCTGGCGCGTTACTATGACTCCCGCACCGGCACCTTCTGCTCCGCCGACCCGCTGGCCGGCGATCCCAGCGATCCGCAGTCGTGGAATAGGTATCCGTATGGACGCGACGACCCCATCGACATCACGGACCCGAGCGGGCAGAGTTGGTGGTCGAGCCTACTGATCGATATTGGGGTTGCCGTCGCCGCTTATTTTGCTCCGGAAGCGCTGACGGCCCTCGCGGGTGGGGGAGCTGGTGCCACTGCGGGTACGACGACCATGACTATTCTTGAGACGGGACAATCCAGTACAGCGTACTATCTATGGGGCGCCGAAAGCGCCGCTATCGGCGGCGGTACGGCCGCGGGAATTCAAGCGGGCAACCACTCATCCCCCGCGAAACCTTCGAAGGCACCTTGCTATCCCAATGTTAAGAAATTCGTTGATGACAATCTGACAGCCGCGCAGAGTATTGCAAAGCAGATCGGCAATGGTGCCACCGCGCAAGAAGTGCTCGCTACCTCCGGAGCCGAGACGACATACGGGTCACCTCAAAGCCTAGCTGCTCACGGAAACTTCTTTGGCCTGCACGGGGGAGGCTTCCCAGGCCAAATAGGCTCGTATACAACCAAACCGGCTTACGGTCCGGGTGTCGTGACCCCAGTTTTTCCTTCGTCTAGTGGGTTTGCTTTATCGGGGCAAGTATTCGCAAATCATGAAAATCCATTTTTCGCGAATGGAAATGCCTCAGACCCTGGGAACTTTTTCCAAACCATCCATGCCCATGGTTACGGCACCGGAAATTCTTCCTATATGAATAAGGTAATGGACCATACAGACCCCAAATCCGGCAGGCTTATACACGGCTCGTATTCCCTTGTTGGAGGGTGCTTGTAGGTCAGTGAAGGGAGATTGCAATGCGAAGCGGTCTTGCGCTTATCGCCCTATTCTGTTCTGTTCTAGGATTGGGCACTGTTCGAGCAGCAACGGATGCATCCCAGGTCTCTAAGCGCGATGTCGTGAGCTTGGTAATGGCCTCTTTGCCCCTTCAGGCTCGGAAGCTGCCTAAGCTAGGGCTGGACGTGGGGATCGACAAGCAGTATCGGCAATTCTATTTAGTAACTGTTACTTGGGCTGGAGCACCAGATGGAAGTGCTGTTTACGGCAGCTACTATGTGGACCGCCAGACGGGAGATGTCTGGGACGCCGTCGAGGAGTGCACAAAGATAGATACTCCTGCTCTTCGAAAGCTTCAGGCTACAATTCGAAAACGGCTCGGGTTATCGGAAACCGATTATCAGAAGCAAAAGGGAAAAGGCCCACTCTGCCCTTAAATAACATGGCGCGCTACTACGACTCCCGCACCGGCACGTTCTGCTCCGCCGACCCGCTGGCCGGTGATCCCAGCGATCCGCAGTCGTGGAACCGGTATGCCTATGGCAGAAATGACCCGATTGATATCACCGATCCGAGCGGAAAGTCATGGTGGAGTGACCTGCTCATCGGCGTTGGGGTGGCCGCCGCCATATATTTTGCACCGGAAATCGCAGGGTTCTTTGGTGGATCATCCGGTGGCGGCATTTGGGGTTCCACGACCGTCAGCGTTCTTGGTCAATCAAGTACGACATACTTTGGTACCTCCATCTTGAGCACCTCGATCGGCCTGGGCATAACGGCAGGCGGGATGGCTGCCATGGCCAGCAACCCTCCACAAATGCCCCAGATGCCACCGACACCGCAGGCGAGGTTCATTCACTGCAATAACCAGTACGGAACACCGAATTCGCAAGGGAATCTCACTTACCAGGGTTACCAGGACGCAGCACAAGCTGCTCAGAGTGCTCATATCCCCGTGAGCAACGAGCTTGCTCTGTGGGATAACGAAAACGCCTTGAGCTTGACCACAAAGGTTCCCGTGGGACCCAGCGGCGAAATTGGGCCAATGCAATTGACTCCTCCCGCATACAATACGCTCTCGAACTTAGGACAACTCCCATCCGGTTGGAATAATCCTGCGAATCCCGAGGCGAATCTGCTGGCAGGGGCGCGGTATTTCGCCCACATCTTGAAAAGCCAACCGCTTTCGAATGCCGCCGCTGTCTACAACGGCGGTACAGGTGGCATGAATACCAACGCAGCGCAGAATTATCAGAAGAATTTCAATTCGAAGAATGCTCAATTTCAAAAGATGGTCAACTGTATGCACTGAGGCGCTTATGAAAATGAAAATGCAATCGGTTTGGATAGCGGTGTGCGTCATCGGAGCGATAGCGTCTTCTGCAGCAGGCGGGGTGGGGCAGCCCAAGAAACTATATGCACCGGGCTATTACATAGCGGTTGATGCGACACGGGACCACGAAGGGGTAATTGACGTCCGCGGCGCATCGAACCTGCCGGTTGGCGCGAAAATTGCCCTTGAAGTTGAGGGGGCTGTTCCAGTGAATAGCCGCGGATTGCCCATACCGACCTGCGCAGCAGTCGATGAGAAAGGGCTGTTTCGTGCCGAGTTGCAGGTTGCAAAAGACGTATACCAAAAGAAGGGTTTAATAGTTGACGCGATCTTCCTGACAAACCAGTGCGTCCAGCCGCCGGAAGTCATTCGAGTTGTCGGGCATCACGGGGAGCTGCTTGGTAACGACGGTCGTCCCGTGACGATGGAGGAAGTGGAACAAGGCGAGACTCCCGGAATGAGGGAGAATCCGCAGCTATTCCAAATGTCGGGTTGGTACTTTGGAATAGCCGCGATTGCGCGTGTTGACTGAACGCGACCGAACAACGCTGCTTTCGGCATCAGGTGGGAACATGACCGTGGAACCACCATCCAACGACATGACCTGGGACGGCGAAAATCGGATGACGGCCTTTCAGGGGCTCGGAGGCACGGCCAGCTACAGCTACGACGGCAACGTTATGCGCGTGATCAAATCCGTGCAGGGCGGAACAGCGACAGTGAGCATCTTCTCCGGGAACTCGGTGATCGCGGAGTACGACAACGGCGCGGCGCCCAGTTCTCCGTCGCGGGAGTATATTTACAATCCTGCAGGCGGAGCCACGACGGGGTTGCTGGCGATGATCTCGAACGGGACCACGGCGTATTTTCACCAGGACGATCAGTCGGTGCGGCTGACCACGGACGCAAACGGAAACATCCTGACCCAGGAGGGGACTTTCCCGTTCGGCGAGCAGTGGTATCAATCGGGGTCGGGAAACGAGTGGGTGTTCACGAACTACGACCGGGATTCGGAAAGCGGGCTGGACTACGCGCTGGCGCGCTACTACGACTCCCGCACGGGAACCTTCTGCTCCGCCGACCCGCTGGCCGGCGATCCCAGCGATCCGCAGTCGTGGAACCGGTATCCGTATGGGCGAAACGACCCCATCGACATCACCGACCCCAGCGGACAGTCGTGGTGGTCGAGTCTACTGATCGATGTCGGGGTCGCAGTTGCCTCTTATTTTCTGGGGCCGGAATTGGAGTCGCTTTTTTTTTGGGCCGACGCATCCGCGGCTGGATACGCAGCTGGGGACCTGCCGGAGACCTTCAGTTACACTCCACAACTGTTAACCAGGGGCGCGACTGCCGCTATCACTGCGGGCGGAGATGCGGCGGCTGGGGCCGGTGGCGGGCTCGCTTGGGGTCTCGGTGGCGCAGCAGCGGCCGCAACCGGCCAAGCTACCGACCAGCCGAAACCACGGCAGAACATCCAGGCTCCAATCGATACGGGCGCGGCGATCAACAATGCAAAGAACTCGCTTTCCAAGAATTGCGATTCGGCGTTTAAGAGCAGGATGCCTAACTACACGAAATCGGGATTTTTCAATAGCTTGGCATCCGCCACGATTAACCAATACCCAGCAGGAACGCCAAACATGCCCGCGCACGATTTCGGCGTAGATGCAACAACCGCGATTAACGCTCCCGGCAGACCGATAAGTCTATGGCCGAATTTCTACGGCAATTCCGCTCAGTACCAAATGTTTACCCTTGTGCATGAGGGCATCCATCACTTCACCGGGTGGACGGATAACCAAGTCTTTCAGAATTTCCACAGTTCTGGGTTGCGCCACGTGAACCCTGGCACCGGCGATATAACAGACTGGATTAAGAACGGCTGCCCGCCAGCAAAATAGGAAGCACGACGGAGGGACAAGCATGAAAGCTCTTCTCACTGTGGCTGCTGCCGTGGCACTATCGGTCATTTGCAGCGTCTGGGCCACTTCGTCTCGAAAGGTCGATGCTCAGAGCGATACGGTGCAGGCCAAGCGCATCGAGATAGTGGACTCAAACAACAGAGTCCGCGTCGAAATCGGGATAGCCCATCAGTCCGGGCGCGATGTCCCACAAATGACTTTTCGAGACGAGAAAGGGAACATAGCTTCGCTGTTGACGCTTGACGCGACTGGCAATGGAACTCTCTATTTCAGCGGGAACGGCACCGAGGGCAAGGTCGCTGTGGGCTACCTCTGGGGTAGCGATGCAAAGTCTCCCGGCCAGGACGATCCCCTTGGGGCATGGGGAGTTCGCGTACTTGGCCGGGAGGGATTCCAAACCGTCATGGGCATCTCGAACTCAGGCAAGGCAATCGCCCCGAAGCCTTCGCCGGAGACGTTGCCGCACGCGCGATAGCCGTGGGCGGCGCGCGGCAGGAGAGCGTCCCGAAGAGCGACGCTGCCTACGGCAGCGGGTGTACGCTGCGAGACGTCACCCCCACTTGGGAACCGCACGGTTAACGAACGCTACCGCGCGGTTAACATTTTCGGAATCTGCGATTTAGTTCGACTCGACGTGTCGTAGGCGCGCGC
>Ga0335072_10005039_pt1 | contig 19479 bp, 22 predicted proteins | sample Lox_Sample_21_FD_206725 | JGI IMG/M metagenome (GOLD analysis project Ga0335072, IMG submission 206725) | Soil microbial communities from Loxahatchee National Wildlife Refuge, Florida, United States - Lox_Sample_2.1 | ecosystem: Environmental > Terrestrial > Soil > Wetlands | place: USA...
CATTTAGAACGCCATGAATGTAGCATCTAGAGACAAGCCAGTAATCAAGCAGATGTACAGTAGCATTGTAACTTCTTCGTCTTTCGTCTCGCTTCCAGCGTTGTGACTCTGTCGGGGAGAAACACTAGCGCATGTGCGTGCGTCTCCAAAATTATATTTCTATACTTGAGAACTAACATCTACGCACAAACACCCCCCTAAAACCCAGACAACACAAGTAGGTATACAATCTATTTCTATAAAGCCTCATAAATCTTTTCTGCACCTGATCTTCGTCACGAATTGCTTCAGAGCCTCCTCCGCAAGGTCACACAGTATAAGGATCGGAAAAAACTCACAGCTCAGTTCAATTTCAGCCTCGCATCGTCATAATGGCTGCGTCTACCACTCAGAACACAGCAAGCCGATCGGATGCAAAATCTGCGAAGAAGAAGAAGGCTGCCAAGTCCGAATCTGCCTCTGCAACTGGTACCGCTACAACTCCCACTACTGAGGTCCCTCAAGCCAGCAGCGCAGCCGAGACTGGCAGTGGTGATGGTTCTTATGAGAGCCCGTACATTAAGGAGCTTTACAAGTAGGCAATCCTCTCTCTCTCTGTGGACGGAATAGTTAAATGATGAATTTGTGGAGAGTAAAACGTCTGATTTGAATGCTAACATCACTCTCAGAAATATTCGAAATGTCAACAAAAAGATTGTACGTATTCGACGACTTGCCACCGGTCCTAATCCTAGCTAACGATTATCTGCACAGGCTAATGCCTCTAAAGTCGACAATATCCTCGCGGAGAATCCAGAGATGGGGCTTGACGCTCTGGTTGCTGCTCGCAAGATCAATGCCGACCAAAAGGCCCAGATACTCAAGAAGCCATCACTGCAGGCCTCTCTGGCCCAACTCGAGGAGCAGATCGCACAATACAAGAAGTTCGACCAAGAGTATAAGGCTAGGTCTCAAGCTGAGAAAGCCGAGTTTGAAAAGGCCCACATTGAGCAATCTGAGAAGCAATTGGTAGAAGCTGTTGCCAAAGCCAAGGCTGAAGCTGCCGCCGCAGCAATAAAGGAGCAACAAAGCAACTTGTTACTCCTTTCCCAATTCCTGCGCCTCGCAGCTGCTAGAAGAGCGGAGGAAGCTGATTCAACTCTGGACGAGAACCAGGCTCTTGAGGGAGTTCTTCTCTCAGTCTACAGTGGTGATGAGTCTGCTGTGGCTACTATGCTCAAGCTCATCAATGGCTCTAATGAAAATACGTTCGCCGTTACGGGTGAGAAGCTCCAAACAACCTGTAAGTAAGAGACAACTACGATTGTGTGATAGAATACTAAGTAATTATCAGATGCTCAGGTCAAGACTGCGTCTTTGGCACATGCTCCACCTGTACTTTCTGCCGATGCAGTTGCGGAAGAGGAATTCGCTTCTCCAGCGGTTGAAACTACTGAATATCCCGTCCAGAGTGACCCCACTATTGCCCATGCAGGTCTTACGGAGATCGACGCAGAGACCGTCACTTCCTTAGCCAATAGTCATGATGACAAAGCTACTGAAACAACATTGGGAGTTCCACAGAACTCTGGCATCGATGAGGGTGCAGCAAATGCCGCCGCTGATTCTCACTGGGATTCTAATATTGATCTTTCTGCCTCTCAGGAGTGGGTAGATGTAAGTCCGATGCGGGAGACTTCCGAGACAGACACAGGACTCAGTGCCACGCTTGGTGCACCATCCAACAGTCAAGGTTGGGCCGCCCAAAATACTCAGAGCTGGGCTGATGATCAGCCAGAAGAGAGCCCAAAAACTGAAGTAAGTCTACTCACGTCCTATTCTTGTGCTTTTTAATCTTGGGGGTTTCATACTTAATATCTACATAGGTTCCTGGCAGCAATGATGGCTTTCACGAAGTTCATCGAGCCCGTGGCGGTAGAGATCGTGATGGACAATCTCGTGGACGTGGAGGTCGTGGTGGAGATAATGGTGGACATCGCGGTCGCGGCGGCTTCAGAGGCAACGACAGTGGTTATCGGGGCCGCGGCCGCGGTGGTCCTAGAGGGGGCGGGCCTCCTCGCGCCCGTCGACCTGACGAAGCGTAAGCTGCAACAATCGGGGTCAAAACGGCAGCTTCACTGCCACAAGGTCTTCATTCTGCAAAGTTACTTGGTAGCCCTCGCACTTGATCATTTCTTTGGTGAGGTTGCTGCAGGTAAGTTGCAACCTTGTATACGTCACATTGGCTGGACTTTCAGCCTTTCATCCAAACTGCATGACACATGGATGGAGTGTGAATCACTAGGTGCATAGCATTTCACCTGTGTGCTTCTCTTAGGCTATAGCCCTGTTGTCAACCCTGCATTGTCTTTGGCGTACGAAACAAAAGGTTTCTTGACGTTTCGTTCATGCTGTTAGCGGCGAGTTACGGTACCTATGATAAAAGCAATGGCAATGACAGGATCGAATCGATTCTCTTTCCTGAACCATCTTGTGAGGTTTGACTATGAGCTCCCATTGATCTCGTTCAGCACGGCGTTCTCCTCAGCCCTATGGAGGCGGTATAAATTTGCATGGGTGATGTCTTATCTCTCATTGGTCGTGTCCGAATTCCTGCCACGACAATCGGATTGGTGATGCACGCTGAGTGACCTTGCATACCCGGAACTAGGAACCTGGCAACGCCCGGGTGAAAACTGGAGACACCTGCCAGGTACACGGCATGATTACTCAGATAGCTGGATCGTGCATCCCACCCCGTAACCCCATACTCGAAGTACAATGCAGTACGAGGCTTCACCAAGAGCAAAGCAGTCACATGCCGATAAGCAATGGCGATTCACTGACCAGCTCTGGTATCTTGAGCCCCAGGTGGCGAAAAGTCCCGGTTACTTCACTGCTGTATATAATCGTATTCCTTTTCTCTGAACTCTAAAGTCATTCTACAACAGAGAGCAAGCACTCGTGAAGCATTGACCAAAAGTACGAGTAACTTTTATCGTCCTTCTAAATCCTAATCGATCAGGACCATGAAGAGCCATCAACAGCTGCTCAATGATGATCCTGATTATCATCATGCAAGCTTGGCAGTAGTAAGAAGCACTCACAAAATTGTTCTAACGATGGGTAGCGGAAGAATTCCTCTTCCTACAGTATGACATTTTCACGAAATGGAAATTTGGAGAAGACCAGCCTTTCATCCTCTCGTAACTCTACTTAGCTGTCGTCGAATATACTATCCTACGCCCAAAGATTCTGCTTGGTCGATAGTTGGGTGATCTCCATCGGGAGTTGCAATTTCGTGAAAGTGCGATTTCATTAGGCGGACCATGTATGATAACGCAACACGCGGAAACAACTGACTGTAATGTTTTCCATCAGTGCAAGTTCAAGAATTCGCATGCCAGCTTCAAAACATTGCGGAACGGTGAAAAGTAATAATGCTCTGTCTTCAACAATATAAAATTTCCTGGGTTTCTGGTTCGTCAGACATCTGCAAAATGCAATACCATTCCCTCCTCCATCGTAAAAGGTCCATTCAGGTTCTATGTGCAGTAAATAAGACTCTACCAACATTAGATGTAAGCCTTGAGTCTGAAGAAATGATGCTCAAATTTAGCGCGCTCGGTAAAGTCTAATCTGGTAAGCGCGGCTTTGCACCTTGCACCTCGAGATCGCGGCTCAGTCACTTCCCTTCGCACTCACGCTCGGCATTCACACATTTGAGACAGCGCCTCTGCCTTAAATGTAAATATATTGTCATTCGTTTTGGTTGGGCTTCAATTTCATTCGACGGAGGAACTCTGCGAAGCATATCTGCAGCTGCCGATGCCTGTAGATAACTTCACTCCTTCGATCTCCCTGACCTCACTTCCCCGACAACTCAGCGTGGGCTAACCCTTCTCCTACTCTAACCGATACACTATCAAGCGCATGCGAACCCAATATCATGTCGATGTCGACTGATGCGATTGTTGAGATGGCCCCGCCCCCAGTGGGCAAGGAACCTCGACCTGCGTGTTTCTCGTCGCCACCAGAGAGTAACAACGCACTAAAACTCGATGGAAGCGACTCCGAACTCTCTGATATCGAGGAACCGGAGGAAGACATAGGTGAAGTTGTACCGGATCACTATGACGGCGGGGTACCAATCTTCACACCAACCATGGAACAGTTCAAGAGTTTTACACCTTATGTTAGTCTATCTAAAGTTACTACCAAGTCGTATCGCTAATACACTATCCTAGATGAAAAAGATCAACCATATCGGAATGAAAACTGGCATTGTCAAGGTCATTCCTCCTAAGGAATGGAAAGACAGTCTACCTCCCCTCGATGAAGCGATAAAGACCATCAGAGTTAAAGACCCGATAGCACAGGAGATTATGGGAACGGGTGGCACTTATCGACAAGTTAATATCCAACATCAGCGATCTTATAACCTGCCTCAATGGCGCCAATTGTGCGAGCAAAGCGAACATCAACCCCCAGCCAAGCGGGGAGAGCGTCGCGCTAACCAAGATAACAACCCTCGCTTGGGGCTTCGATCAAAAGGTACCCCAACTCCAACAGGATCAGGCACGAAGAAACGTGGTCCAGGCCGCCCCTCAAGGAAACCTTCAAATATTGAGAGTCCTGACGGGCTGGAAAACATAAATGACAACCGTGATCGCCTGCCGACACCAGTTTCTCCCCCAGTCAAACTTGAGGATGACTTGGAGTCCATAAAAAATGACGCCGACGATGAAGGGAAATTTCCGACTAAAGGAAAGGCTTCAAGGCAGCCCAAGGCGATAGCTTCTGTTTCATCTCGTCGAAAATATAACCGTCGTGAAGCTGCGGGCAAGATCGACGAAGCCGCTTTCAAAGACTTTGAATATCGCCTTGTTAGTGATGAGTACACTAAAGAACGGTGCGAGGAGTTAGAAAGAGCTTATTGGAAGACACTCACCTATGCGCCTCCTCTGTATGGCGCGGATATGCCTGGATCATTATTCGATGAAAGCGTAACATCGTGGAACCTGGGCAAGCTGGAAAATCTGCTTGATATTCTTGGTACTAAAATCCCGGGGGTCAACACGGCTTATCTATACCTCGGAATGTGGAAAGCCACATTCGCATGGCACTTGGAGGACGTCGACCTTTATAGCATCAATTATAACCACTTCGGGGCGCCAAAGCAATGGTATAGTATAGCCCAAAAAGATGCGCGACGTTTTGAGGCTGCGATGAAGAGCATATGGCCTGTCGATGCGAAGGCATGTGACCAATTTCTCAGACACAAGACCTTCCTCATCTCTCCTACCACGCTCTTGGAAAAATACAATGTCAAGGTCAACAAGGTGGTTCATCATCCAGGCGAGTTCATTATAACATTTCCCTATGGATATCACTCAGGATTTAATCTTGGTTACAATGCTGCGGAAGCCGTCAACTTCGCCATGGACTCATGGCTTGAGTTAGGCAGAGTCGCAAAGAAATGTGATTGCGATCAGGCTCAAGACAGCGTGTGGATTGATGAGCATGACATGCGCAAACTTCGAGGTGAAGAAACTGAGGTCGAAGAGAGCGAAGATGAGGATGACGAAGATGAAGATGGCCCTACTGACCTTCCGACGCCTCCGGGCAGTAGCGGTGACACGAAGACTCCGCACCGCAAGCGCAAGCGTCCAATCAAAGAGAAGGACGGCCAGACTGTCACCAAAAGGATTCGCATACGGATACCTGCTAAGCAACCCTGTGTCCTTTGTCCCAATGATATTGCTTCGGAGGAGTTGCTACCTACGGATGACGGAAATAAGGCTCATCGTATTTGCGCTCAATATATACCGGAGACTGAAATTGAACCTGGTACGATCGAATTGGTGACTGGTACCAGATCAATATCTAAGGCTCGACTGGATCTTAAGTGCAACTACTGCCGATCGAAGAAGGGTGCTGCTTTCCAGTGCTCGCAAAAGAAATGCACCAGAGCTTATCATGCAACTTGCGCGGCCGCTGCTGGTGTCTTTGTCGAGGAAGGCGAGAGACCAGTGTTCGGTCCAGATGGTACAGAATACAAAGAACATGCATTCGAGTTTAGCTGTCGTTTCCATCGTGTTAAGCGAGACAAGAAACTTGATGGGGACGTTCTGGAGGAGGACACACGCATACGAACTAGAGCCTCTAGCCTAGCAGTCGGCGATAAATGTCAATTCCAATACTATCGAGGAGATATCTTTGCTGGAGTCGTCGTCGAGAACCGTAGATTGGAGGAGATGCTTCTCATCAAGATTCTTCCCAGAGGGTTTGTTTTCCTTAAAGAATTGTATTTGTATAAAAAAAACCTTGACTAACACCTTGTAGGGAATGTGTCGAAGTTGGTTATAAATGGCTCCTTGTTGAAGATGCTGCAGATTACCATATGGCTAAACCATCAGCCAATGCTATACCTTTGCCGCCAAAATCAAAACAGTCTCTTGTCACTAGCAAGAGGCAGGCCAACGACCTCCCGCGCAAAGAAGACCCCTTCCTGCCGGGCTACACCTGGGAAGAATTCAACACCTTCAAAATGGAACGGAATCCCTTTCAAGTCAAGGTTGACTTGTCGAAAGAGAATCAGGTCTGGTTCTACCTTGGAAAGAACTCTACGGATGCAAAGGCACAATTTACAGAGGATCCTGCAAAGCCTAGGCACAATCCCAAAGGTCACTTCTTGGATACGATACCCAAGCCACCACCTGCATCATCATCCCGGCATTCATACCCGGCTTCATATCCTTCATCCGGAATCAATCAAAATGCTCTCAATGCCGCCAGAGCCACTGGCCGCCCATCTTTACCGCATAGCAATTCTAAGCCGGAAAAGCCATACGAGTACAAGCCTCGTGGTGGGACTGAGAGCTATCGTTCTACCATTGATCCGCAAGCCTATAGAAATCAACAGAAGTTTTTGCAGAATTCGGTTCCGCCGTATACCTTCGGCTCAGATCCTAGATGGCCATCACCAAACGACCGATCTTCGGGGCCATATCAAGCCTATCGTTCATCTGCTGACTATAGACCTACTTCACTAAGCCTGATGGGTCCGCCCTCCGCTGCGCAATCGCATTCACGCCCAGCTCTAGGCCCCCAGGTTCCAGCAAAACCTGTCAATCCATTTAGCTATCCAATGCCTCGAAGTAACAGCAGTATTGGCCGCGCAAACACTGGAGGGAGATCATACTCAATGCCGAATCCGTTTGCGAAATACCCTTATTTGCAGAAGCAACATAACAGATCGCCGATGGACTACAGAAGCCCCTATAGCCCAAAGGGCGGGTTCATGAATGGCTATGAAGGTGACTTGAAGGAACATCTGAGACGTAACCCGGATGCATTATTTCGTACTCAGCGAAGTCTTAGTCAATCCAGTCCGCTGACACCAAATCCCCTCTTAGCATATGGCAATGGTTTACGACAGAGCCAGTCACCTCCACTGCCATATTCTCAGTCGACGCAGAGTCCCACACCCCAACAAAACTTTACAACAGCGTCACCACCTTCATACAATACGGGAACGACTCAATCTAGCTACAACTCCAAAAGTCAAGTTGCACAGAATCAGCAGAATCTGTCTGCACACCATGTAGCCAAACCGACTTCATCCACGGTGTGGGAGAGGAGAGACTCATCCTCACTTCACCCTGCCATACGCCAAGAATATGGTTCAATGTTCCATAATCAGTACCAGCCAGCCTCACAATCGTCACAAAACGACCATCATCCCGTCAACCTAAGCTCGACAGCGCCACAGCAATATCAAGCGGCAACCCTGCCTCAACAATCATACCAATCAAGAATGGCTGGAAAACTGCAGGCTGGGTCATCTCAATTTCCAGTTCTGCAAGGTCTGACACCTTTCGCCCAATCTTATCAATCCCAGCAAACTCAACAGTCTGAGGACAAAAAGCCTCTTTATGCCCATCAACAATACTTTCAGTGTACTCAACAGCAAACCTCGCTCTTCGTGCACCCTCTAAAGTCACTGGCGAAAGATCTGCCGGGGATTCCCCCGAATTCGTTAACACCGGTAGATAAGATCATAGATATTCAACAGCAAAGTCAGCCCAACACGCGGCCACAGTCACCGGTACAAGACATTCCTATACAACCGACCACAGTGGTAGATAAGGTGATAGATGTTCCACGGCATAGTCAGCCCCCAATTCAGCCGCAAGACGTTCAAGCAGAGTCGGCAACGGTGGAGAAAATTGCGCACCAAAATGCTCAACAGCTGAGTCCGTCGCATCTGCAATCCCAATTAGTGACTCGTGATGTGCCAGACGTTCCTCCAGACTCGACAACACTGGTAGAGAAGATGATGGCTGATCTTCGCTCTTATGCTTCTCGTCAAACTTGAGTGCGCTTTATACTGCATCACGCTTAAATCTGGACCACTAGTGGTCCAGTCTACATTTGGCCAAGGAGGTCACTTCTGTATTTTCAAGCTTCAAGTCGGGTGCCTTTTGCTTTCCCCGGAGTTCAGCAAGTAGATAGGCCTCAACATAGGGGACTGAGCCGAAATCTCTCTAATACCATTCTCCATCTCACTCTGCCGGGTCGCAGTTCAATGGCTATAATGGAATTTCTGATGAAGAAATGCGTTTATTGACAGGATGGCCCTTGTTGTACAATAGTGTTAGAATTTAATCAAATACGATATTTTAAAGCTCTGACTACTATTTGAATATGTAACATTGGCAAAGTTCGCATAGAGGACGACTGGAGAGGAGTCAGTCTCAGGTCGGATTGAAAGCATACCGGTGTTCGATTAGTTGCAAGGCTAGATGAAGCCCCAAACGAGAATGATGCTGAAAGGGGACAAAATACCTTGCCTGGTTCCCAGCCGCCAATAGTGATCCTCGTCTTATATGACAATTTAGATCGTTGAAAAGGCACATGGGGAGCTGCCTTTGGGATGCCATATATTACGATAATTGCCGTAACAGTGAGACCTATAGGAACGTTGAGGTTCTACTTGATTGATGTTTGAATCTGTTTATGGTCTGCCCTCTTAGCATCATTCAATTTCCTGTCGTTGTACTGTTTCCTATTATTATTCAGCTCCCTGCCATCATTGGGATTTGTGTTGTCGGTGCCTTTTCTGTCTCCACACAGGTTATGTGAGCGGCCACTCTAGAGCTACGGTACATGCATGTCCGGCTCGCCACGCAAGGATACCAGCAACCCCCTTCCTCTCTGTCCCTATATTTTTGTTGTGAATAGCATTGGTGTCTTTTTGTATATGATGCATGGGTCGGCGATCATGATATGTGCTCCATCTAAACTCGTTCATTTTGCGAAACCCGTGCTGCACGAAGAGCAAAGTGTAGGGGTTGCTGAAAGGACGGCTTTTCAGAAGCTTAAAAGTTTCAAGGTCAATTGCATGACAAGGGGCTAGAACTAGAGATGTCAGCAAGATATCTTAAGGTTCTATCCGCATATAAATTTGATTGTGTAACATTGGCACAGTTTTGGTTCCATGCAATGCCCTATTTAGTAGGCAAAAGTCTCGGGAATTGAATTAACGAAAGACGACCAGTCCAAAAGCTACACCCACCCCGGCGAGGCACCCAATCCCACATAGCCTTAATAAGTCTACCCCGCTCTATTTGGGAGCAGCGCCTGATGTTAAGTAATGTTATCTCAGTTCTCCGGTTTGCCCCCCACAAGGTAGAGGTGCTTGTGAACTTATATTCTCCTAATTTCCCAAACGTCGGAAGTGCTCTCAAATGATGCACAATTTAGTCAAAATTTGAATTTAGAAGCTATTCTAACAAGATGCAAAAAGAAGAAGAAAAAGGGAGATAAAAAGGAAGGTTAATTTAGGACTTGCAAAATATTTAGAAAAAGAAAAAAAGCTCTCTTCGGTTAAGACTCGATGGTTATCCAAACCATTATACTATATGTCCGAAGACGTAAACACAACAACAAATTAAATACATATTCTTAGTATTTTAAGGTTTACTTCTAATACTAGTTTTGCTAGACTATTCACTACCTTATTTACTAGTAATTTGTATAGTGTTTAAACTTGGAGAAATAGCAGGATTTTAAGGTATTAGTGTTCCTCGCTTCCTAGAAAATAGCTGGATACTTTTTGCTACTGCCTTTATACTCTCTCCTTGCTCTTGCTTTAAAGATTTTAGCGATAATAAATCTACTTCGTCATAGTCCTACTGTTCCTTCCCAACAAACTATTTTTCTCTGTTCTTATACTTTTCTCCCTTTCTTTTCCGTCTCTTCTTCTTCTTCTCTTTCTTTAGCTCTCTTTGGTTAAGATAACGAGTCCTTTAGTTTCCGCGGCTTGTCTGCGGGGCTGAACTTTTCGTTTTCGTTTTAAAAACCACAACTTTTGTAACCTATACGCTGCTAATAGGGCGAGGTCTTTGGTACTTGTACAAAGTTGCCAAAGCAATTTTTGAAACTCTTCCTTGTGTCCTTAGCCGTACACTACCGCCTTGAGATGCAAACAATTCTTTTCATCAAGTGCTCTAGCTTGTCTAGGGGCTTAGAGAAGAGCTTTACAATGGCAATCGAGATTCATAGGAGCCAATTTTGACGTCTCCCATGATTCAGGGTCTGCTCCCTCATGCTCTCTCAGCGCTCCCTTCTGCTCCCTCTTTGCTCCCTCGTAAAGCGGCAAATGGTCAGGTGCACCATTGCTTGGCACGTACGTCTGGACAATACTGCCCTTGAGCGAATTACTGCTGCTGTCTTTGACAACTCTAAGGGAATGTATGTTCCGAAATAAGCATTCTTTCAGAACTACTCGTCTACTGTAGATTGCTCGCTCGCTGACTCTTCACGCAGGATTCTGCTTGCTCAATTGCTCATAGAGTCGATTGCTCAATCACGCCCGGACTCTAAAGACCGCTTGAACCGAGCCCTTCAAACTCTCCCCAGAAGTCTTGAACAAGCCTATTCCTTCCTCTACGGCAGACTTGTTGATCAAATTCATTCCTATGCAGAATCACCACTGCGTATAATTGCATGGCTCTCCTATATCGAGATCCCGGTAACGTTGACTGAGCTTCGGACAGCCCTCGCTGTGGATCCACATGGAGCTTTCGACAAAGACAATATGATTACAGAAGAATTCTTCACAGAATGTTGTGCTGGCTTGCTTACCTACGATGAGGACACTAGCGTAGTGAAGTGGGTTCATACAACGGCCGAACAATATTTCAAAAATCGCAGGGATAAACTCTTCCCGAATGAAAGGAATGAGATCATGGAGATTCGTCCTGAATGGCTGGGTGCGCAGGCGGGGTCGGCTTTAAGTAAGAAAAGGCATCGCCAAAGATCCAGTCGCAACGTTTCCAAGCCTAAATCAACTGACTTAGCATCACTTGGCAAGACTCCGCAACAACGCAACACTTCAAGAACTGAATTACGACACAAAGCACCCATGAAGTCGGAATCCCCAGTGAAAGAAACTGTATTAAAATTCGAAGCATCCATGGAGTCGGAAATCCCGGGGGAAGAACAGTTGCAAAAGGCGAAGGAAGGACGGACAAACTTGTGGGCTGGATTCGAATCTTTAATGTCGACATTTGGGTTCGGATCGTGACTACACTATATCGGACTTAAACAGAAGGTGATTCTCGACAGATTAGGAACAAAGTGCTGAGATTTATCTCGTGTCTTGAGGGGGCGGATGATGCCACGTTTCTCTGCATACCTAGAATATCTGAAAGCCGCCACTGGGAAGAAAACCGCATTTTCTTGATCTCTCTCTATATTCAGTTCCCATCTCACTCTATTTGGTACGAGATACTATTGTTATAAGCACTGGCTTAAAAAAGCAAGTAAAATTCCAGTCTACAACGCCTGAAGAGCGATACGGACATTATCTTTGCCGGTGATGGAACGGCGGCTTGTGTAGCAGCCGGACATCTCGCAAAAGCGAACCCAGATCTCAAGATCTTGTTGATTAAGAGCGAGCAGAACAATTTCAACAACCCGACGGTTGTGAATCCTGCGCTTTACTTGAGCCATTTGGCGCTGGATTCCAGACTGCTATTGTAAGTTAGATTTGATTTTCCAAGCTCCTCCATTTCCAAAATACCACACTTATGAAATATGGTACTGATACGGTACATAGTCCTACAAGGCCAAGCCGTCAGAGCATCTGGGTGGACGGGAGGCTATTATTCTCATGGGAAGACTCCTAGTGGCGGCTCATCAATCAATTCATGATGTACACACGTGCCCAGGGAGTTGATTTTGATAGCTGGCAGACAAGGAGCCGGACTGCACTGGATTTATTGCCCTTGGCTCAGAAGCTGGAGACATTTCATCAGTATGAGGGTATTGATAAGAGCAAGCATGACTATGATGGGCCTATTCATGTGTCTAGTGGAGGATTCCGAGGCAAATCGGAAATGCAATTCATGCAGACGGTCAAGATGGGATATAAGGAGATTGTGGTTTTCGGTAAGTTTTTGAAAATTTGCAGAAGTCAGAGACTGTCATACAAACAGCGAATTAACAGGCTTACAGCGGTGGCAACGATATATTTCGCCGGATGGAAAACGATAAGATGCCTCTCATCGATATCCATCTCTGCTTCAAGATAGACAGCATCCGAACCTCCACATCCTTCTCGTGTCCAAGGTCGTACGCATAATCTTCGACGAATCAAAGCCCCTCGTGCCATTGGAGTTGAATATAAGCCCAATCAAGAGGCACAGCCCAGCCTTTCCCTTAGCAAGCCTGTTCATAATGTAATCATTGCACGAAAGCTTGTAGTTGTCACAGCTGGTTGCTCCGGGCATGCCTCAAATCCTTGAGCGTTCTGGAGTCGGAAACCCTGAGATTCTAAACAAGTTACACATTCCAGTTGTTAGCAACGCCCCAGGTGTTGGAGAAAATTACCAAAGCCATCACCTACTCCTTTACCCATACAAATCCTCTTTGGATTCAGAAGTGACTCTTGATTGCGTCTTGAAGGGAAAAAAGGACTTTGTGACGGTCATGACCGAAAAGGATCCAATGCTATGATGGAACGCTATTGGTACCCCCCGGTATCTACGTTACGCATGAGCGTATACTAACAATCTCATAGATGTCTGCTGCAAACTCTACCTGACGGAAGCCGAAGTTAAAAGCCTCAGCCCCGAATACAAAAAGGAATACGAGCGAGACTTCGTACCCTACCCTACCCACCCCGTTATGCTCTGCGGCGTCATGAACGCCTCCCCCGGCGACCCAACCCTCGTGGAACCAGGCCAATACATCACCATGAGGCTGTTACACCGCCTACCCTTATTCTCGCGGCTCCATCCACATCACATCTGCAACTAATGTCCTGACCGGCTACGAGTTTGACACCGGCTTCTTCAGCCACCCCTCGGATCTCAAAAGCCAAATTTGGGCCTACAAAATGTCTCGCGAAATCGCTCGCCATCTACCTTACTACAAGGGCGAGCTCGAGCTTGGTCATCCTAAGTTCCCCGAGAGCAGGAAAGCTGCTCCTTTCGACGGCCACGATGCCGTTTCCGGAGGACAGATGAAGAACCTTGAACATAGCGAAGAAAACGATCACGCAATTAAGGACTGGATCTGAGGGAATCTCAACACGACTTGGCAATCACTTGGAACGTGTGTTATGAAACCGCTTGAGCAAGGAGGCATTTGTGGATGGGGACTTAAACGTCTATAGCACTGTAGGGTTGAAGGCTGTGCATCTGAGTATGGTGCCTGAGAACAAGGGTACTAATATGTATAATACGGCGCTAGTGGTGGGCGAGAAGGCGGCGGTTATTATTGGGAGGGAGTTGGGTATTGAGGTTTTAGAGGTTGGTTTTGACGATGTGCGTGGTTTTGAAAGTGGCGGTATCTAATCACAATTTACTACACTTGACGTCTTTATATCTCAATATCGAGACAAAAGGACTATCACTACAAATTGCTTGGCTCTACGCCTGAGGTTTGCACTATCCCTCGGGACAAGTGGGCTTTCTATGTCGTCTCTGCAGCCGGCACGTGTTGTCACACACTTCACAAGGATGCTGGTTTCCATAAGGAGAAACGAATCTATCGATGGCCTATTAAAACAAGCTCTGCGTCACAAACAGCAGGTGGGAGCTGCGGGGAAGTTGGGGCACCCATATGCACAACTAACTGGAGTCATAGGCGCAGCGCAGATGGCTTGACTGTTTTTGTTGGCGAGCTCGTGTCTCGTTGTTTGACTTTCTTGTCGTTGCACTGCTGTTGTGTCGTTAACTACTTGTCCATGCGATCGTGTGAAACTCTGCCAACACGACATCCCCCTTCATGACCTTGGTGAGCCGCTCACGGTTCAGACCTCCACTGTGCTCCAGCTCGAAGCCGTTATGAAATTCACTAATGGTGTGAGCAGTACGTTTGCCTTTGAGGTCAGAGGCCCGACTGTTCATGAGCTGTTCCTTGCATATAGCAACTTGCTGATCGTCATTGTCGTCGTCGTCTTTGGCATCGTATCGATGGCTGTTGGGCGATGCCACGGAGAGGTATGTCAGTTGTTGACGGGCTGATCTACTCTCGTAAAATCCATGTTTGTAAATACATCGCAACCCGTGTTTTCCTAAGGGTCTTGCTAATCCCGACTTACAAGGCCAAATTGCATGCGAATTCTATAGCGGCCCTCTATTGAGTAATATGAGACAGTTTTCGTGCCTCATATGTACGATACGTCCCCTTTCCACTTTCCCACTCACAAATCACACTCATGGCCTCCTCTCCGGTTCTATCCTCCCCACACTCATAACTTCGCCTTCTCATCTTTCCATAGCCTATCCCATTCAACCTCATACTCCTTCGCCAGATGCTCCGGTCTCGTCGGCACCGCAACCTTGTGGTGTTCGCAGGTGCAGTAGATGGTTTTGCCGTCCGTGCTTGTCATACGACCGCTGATCATAGCCATCGTGCGGCCGACTTGTAGGACAGTGCTGTGGATGTGGATTTTCGTTCCTGGATTTGTGAGTCAAGAGGGGGGGTATTGGGGAGAGTTGAGAGGGAAAGGGGGGTTTAGATACATTACGAGCGTGTTCAAAATAGGAATGAGAGATGAGAGATGGGATTGGAGGTGGATAGGAAGGAAGTGGGACTTCAAGAAATATATCCTAATCGAAAAATGAGACGCACCGACTGGAATAGCTTTCAAATAGCTAATATTCAACGTCCTCGTCACACCCCCCAAGAAACTAATCCGCGAGACATCGTTAGCCCTGGCTTGCCTCAAGTAGGGCCAAATCTACAGAGACTTACTCCCAAAACCCCGGCCTAGCAAGCGGTCCCAGTGCACATGTCGTGCTCATATCGAAAATCAATCCCGCAGCACCTCCATGCATGACATTATTCAAATTACTGTAGTACTCTGTAACTGTCATCTCGAAGGTGGCAGTTGCGGTGGGAGTTGAGGAGGCGTCGATGAGTCGTGCATCAATTAGGTATTGGTGGTCGAAGCCGCTATAGGAGGTGCGGGCTGCGATGAGGTTGCATCTGGGTGGAGCTTGTTAAGGGATGCAATCGTGTTGGAGGGGTGGGTTAACGGGATGTGGGATGGAGTGTAGATGGAAAACAGGATCAGAGGAGAAATCGGAAGATGTAGAAGAAAATGTGATGAAATGGAATATAGATGGCTAGAAATCTGAGAACAGGGGCAGCAATGTAGCTCTCTTTCTTTTGGATGAAGGAGGTCTCGAAGCATGAGAATGGAGAGAAGACGTCATACTAAAGGACAAGACAACACTGAACTGATTCGAAGTATGAATGGTATTTCAAATATTGATTTCTTGAACGTACCGGTCAAGGATGGCCTGTACCGCAGCCATGGCCGTAGCACGAGAGGCCGCTGAACTAGCCATCCTCCTTCAGATTAGAGGTCCGCCACTCTACAAGGTATTACTGAGAGTCTTATTGCGTCATGTGAACATTGAGAAGAGTATTACTGCGTCCAAAAAATGCCATCATATCAAGTTATTCCATAGTCACGAGCTAAATCTTGCAGTACGAAAGCAGTGCCGAGGCTGAGGTAGACATCACGTGTTTGATTTATTTTAAATTTGTCCAGTGGTAATCGGTCTACTGCTTTAATGTTTCCTCAAGAAGGGTAATGATTTGTTTCAACAGAGCGATAAAGTGTGGACCATGGCATGGCATTTGATTATCACATGAATCTTGTATCAATGGTTGCTGAGAACTCGAGAAACTTCTTGAGCCTGATTTTCCGAACGAAGAAAGTCGGCACAAGAGCACTCTCCTATCTTCTACGTTATCCGTTCTATTCCAAATTATTGCCAAGACGGATCAGACGGTAACAGTCCATAATGGGCGAAGCCAAAGAAGAATGTCCCTTGCAAGTTCGGGCGCCGGCTGAATCTCTATGTGGTCGTAGATAACTAGAATGTGTATCTTAGTGCGTAGCATCCCGCAAAGAAATGAAAATTTAGGAAGAGGGCGTTGGTGGGAATAAATGAGCTTCTGTGTACGTAAGGCAAAGTAGAGAGAGAGATTGCGTTCATTGATAAGGGTTTGCATTATTACATTTGTACGGTACGGCACGGCACGGGACAGTGCCAAGAGAATAGATAACCGTTGTGGGCGGGTTGTAAGGACGAACACTGCAATAAGCAAGCAATAATGAATTGGGTTGTGTGGGTGGACTTTGTTTCTCTCTCTTCCCCCCCTGGGCGCTTCGGTCCGTGACAAGGGATGCCCAGCATACGCGTTGTGTTTGCGGGGCTTCTCCGTCACATCCACAGAACTTAGGTATTGATATCATCTTTCAACGACAAGTATACTTTTCTTGGAGCAACATCCGTCGCATTCTAGGTGCTGACTTGTCACACCACACTTGTCGCGTGGATAAAAGCCATCGAAACGGGTGCCAGATCGCAACGCCTTCCGCATGTGGATCTTATCTCTTCCATTATATCCGCACGCGCGACACCCAGCTTTGCGGCTTTGGAAGTCATGTGTCTAGTGCGACGGGACGTGCCTCCGTCCAATATTACTCAGTTTCAGGGAATTTCTTGGCCGTCTCGGCACCTCTTAAAGCACGAAGTACGTCAGAAAAGGAGATGAGCAAACAGATTCGTCCACTGTAAGCCGTTGTATCCGCTTTTTCGGGCTTGTCTATTTATGATCTCCGAAGATTGAGTAGAGACCTGAAAGGAGAAGCTGGAAAAGGCCGCGTGTGCAAGAGCCAGCATATGCTGCGCGTTGGTGCTTCCAGATCAGCGCTTCAGATCCCTGTGACGTCCCAGAGCTTTGTGTTTTCCCAGCATATATTCTCCGGCTGCTTAGCTTATCTTGGCGTCGCTTAGCGAGGGCTCATGTCTTATTTAAGCTCTTTGACATGATGCTGCGCTTCAGCAGGTCTGACCAAGGTCTTGGGAATGGTGAGTCTAATAAGGAAGGCAATGTGAAGATGGCTGTCGAATGAACAAGGAGGTAGTGATTGAAGACAGACACCAAGAAACTTTGCCGCCTGGGATAATGATACAGCTAGGCAGTAAGGAGAAGAAAGAGACGAATGGGCACGCGACACCGCGTCTCTCTTTGCATTGCATCCCCTGCCGCAGCCCGCGAAATTTGCTCCAACCCTTACCGCATCGTCATCCTACCAGGGTCCTATAACAAGCTTTCCATGCCCGGTATGGCTGGGCTTTTTGACTTGCTGGGAGTACTGGGGATTTTGCTTACTGAACGACATACGCAACACCTTCTCCGCTTATGCGCGGGCCCCCGAGATCCAATTGAGATTTATGATCGTCTTTTGCTTGTCTTGACCTCTCCCCATACATAATTAGTGGCAATCCCTTCCATGAGATATCACTGTGCATCACAAAGAAAAGTCTTCTCTTTCGGTTTGTGCCTGAAACGATAACCATTCCCAAATCCTTTCGGGTTCAGCGTCGTACAGATACACAGCTTTGCATTCATCGGTCGAAGATCATCTTTTCTACCCTAACAAGGATCAACTCTATTATAACTATCATAGCTCCAAAAGCATTTTTACTTTTCCGCCGGCACGCAACGTGTCGGGACAATCACAACGGCAGATATTTTCAATGAAAAAGTGAGAGGACGGGAATCTCTAGCTAGCCTCCACCCCTCCACCCTCGATCTCCCACCGTTGTCAACCATCATTGATGCTACGCTGGCGCTTAGGCACCGTGTGCTTCGCAGCCAGTACGTCAGGGCCGCAAGCCTCACCCTGAGGTTAGCCTTGACCGCTCTGGCGCTGGCTGCAGTGTCCCTCTTCGCACTCTCATTATGCAGCCCCATGGTCTTTCAGGGTCAAATACTCACTCTTCAAGTCAGCTTGATCGCCACTCAAGTTGATCCACCGCCGCCTGAGCCAGATACCAAGTACTTCTGTAAGCATTCCCTGACTCCCTACTCCTCACAATATTCCTAATAGAACATCCAGTTGAACCAGGCTCGACGGACCTCCTCGGGCATTATGATGTACGATTTTACCCAGGCCAACCCGTCTCCTATGAAGAACGGACCGATACCCTGCACCACATGATTCGCGCCTACCTCTCAACCTTCCATGATTTGCATATCGAGACATGGATCGCGCATGGCACACTGCTTGGTTGGTGGTGGAACGGACAGATCTTACCCTGGGATTGGGATTTGGACGTGCAAGTTTCAGGCCAATCGCTCGTCTATATGGCCGAAATGCTCAACCATACCACCCATACTTACAAATCTGGAAATGTTGAGAGACAGTACTTCCTAGACGTGAACCCGAATTATCTCGAGAGGACCAGAGGTGACGGTTGGAATATAATTGATGCGAGGTGGATTGACACGAGAAATGGCCTTTTTATCGATATAACGGGTATATCAGAGACGGATCCGGTGGATCGACCGGGTGTATGGTCTTGCAAGAATGAGCATGATTATAATATTACGGATATCTGGCCGCTTAGAGAGTCGACTTATGAAGGCGTTCCGGCGCTGGTACCATTTGCATATGATAAGGTGTTAACGACTGAGTATGGTGCGAAGGCGTTGACTTTGACTGAGTATGAAGGGTAAGTCCTGTTAACAAATCTCGCGCTTCCTTGGGTGGTTCATTTTGACAAACTCTGATATGGCCTGCTGATATCTCAAAAAGGCATCGATGGAACCCAAGTCTCCGAAAATGGATTCTCGACCCAACAGTTCCAACCACTACAGCTGCTCCGCGATGAAATCGAGTAGCTACTATTCACCGATCTGCGAAGCCCGCCGTTTACATTAATCAGAAGTCCCAAACTAGTCGACATCCATCCGAAACCTTGGCCGATATATGAGCCCTATCCAAGCTTAACCAGCGAGCCTCCATGTATAAATGAATTCAAAACAGAAGACGGTGCAGGGAGTGTAAATAGGAATTGTGGAGGAAGTCACTCAAACCAGCGCTAGGGGAAATTGTCCCGCCGGTGTCAAAGAAAAACGGCCCGAGCCTCTCCAGCACCGAACAGGGCGTCGAAT
>Ga0335072_10005040_pt1 | contig 19478 bp, 15 predicted proteins | sample Lox_Sample_21_FD_206725 | JGI IMG/M metagenome (GOLD analysis project Ga0335072, IMG submission 206725) | Soil microbial communities from Loxahatchee National Wildlife Refuge, Florida, United States - Lox_Sample_2.1 | ecosystem: Environmental > Terrestrial > Soil > Wetlands | place: USA...
CCCCTGCTCGCGGGCCGACGCCTGCTCGCGGGCCGACGCCTGCTCGCGGGCCGGCACTCGGTCGCGAACGCCGGCGGGTTCCCGGTCGCGCCATTCCTGCGGGTAGCCCGATGCTGACCGGCCCGATGCCGACCGGCCCGATGCCGACCGGCCCGATGCCGACTTGCCAAGCGCCGGCTGGCCAGGCGCCTGCTGGCGAGCCGCGCGGTCCGTTGCCACTTGCTCCGCTGGCCAACCGCCGCCCGGCTGTGCCGCACTGCCGGCCAGCTGAGCGGCACCAGCGGCCGCGCCAGCAGCCGCGACCCGGCTGCCGTCAGCGGCCGCCGGCCCGAAGACCTGATCCCGCCACACAGCAACGCCAACGATCAGCATCAGCAGCGCGAGCGCTGCCAGCGCTATCGACACGTAGACCAGGACGAGGTCACCGGACACGGCCCCGGCGGCCAGCAGGCCGATCGCGACCGCTACGACGGACACGAGTGCGCCGAACCGGATCACCTGGCGGCTCCGTTAGTCGTCAAGCGCAGTGACGGCCTGATCGCGCTACCGACGGTCGTGCTGGCCAGCATCCGATGGGTGGTACCCGCCGTTGTGCGCCACGGGCTCAGGAATCCCCTGGTAACCACCCGTCGGGCTGCCGTTGCGCATGTCCAGCCTGCCCATGCCCACGCCAACCGGCGACTGCTGAGGCCCGGTGCCCACGGCCGGGAAGACGCCGCTGTCGGCAGCGCCGGCCTCAAGGTCGCGGAGCTGGCCTTCCAGGTACGCCTTCAGTCGGCTGCGGTACTCACGCTCGAACGCGCGCAGGTCATCGACACGCCGCTCCAGCTCCTCGCGGGACTGGACAAGCGAGCCCATCGCCTGGCGGTGCCGCTCCTGCGCGTCACGCTCAAGGCTCTCAGCCCTGGCGCGAGCGTCGCTGGTGACCTGCTCGGCCTGGCGGCGCGCCTTGGTGAGGATGTCATCGGCCTCACGCCGGGCGCGGCCGAGCGTCTCATCGGCTTCGCGCCGGGCGTCGGCGATGGCCTGGTCGGCAGTCTGCTGCGCGAGGGCGAGCACCCGTGCGGCCGTGTCCATGTTGTCCTCGGCTGGCCGCCGCGGAGCGAGCATGACCGGCTCGGGCCGCGGCTCCGGCTCATGCCGGATCGGCTCGGGCTGCATCATCTCCGGGACCTCGGCCTGCGGGGTCAGCGAAACCGGCGGCTTGCCGCGCAGCACTTCAGCCAGCTTGGCCCTGAGCTCCTCGTTCTCCTGAATGAGCTCGTCAAGCGCTGCTTCTACTTCGTCGAGGAAAGCGTCAACTTCCTCTTCGTCATAGCCCGGCCTGAGCCTGGTCGTGCTGAACTGCTTGTTCCGCACATCCGCGGGCGTCAGTGGCATCTCTCTTCTCCCCTGGAGCTTTGTCCTGTATGGACGCTACCTGATGGACCCTATGTCACCGTGCGACTTGCCACAGCACGTAGACCACCAGGAACAGCAGCATGAAGCTGAGGTCAAGGGCCACATTACCGAGGCGGAGCGTGGGAATGTAGCGCCTTAGAAATCTCAGTGGCGGATCTGTGGCGGAGTAAACACCCTCAGCTACCACAAGAAGGAAGCCTGTGGGGCGCCACTCCCGGGCGTAGACCTGGATCCAGCTGAAGATCAGCCGGACGATGAGCAACACGAGATAGATAGACAGCAGGTAGAAAGCGACATCCCTGAATATGTTCACGCGCACTGCCTATCAGGTCTAAGCAAGGCAGAAAGTCCTGCCCCTGACCCGCAGCCTGGCTGCTGGTCAGCTCTGGTTGAAGAAACCCCGCTCCGCGATCCGGGCCTTGTCCTCGGCTGCTACCTCAACGTTAGCCGGGGACAGCAGGAAGACCTTGTTTGTCACCCGCTCGATGCTCCCGCGCAATCCGAAGATCAGTCCCGCAGAGAAATCAACCAGCCGCTTGGCGTCGCTGTCGACCATCTCGGTCAGGTTCATGATCACCGGAGTGCCCTCACGGAAGTGCTCTCCGATCGTACGAGCCTCATTGTACGTGCGCGGATGCAAGGTCGTGATCCTCGCCAAATCGGTCGTCTGCACCTGAGTAGCGATCCTCCGGTCGCCGACCGCGCTGCCGCCAGGGCCGTCAGGCAGCACAGGCTCCTGCCCGTACTCGTCCTGCACGAGCTCGGCACCGTACTCGTCGTAGTCGTCGTAGTCGTCCTGGTACTGATCTTCGAAGCGGTGGTCATCCTCTACCAGGCCGAGATAGACCGCCATCTTGCGCATAGCGCTGGCCATCTTCTGTCCTCCGTCGTGCACGCCAGGCGGCCCGGCTCGGTGCAGGGTTCACTGGCCAGGGTCCTACGCGTCGGACATTACCTGAGAAAGGCTCGCCGGCCGCCGAGCAACGCCGTACCGATTCGTACATGTGTCGCGCCTTCCGCGATGGCTTCGCGAAGGTCACCGCTCATGCCGGCGGAGATCATCTGCGCCTGCGGGTACCCTGCCCGCACGACGCCGGCGATCTGTTTCAGACGGGCGTAGGCCGGCCTGGCGGGCTGCCCGAGCGGCGCGACCGCCATCACCCCGCCGAGTTCCAGCCCCTCGGCGGCCTCGATCTGCGCCGCCAGCCCGGGCACCTCACCCGGAGGCGCGCCGCCGCGCCCCGCCGCGCCATCCGGGCCCGCGTCAGCGTCAGCATCAAGGCTGACCTGAATCAGGCAGCGGATCACCCGGCCGGCCTCGCTGGCCCGCCGCCCGAGTGCGGTCACCAGCCGGGCCCGGTCCACCGAGTGCACCACGTCCGCGTACCTGGCCACGCTCGCGACCTTGTTGACCTGCAGCTGGCCGACGAAGTGCCAGCGCAGCGGGAGCCCCGCGGCAGCGCACGCGGCGACCTTCGGCGCCGCTTCCTGATCTTTGTTCTCGCCGACGTCGGTCACGCCGAGGCCAGCGAGCGCGATTATGTCGGGAACGGGGAACGTCTTAGTGACTGCTATCAGTCCGACCTCGGCGGGGTCACGCCCGGCGGCGGCGCACGCGTCGGCGATGCTGGCTCGCACGGCCGCCAGGTTGCCAGTGAGCTCAGCCAGCCGCTCCCGGCTAACCGACTCTGTCACCGAGACGACCCTGTCATCCGGTGGGCTCATGCAGTGCTCGCGCAAAACCGGCGGTCATCATGACGCCAGCCAGATCACGCCGGCGAACCGGCCAGTCGTCCCGTCCCGCCGGTAGGAGAACAAGTCGTCCGATTCCTTGGTGCACCGCGGCACCGACCGGAACCAGCCCACTCCGGCAGCGGCAAGCTGCGCCCGCACGCCAGCGGCGATATCCAGGCCCGCGGTGCCGTCGAACGTCTGGCAGCGTGATTGCGGGACGACGGCGCTCACCCGCGCCTGCAGCTCAGCGGGCACCTCATAGCAGCCGCCGCAGATCGACGGGCCGGTCAGCGCGCGCATGCTGGCAGGGCTGGCGCCTGCCGCGGTCATCGCCGTGATCAGTGCAGGCACGACGCCCGCAACCAGCCCTTCCCGGCCGGCGTGGGCGGCTCCCACCAGCCGGGCGGCGGGGTCGGCGACCAGGACTGGCACGCAGTCAGCGACCTGCACGCACAGCGGCCTGCCGTACACGTCGGTGAAGATTGCGTCAACCGGCCCCGGCGGCTCGGCGATCCCGGCACCGAGGTAGCAGACTTCCGCGCCATGGACCTGGCTCATCCAGGCCAGGTCGGCCGCCGCCACGCCGCATGCCGCCGCCAGTGCCGCCCGGTTCGCCGCAACCGACGCAGGATCATCGCCGACTCGAAGGCCGAGATTCAGCGACTCATATGGCCCGGTGCTCACCCCGCCGCCCCGCGCGGAGAATCCGGCGAGCACGCCGTCACCGAGGGTCTGCCCGGCCAGGACGGCCTCGCCCGCTGGCAGCCGGGTCACTTCAGGAAGTCGGGCACGTCGAGTTCGTCATCTTCCTCGAACACTACCGACTTACGCCGGGTGGTATCTGGCCTGCCGGCGCGGTGCGGCCCGGCAGGATCCCGCGCTGGGGGCTCAACGGCGTCGTCCGGGCTTGCATGCCGCGGCGGCGGGATGCGCTCTGCGGTGGCGGCGTCGCTGGCCACGCCGTCAGCGCCCTGGCTGGGTGCACTGACGGTCGGCCCGCCGTTGGCAGCGGGGCGGGCGGTGTCGGCTACGGCGTCCCGGCCTGGCGCGTCCGCTGGCTTCGCGTCGCCTAGCTGGAACGGCCGCCAGTCCGCTGGCCCGCCCGCCGTAGTTCCTGCCTGACCCGCTGCCGCGGACGGCAGGCTGTTCGGGGCTGCGCTGTTCGGGGCCGCGCTGTTCGGGGCCGTGCTGTTCGAGGCCGTGCTGTTCGGGGCCGTGCTGTTCGGGGCCGCGCTGTAGGGCGCCGCGCTGTATGCCGTCGTCCGCGGCCGTGCCCGGCCAGGCTGCGGCTCGTCAAAGCCGGCCGCGATGACCGTGACCCTGACCTCGTCACCGAGCGCATCGTCGATGACCGCGCCGAAGATGATGTTGGCATCAGTGGCCGCCGAGTTCGCCACGAGCTGCGCGGCTTCGTTGATCTCGAACAAGCCGAGATCCGAGCCGCCCTGGATAGACAGCAGCACGCCGTGCGCCCCGTCGATGCTCGCCTCCAGCAGCGGGCTGGAGATCGCCATCTCGGCGGCCGCGACCGCACGGTCGTCGCCACGGGCGGTGCCGATGCCCATCAGCGCGGAGCCCGCTCCGGACATGACCGACTTCACGTCCGCGAAGTCGAGGTTAATCAGGCCGGGCGTCGTGATCAGGTCAGTGATGCCCTGGACACCGGACAGCAGCACCTGGTCGGCCGCCTTGAACGCATCCAGCACGCTGACGTGCCGGTCGGAGATCGACAGCAGCCGGTCGTTGGGGATCACGATGAGCGTGTCGACCTCGCTGCGCAGCCGCTCGATGCCGGTGTCCGCCTGCGACGCCCGGCGCTTGCCCTCGAAGCCGAACGGCCGGGTCACCACGCCGATCGTCAGCGCCCCGAGCGCCCTGGCGACCTCGGCGACCACCGGGGCCCCGCCGGTGCCCGTCCCGCCGCCTTCGCCAGCTGTGACGAACACCATGTCGGCGCCCTTGAGAACTTCCTCGATCTCCTCGCGGTGATCCTGGGCCGCCTTGGCGCCGATGTCCGGGTTAGCGCCCGCGCCGAGACCACGGGTTAGCTCCCGCCCGACATCGAGCTTGACGTCGGCGTCGCTCATCAGCAGCGCCTGGGCGTCGGTGTTGATCGCGATGAACTCAACCCCTCTGAGTCCCTCTTCGATCATCCGGTTAACGGCGTTGACGCCGCCCCCGCCGATACCGACGACCTTGATGACCGCCAGGTAGTTCTGCGGTGCTGCCACGAGGAGCAAACCCTTCCGCTCGTCTTACCGCCGGGAGGAGAACTCCCGCGGTCCCCCAGCGCCACCCCCGGCGCGACTCCGGCTCATAAAACTCTCACCCTCAACTTGAGATTTAGAGTTATGTCAAGCTGGCGACTGATAGGGACAGTAGGGTTGCGCGCATCCCCAGGTCAACCACTGGTAGCTCTCCCGGCCCGGCGTGTCGCCCGGCGCCAGAGCCGATTTGGGCTAGTTGCCGGCTGACTGGCCTGCATCAGCCCGCCGTCACCGCGGTATTCGGATCGCTGATGTTGTAGTAGCGGGCGTGCTTGCGCAGCAGCATCCCGAGCTCCGCAAGCTTCTGTGCCGGATCGACGGCACCGCCCCACAGCACCGTTATGTGGCCGGTCAAGTGCAGCGTGACAGAACTGGCCGATGTCGCCGAAACCGAAGTGAGCCGGCTGCGCAGGCTGCGCGGCAGCTGCCCGAGCACCCCCGCCGCGGCACTGACAGCCGGGCTGCCCCTCAGCACGGCCGGCGGGGCGGACAGCAGCGGCATCGAGGCGGGCCTGCGCGCCGCCTGCCTGACGGTTACGCCGTGGGAGTCGATGAGCTGATATTCGCCGGCCGCGGCAACTGCGAGCACGGGCGTGCGCTCGCGCACGCTGATGACGATGGTGTCCGGCCAGGACCGCCGCACTGTGGCGAACAGCACAGGCGCCAGCTGCTCGACGCGGCGGGCGGCCGTGGCCGTGTTCACCGTAGCGAGCGGCGCGCCCGCGGCGATCCGGGCCGCCTGGCGCACCTGGACCGCGGTCACCAGCCGGTTGCCGGTCACCTCGACGTGCCGTACCACGAGCAGGCTCGAGCCGAGCAGCGCCCAGGCCGCTCCGGCCAGGATCGCCAGCACCAGCAGGCCGAAGAACACCGTCCGTCCAGGTACGGCACGAACCCGGCCGGCCGCGCCTGAGCCATTGCCGCTAGCCGGGAACGCGTCGTTCCCGCCGTCAGAGTCGGGGTCGGCAGCGTGCAGCTGCCGGGCGCTCACAGCTCCCCCGCCCGGTCCCGCAGGGCCGCGACGATCAGCGGCCCGAGCCGCGTGACGTCGCCCGCGCCCATGGTCAGCACCAGGTCACCAGGCTTGGCGAGGCTGGCCACCGCAGCTGGCACCGCGGCGCGGTCGGGCATGAATACCGCACCGCCGCCAGGCACCGCGTCGCTGATCAGCCTGCCGGTGACGCCCGGCTCGGGGTCCTCGCGGGCCGCGTATACGTCGAGAACCAGCACCTCGTCGGCCATGCCGAGAGCCGCGCCGAAGGCCGCTGCGAAGATCCTGGTCCGGCTGAACAGGTGGGGCTGGAAGATCGCTATCACCCGGCCGCCCGCCGCTACCTCGCGCGCGGCCGCCAGATCGGCGGCAAGCTCGGTCGGGTGGTGAGCATAACTGTCGATCACCTGAACGCCGTCAGCCTCGCCGGTTAGTTCCATCCGGCGCCGTGCTCCCCGGTAGCTGGCTAGCCCCGCAGTAGCGTCTGCGACGGCTACGCCGAGTTGCACCGTCATGCCGAACGCGGCTGCCGCGTTCAGGGCGTTATGCCGTCCAGGCACCCCGATCTCGAGCCGGACCGGGCCGGCCCCGGCCAGCACCGTGCCGGGGCCGCCAGTGACCGTCAGCGCCGTGTGCATGCCACGGGCCTGGATCTGCCCGACCTGATAATCGGCGTCGTCCGCGGTTCCGTAGGTCAGGGCGGTCACACCGGGTGCCACCGCGCCGGTGAGCGCTCGCGCGCCAGGGTCATCTGCACAGGCCAGCAGGACGCCGCCGGGCCTGATCCGGCCCGCGAACGCCGCGAACGCCGCCTCGATCGCCGCCAGCGTGCCGTAGTTGTCGAGGTGGTCTGCCTCGACACAAGTGACGACGGCCGCGTCGGGCGAGAACATCAGGAACGAGCCGTCGCTCTCATCCGCCTCCACCACGAACGCCGGGCCGGCCCCCCGCGCTGCGCCGAGGCCCGTCTCGGCCAGGATGCCGCCGATGACGTAGGACGGATCGGCGCCGCTGTGCAGCAGCACCGTCGTGATCATCGACGTCGTCGTGGTCTTGCCGTGCGTGCCCGCTACCGCGATGCCCTGGTAGCCAAGCATCAAGCTGGCCAGCGCCGTGGCCCGGTGCAACACCGGCAGCCCGCGGCGCTGTGCCTCGAGTAGTTCCGGGTTGCCCGGCCTGATGGCGGTGGTAACCACCAAGGTGTCTGCGTCGCCGAGATTCTCCGCGGCATGACCGACGCTCACCCGTGCTCCGGCTGCGGCGAGCTCGCCGAGTAGCGCGGAGTCCGCCGAGTCGCTGCCGGACACTGGGACGCCGCGGGCCAGCATGATCTTGGCAACGCCAGACATGCCGGCGCCGCCGATGCCCACGAAATGCACCGTCCCGAGGTCGCCGATTGGCACCGGGTCGACCGGGGTGACCAGGCCCATCGCTACCTCTTCCGCCGTCGGCCGGGCCGCCGCCGTCCGACCCGGAGCACCAGGGCTGCCAGGTCAGCATCGGCGTCCCTGTTGCCGCTGGCGGCCGCGGCCTGTGCCATCGCGGCGATCAGCTCGTCATCGTGCAGGATCGGCAGCAGGGTCCGCGTGATCCACTCCGGGGAAAGGTCTTCGTCGGCGACGATCAGGCCGCCGCCTGCCCGCTCGATCGGCTCGGCGTTGAGCCGCTGCTCTCCGTTGCCGTGCGGCAGCGGCACATACGCGGCAGGCAGGCCCACAGCGGTCAGCTCAGCGCAGGTCATCGCTCCGGCCCGGCATAGCGCGAAGTCAGCCGCGGCGTACCCAAGGTCCATCCGGTCCAGGTACGGCAGCACCACGTACGGTACCTGGCCCGGCGGAATGTCCACCTGGCCGGCCTTCGGCCCGACGACGTGCAGCACCTGGACGCCAGCTGCCCGCAGCGCTTCGGCCGCCCCGAATACAGCCCGGTTCAGCGACGCCGCCCCCTGGGAGCCGCCGGTCACGAACAGCACGGGCAGGTCTGGCTGCAGGCCGAAGTGCGCCCGCGCTTTATCGGCCAGCGCCATCCGGTCCAGGCCGGAGATCTCCTGGCGGATCGGGATGCCGATGTAGCGCGCGTGCGGCAGGTTAGTGCCCGGCTGGCCGGTGCACACGTGCGTGGTCAGCCGTGCGCCGATGCGGTTGGCCAGGCCTGGCATGTAGTTCGCCTCGTGCACCACGATCGGGACCTTGCGGCGGCGGGCGGCCAGGTAGCCGGGTGTCGCAACATAACCGCCGAAGCCCACCAGCACGTCCGCCCTGGTCCGCTCCAGGACGGAAGCCGCGGCACGGACAGCGCCCAGCATCCTGGCGGGCACGGAGAGGAGCTTCGGCGTGAGCTTGCGCGGCAGCGGCACCGGCGGGATCAACGCCAGGTCGTAACCGCGCATCGGCACCAGCCTGGTCTCCAGCCCGCGCTCGGTACCGAGGCAGGTGATCTCGGTGTCCGGGGCGGCCCGGCGCAGCGCGTCCGCAAGCGCGAGCGCCGGCAAGATGTGCCCGCCGGTCCCGCCGCCTGCTATGACGACGCTGATTCCCATCACTGCCCCATTTCCTGACAGCCGTACATCGACCGGGCTAGGTTACTTCCAACCCGCCCCATCCGCGCTCGAACCCGCGCGGCCCACCCTCGAACCCGCGCGGCCCACCCTCGAACCCGCGCGACCCGCGCTCGAACTCAGGCGGACTCTGGGCCGGGCGCCGCCGGTGAGCCAGACCACCAGCCGTCGCGGTGCGCCGGGGCCAGCGGCGGCCAGCGCGCGGGCGGCATCGGGTTCAGTCCTGGCGAATGCCATCAGCATGCCAACCGCGGCCATGGTCACGATCAGCGAGGACACTCCAGCGGAGATCAGCGGCAGCGGCACGCCCGTGATCGGCAGCAAGCCGAGCACAGCGCCGATATTCACCAGGGCTTGCACGACGATCCACACGGTGACCGTGCCGGCGGCGAGCCGGCCGAAGGTATCCGGCATCCGCCGGGCGATCCGCAACCCGGCGAACGCGATGCCGCCATAGAGCAGGATGACGCAGCTGGCGCCGACCAGGCCGAGCTCCTCCCCCAGGATGGCAAAGATGAAGTCGGCATAGTCGAGCGGCACGAAGCCCCACTTAGCGGTGCCGGCGCCAAGGCCGACGCCGAACCACCCGCCTGAGCCGAGCGCGTCCTTGCCCTCCGTCAGCTGGCAGGTCGGGCAGTAACTGGATGTCTGGGCAGACACGAACCCGCTGATGCGCTCCAATTCGTTCGGATGCACGGCGATCAGCATCAGCGCCGCGAAGGCCAGTACCGCGAGCACGGCGAGCAGCAGCCTGCCCGGTGCCCCGATCACCCAGAGCAGAGACAGGAAGATGACGCTCAGCAGGAACGTGGTGCCGAGGTCGTTGCCCAGCATGACCAGCACGCATACGAGCGCCGCGCCGGGCAGCAGCGGGACGAGCAGGTGCCGCCAGTCGGTCAGCTGACCCAGCTTCTCCTTGCGCGCGAGCAGGTCGGCTCCCCACAGCACGAGCGCCAGCTTGGCGAATTCCGATGGCTGGACTTCGTTGCCGGCTATGTCCAGCCAGCGCTTGGCTCCATCGATCTCGCGGCCGAACACCAGCACGAGTATCAGGCCGAGCACGGTTGCGAGCAGCAGCGGGTAGGCGACCGCCCTGAAGACCCGCGGCGGCGTCCTGCTCGCTAGCAACATCAGGACCAGGCCGGCTAGCGCACCCAGGAGCTGCTTTTCGAATATGGAGTAGGGCGGTGCGTGGACGTCCAGGTCGTAGGCCGTGGAGGTGGACAGCACCATCATCAGGCCGACCGCGAGCAGCAGCAGCGTGCAGCCGAGTACCAGGTAGTAGGACGCCAGCGGCCGGTCCAGCAGCGCCTTCAGCCGCCGCGCTCCGTCGCGCAGGCTCGCCGCGCGCAGGCGGGCGTCGTCCAGTGCCGCGCTCGAGCCGTCCAGGCGCGTCCGCGCCGGCCCCGCCGCCTCGTCACTGGTCCGGCCCTGGTCCAGCTCGGTGCTGGCGGGGGACCAGTGGCTCACCGCGAATCCGCCAGCCTGCGCACAGCTGCGGCGAACGCGTCGCCTCGGGCCGGGTAATCGCGGAACATGTCCCACGACTGCGCGGCCGGCGCCAGCAGCACGGTGTCCCCGCGCCGCGCGGCGGCCGCCGCCTGTGCTACTGCCTGCTCCATGACACCAGTGTCTGTGCCGCTCAGCTCCATGACTGGGACATTCGGCGCGTGTCGCGCCAGCGCCTTGCCGAATCTAGCCCGGTCGGTGCCGATCAGGACGGCAGCCCGCAGCCGCGAAGCCGCCGCCGCGACGATGCCGTCCAGGTCGTCATCGCTACCGCGGAACAGGCCGCCGGCCACCCAGACCACAGAGGGGAACGACGCAAGCGAAGCCGCCGCTGCCGCCGGATTGCTCGCCTTTGAGTCGTCGACGAATGCCACCCCGTCGATCTCGGTGACCAGCGTGATGCGGTGCGGCTCAGGCACAAAAGCGCCTAGCCCGGCGGCGATGGAGGCCGGCTGGTCGCCGTAGGCGCGCGCGAGCGCCGCAGCTGCCAGCGCGTCGGCCACGTTGTGCGCCGCAGCAGGCTGTACCTCGCTGACTGCTGCCAGCCGCACTGCTGTGCTCCCGGTCCGGGTGGCAGTGGTCAGGTTAGTGCTGGCGAACGCACAGTCCACCAGCCAGCCATCCTCGACGCCTAGCTCGCCAGCACTCGGGCGCCCAAGCCGGAACCCGACGATCCTGGCCGCCTGGCTAGCTGCCGCCGCCATCGCAACCGTGGCCGGGTCGTCTGCGTTGCAGATCGCGATAGTGCCTGGCGCGAAGATCCTGGCCTTGGCCGCAGCGTAGGAGACCACGTCGTCGTGCCAGTCGAGGTGGTGCGCGGCCAGGTTCAGCACGACGGCCGCGAGCGGCCTGATCGTCGCACTCCAGTACAGCTGGAAGCTTGACAGCTCCACCGCGACGACCGGATACGGCTCGGGATCTGTGACCACGTCGAGGATCGGCGTGCCGACGTTTCCGGCGGCCACACTGCGATGGCCCGCGGCGGTGAGCATAGCGGCCAGCATCCGGACTGTGGTCGTCTTGCCATTCGTGCCGGTGATCGCCAGCCACTGCTGCCGGCCGCCGCCAGGCAGCCACGGCCGAAGCCGCCAGGCCAGCTCGACGTCGCCGATCACTTCGATGCCCGCCGTGACCGCGTTCGCCAGCAGCGGCGTATCCGGCCGCAGCCCGGGTGAGGTGACCACGAGCGCTGTGCCCGGCGGCACGCTGGCGCCGGGGCCGAGCTGCTCTGGTCCGAGCCGGGCCGCCACTCCCTCCTTGGCCAGCCGGTCGGCGACGGCACGGCGCTCAGCGTCGTCCCGCGAGTCCACGGCGGTCACCCTGGCACCCTGGCTGGCCAGCAGCGAGCTGACCGACTGCCCGGTGATGCCGAGGCCAGCGACGACGACGGGCCGGCCGGCCAGGTCCGCGAGCCCGGATACTGTGCCGCTGCCGGTCATCTGCTAAGTCGCCAGCCACTCGGCATAGAAGATGCCCAGGGCCAGCGCGACGCATAGCCCTGAAATCAGCCAGAATCTGATCACGATCGTCGTCTCGGCCCAGCCGAGCATGTCGAAGTGATTGTGCAGCGGGCTCATCCTGAAAACCCGTATCCCTCGCCCGGTTCTGAGCTTGGTGGCCTTGAAGACGCTCACCTGGATGATCACCGACAGCGTGGTGATCACGAAGAGACCGCCCAGGATCATCAGCAGCAGCTGAGTCTTGGTGCAGACCGCCAGCCCGGCCAGCACGCCGCCGAGCGCCAGCGAGCCGGTGTCGCCCATGAAGATCTTGGCAGGCGGCGCGTTCCACCACAGGAAGCCAAAGCACGCGCCGGTCACCGCGGCGGCAACCACTGCCAGGTCCAGCGGATCCCTGATCTGATAGCACTGCCTGGACAGGAACGTGGTGCAGTCGTTGCGCTCTTCCCAGATGCCGATCAGTACGTAGGCGGCCAGCACCAGGACAACCGATCCGGTGGCCAGCCCGTCGAGGCCGTCGGTCAGGTTCACGCCGTTGGAAAACCCGGCGATGAGGATGACGATCCAGATGACGAACGGCAGCACGCCGATGGCCGGCCCGAAGTCGCGCAAGAACGAGAGGTGGGCGTCGGCCGGAGTGAGGTCGTAGCCGTCCGGGTGCTGCAGCACCTCCAGCGCGAACACCGTGCCGACGACGAGCTGGCCGGTCAGCTTGGCCCCGCTGCGCAACCCGACGCTGGTCTGCCGGGAGATCTTGAGGAAATCGTCGATGAACCCGACCAGGCCCAGACCGGCCATCAGGAACAGCACGAGCAGGCCGGACGCACTCATCGGGTCATGGGTGGCCACGTGCCCGACGAGGTAGCCGACCAGCGTCGCCAGCACCATCACCGCGCCGCCCATGGTCGGCGTGCCGCGCTTGGTCTCGTGGGATTTCGGACCTTCGACCCGGATCGGCTGTCCGTACCCCTGGCGGCGCAAGACCCCGATGATCAGGGGCGTGCCGAACAGCGCCAGCAGCATTGATACCGCGCCGGCTACCAGGATCGTCTTCACGACAGTGTCCCATTGTGCCGGGACCCCGCGCGCTCGCCCGCGTCGGCTGCGTGAGCGTCCAGCGGCCGCTCACCGGTCAAAGCAAGCGCCACCCGCTCCAGGCCGATGCTGTGGGACGCCTTGACCAGGACCACGTCTCCAGTCCGCACCCGGTCCTGCACCGCGCGCACGGCCGCCGGGCCGTCGGGTACCCAGAGCAGCTCGCCATGCCAGGCAGGCACCGTCTTCGCGCCGGGCAGCATCGGGGCCGCCTGGTCGCCGACCACGATCAGCCCGGCAAGCCCGGCCCGCGCCGCGACCGCGCCGATCTCCTCGTGCAGCCGGTCCGCGTCGTCGCCCAGCTCTGTCATGTGGCCAAGCACAGCGAATCCGCGGCGGCCGCGGGCCATCGTAGCCAGCGCCCTGATAGCCGCCCTGACAGTGTCCGGGTTGGCGTTGTAGGCATCGTTGATGATCGTGACGCCATCGCTGAGCTGCGTTACTTCCATCCGCCAGCGGCTCCTGGCCGTCGCCGCCGTCAGCCCGGCGGCGATGTCGGCGACCGGCATGCCGAGCTGCCCGGCCAGGGCGGCGGCTGCCAGCGCGTTGTACACGTGATGCTCACCGTGCAGCTGCAGCCGCACCGGGGCGGAGCCGTCCGGCGCCTCCAGGATGAACCTGGCGCGACCGAGATCGTCGGTTCTGACGTCCGCCGCCCGCACGTCCGCTGCGGCCGACTTGCCGAACGTCACCACCCTGGCCCTGGTCCGGGCTGCCATCGCGGCGACCCGGTGATCGTCGGCGTTCAGCACCGCGACGCCATCAGCCGGCAGCGCTGCGGGCAGCTCGCCCTTAGCCTCAGCGATCCGGTCCAGGCCGCCGAACTCACCAGCATGGGCGTGGTTGACGCACAGCACCGCACCGAGCCGGGGCGGCGCGATCCGGCATAGCTCAGTGATGTTGCCGGGGCCACGCGCGGCAAGCTCGGAGATCAGGTACCGGGTCTGCTCCGTGATCTTCAGCACAGTGAGCGGGTGGCCGATCTCGTTGTTGTAAGAATCGCGGGGCGCGACGGTTGGACCAAGCGTCTCGATCAGCTGGGCCGCCAGGTCCTTAGTCGTGGTCTTGCCTGCTGATCCGGTAATGCCGATGACAGTGAGCTGCGGCGCGCGGTCAATGACGGCCCTGGCCAGCTTGCCGAGAGCAGCCTGGACGTCCGGCACGATCAGCGCCGGACCGCCGACCGGCCGGGCGGCCAGCACGGCCGCCGCGCCGGCCGCCAGCGCGGCGCTGGCGAACTCGTGCCCGTCGGTCCGGGTGCCGGGCAGCGCGGCGAACAGGCTCCCTGGCGCGGCTTCCCTGGAATCGATCACGACCGGGCCGGTCACCAGAGCGCCGGGATCGGCCACGTCCGCCAGTCGCGCGCCGGTGGCCTCAGCGACCTGCGCGACGGACAGCGGAATCACACGTCCTCCGGGAAGCGACTGGTCGGGCCGATAGGGGCGGTTCCGCCGGCCGTGCTGGTCTGTTCGGGCGGATCGAGCCAGCCAGCCGTACCGAGGCCGGCGGCAATCGTCGCATCCTCGCTCGCCCGGCGGCGCAGGAGGGCCTCCGAAGCAACCTCGCGATCGTCGAACGGGATCACTGCCCCTGCCACGTACTGCCCGTGCTCGTGCCCTTTGCCTGCGATTAGCACCACGTCGCCCTTGCCCGCACCTGCCACCGCAAGCCCGATCGCCGCCGCCCGGTCAGGTTGCACCACGACTTGCGCACGGTCGCGTTGCGGTACCTCGATCGCGCCGGACAGCATCTCGGCCAGGATGGCCAGCGGATCCTCCGAGCGCGGGTTGTCGTTGGTCAGGATGGCCACATCGGCGAGCCTGGCCGCAGCGGCACCCATCATGCGGCGCTTGCCACGGTCCCTGTCTCCCCCGCAGCCGAGCACTATTACCAGGTTGCCCTGGGTGACGTCGCGCATCACAGTCAGCAGCGCCTCGACTGCGCCCGGCTTGTGCGCATAGTCAACAAGCACGCTGAAGTCCTGACCGCAGTCGACCCGCTCGAGCCTGCCGGGCGGGCCGGGGCTGGCAGCCACCCCGGCCACCGCGTCAGCGAGCCCGGCCCCGGCCTCGACCATGGCCACGATGGCCGCAAGCGCGTTCGCGACGTTGAATTCACCGGGCAGGGCAACGGCCGCGTCGGCTTCCACTCCACCTGGCCCGATGACCCGGAAGGTGGAGCCGTCTGCGCCAGAACGGACGTCTACCGCCCGCCAGTCGGCCGCACGCCGTCCTTCGGCCGAAAAGGTGGTGACCGGGATCGCCGCCACCGCGGCCAGCTCCCGCCCGTGCGCGTCGTCTATGTTCACCACGCCGGACCTGGCATATTTCGGTGTGAACAGCTCGGCCTTGGTCGCGAAGTAGTCATCCATGCTGGCGTGGAAGTCCAGGTGGTCCTGTGACAGGTTGGTGAAGACCGCGACGTCGTAGTGCGTCCCCGCCACCCGGCCGAGCGCCAGCGCGTGGCTGGAGACCTCCATCGCTACCGCGCCGATCCGCCGCTCAACCATCGCAGCCAGCAGCGCCTGCAGGTCGGTGGCCTCCGGAGTGGTCAGCGTGCTGGTCTGCGCGGCCTCCCCGACCCGGGTTTGCACGCCGCCGATCAGCCCGGTCCGGTAGCCAGCTGCCCGCAGGCCGGCCTCAAGCAGGTAGCTCGTCGTGCTCTTGCCCGCCGTGCCGGTAACGCCGATCAGCAGCAGCCGGTCCGACGGATGGCCGTAGATCCAGGCAGCGACCTCGCCCAGCCTGGCCCGCGGCTCGGCGACCACGAACACCGGCAGGCCGGAGGCGATTGCTGATGCGCGGCCGGCCGGGTCGGTGAGCACCGCCACGGCCCCGGCCTCGGCGGCTGCGGCGCAGAATTGCGCGCCATGCACGCTGCTCCCGGGCAGCGCGGCATAGAGGTCACCGGGCCGGACAGCCCTGGAGTCATGAGTGACGCCACGCAGGACACCGGCAGAGCCCCGGTCGTCCGGCAGCGGGTCTGCCGGGCGCAGGCCGAGCAGCGCCGCGAGCCCGGCTAGCGGGAGCGCGGGCACATAATCTGGGCGAAATGCCGCTGGCACGGGCAGAGGTTACCTCCCCTCGCGCCGTCACGGTGCCGTGAGCCGGATATACGGCGTCCTGGCATCGTCCGGCGCGATCTTCATCGTCTGCAGAGCGAACTTGGCTACGTCGAAGAAAGCCGGCCCGGCGACCTCGTCACCGTAGTACTTCCCCCGCGGGTCCTGGATGTTCACTGCTACGACCAGTTGCGGGTTGTCGGCCGGGACGATGCCGATGTAACTGGAACCATACTGGCAGAGGCACTTGCTCAGGCCAGAGCCGGAAACTTGCGCCGTTCCGGTCTTGGCTGCCACCGTGTACCCCCTGATGAGTCCCCACCGCTCGCCTGCCTGGGCATCTACCTTGGGCACCTGCTGCAGCATCTTCATCAGCTCGCGTGCCGTCGTTGCGCTGATAACCCGCCTGGCTGATGGCTTCGGCGTCGGCGCGTAGTGTCCGGCCGCGGTCGTGGTGCCCGCCACCAGCGTCGGCTGCACCCGGACACCGCCATTGGCAATGGTGGCGTAGACGCTGGCCATCTGGATGGCAGTCACGCCCACGCCCTGGCCGAAGGCGTACTCATACCGGTTGTCGCCGTAGTAGCCGGCCGAGCCGGGCCTGGGAATCAGGCCCGCGCTCTCGCCCGGCAACCCGAGGCCGGTGGCCGAGCCCAGCCCGAAGCTGCGCAGGAAGCGGTACTGCTGCTCCGGCGTGATGTGCTGCGCGACCTGCACCATCCCGACGTTGCTCGAGTGCGCGAGTATGCCAGCGATCGTGTACTTGACCGTCGGGTGGTACTCGGCATCGTGGAACGTGTACAGGCCGTCCATGGTGATCGAATACGGGATCGTGTACGCGCTCATGGGGGTCTGGCCGCCATCCTCCAGCGCGGCCGCCACAGTGACCGGCTTCAGCGTGCTGCCCGGCGCGAACACGTTGGCGGCGCTGATGTTCGTTGTCTCATTGACGTTCGTGACGTCTGCCGGGTTGTAAGTCGGCCACTGCGCCATGGCCAGGATCGCTCCGGTCTTGGGCTGCATCACTACGATGGAGCAATTCCTGGCATGGGTCTGGAGCACTCGCAGTTTGCAGACCTGCTCGGCTTTCCACTGGATGTCGGCCTGGATGGTGAGCCGGAGGCTCTTGGCCGGCACGCCAGGTGATAGCTGCACTTCGGTCAGCGGGATCGGCTCCTGGTCAACGCCGAGCTCGACCTCCTCGCTACCGTCCCGGCCTGCCAGCACCGAGTTGTACTCCTGCTCGAGTCCGGCTTCGCCGACTAGCCCGCCGTCGCCTGACGGAGACGGATTGGTGAAGCCCACGATGCTGGCGGCGAGGTCACCGTTCGGATAGACAGTGTTATAGGTCGCCTTCAGGTCGATGCCCGGCAGCCCGAGACTGCTGATCTTGCTCGCGGCGGCCACCGGAATCCCGGCGGCGAGTACCTGATATTCCGGCGAGGAGGGATGGTTCAGCATGCCGAGTACCGTCGCAGCCGGAAGCTTGAGCAGGCCGGCCAGCTTGGCCGCGACGCCAGGTCGCGACTTCACCGGGATGTGCTTGGGATCGGCCAGGACCCGGTCGGTCTGAACCGTCATCGCCAGCTCTGTCCCGTCACTGGTGCTGATATTGCCGCGAACTACCGGGAACTGGATGTGCGCGAGCTGCTGCTGCTGGGAGGCCGTGCGGTACCGCGCCGAATCGAGCCCTTCGATCTGAACAAGCCGGGCAGCAAAGAGCGACAACGCGAGCGCGATGCACAGCAGGCTGATCCGGAGCCGACGCCGCGCGCTGGCACGGCGGAGCACAGCGCGCTTCGGCACCTTCAGGCTGGCCTGCGGAGCTGAACTGCGCGCTCTCCGGCTACCGCTGCCCGGGCTTGAAGCAAAGCCGCGTGTGCCGAGGTATTGGTACGGCTCGCCCGCACCCTGGCCGCCTCGGGAGCCGCGCCCCGGTCTTGGGTGGCTCCCGGGCCTGACCTGGTCACCTTGCCGCCCGGAACGCCGTCCGGCGGCCGGGCCGCGCGAGCCGCCCGGAACCGGCTGACCGCGTCGCTGGGGCGGACCAGAGAGCCCCCCTCCGGTCACCGGCTCGACCCGGCCTTGGTGCGCGGGCTGGCTGGGGCCCGCTTCCGATGCGCGGCACGACCGGCCTTGGATCCCCGGCCTGCATGCGTGGTTCGGCCGGGGTGCGTCGCTGCCTTGCGGGTGGTCCGGCCGGCAGCCGTGCTGTCCTGTCCTTGTGCGTCAGCGTGGCTCGGCACTCGCGAGTAGCGGTGATCAGCAAGGTCGAGGATGTTGCTGCTTCCTGGCATTCGCATGCCGAGCTGGTAGGCACGCTCCTCGATGCCTTGCGGCGACCGCTCCTTCGCGACCTGAACGAGCAGCGTCTGCTCTTGCCTGGACAAGTTCGCGTTGCCGCTCTGCAACTGACTGATGCGGAAGCTGCTCGCGCCAAGCGTGGTATTGACAACGAGCAGGCAGACAAGTCCGCCGCCAAGGAGCGCAAGGACAAGCAGAACAAACGGAATCCGGGGCAGCGGAACGGCAGCCGCGGGGCTGCGCACGCGGGCGGCTCGTGCCGACGGTGCGCTAGTTCCGGGCGCGCGAGTCCGGGACAAACCCGGTGATGTGGCAGACCGGCTCGGCGCAGCCTGCCCGACGACACGCAGATGGCGCCAGCCGCTCGGCAGAGAAGGGGCGCCAGCCACGGTGCGGCTGCGGGTAACCGTGGTGGTACGAGCGCCGCCGGCCCGGTCACGGCCAGCCCGGTCACTGCCAGCCCGGTCACGGCCAGCCCGGTCACTGCCAGCCCGGTTGCCGCGAGCGCCGGCTACCCGGCCACGGGCTGCCTGAAAACGAGAATCCTGACCACTGGCGTCGTGACCACGAGCGTACTGACCACGAGCATCCTGGCTATCGGCATCCTGGCTATGGGCATCTAGGCCACGGGCGCCGAAAGCACGGGCTGCCTGACCACGGGCGCGAGCCCGGTCGGCACCGGGACGGTCCAGGCCGCCACGGTCATCGCCAGCGCCGGCCCGCCGGCCACGACTACCGGGTTCGCCGCTGCGGACCGCGTCCGTGCCTGGACGATTCAGGCCGCCACGGTCACCGCCAGCGCCGGTCACACGGCCGCGATTGGCGGGACCGCCACCGCGAGCCCGGTCAGGTGCAGCCCGGTCAGATCCAGCCCAGCCAGATCCAGCCCGGTCAGGTGCAGCCCGGTCAGGTGCAGCCCGGTCAACGCCGATGCCCTTCACCCGGCCGCGGGTGATTTGACCACGGGCATCCTGACCACGGGCATCCTGACCACGGGCATCCTGACCACGGGCATCCTGACCACGCGCGTCCTGACCACGCGCGTCCTGACCACGGGCGCGGGGCCTGTCGCCAGCGGGTATCCGTGCACGGCGCTGAT
>Ga0335072_10005041_pt1 | contig 19478 bp, 13 predicted proteins | sample Lox_Sample_21_FD_206725 | JGI IMG/M metagenome (GOLD analysis project Ga0335072, IMG submission 206725) | Soil microbial communities from Loxahatchee National Wildlife Refuge, Florida, United States - Lox_Sample_2.1 | ecosystem: Environmental > Terrestrial > Soil > Wetlands | place: USA...
GACCCGGAATCTGCTGACCCGAAACCCGCGGAGCACCCGTCTCCTGACCCGGAATCTGCTGACCCGAAACCCGCGGAGCACCCGTCTCCTGACCCGGAACCTGCTGCTGACCGGGAACCTGTTGCGAAGGAATGGTGAGTCCGTAGAACCGGCTCAACTCCGCGCACTGCGCCGCGGACATATGCTGGCCTGCTTCAATGTCCGGGCTGTTCATAAACGTCGGCGAGTCGAACGGAACACGGAGGCCCTCCCCCGTGACCTGGCTGGTGCCGAGCGGCACGAACCGGCTGCTCTTGCCTGACCGAACCCGGGCCCACGCAGGCGTCCCGTCGACGTCGTCCCTGAAGATCTGCTCGACGGTGCCTATCACCTTGCCGTCCGAGCTGGTTACTCGCGCGCCAAGGAGTTGTTCGGCCTGTGTCCTCATAGTGACATCTCCCCCCGGATAACTATCAGCGGTCCGCCGCGACCGCTTAGCCGGCGCGCTTCCCGTGCTCGGCTACTAACAGTGATTTACCCCGTACGGACAGTCTCAACGTCATGTTTTTGCCCATGCTGGCGGACCCTCAATTACAAGATCGTGGCGCAAGGGCGCCAAGCTCGCTGCAGAGTGTCACCTCGGCTGCGCCATGTCGCTACGATGTCCGCCTATGGCGGCATTGTTCAGCCGGATAATTCCGATCTTGTATGTCGGCGATCTGCAGGCAGAGCGTGACTTTTACGTCGGCCTAGGATTCCATGTCACCTACGAGGGTCCGGAGTACCCGGACTTCCTCGCACTCGGCACCGGCCAGATCGAATTCGGCATCGAGCGGCGGCGGGACTTCTCACCCACCGCACCAGACTGGGTCCTGACCTGGCAATTCGGCGTGAGTGACCTCGAACTAGCGAAGAAGCGGCTCTCCGAGGCGGGTGTGCGCTACCGCGAGGAACTGATGACGCCGAGCCCGGACTGGCAGTACCGGGTGCTGCACGCGAGAACGCCGAATGGCTATCACCTGCTGCTGGAAGAAGGCAGCGACTAAACGGCGCAACTCCAGCGGTTCAGGCACGGGGTACGACGCCCGAAATGACCCGCCCCGGGGTGGAATCGCCTGACCGTATTCTTGCCGCACGCCACCGGCGGCGCCGCCATCGGCAACAATGGCGACGGGCCGGCGCGGCGGTCTGCCAGCCGGCACCTCATCAGGAAGCGGCAGGCTATGGGCAGGTCATCTGATCCGGTCTACCTGAAGGTCCTCGAGGACCTGCGGATGCGCATCCGCGAGGGCGTGCTGGAGCCAGGAGCGAGGATCCCCTCCAGGAACGCCATCATCGCCAGGTACGGCGTCGGCGAGACTGCGGCTAAGCATGCACTAGCCGTCCTGGCGACCGAAGGACTGATCGAGGCGCGCGCTGGCTCCGGTTCGTACGTACGCAAGCCACCCGCGGCCCGGCACCTGGAGCATGACCGGCTACATTTCCCTGGCTCCCCATTCGGGGTAGGCGAATCGGCCAGCGGCGCGGATGGCATGCTAGGCGCCGACTCCCCGGTAGCCCGCTATGTCGCGTGGGAGCACTGCAGCGAGCACATCACACCGCCGGCGCACATCGCGCGCCGACTTGGCGGCGGGGTCGCTAGCGCGTTAGTGACTGCGACTCGGTACCTGATGACCGCGGACGGTCAGCCGGTTCAGCTAGCCATCAGCTACGAGCCGGCCGGGCTGACCGAAGGAACGGCGGTGGCGCTGCCCGAGCAAGGCCCGTACGCCGGGCGCGGCGTCATCGAGCGGATGCGCTCGATCGGAATCGAGGTAGACCAGGTGCTAGAGGAAGTGTCGGTGCGGAGAAGTTTGCTCGCGGAAGCGGCTGCCCTGGCAATGCCGGCCGGGTCGGGCGTCATCGCTATCGAGCGCACGCACATCTCTGGCGCCCAGCCGGTTGAGACCGCCGACATTGTCATCCCGGCCGACCGGTTCCACCTTCGGTACAGATTTTGCCCGGCCGACCCGCCGGTGCACTCTGACCTGCCCGTGCACTCCGGTCCAGCTGAATGATCCGGCCAGCCAGGCCGGCCGATGTGCCGGCTATCTATCAACTCATCCTCGACCTGGCCGAGTACGAGCGGTCGCGGCCAGAGGTAACCGGCACTAGTGAGGACCTGCACCGGTCACTGTTCGGCCCGGACCCGGCCGTATTCGCGCACGTCGCCGAGCATGAGGGACAAGTCGCCGGATTCGCGCTGTGGTTCCTCAACTACTCCACCTGGCTCTGCCAGCACGGCATTTACCTGGAAGACCTGTACGTCGCTCCCGAGCTTCGCGGGCAGGGCCTGGGCCGCGCGCTGCTCGCCGAGCTCGCGGCCCTATGCGTGGAGCGCGGCTATGACCGGCTGCAGTGGTGGGTGCTGGACTGGAACGAGCCGGCGCGCGCCTTCTACGCCAGGCTCGGGGCCAGGCCGATGGACGAATGGACGGTGCAGCGGCTGACTGGCGAGCCGCTACGAGCCCTCGCGGCCAGCGCAGGCCGCAGCCAGGCTGACCCGCGCTCTTAGCGAGGTGCCAGCGACAGCACTACTGCCACCGCTGTCGTGAGAGCGACAGCACCCGGGTCACTTGCTGTCGTTGCTGCTCTGCAGGCCCGGGTTGCGCTGCTGGCCAGCCGCGCCCCGCGGCTAGCCTGAGTCCATGCGGATCACTGGCGTGGACTCGACAGACCTGTTCGGCGGAACTGCGGCGGAGCCGCGCCAGCTCGTGCGGGTGCGCCTGATCAACGCCGGCCCGGGCATGATCACAGACCGGACGCAGGCGGCGACGGTGCAGATCGACGGCCCAGGCGTTGGAACTCCGGAGCCGGCCGTGATCACCGGCCTCGCACCGGGCGCCGAGGTATCCGCGGAGGTGGCGATCGACACCACGGCCATGCCGGGGACGTCACTGCTGGTGCAGGCGACGGTGTCCTGGCCGGGCGGCAGCACGAGCCAGCCGGCTGCGATCATCGTGGCTGAGCCCGGCTGGGTCATGTGGATGGTGAGCCACTTCCACTACGACCCGGTCTGGTGGAACTCGCAAGGCGACTTCACGGAGTCCTGGCTGATCTTGCCGGACGCAGCCGGGAATACAGGGGAGGTTCGCACGGCGTTCGAGCTGGTCCGGCTGCACCTGGATGCGGCTCGCCGCGACCCGGACTACAAGTTCGTGCTTGCCGAGCTCGACTATCTCAAGCCGCATTTTGACTCACACCCGGAGGACCGCGCTGACCTGCTCGATTTCATCGCGACAGGCCGGATCGAGCTCGTCGGCGGCAGCTATAACGAACCCAATACGAACCTGACCTGCGCCGAGTCCACCATTCGCAACGCTGTGTACGGCATGGCCTACCAGCGCGGCGTGCTTGGCGGCAACCCGCGCACGTCCTGGATGCTCGACGCCTTCGGGTTCGATCCCGGCTACCCCGGCATCATGGCCGCGGCGGGGCTCACCAGCTCGTCCTGGGCCCGCGGCCCGTTTCACCAGTGGGGCCCGCACCGGTCGGTGGGCGATAACTCGATGATGCAGTTCGCGTCCGAGTTCGAGTGGCTGTCGCCGGATGGCACTGGCCTGCTGACCAGCTACATGGCCAATCATTACGGGGCAGGCTGGGTGCTGCACCAGGCCAAGACGCTGGCAGACGCGGAAGCTGCCGCGTACGAGCAATTCCGTCAGCTAGCGCCGGTCGCCGCGACACGCAACGTGCTGCTGCCGGTAGGCGCTGACCACGTCATTCCGGCGCGGTGGGCCACGGCCGTGCACCGGGACTGGAATTCCCGCTACGTCTGGCCGCGGTTCGTGACCGCGGTGCCAAGCGAGTTCTTCGCTGCAGTCCGCGCGGAGGCGGCTGATCGCGACATCTGGATCACGCCGCAGACCAGGGATATGAACCCCGTCTATACCGGTAAGGACGTTACTTATATCGACACCAAGCAGGCGCAGCGCGCCGCCGAGACCGCCGTGCTTGACGGCGAGCGACTCGCTACGCTCGCCTGGCTAGCCGGGGCCGACTATCCGGTCGCCAGCCTGGACAGGGCCTGGCGGCTGCTGGTGTTCGGCGCGCACCATGACGCCATCACGGGCAGCGAGGGCGACCAGGTCTATCTCGATCTGCTCGGCGGCTGGCGAGAAGCGTGGGAACGCGGTCATCAGGCACGCACGGCAGCCGTTTCGTATCTGGCTAGCCGGGTCGACACAATGAGTCTCGCCGGCGCGACAAGCACGGCCGGCGCGGCAACCCCGGCCAGCACCGCAACCCCGGCAGGCACAGCCGATACGGCAGGTCCGTTCGGGCTCGCGATAGTGGCCGTCAACTCGCTGTCGGCGGACCGCAGTGCGATGGTCCGTACCGACCTGGAGCTCCCGCCCGGCTGGCCAGCCTGGCTGAGCCTGCAGGACGACGCGGGCGCAGAGGTGCCGTTCCTCGCTGAGGGCAGCACCACGACTGCCGACGGCGGATTGCGATCGGTTGCCATCACGTTCCGTGCCACCGTGCCAGGGGTCGGCTACCGCAGCTACCTGGTCCGGCCTGCGGCCGCAGCTAGCGCTGCGGACGGCTGGCAACTGCAGGACGCGAGCGGCACGTTCCGCCTTGAGAACGAGGTTTTTGTGGTCGAGGCCGACCCTGCACGCGGCGGCACGCTATCGCGGGTGCTCGACAAGCGATCCGGAACAGAGCTGCTGCGCGCCGCCGGCGGCGGCAACGAGCTACTTCTTCAGCCGGAGCATCCAGCGCACCCGCGCTGGGCGGAAGGCCCGTGGCTGCTCTGCCCCGCTGGCCCTGGCACTGGCAGCACGACACGGACCGCGACTGTGCGGGCGGAGCGCTGCCCGGTCGGCGGGCGGCTGGTTGCTGAGCTGGACCTCGGCGGCTTGCACCTGACGCAGGAAACGCTGCTCTGGGACGGGGCGGACCGAGTGGAATTCCGCACGCATGTAGACGGCTCTATCGGACAGGACCACTTGCTGCGGGTGGCGTTTCCCGCGGACGTGCCAGGGGGGCTGCCGGTCTACCAGACGGCGGTCTCAGCCATCGGCAGGCCGCCTGGTCCGATTGACAGCGATGTGGCCGAGCACTCCTACACGCTGGACAGTCCAGCCTGCGAGTGGCTCGCGATCGGCTCAACGGCCGCCGTAGCGGTGACTGCCGCAGACGGCGCGCGACACCTCCAGGCGATCGGCGTCGCCGAGGTCATCGCGCCAGCCACGCTGCGCGACCCGGTGCGTAACCTGCTCGCCGCGCTGGCCGGGCAGGGCGTCACCGCCACCTGCTGCGCCCCGGACGGCCCCCGCTACGGTTACCAGGAGCTCGACTCCAACCTCCCCGACTTCCGCATCTGCCTGGGCGGGCCAGCAGAGAACGAACTGACTGCCGAGGTACTAGCCACCGCAGGGCCGTCAGTGACGTCGCAGCTTACGGGGAGGCTGCTTCAGCACGGATCCGCGCGGCTGTGGCTGCCAGCTAGCCGCAGTCGCGCCGACGCCTTCGCGGCCGGGGCCGACCTGCGCGGGCCACGCGACCTGCCGGTGCTGATCATCGCTGCCACTGACCTGGCTGACGAGACCGCCCGGCTGGTTGCCGATCTGGCTGACGCGGTCATCGAGGCGGTCCCAGTTCCAGCTAACACCGCGCTGGCCGGCGCTGCCCTGGCCAGCGCCGGGGACACCAGCGCCGCGGGCGGGCCAGGTACCGCGCTGGCGGGCCACAGTGTGGCCCTGCTCAACCGGGGTACCCCTAGCGGCCTGGTTACTCCAGACGGCATGCTCACCATGGCCCTGATGCGCGCTTGCAGCACCTGGCCGTGCGGCGTCTGGATCAATGGCAAGCGGCGCACTACGCCGGACGGGACTAGCTTCGCCTGGCAGCACTGGAGCCACACCTTCGAATACGCGCTGACCGCCGGCCCGGGCACCTGGCGGACAGCCGGCTTTGCGCGCGCGGGCCAGGATTACAACCACGACCTGCTCACAGTGACAACGGAGCTGCACCCGGGACCTCTGCCCGCGAGCGAGCGCCTGGTCCGGATCGAGCCGCCAGCCGCGCTCCTATCGGCACTCAAGCCGCGCGGGAATCCGCTGGCGCCTGGCGGTCAGCCAACTGCCAGCGACGGCATCACGGTACGGCTGCGCGACGCCGGCGGGGGCGGCCCGGTCGAGGCTCGCGTCGGGCTCTTCACCGGTATTGCCGCGGCGAACGTCAGCGACCTGTGCGAGGACGCCGTCGGCCCGGCGATCCCGGTAACCGACGGCGAGGTGCTTGCCACGGTCCCTGGCTCGGGACTGAGGACGATTGTCGTGACCCCGGACCCGATGGGACTGCGGGGAAATGGCCAGCCCAGTGCCGGGGCGCCGGGAACCGCTGATGCGGCCGACGCTCTTGAACCGGTCCAGCCCGTCTTCGCCCGGTACTGGCTGCACGGCAAGGGGCCGGCCCCGGCCGGGAACATGCCGGTGGCAGTACATCTGTCGCCCGGTGTAGTGGAGCTTGATGACGGGAAGTCCGGCGTCCTGCGCCTCACGGTTGCCTGCGGCCCGGAGCCTGCGTCCGGCCTGATCCGGCTCGCCGCGCCGGCCGGCATCGTGCTGACGCCTGAGGGACCGCTGAGCTACCAACTCGGATCACTCGGCCAGCAGGCCTTCGACGTCACCGTCGCCGCCAGGCCAGGTACTCCGCCAGGCCGCCGGTTCGCGCGAGCCCAGATCGAGGATCCCTCCGGTCAGCTCATCGAGGACAGCGCACTCATCGCGATCGGGCAGCCGCCGCCGCCCCGGACGGACCTGCCGCTGGATGCGGTCCTCGCTATGCAGCGCGCCGACAGGACTGCCGTCGACACCGAAGTAGACGTCAGCCTCATCACCGGGTCCCTTGCGATTGCGCCCGGCGGATCTGGCTACCTGGAGGTTGCCTTGCGAAACCGAGCGGATTCCGCGATCCACGGCGAGGCGCAGCTCATCTCGCCGTTCGGCAGTTGGCGCCAGACGGGCCCATGGACCACCAGTTTCGAGCTGGAGACTGGCGGCGAGCAGACGCTGACATTTACCGTCGGTATGCCGGCCACGGCCCGGCCGGGCGAACGATGGTGGGCCATCGTCAAGCTGATGTATTTCGGCCGGTTGCACTACACCGAGCCGGCAGAAGTGACTGTTCGGTAACTTCGGCGAGTCATATTCGCCAGTAAGCACCTTTTTGCATAGTCGGCTTGCGCGCATTCGGGTGAGAGACTAGACCTGATCTCCCGAAGACCTACCGAATAAGCAATGACCGAAGATACAGTGCCCGGCCCGGGCAATCTCCCCGCGGAGCCGAACAGCTTCGTCGGCCGCGAGCGTGATCTTGGCGACTTGACGTTGCTGCTGAGCAACGTGCGCGCACTGACACTTTGCGGACCAGGCGGCATCGGCAAGAGCAGGCTCGCCACCCGGCTGGGCTGGCAGCTGGCAGACGCGTACCGGGACGGCGTGTGGTTCGTCGAGCTTGCCGATCATGGTGATCCGGCGCACGCCGTGCGGCGGGTCGCGGATGTTCTCGGTATCAGCGAAGAACCGCACCGGCCCGTTGCGGCCACCCTCGTCGATGCGCTGGACGGCCGTGAACTGCTGCTGATCCTGGACACCTGCGAGCACGTGGTCGAGGCAATCGCCGATCTAGTCCGCGACTTGATCGCAGGCTGCGCGCTGATCCGCGTGGTCGCCACCAGCCGCGAGCCGCTGCGTGTGCGGGGCGAGACCGTGTGGCGGGTGCCGCCGCTGTCGCTGCCTGGCCCGGCCTTGCAGGCGTCGCTGCCGCCAGGCGGGTCGCTACCGGGGACGGGAAAGCCGGATCAGGTGCCGCTACCGGCCGCATCAGGCAGCGCTGCAGACGCCGCGATGGCGGCTGCCGCTCAGCATGAAGCGATCCAGCTATTCGTCGACCGGGCTGCGGCCGTGCGTCCCGGTTTCGTGCTGACCCCTGGCAACTGCGCCACCATCGTGCAGCTGTGCCGGACTCTTGACGGCCTGCCACTGGCAATCGAGCTGGCGGCGGCGCGCATGCGGGCCTTGTCGGTCGAGCAGATAGCAGCCCGGATCGGCGACAGGTTCCGGTTGCTGGCCTCAGGGGACCGCACCGCGCCGCTGCGGCAGCAGACCCTGCAGGCGGCAGTCGACTGGAGCTTCGAGCTGCTGACGCAGGACGAGCAGATCCTGCTCCGGCGCCTGTCCGTGTTCGCCGGCTGGAGCCTGGACATGGCCGAGCAGGTGTGCGCCGACGATCGCATCGGCGTCGAGCAGGTGCTCGAACTGCTCGCTGCGCTGATCGACAAGTCGCTCGTCGCCCTTGAGGATGAGCTGGCTGGCGACGCCCGGTACCGCCTGCTCGACACGATCAGAGGGTATGCGTCGGCCCACCTGGCAGCCGCCGGCGAGCAGGCCGAATTCCGCCGGCGGCACCGCGATTACCTGCTGCGCCTCATCGAGGACGTGGTGGGCCAGGCGTTCGTGCGGGACGTTATGCCGTGGCCCGAGCAGGTCGCGAACTATCACCGGGTGGCAGCGGAGCAGGCGAATCTCCGGGCCGCGCTGGCTTGCTGCGTCGACGACGCCGATGCCGAGAACGGGCTCCGGCTCTGCTCGGCGCTGCGGTCGCCATGGGTAGTTCAGGGCGATGTCACCGAGGGCCTGCGCTGGTTTGGCACGTTCCTGACAATGCCCGGACGGGTGCCAGCCAAGGCGCGCGCCCGCGCCCTCATGCTCGCCGCCGAGCTCGCCTTCGAGCACCAGGATTACCCGCAGGCGAGCCAGCGCGCGGCAACGGCGCTGGCGATGAGTGCCTCGTGCCGGGCGGTCTGCCCGGCCGGAGCGCTGCGCATCCTCGCCCTGATCAGCCTGCGCGCCGGCCGGGGAGAGGAATCGCTGACGCAGGCGGATGCTGCCGTCGCGGCGGCGCGCGACTACGCCGACGAGTGGGAAGAAGGCCTCGCGTTGTCCGCCAAGGCAACGATCCTGGCCAGAGGCGGCCAGCTGGCTGCCGCACAAGAGTCTTTCGAGGCCACGCTGCGCCTGCTGACCGGCAACAACGGCTGGGGGGTCGCCCATACCCTCTACGGCCTGGGCAGCCTGGCCAGGGCACGCCGCGACAACGCCGCAGCCCTTCGCCACTTCAGCAGCGCGCTTGAGCTATTCCGCCAGATTGGCGCACGAACCGAGATGGCACGTTGCCTGGCAGGCATCGGCTGGGTCTGTCTGGCCAGCCCGGATCTGCCGACCGCCGCTGCCAGCCTGTCAGAAAGCCTGGAGCTCTCCATGGCTACTGGCCAGCGGCTTGGCATCGCCCGCGGGCTGGAGGCCTTCGCGGCGCTCGCGCTAGCGCAACGCGATGACGTCACTGCCGTCCGGCTTGAGGGCGCATCAGCCGTCCTGCGCGATGCCATTGACCCGCTGCGCTCCAGCTCCGCCCGGGGGCGGCTCGACGGCCTGCTCTCGCCGGCCCATCAGCGGCTGGGCCCGGCCAGGACCGCAAGTCTTCAAGCCGAGGGCAGGCGGCTGAGCACGCACGAGGCGGTCAGGTACGCGCTGCGCTCGGGCGAGGGGGCAAACCAGCCGGCTGAGCCGGCTGGCGGCGCCGGACAGATCGCAGCGGTCCCGGCAGTGCCGATGTCAATCCTGACCGGGCGGGAACAACAGGTCGCGATGCTCATCACACGTGGCCTGTCAAACCGCGATATCGCCACCGAGCTTGTCATTAGCCCGGCCACCGCGGCCCGCCACGTCGCCAACATCCTCAGCAAGCTCGGCCTCAGCTCACGCGCGCAAGTAGCCGCGTGGGCCGCTGACCGGCGGTCCGCACCGGCTGGCCGGGACACCGAGACCCGGTAACGGCGCACTGAGCCGCGCTCCGGAGAGCGGGCCACGTACACAGCCAGACGAGCCAGTATGCATACCGGAATGGGCAATTCAGCCGATGTGCACAAGTCAGGATTTGCCTAACGTTATGACCGAGACCCCAGGCTCACCGGTACGGCCAGCCATCGGAGGGGGATGGCTGGCTGTCCGGTGACCTGCCCGGCAGCCGGCTGCCGGGCAGGGCGGAATCCGGCCGCAGGAACTCCTGCGATGGCACCGGGTCGGATACATAACCAGTTACACACTCCTGACCATGTATGCGGCAGCGCAGTTGCGTACTGTCATGTCAGAGCACAGCGGACCGGCAGCAGGGAGGCGGACGCGGTCAGGTGTCCAGCTCGAGCCTGAACGGCGAGATGACGGCGACGCAGCGGCTAGTCGAGACTGCGGCCAGGTACGGCTCGCGTCCTGCGCTGGTGCCCGCGCATACCGCGGAATCGTACTCATTCGCGGAGATGGCAGCCACGATTCGGCGCGCTGCCGCCGGGCTGGCCTGGCGCGGACTGCGGCCGCGCGACGTCGTGGGCGTCTACGTGCCGGACGCGGCCGCATACGTGCTTGCTTGCCACGCGATCAGCGCCGCTGGTGGCGTCCCGTGCCCGGTCAGCGCGCAGCTATCGATCGCGGAAACTGCCGGGCAGCTTGCCGATTGCGGCGCGCGGATGCTGCTCACGGCTCCGCCGCTGGCAACCGCCGGGATCGCTGCGGCTGACCAGTCCTGGGTGCGGCAGGTCATCTCGTTCGGCGAGGCGCCAGCCGCGACGCCCTTTAACTCGCTGCTCGGCATGGGCTCGCTGTACCCGCCCGCTGCCCGCCCGCACGACCTCGCCCTGCTGCCCTACATCCGCGGCTCAGAAGGGACGTTGCACCCGGCTGGCCTGACTCATCTCGACATGGCCGCGGAACTGGTAGCGCTGAGCGTTGCCGCCGGTATTACCGAGGAGGACGTCGTGCTGGCCGCCCCGCCAACAGGAGACGGCACAACATATACCGCGTTCATCGACCACGCGCTGCTGCACGGCGCCACGGTCGTGGCAGCCAGGACCGACGAGCTATCAGCCGCCGCCACCGCGCACCGCGGGACCGCCGCGATCGTTCCGTTCGGCGTCGAGGTACAGGGCGGCGAGGCACTCCGCCTGTTCGCCGTCGCATCGTGACGGCTCGGGCTGGCTAAATTTGGGGCGGCCGGTTCTCGAACGGCGTGCTGAGCACGATCGTCGTATGCGTTGAGACGTTCGCGGCTGCGCGAATCTCCTGCAGCAGGTCCTCAAGGTCGCGTGGCGAGCCGACCCGCACCTTGAGAATGTAGCTGGCCTCCCCGGCGACGCTGTGGCACGCCTCAATGGCTGCCAGATGCGCCAGCCGCTCAGGCGCGTCGTCGGGCGCTGCGGGATCGAAGGCCCTGATCGACACGAACGCCGTCAGCGGCAGGCCGATCTCTTCCGCGCTGACGACAGCGCTGTAGCCCTTGATCACGCCGCGCTGTTCCAGCCTGCGGACTCGCTGCTGAGCGGCTGACACCGACAATCCGGTACGCCGGGCAAGCTCAGTAAAGCTCATCCGGCCGTCAGCCGCGAGCAGCGAGATGATCGTCGCGTTGATCTCCTCCACCCGGCAACGTTAACGTGCCGTCCGGCTACCACCGCCAGCCTGATATGTAACGACACGATAACGGGCTTACGCTCGCGTAACAGGACCTTCCGTTGCATAGCCACTGGCTCGACCCGCAGGTACGCTCCGGCAAGGACGGCCCGGACGGGCTACCCGCGAGGCGACGGAGGGCGCATGGCACAGATCGTGCTTGACGAGGTCGACAAGATCTACCCCGGCGGCGTGAAAGGGATCGACGGTCTGACCCTGCACATCAGCGACGGTGAGTTCATGGTCCTTGTCGGGCCTTCCGGCTGCGGGAAGTCCACCGCGCTGCGCTCCATCGCCGGCCTCGAGGAAATCTCTGCCGGCACCATCAGTATCGGCAGCCGGGTGGTCAATGACCTGCCACCCAAGGACCGCGATATCGCGATGGTGTTCCAGAACTACGCGCTCTACCCGCACATGACGGTCGAGCAGAACCTCGCATTCGGGCTCCAGCAGCGCAAGACGCCCAAGGAGGACATCAAGCGCCGCGTCGCCGAGGTGGCAAAGATGCTCGGCCTGGAGGACTACCTCAAGCGCAAGCCAGCCGCGCTTTCCGGCGGCCAGCGACAGCGCGTCGCCATGGGCCGGGCGATCGTCCGCGAACCTCAGGCGTTCCTGATGGACGAGCCGCTGTCCAATCTGGACGCCAAGCTCCGGGTCTCGATGCGGGCATCGCTGTCCCAGCTGCATGACCGCCTCGGTGTCACGACCGTCTACGTCACGCACGATCAGGTTGAGGCCATGACGCTCGGCCAGCGCGTGTGCGTGCTCCGCGACGGCAGGCTGCAGCAGGTGGACACGCCGCAGACCCTGTACAACTCACCGGTCAACCTCTTCGTAGCTGGCTTCATCGGCTCGCCGGCGATGAACTTCGCCAGCGCGCAACTCATCCGCGATGGCGGCCCGGCCGTCGTTTTCGCTGGCCACCGGCTCGCGGTCGGCGAGGCGCTGCTGACCGCCAAGCCCGGGCTCGACAACTATTTCGGCAAAGAACTGATCATCGGCGTCCGGCCATCCGATTTCGAGGACGCCAGCTTCGCCGAGCCGTCCTGGCCACGGATCAATGTCCAGTCCAGCGTCACCGAAGAACTCGGCAGCGAGATTCACGTCATCTTCGCGATCGACACCCCGCCGGTGCAGCACGCCAGCATCACCGACGCGCGGGCAGGCGAGGACGATGACGAGGCCATCCCGCTCGCCGACAACAGGACGATGTGGACCGCGCGGGTCGCCGCGCGCAGCGGGATCAAGCCAGGCATGGCCGCCACTCTCGGCCTCGATACGTCGAACATGCAGTTCTTCGACCCGGCGAGCGGCCTGAGCATCGGCCATCCGGCGAACGCCTAGCGATCGCGCCGGCCGGCTGTTACACGTCCTGCTGGATACCGCCGCGGTGGCCGGACACCGCCGCGGCGGCCGGCCGCCGCCTTCAGGGACCCAGGATCGCCGCGGCCCGCAGCCTGCCAGGCGGCCGGAACGGAAGTATCCCGGCGACAGCTGCCGCGCCAACCGCGAGCGTGACCGCGCCGGCCAGCATCCAGGCGGAGGGCGGGCTGCCGATGCCGGCACCAAGGCCGTACAGCCGGGATACCGCACTGATGAGTGAGACGCTGAAGAGGCGCCCCACGACAGTGCCGACGCCGACAGCAATCAGCGCCAGCACTGTCGTGCGCGTCATCAGCGCGGCGCGGACCTGGAGCGGCGTCAGCCCCATCGCCCGCAGCACGCTTACATCCCTGAGCTGATCGCGATAGCCGAGCAGCGAGGTTGTCACCAGACTGGTCAGCCCGATGACAGCGAGCACCGCGATCAGCGCGGCAACCGCGCCGCGCACGATGCCCAGCTGGTCAGCCGGGTCCGGAACCTCGGCCACGTCGAGCCGTCGCCCCGATGCGCGCATCAGGGCAGTGACGGCCCTCGAGGGGGTCACGCCCGGCCGCAAGATCAGGCTGTAGAAGCCGATCGGTGCCGCCGCTCCCTCGTCGGCCAGCGTATCCCGGCCATACGCCAGCAGCTGACCGCCATACTGCGGGTCGATGATCCGGCCGACGATATGAAACGTGACCGGAACTCCGCCGAACCACATCCGGACGAACTGGCCAAGCTTGAGCCCGAGCGCACTGAGGAGCGCCGCAGTCGCGACTGCCTGCTCCGGAGCGTGGTACAGCTGGCCTTGCACGACGTGGAACGGATAGGGGTGCCCGGACGTACCCATGCCGAGTGTCGTGATAGTGGTCGTCTCTCCCGGCACTAGTGCCTCGGCCAGCACGCAACTGTAGGCCCGCAGCACCTGCCGATCGGCGTGGATCAGCCGGAGTGTCTGTGCCGTCGTCAGCGGACCGGGGTTGACTGTGACCCGCGCTGCGAGCCCGATGTCAGCCGGGTGGCGCTGAACGTCGTCGAGCGTGGACCAGAAACCGAGCCCGATGGTAATCATCATCATCGGAATAGCCAGCCCGCTGATGGTCAGCGCCGCGGCCAGCCTGCGCACGAATGCGGATCTGGCACCGAGCACCAGCGCTGGCGGCGTCCGCGCAGCCATCGCGATGCTGGCGATACGCGACAGGCGACCGCGGGGCGGAAGCACCCGGACCGCGGCAACTGGCAGCACCCGGCCGGCTTGCCAGGCTGGTGCCGCCGTGGCCAGGAGGACGACGCAGAAGCAGCCGGCAGCGATGACAGCTGCCCAGCCGGCCGGCAAGGTGGCGGCAGCCGCGCTAACACCCGGGACGCCGCCCAGCAGCGCAGGCATGAGCAGCCGCGCAGCGAGCAAGCCGGCCGCGATCCCGCATCCTGCGAGCAGCGCATGCTCGGCGGTGAGCATGGTCATGACCTGAACCGGGGTGAAACCGAGCGTCTTCAGCATGCCGAGGTCCGCAGTCTGGAGCAGTACCCGGCCGCTGGTGACGTTGACGATGGCCAGCACCGCGGCTCCGAGCGCCATCAGGCCGAACAGGGCGAGCAGCAAGCCGAGCAGCGGGTCGCGGCGTGCCATGGACTGTTGCACCTGCTGCCACGTCGACACGGTCCCGACGGCGCTGCTGCCGAGCTGGGTGACGACTTGCTGCACGACCAGGCCGGTAGCCGCCGGATCGGCTATCCGCAGCCCGACGACTTCCTCGGTATGACCCGCATCCGGTTCGACCTCCCGCAGCAGGCCGGGCAGCACCCAGATCAGGCCGGGCGTCTGGTCCGGGTAAAAGCCCTGGTCTGCCGTCTGCGCGAGGCCGACAACCCGGACGCGGACTCTGGCGGTCTCGTCCACGTTGTCGATCACCAGGGTGGCGCCAGTTCCGGCATGAATTGCCTGCGCAAACGTGGCCTCGAGGACAACTCCCGGTAGCGATCGCGCTGTCAGCCAGCGCCCTGAAACCAGCAGCGGCCTGCCGATAGCCGGCAGTCGCGGACCCATCGCGCGCAGCTCGACCCTGGTGCGCTGACCGTCGGCCGTCAAAGTCGCTGCCGTGGCCGGGTACGGCCCGGCGATGGCCTCGATGCCGCCGACCTGCGACCGCAGCCTGCCAACGTCGGTTCCGGGCGACAAGTGCAGCCAGATCTGGGCTCCCCTAGTGGCAGTGAACAGGCCCTGCCAAGGGTTCGTCGCACCCTGCAGCAGGCCCGCGGACAGCAGCAGCGCGGTGACCACGCCTGCTGCCATGGCAGCGACGACAACGGCCCGCGCAGTACTCGCGCGCAGGTCCGCGCGTATCCAGCGGGCCATCGCGCGCATCCGTCAGCCTCGCAGTCTGAGCACGTCCGGCAGTGGCATGGGATGGCGCGGCGCGGTCATCGGCGCATCGTCCACGACCATCCCGTCGAACAGGCTGATGACCCGGTCGGCCGCGCTAGCCACCCGCGAGTCATGGGTGACGAGCAAGATGGACTGACCGCTGGAATGAACCCGGCCAAGCAGGGCGAGCACGCCCAGGCTCGTGGCGCTATCCAGGTTGCCGGTTGGCTCGTCTGCCAGCAGCAGCAGCGGCCTGTTCGCCATGGCCCGGGCAAGCGCGACGCGCTGTTGCTCACCACCCGACAGCCGGGCAGGCGCTGCGCGAGCCTTCCCCGCCAGCCCCAGCTCGCCCAGCAGCTCCTCGCGCCTGGCCTGCGCCTGTTTCCGGCTAGCCCCGCCCATAATCGCCGCCAGCTCCACGTTGTCGGCGACTGTCATGTTCGAGACGAGATTGAAGAACTGGAACACGAAGCCGATGTGGCGGCGACGCAGTACCGCCCATCGCGCCTGGCTTAGCTGATCCACCCGCTTGCCGTCTAGCCAGATCTCGCCGCTCGTCGGCCTCTCTAGCCCGCCGAGCATGTGCAATAACGTTGACTTGCCCGCGCCCGACGGACCGGTGATGGCCGCGAACTCGCCGTGCTCCAGTGCCAGGTCGGCACCGCGCACGGCCGTCACCGCGGTGCCGTCGCCAGCAAATGCTTTGGTCAGGTTGACCGTCCGCAGCACTTGCCGTCCGCCGTCACCAGTCACACGAAGTCCTCCTGGCAGCGCTCCAGCCAGTCCAGGTCCGCTTGCAGGTGCAGGATCGCGCCTTCGATCAGCAGCCTGGGTATCCGCCGGTCCGCAGCGACGGCAAGCTCGGACAGGCCACGAAGCTGAGACAGATAGTGACGGCGCTGCCGGTTGATCAGGCCGAGGCGATCGGAGGTGCCGGCTAGCGGACTGAGCGCGAGCTTCATGAAGAACTCGTCCCGTACCCTGGGGCCTTCGCTGGGCGTGTCTATCCAGTCGATGACGGCTTCGCGGCCAGCATCGGTGAGCTCGTAAACGCGCTTGTTCGGCCGGGTCACCTGCACGACATCCTGACTGCGAACCAAGCCGTCGCGCTCCAGTCGCTGCAGCGTCACGTAGATCTGGCCGATGTTAGGTGCCGGGTACGCCTCGCCGAAAATCTGCTCGAGCTGGCTCTTCAGCTCATAGCCGTGCGCCGACTCCTTAGCCAGGAGCGCCAGCAACGGCATTCGCATGAGATTGCCCCTTCCTGCCGTTGACGTTCATGTTCGCATATGGCACCCGGTAGCCGCACTGCCTCTTGCGGCCCTTCTCGCGAGCCGCTCGGCCGTGCGCAGAAGGTTCATTGACTCCTACCTAACTGACGTATATAACAAGCATGTACTGGTCGGCCGGCAAATTAACTTCGCGGTAACATGCCGGCAATATTGCTGGCCGACCGTGACCGCTGGCAGAAGGCGGACCACGTGCAGCAGGTCGGGCGCGGCGCATGAAGCGCCTAGCGGGCATCGCCTTAGCGTGTCTGACCGTCGGCGGGTGCTCACTGGTCGCCACCGCCGCCGGAGCCCGAAGCGGAGTGCCTGCCTCGTCGGCAACGAATAGCGCAACCGGGCCGATCACGTTCGCGACCGGCAAAGTCGACACCGGCTATCTCCGGCCGCTCATATCCGACTGGAACCAGCGGCACCCGACGCAGAAGGTCACAACGATCTATCTGCCCGACGACGCCGACGACCAGTACGCGCAACTTGTCGCCAATCTGCAAGCGCACAGCACCGTCTACGACGTGATGAGCCTGGACGTCATCTGGACCGCTGAATTCGCCAGCAGCGGCTGGATCACGCCGGTCAGCACCCGGCCTTTCCCGCTCAGCCATTTCCTGCGCCCCGCCGTCGCCACCGCGACCTACCAGGGGCACCTGTACGCCGTGCCGTTCACCAGCAACGCCACCTTGCTCTACTACCGGAGCGACATCCTGGCAAAGGCCGGAGTCAAACCACCGGGAACGTGGGCACAGCTATCTCGGCTAGCCCGCTCGCTCGGGCCGAGATTCGGGCTCGGCGGCTACGGAACCCAGCTCCAGGCATACGAAGGCCTGACCGTCAACTTCGCCGAGGCCGTACAGTCGGCCGGCGGCTCGCTGCTGTCGGCCAACGACACCGCGGTGACAGTGGACAGCCCGCAGGCAACTCGCGCGCTGGACTTCCTGGTGAGCGGACTGCGCGAGGGGTGGATACCGCAGGGCGCTCTCGGCTGGAACGAGGAGGACTCCCGGCAGGCGTTCGAGGCAGGGAAGCTGCTCTTCCTCAGCAACTGGCCGTATGTCTACGGCGACGCGAGCACGCCGTCGCCGGGCAACAAGGTGGCCGGCAAGTTCGGCGTTACCGCGCTGCCAGGGCTGCACGGCCCCGGCTCCAGCACTCTCGGCGGCGCCAACCTCGCAATCAGCGCCTACGCACCGCATCCCGCGACTGCGCTGGCGTTCATCAAGTTCCTGACGAGCATGAGCAGCGAGCGCCAAGTGCTGCTGCGCTCGGCTCTGCCGCCGGTCTGGACCGCGCTGTACAGCCAGCCGTCCCTGGTCCGGCGCTTCCCGTTCCTGCCCGTCCTCAAGCAGGCGATCCTGACCGCCCGGCCGCGCCCGGCCATCGTCAACTACAACCAGTTCAGCCTTGCCGTATCCAGCGCCGTGCATCAGGCGCTCGCGCAGCAGCTATCCGTCCGCGCAACGCTCACCGAGCTCGCGCAGGAGCTCAGGCAGATTATCCGCTCCGACTAGCGGCCGACCCGCTGATCACCGATCAGGCCACACCGAAGGAGAGCCCATGCGAAGAGTATTGACCAGCCGGAATAGCTGGCAGCGGCCTCGGACAAGCTTGTGCTTGGCCGCCGTCGCCGGCATTGCCGTCATCGGCCTGACCGCCTGCGGCAGCAGCACCAGCCCGTCCGCCAGCAGCACCGGGTCGGCTACCGCCGGCACCATTGTCTGGTCCGCCAGCCCGATTGCCGGAGCCGGGGCGACCGACACCCGCACGGTCCTCATCAAGGCCTTCGAGAAGGCTTACCCCAAGATCCACGTCACGCTGGTATCCGCCTCGACCGACACCGATACCAACCGGGCCACGCTGGCTACGACGATCTCCGGCGGCTCGGCCACGCCCGACGTGTTCATGGGGGATGTGATCTGGCCGGCTCAGTTCGGCGCCCACCAGCTCGCCCTGCCATTGTCGAAGTACCTGCCCGCCAGCTACTTCGCCAGGTTCGCACCAGGACTGATCCAGGGTGCCACGTACAAGGGACAGGTATACGGCTCGCCGCTGTTCGAGGACCAGGGGTTCCTCTACTACCGCAAGGACCTGCTCACCAAGTACCACCTGCCGGTCCCCACCACCTGGGAGAAACTGGAGAGCGAGGCCAAAGAGATCCAGGCCAAGGCCGGCATCAAGTACGGCTTCGTCTGGGAAGGCGACTCCTATGAGGGCCTGACCTGTGACTTCATGGAGTACCTGACAGACGCAGGCGGGGCGGTGACGAACGCGAACTACACCAAGGCCACGCTCGATGCTCCGGCCGCGCTCAAGGCTGTGACGTTCATGCGCAGCCTGATCACCTCCGGCGTGACCCCTGCCGCGGTGACCACGTTCCAGGAGCCGCAGGCGATGGACGTCTTCGCCGCCGGGCAGTCAGTGTTCCTGCGCAACTGGGACTATGCCTACTCCTACGCCACCACGCCAGCCACGTCGAAGCTGACCGCCAGCCAGGTCGGCGTGGCGCCGCTGCCGACCTTCCAGGGCGAGTCCTACCCGGGTTACTCCAACATCGGCGGCTGGAACCTCTACATCAACCCGCACAGCAAGCACATTGCCCTGGACCTGACCTTCATCAAGTGGATGGCCAGTACCCAGGCCCAGGACATCCTGGCGCAGAAGTACTCGGAGATCCCGACCGTAGAGTCAGTTCGGACCTCCGCCGCCGTCATCGCGTCCAACCCGGTCCTGGCAATCGTGCCCAAGACGCGCCTGGTCCCGCGGCCGGCCGGCACGCCGAACTACCCAGCGCTGAGCACCGCGATCTACACCAACGTGAACGCCATCCTGGCCGGCTCGGTTTCCCCGTCAGCCGGGCTCTCATCGGCTCAGAGCCAGGCAGCGAGCGCGCTCACCTCCACGTCCGGAGGCGGGCTCTAACCTGCGGGCCGGCCGGATCCG
>Ga0335072_10005042_pt1 | contig 19476 bp, 14 predicted proteins | sample Lox_Sample_21_FD_206725 | JGI IMG/M metagenome (GOLD analysis project Ga0335072, IMG submission 206725) | Soil microbial communities from Loxahatchee National Wildlife Refuge, Florida, United States - Lox_Sample_2.1 | ecosystem: Environmental > Terrestrial > Soil > Wetlands | place: USA...
CGCGACAGGCTCCTTCTCCAGTTCCGCCGCCTGCTGTTGCAGGGCTGCTGCCTTGTCCGTGGTCTCCCACGTAAAGTCTGGCTCGTTCACCCGTCCGAAGTGCCCATAGGCCGCCGTCTTGCGGTAAATCGGCCGCCGCAGATTCAGGCTCTCCATGATTCCCTTCGGTGTCAGTGCGAAGTTCTTCCGCACCAGCGTCACCAGTGCGGTCTCATCGAGTTTGCCGGTTCCGAAGGTCTCCACCAGAACACTGACTGGCTCAGCCACGCCAATCGCGTAGGCCAGCTGCACCTCGCAGCGCTCTGCCAGACCCGCGGCCACGATGTTTTTCGCGATATAGCGCGCCATGTACGCGGCCGAGCGGTCCACCTTGGTCGGATCCTTGCCGCTGAACGCGCCGCCGCCGTGCCGGCCCATGCCGCCGTAGGTGTCTACGATGATTTTTCGTCCGGTCAGACCCGTGTCACCCATCGGTCCCCCGATCACGAAACGTCCCGTCGGATTGATGTGGTATTTGGTGTTCTCGTCCAGCAGCGCCGCCGGCAGCACGGCCTGGATCACATGCTTCAGGATGTCCGCACGCAGCTCTTCATTGCTCACCGTCTCGGCATGCTGCGTCGAAATCACCACGGCGTCGATCCGCACCGGCTTGTGATTCGCGTCGTACTCCACCGTCACCTGGCTCTTGCCGTCCGGCCGCAGATACGGCAGCTTGCCGTTCTTGCGAACCTCCGACAGCCGCCGCGTCAGCTTGTGTGCCAGCGAAATCGGCGTCGGCATCAGCTCCGGCGTCTCGTTGGTCGCGTAGCCGAACATCATGCCCTGATCGCCGGCCCCGCCGGTATCCACACCCATGGCGATGTCGCCCGACTGCTTGTTGATCGTCGAGATCACTGCGCAGGTGTTCGAGTCGAATCCGTAGACCGCGTTGTCGTAGCCAATCGCAGTCACGACCCCGCGCACCAGCGCCTGGAAATCCACGTACGCGCGCGTCGTGATTTCGCCGGCGATCACCACCAGCCCGGTCGCGGTCAGCGTCTCGCAGGCCACACGGCTGTAGGGATCCTGTTCCAGACAGGCGTCAAGAATAGCGTCGGAAACCTGATCGGCGATCTTATCGGGGTGACCTTCGGTCACGGATTCCGAAGTAAAGAGAAAGCGTTCGGTTGCGGGCAAGTATTTCCTCCGAGAGGGATGCGGATCACCAGCCTATCGAGTGGCGGAATCCGGCAGGATAACTCTTTTATGTTACAGGGGCCGGAAGCAGCCGGCAAAGGCCTGCAGCGGGTGGCACAAATCCAACATGGAACAGGCAATAAGCGCAGGGAACAGCACAGTGATGGCGCCTCATTCCCGGCAGCCTCTTGCCTGCCTATTGCGGTTTCCCCGGATCCGCCGGAGTCTGCGCCGGTTGTGATGGCTGGCTTGGCTGCCCCGCCGGCCCCTTCTGCGGATTCCCGGTGATGTCCTGCCCCTGGTAGAGCACCCGAATACTGGTGTGAAATTCGTGGTAGTTCGTGTACTTCACCGTTGTGCGCAGGTGGACATCCTCACTCAGATAGCCATGTCCGCCGGTGAAGTGGAGAACGCCGTCGCCATGCGTGTACACCGGGAACCAGTACTTGCCGTCCACCAGCTGGCGGTAAGTCACGAACGGCGTCGATAAATCCTCATGCCCCGGACGCGTGTCGTCGGGGACATTCTTGCCGTTCGTAACCACGATCTGGTGATCTTTCTGGTCTACCCAGATCCGGCCCTGAAAATAGCGCTTCTTCTTCTCGATCACCTTCGGCTTCACGTCGAATACCCAGGTGTCGATCTCGTCGATCTTTTGCTTGCCGACATAGGTGATGTCGTACTGCGGCGCGTCCTCGGTGGTCAGCACGAACGGCAACCGCTCCTCGATATCCTGGAAGTCCGCCGGCGACATCATGACGCGCGTCAGCGAGCTCTCCGGCGCGTCCAGCACCCGCTCGGTGCGATGCTCATTCGCATCGAACGCAATATCCACGACCTGGTAATACTGGCCATCCGGCTTATTGTCGTCGTCCAGCGTCTGCACCCGCACGCTGCGTGTCCAGGTGTAGTTGTCCAGAGCGTGCCGGAAGATGGCCTCTTTGGCCGTGAACTCGGTGACGATCTGCGCCACCGGAATGTCCGGCTGCGTCGGGTCGAGCGGCCCGAATCCCTGATCGAGCGGCATCGACGTGTACGAAGCCTGCCCATGCAGCACCGGCGCCAGCAGCAGCGCAGCCGATAAGACTCCAGGTAAAAATCGGTTGGGGAAAAAGGACACCGCGACTCCATCTCCTGCTGCCAGGCTCCGGCTACTAGAAGGATAGACGCACAAAGCCTGCAGAAGGCGACAAGTCCCCTGCATCCTGCGTTCACCCGCTCGTTGGCTTATACCCTGCTTTGGTCCCGTTAACCAAACGGGTGACCTTTGTTCAGGCAACTTTCGGATCAAAGGATGCATTTTCATGAATTTGGCCCCAAAATTACATTCGGGAAAGGAAACAGGGCCACTCCATGGATCTCTACCGGGCGCCGACCCTCATTTTGCTCTTCGTGCTGGTCGCCGTCTTCGGTGCCCTCTGGCTCCAGCGGCGCACCCTGCCCCCCCTGCGCGTTCGCGCCGGTGAGGTCGCAACCGCGCGCCGCCGCCAGCTCCTTTGGCTAGTCGGCTGGATGTTCGCCGCCATCCAGTTGGAAATGGAAGTCTTTGGGAGAACCCAGGCCGGCCTGTGGCTTGCCATCTCCCGCGCCAGCATCCTCATGGCCGCCATCATGTTCCTGGGCTCGATGGCTCCTCAGTACTTCAGCCGGCGCTTCCGCATCCTCTATGTCGTTGCTCTCGCCGCGCCGCTCATCCTCTTCACTGTGCTGGTTTCCATCGATCCCACGCCTGGCCCGCGGATGCGCACGGTCCTGTTGCTCTGCGTGCTGCTGGTCTCGCTCATCGGCGCCCGCTGGAGTATCGAACGACATCTGCTGCCGGTCTGGCTCGGCCTCACCCTGGTCGTAATAGTCTGCGGCTTCGGCATCTGGCTGGCCCTGCAGCAGAAATATGACGGAGTGCTGGCTCTGGCGCAGAGCGGCATCCTTCTGGTCACGGCCCTGCTGTTCGCTGCCGCTTTCCGCCGTATTTCCGCTGGAGTGGTCTTCACCGTCGGCGGACTGGTGGCGTGGTCGGTACCCATCATGCTCACCCCCATTCTGGGACCGGCGGCCGTACCTGTCGTGCTGCTGCGGCTGCTCAACCTGGTCAAAGTTGTAGCGGCCTTCGGCATGATTGTCCTCGTCCTCGAAGACGAAATCGCCTCCAACAAAGCCACCCAGCTGCGCGACCGGCGCGCCCGCCAGGAGATGGAGAAGTACACCGAAATCTTTCTCGAGGCGATGCCGCTGGAGGAAAAGAGCACGCAGTTCGACCAGATCTGCGAAGTCATCACCAGCGCCAGCCGATTCAGCAAATCCGCCATCGCCGTCCGCGGTCCCGAAGGCCGATTCTGTCTCGCCGGCGCGGCCGGTATGGACGGAGCCCTGGCTGGCGCCCTGGATCTGATGGCCCGCCGCACCAACGACGATCGAATCCGCCAGATCGGAGAGAAGCTCTACACCCGCGTCCTGGGCCATCTCGTCCTCATCGACCTGACTCCGCTTCTCGAGCCCGGCGACGAGCTGCGGCAGATGAATTTCACCTCCACGCATGCCATTGCCATTCGTGGCCGCGATCAGGAACTTCTCGGCACTCTGTTGCTCAGCGGCCTGCGCGAGCCCGACGAACCGCTGCTCACCGAAGACGTGCTTCCCCTGGAACTGCTCGTGGCCCGCCTCGGAACCGCCCGCGAGCACCAGCTCCTGCTTCGCCGTCTCCTGCAGACCGAACGCCTGGCCGGCCTGGGACAACTCGCGAGCGGCGTCGCGCACGAACTCAACAACCCGCTCACCGTCATCACCGGCTATGCCGAACTGTTAACCGACTCCGACGGCCCCACGCGCGATCAGGCGACCATGATCCTGAACGAGGCGCGCCGCATGAAGCAAATCATCGAGAGCCTCGTCCGCTTTCGCAAAGCCACCCCCGGCATCCGCAGTCCCGTTTCCGTCGAACCCCTGCTCCACGACATCGACCGCCTCACGCGCCACGACCTCGACAGCGCCCACATCGAACTTCAAATGCGCATCGCGTCTCCTCTGCTCCCGGTCAAGGCCGACGGCGACCAGCTCCGCCAGGTCTTTCTGCAGATCGTGAAAAACGCCATCGGCTCGATGCACGATTTGCCCAGCAGTATTGAGCGCCGGCTCACCGTCGAGGCCTGTTCCGTCGCCAGCACCGTGCAGATCACCTTCACCGACACCGGTCCTGGCTTCGCCGAACCGGCGCGCGCCTTCGATCCCTTCTACACCACGCATCATCAGGGCGAAGGTCTGGGGCTCGGCCTCAGTATTTGCTACTCCATCGTCCGCGAACACGGCGGCGATATCTCCGCTCTCAACGCTCTACCGCGCGGCGCTGCCGTCGTCATCCAACTCCCCGCCTGTTCCCCGGAGGCTCCACCGGAACTCACCGACCCTCTCGACACCGCCTCCGCGATCCCCAGCACTCCCACGCGGGTGATGTAGGACGCCGCGATAAACGGGTCCCTCCTCTGCGCCCTGCCTGCGCCCTCCGATCTGAGCTCTGTGCTCTTCGTTCTCCATCCTGCACCCTGTTCGCGGGATTTACCATGATCGGTTGCCATCGAGGCCCGCCATGAAAGCTCTGCTCTCTCCCGCCCTCGCCTTGCTCTTCGTTGCTCTGGGAATACCGGCTGCATTTACGCAAAGTTCCACGCCCGCAGAGGCCGCCGCGAAGCGCCCCATGACCTTCGAAGACCTGCAGAAGATGCGCCGCCTCGGCGACCTCGACGTCTCCCGCGACGGCAAATGGGTGCTCTTCACCGTCACCGACGTGGACCTCGCGAAGAACACCAAAACGCCGCACCTCTGGATCGTTCCCGTCGCGGGCGGTACCGAACAACCCCTCACTGCCTCCTCCGCCGGCGAGAGCCGCGGCCGCTTCTCTCCTGACGGCAAACAGATTGCCTTCCTCACCGACCGCGGTCGGGGCACACAAATCTGGCTCGCCTCCTTCGACCCCGATAAGGGCGCCATGGGCGACGCACGCCAGCTCACCCACATCTCCACCGAAGCCGACAACGTCACCTGGGACCCCGACGGCCAGCACCTCCTCTTCACCTCTGCCGTCTATCCCGAATGCAGTGCGGGTCCTTCCCCGGGCGTCGCCCCCTCCGGAACCGATGAAGACGCGTGCGACAAAAAGCGCGACGATGCCGAGAAAGAATCGAAGGTAAAGGCGAAGATCTTCACCGCGCTTCTTTATCGTCATTGGAACCACTTCACCGACGACAAGAGGAGCCATCTCTTTCTGGCATCGGTGGATGATGGATCGTTTCGGGACTTGAACCCCGGCGATACCCATGACGTCCCGCCGTTCTCGCTCGGCGAACCCGATGGCTGGGACTTCTCCCCCGATGGCAAGGAGCTGGCCTTCGAAGAGAAGAAGGTCGACGACCCCGCGCTCTCGACCAACGTCGACCTCTTCACGCTGCGTCTCGACGAACCTAACGCCCAGCCCGTAAAAATCTCCACCAGTCCCGGCGGCGACTTCACCCCGCGCTACTCCCCCGACAGCAAATGGATCGCATGGCGCATGCAGCAGCGCGCAGGGTACGAGAGCGACCGCTTCCGCCTCGTCCTCTACGACCGTGCGACGAAGCAGCTCAAAGAACTCCTCCCCAACTTCGACCGCTGGATCGACGAAGAAGCCTGGAGTCCGGATTCGGAGACCATCTATTTCACGGCTGGCGACAGAGGGGAAGAGCCAATCTTCAGCCTTCCGCTCGATCCTCGAGCGTTCGCCGGTCAGAAACCGAGTGAAATCGTTGCGGATGCCGGCGAATACGGAGATCTCCACGTCTTGCGTGACGAACGGCTGATCGCAGCGCGGCAAGCAGTAACGGCTCCGGCAGAAATATTCCTCCTCAACCAGTTGATACCGAAAGCTGGCCAACGCCCCACTAAGTCGCCGCGGACCGTCGCGCCTGGCCCAGACTGGGTTACCGTCCCTGACGCAGAAGGATATCCACCCTCCCACCAAGTCCCCCTCACCCACCTCAACGACGCCCTCCTCAACCAGCTCGACCTCCCCGCCATGGAATCATTCTGGTTCCCCTCCATCGGCAAAGTCCAGGTCCAGAGCTTCCTCCTCCGCCCCCCCAACTTCGACCCCCACAAGAAATACCCCGTCAAGTTCCTCATCCACGGCGGACCTCAGGGCGCCTGGGGGGACATGTGGTCGTATCGCTGGAACCCTGAGCTCTTCGCCGCCAACGGCTACGTCGTCGTCATGATCAACCCCGGCGGGTCTACGGGCTACGGCCAGGCCTTCGTCGATCGCGTCAACGGCGACTGGGGCGGACGGCCCTTCATCGACCTCATGCGTGGGCTCGACTACGCCGAAGCCCACTACCCTTTCATCGACAAGACGCGCGAGTGCGCCCTCGGCGCCAGCTACGGCGGCTACATGGCCAACTGGATCCTTGGCCACACCGACCGCTTCAAGTGCATCGTCTCCCACGACGGCATGTTCAACTCCGAATCCGCCTGGGGCACCACCGACGAGCTCTGGTTCAACGAGTGGGAATTCAAAGGCTCGCCCTGGTCCAATCGCGCCCTTTATCGCCGCTGGTCGCCCATGCTCGCCGAAACCCGTTTCAAAACCCCCACCCTCGTCGTCCACAGCCAGCTCGACTACCGGCTCGACGTGTCGGAAGGCTACCAGCTCTTCGACACGCTCCAGCGCATGAAGATCCCCTCGAAGATGCTCTACTTCCCCGACGAGGGCCACTGGATCCTCAAGCCGCAAAACTCCCAGCTCTGGTACAAAACGGTGAACGACTGGGTGGACCAGTGGACCAAGCCGTAGCCTCCCGTTTCGCAACCACGCGAAGGCTCTGCCTGGCCGCGCTCTCATGGATCGTGCTCGCCCTCGTCCTGGACGGCGCAGTGACTCTGTGCTGCGCCCAGCAAGCTTCACCGGGAGCATCATCGTCGCGCACGCCGCCGCCAGCGACGGCGTACGCCGGTGATCAGGCCTGCGCCTCCTGCCACGAGAAAGAGGCCCGCACCTGCGCGGCCACTCCGCACGCCCTCGACTCCAGCCTTCCCAGCGCGAAAACCGTCCTCGGCAACTTCGCCAGCGGCCAAAATGTCCTCGGAACCGCGAATCCCAACCTCATCTTCGCCATGATCGCCGCCGACAACGTCTTCTACGAGAGCGCAGCCGACATCCGCAACCCGCAACGCCCCATCGGCGAAGCCGCCCGCATCGACCTCGTCCTCGGCTCCGGCCGCCATGGCCAGACCTACCTCTACTGGAAAGGCGATCAGCTCTTCGAACTGCCCGTCTCCTGGTGGTCCTTCACCCATCAGTGGATCAACAGCCCCGGCTACGTCGACGGCAGTGTGGATTTTCTGCGCCCCATCGAACCACGCTGCCTCGAATGCCACGTCACACGCTTCGATTCGACGCCGCCTCCGGGCAATCGCTACACGCGATCGAGCTTCGTTCTCGGCATCGGCTGCGAACGCTGCCACGGTCCCGGCCTCCGGCATGTCGAGCGCGAGCGCAGCGCCCACCCATCCCCCGCCGGCTCGCCCGACCCAACCATCGTCAACCCAGCGCGCCTCGTGCGCGACCGCCAGCTCGACCTTTGCGCCCTGTGCCACGCGGGCGCCGGCCAGCCGATCGCCCCCGCACTCACGTTTCAGCCAGGCGACGCTCTCGCGCCGTTCGTCAGGATCACCGCACCGCCGGCCAACGCTCCCATTGACGTTCACGGCAACCAGGTCAGCGCGCTCGAGGCGAGCAAGTGCTTTTCCAGTGGCAAACTCACCTGCTCCACGTGCCACAACGTGCACCAGACCCAGGAGAGCGCCGATGCCTTTTCTGCGCATTGCCTCGAGTGCCATCAGGTCGAGGCCTGCGGCCGCTATCGCCAGATGGGCCAAACCCTCCGCGGACGCTGCGTTGATTGCCACATGCCCATGGGCCAGTCAAAGGTGCTGACCGCTGCCGCCGGGGGCGAGCTTCTCCGTGCCCGCATGCGCTCCCATCGTATCGCCATCTATCCTGACGCACCCGCTGCGCCATGATCACTCCGGCGCAGCGCACGCGGTTTAATCTGGAAACGGAAATGATCCCACCCAACAGCCTCTGCCTGGACTATCCGTTCCGCGACTGGACCCCGGTGCGCCCCCCGTGCACGGTGCCCGGCCGAGCGGCCCTGTTCCCTGTTCCCTGCTGCCTGTTTCCTTCTGCGCCTCGCCCGCGAGGCGCACAGTGATCGCCCACCTCCGCGGACGCCTCTTTGCCAAACAACCCGGCCAGGCCATCGTCGAAGCCGCCGGCGTCGGCTACGACGTCACCATCTCGGTCCCAACGTTTACCTCGCTCCCTGCCGAAGGCGCGGAAGTCTCGCTCTACATCCACACCCATGTCCGCGAAGACGCGCTCGCTCTCTACGGCTTCATGGAGCACAACGAGAAGCGTCTCTTCGAGCGCCTCATCACCGTCTCCGGCGTTGGCCCCAAACTCGCCATCACCATCCTCAGCGGACTCAACCCTGAGCGCACCGTCGCTGCCATTCGCGCGCAGGACCACGCCACCCTCACCCGCATCCCCGGCGTCGGCAAAAAGCTTGCCGAGCGTCTGGTTGTCGAGCTGAAGGAAAAACTCGAAGACCTCGCCATCGCCCCCCCACCCTCGGAACGCGCGCTCGCCCCCGCCGCCGAAGATGTGCTCTCCGCGCTGGTCAATCTCGGCTACCAGCGCCCCGCCGCGCAAAAGGCCATCGAAACGGCCATCGACAAGGGCAAAACCCCGCCGGACGATTTTGATGAGCTGTTCCGCGCAGCCATGAAGGTGATTCGCTAGTGCCCGCCAACCTGCTCGTCGTGCCGTTCGCATGGGAAAATAAACAGGAATGACGACGGTAGCGGCTCAACAAACCTACAAGAATTCCCTTCTGGAAGAACTGCGCTGGCGCGGCTTTCTGGAGGCGACGACCGCCGATGATCTGGATGACTACCTCAACGAGGCACGCCGCACCATTTACGTTGGCTTTGATCCCACCGCTGACAGTCTGCACCTCGGCAGCCTGATTCCGGTGATGGGTCTGGCTCACGTGCAGCGCCACGGCCATCGCCCTCTGGTTTTGGTCGGCGGCGGCACAGGCCTCATCGGAGACCCCAGCGGCAAGTCGTCGGAGCGAACGCTCCTGACCACCGAGCTAGCCGAGCGCAACTCCGCAGCGATTCGCACCCAGCTCAGCCGTTTCTTCGACCTCTCCTCGGACGAGCGGGCGCTGATGATGAACAATGCGGATTGGCTGCTCAAGCTGAACTTCGTCGAATTCCTGCGCGATATCGGAAAGCATTTTTCGGTCAACGAGATGATCAAACGCGACTCGGTTCGCACCCGGCTGGAGGAACGCGACCAGGGCATTTCATTCACCGAGTTCAGCTACATGCTGCTGCAGGCCTATGACTTCCTCTACATGTGCGAACACTTCGACTGCACCATCCAGATGGGCGGCAGCGATCAGTGGGGCAACATCCTTTCCGGCAAAGACCTCATCCGGCGCATGCTCTCGCGGCGCGCCGAGGGCATTACCTTCCCGCTGCTCACGACCTCTTCAGGAAAAAAGTTCGGCAAGACGGAGGAGGGTGCGATCTGGCTCGACCCGGCCCGCACCAGCCCCTACCAGATGTATCAGTATTGGTTACAAACAGCGGACGCAGACGTGGTCCGCTACCTCAAGCTCTTCACCTTCCTGGAACGCGAACGCATCGAGGCCTTCGAAGCCGAAACCGGGGCGCGGCCGGAGGCTCGTGAGGCTCAACGTGTCCTGGCCGCCGAATGCACGACGCTTGTCCACGGAGCGGATGCCGTGCGCAGCGTGGAAGCCGCCAGCAGGATCCTGTTCTCCGACTCCAGCGAAATACCCAGCGGCGAAACAATTGCTTTGCTCGCTCGTGAAGTTCCGGTTACCGAGATCCCGCGATCCGAGTTTGAATCCGGCGTGAGCCTTCTGGAGCTGATCGTTCGCACCAGGCTGACCGAAAGCAAAGGCGCGGCGCGCAAACTGATCGAAGCGGGCGGAGTTTATCTTAACAACGAGCGGCAGAGCCAGATCCAAAAAGCGATCACCACCGACGACCTGAAATGGCCGGCGGCGATCCTGCTGCGCTCCGGCAAGAAGAACTATCACCTGGTGCAGATCCGGTAGTCACGCCCACGGCCCCGCACATTTTGAATGACAGTGCGAGGGTGTTCACGCCCGCAACACCACCCGCTCGTTCGGCCTGATAGGGAAGGCCCGTTTCAGCCCAAGGCTCACATCGATCGTCACCCGCTGCTCCTCGCTATCGATGCCCACCGCCGAATCCAGGCTTCCGTCCTTCTTCGTCAGCAGCCGCACCACGCCGGAGACCCGCGCCACGCGGTCTCCGGCCAGCCGCATCTCCGCGTGCGCGCCATCGTAGTTCAGCTCCGCCAGCGTTCCGCCCATCCTGCGCGAGAACCGCGAACGCCCGCGATCGAATGGGGTCCGCACATTCCACTCCACCAGCTCGCCCTGTTGCCGCACCCCGTGCAGCCGCCATACGAAGTCCAGGCACACCAGGGCCGCCGGCGAATACCCGCCCGGGTCGGCCGTCGTGAACGCGCCCGTCTCAGGATCCATTTGCTGCCGGAACTCGCCGTTCGCACGATACAGAGCCTCGATCCACGGATGCATCAGATCGCCCAGCTCCGCGCTCTTGCCGTAATGCTCCATCCACCGTGGCGCCCGCAGCGCGGTCAGCGCCTGTGTCGCTCCTCCCCACGAATTGCGCGGAATCGGCCGCACAAATTGCGGATCATTGAGCGCCACCGAGGGAAACGGGTACGGCGCCCAAAATGCCTTCGGGTTGTGCGCCTGTCTGTTCCATACATCCTCGAAAACGCTGCCCTCCGGCACATGTTCGCCGAGCACGGTCAGGATCGTCGAGCTGCGCACCCGGACGAATTGGCTGTCCGCGTCGAGATCGTAGAAGGCCCCGTCCACCGGGTCATAGAGCCTGGCGATGATCAGCCCGCGGATCGTCTCTGCATCCTCGTTCCACCGGTCAGCCTCGTCCGTCTTGCCCAGTGCCTTCGCCATGCCGGCGAGCGCCACCCGTCCGCCGTAGACGGTCGCGGAAAGATCCGGACACAACCGCGGCAGCCCCGCGCCTGGCGGACACTTTCGTGCATCGCCATCCGGGCACCGGTTCGCCAGCCCCTTCCAGCGCGGGCTGTTGTCCTGCCCTGTGTCATAGGTGCAGAATCCCTCGCACAGACCTGTGCCGCGCGTGTCCCGATACCGCCGCAGCCACGCATCCCAGCGCCCGCAGGCCGCGTAGGCCTTCTCCAGCAGCTCCTGATCGTCGGTCCGCTGCGCCAGCTCCCACGCTGTCGCCGCAATCGGCACCACCATCTGGATCTGCCCAAACGCCGGCCCATTCTCTTTCACGCTGCACGGGAGCTGCCCATCCTCCTTTTGCAGCGCGAAGAAGATCAGGTGATTGTCGCGTGCCAGCCGCCGCGCGGCCTCCGGCCCGACCCGTTCGTAGACTTCGCCCTCCTGGGGCGCACACTCCAGCCATACCCCGTGATAGACACTCCCCTCCACCAGCACCGGTCCCAGATAGGACGGAAACTGCACCACATTCCCCTGGAGCGTTTTCAGCGCCGCGTCATACATCCGCTGGAGCTGCCCATCCTCCGTACTGAACACCGGCGCATTCTCAGCCGACGCAACCGGCGCATCCGCGAACTCCCACGGCCGCCGCAGCGCAAGAGCACCCGCCACCACCGATCCCTGCCGCACAAATCTACGACGGTTCATCACACCGACTCGCTCCGCCGAACCAGGCTATCATCCCGACGCATCCGGCATCCCGTGACTGCAGCGGTTTCATCAGAAGTCTGCCCCCACGGGTATCATGCTTCCACCCATCGTCGGCCTGCTGTTCCCTGGCCTCGAAATGATGAAGCAGGCCTTCCAGCCACTCGCCTCGTCGGCGCAGTTCACCCGCATCGCCGGCTTCTTCGAGCCCTGGCCCTATGCCGTGTTCCTGCTCGGCGTGCTGATGCGGACCTTCATCCACTCCTTGTCCGCCATCGTCATCATCAATCGCGGCGGCCCGGTCGGCGAATTCCCCGCGATGATGGTCATCGCCGGCCTCGGTCCGGGCTCGGCGCTCGCCACCTGGATGCTCGCCGGCAATCTCCGCGGCGTTCCACGCCAGAGCGCCATGGACCAGGCCATGACCAACGGCGCCCCCGGTCTTCTGATTTCACTCCCGCAGTAGTCCTGCCGGCAGCCTTCGAATGAGATAGCCTCTTAAAGGCAGCTGCAGAGCGCACCCTTCGCCGACCGGCCCGCTGCCCCCACGTATGATTTTCCGTATTCTCCTGGACATCGGCATCTTCGGGTTGTGTACGTCGACCATCTCCGCCGTCCTCGCTGTCATCGGCCTCGCCCGTTTTCTCGCCGATGGCCGCAGGGTTCGATCCAGAAACGCGGAAGGCGCATCCACAACCCCCGCCGGTCCCGCGCCGCCTGTCAGCCTGCTCAAGCCGCTCGACGGAGAAGAGCCCAACCTCGATGCCCATCTCGCATCCTTCTTCGACCAGGACTATCCGCACTTCGAGATTTTGTTCTGCGCCCGCTCCGCCTCCGACCCGGGTCTCGCCGTCGCCCGCCGTGTCGCCGCACGCTACCCGCACATCCCCACCCGGTTCCTGTCCACCGGCGATCAGACGTACATCAACGCCAAAGTCTCCTCGCTCGAACTGATGCATGCTGCCGCGCAGCATGAGATCTTCATCATCAGCGACAGCGATGTGCGCGTCGCGCGCAACTATGTTCACGAAGTCGCCGCCCCCTTTGCCGATCAGAAGGTCGGCGCTGTCACCTGCCTTTACCGGGGGGTTGCCGAACGCGGTTTGTGGGCCAAACTCGAAGCGGCCGGGATGTCAGTCGAGATGACGACCGGGGTCCTCACCGCCAATCTTCTCGAAGGCATGAAGTTTGCTCTCGGCCCCACCATGGCGGTCCGCCGCAGTTGTGTCGAAGCCATGGGCGGCTTTGGCGTTCTTGGTCCGTATTGCTCCGATGATTTTCTCCTCGGCGAAAAGGTCGCTTCCCAGGGCCAGACCGTCGTGCTTTCTCACCACGTCATCGACCACGTCATTCTCAACCTGAGCTGGACCGCATCGCTCCGCCACCAAACGCGCTGGATGAAGTCCACCCGCTTCTCGCGTCCCCTCGGCCATCTGGGCACGGCGCTCACTTTCAGCCTTCCGTTTGGCATTCTCGCCTCTCTGGCCGCGTTCGCACAGCACCGGCCCGCGCTCGCCCTCGTCGCACTCGCCTGGAGCATTCTCAACCGCGCGCTGCTCGCAGCCCTCGTGGGCGCGTTTGCCGTCGAGGAGAGCCATCTCCTGCGCACGATCTTTCTCTACCCCCTCCGCGATCTGCTCGGCTTCGGCTGCTGGGCAGCCAGCTATGCCGGCAGCACCATTCTCTGGCGCGGCCGAACCTATCGGCTGTCGCGCGGCGGACGCATGCATCCCGTGGACACCACCGGCGCCGACGAACGCGAGCACGCCCTCACCACCTAGTTCAATCGACCGTCGTCCTCGGCATGCGCAACGTGCCAACGCGCAGCGGCCCACGCCCCAACGCCGTTGGGAAACTATCCTCGGCGCTGCTCCGTCTCCCTCTGGAGAAAAAGCGGTACGACCCAACCGGTCCAGAGTGAACCTCGGGACCTCGCGAGGCTCAACCAATGGCGCGGGGCATTCCTTTCACAGGCGAGTCTCTCTCCCGCTATCTGACTGCCCGGAAGCGGTGGAATGAGGCACGCGACTGGCAAGCGAAGGAGATCAGGGCAGGTCGGCCCTCGACCTATGGAGATTTTTGCCGCGCCCATGGGCTTTGTTCTGCATGCGCCGCTACCGGCGTCAGCCTGAGCGACAATGGAGTAGGCTTCAAAACCGTCGACCGGAGCGGCAACCTTCCTCTCTACCAGGAATGCGAAGCCTGTGGCGGGACCGGCAGAATCGTCCATCCCAGCTGACTGCCACACTCACGCCGGGTGTCTTGGGTGTCATCAGAACGGCCAACTTTCTGTTGCACCGGATGCATCTGCACAAGGAACATAGAAGAAATGGCAGCTTTCAAAGACCTGCGGGCCTCATCCCGCTCTTCGGATTGCGTCCTTCGCATTTCCAGCGCGTCTCACTCACCGCATCCAACCATCACCGCATGAAGACCGCCGTCATCATCGGAGCCGGCCCCGCTGGCCTCACTGCTGCGCTTGAACTTCTGCGCCGTTCCGACGTGCGTCCCATCGTCCTCGAAGCCACCGAGCGGATCGGCGGCATCTCCTGCACGATCCGTCACAACGGCAATCGCATGGACATCGGCGGCCACCGCTTCTTCTCCAAGGCCGATCGCGTCATGAACTGGTGGACCGAGCTCATGCCGATCGCTTCGACCGAGAATGGTTCAGGTCTCCACACCATCCACTATCAGAATCGCGAGCGTACCGTCTCTGCCGGCTCGGACAGCGCCACCGATCCGGATCTCGTCATGCTCGTGCGCCCTCGCAAGAGCCGCATCTATTTCCTGCGCAGCTTTTTCGATTACCCCGTCGCTCTCAATGGCCGTACCATCCGCCAACTGGGCCCCTGGCGTATGCTGAAAATCGGCATCGGCTATCTGTGGGTGAAGCTCTTCCCGCGCCGCAATGAGAAAACCCTCGAAGACTTTCTCATCAATCGCTTCGGTACCGAACTCTACCTTACGTTCTTCAAGTCCTACACGGAAAAGGTCTGGGGCGTGCCCTGCGACCAGATCAGCGCCGAATGGGGAGCGCAGCGCATCAAAGGCCTATCGCTGCGCACCGCGATCGCTCACTTCCTGAAGAAGACCTTCAGCCGCAAACCCTCCGCTGATATCGCGCAGAAGTCCACCGAGACTTCGCTCATCGAGATGTTCCTCTATCCGAAATACGGACCCGGCCAGCTGTGGGAATATGTCGCCGATCTGGTGACAAAAAAAGGCGGGGAAGTTCGCATGGGCTGGCGCGCCACGAATCTCCATGTTGAAGGCAACCGGGTCGTTTCCGTCTTCGCGCGCGATCCCTATGGCGCCTCGCATACCATTCCCGCGGACTACGTCTTTTCGACCATGCCCGTCCGCGAACTCATCCACAGCCTCGATGTCGAAGTTCCCTCCGAGGTGAAAGCCATTGCCGACGGTCTCATCTATCGCGACTTCATCACCGTCGGCCTCCTCGTTGACCGGCTCGCCGTCACTGAGCCCGACGGCGGTCCGCTCAAAGACACCTGGATCTATATCCAGGAACCGGATGTCCTCATCGGCCGTCTCCAGATCTTCAACAACTGGAGCCCCTTCATGGTGGCCGATCCACAAAAAGTCTGGATCGGACTGGAATACTTCTGTTACGAAACCGACCAGCTCTGGAATATGCCCGACGACCAGATCGCTCGCTTTGCCATCGCCGAGGTCGAGAAGATCGGCATCCTCCGTGCCGATCACGTCCGCGATTCTCACGTCGTGCGCGTTCCCAAAACCTACCCTGCCTACTTCGGCACCTATGACCGTTTCGACGCAATCGTCCGCTACACCGACCGGTTCGAAAACCTCTTCCTGGTCGGCCGCAATGGTATGCACAAATACAACAATCAGGACCATTCCATGCTCACGGCCATGACCGCGGTCGATCAAATCGTCGCCGGCAACATTAACAAGACAGCCCTCTGGGAAATCAACACCGAGCAGGAGTACCACGAAGAGAAAAAGTGACGCTTCAAGCGTCATCCCGAGGGGCTCGGGAAAAGGATCTCCCGCCAGCGGATTCGCCTGTTCGCCCAGAGTGCGTCTTCCCAGCTGCCGGCTGCAGGCAACCGTGCGTTCCTATTCCCACTGCGTGGTGTGCCGCCGTACCCACCAGCAGGCTGGCGCCCCTCCATGGGGGAAAAGCGCACGCACGCAGGTCACCTGGGCGGTCCCCATATAGTCGTACTCCTGCTTGTTGCCTTTCAGCGCGGTCGACAGAAACTCCTCCACCTGCACCGAGTCATACGCCGTCCCCCGCACGGCGCGCACGCGAAAAACACCCCAGTCCAACAGCCACACGACCACCGCCGTCACCAGCAGAATCTTCGCCGTCATCACGAGGATGTTGAGAATTCGCTTCATCGGGATCGCGCCGGCAGCCTCAGAATGCCGGCTGAAATTCCACCATCAGCCATTTTTCTACATCCTGAACGCCCCAGCCTATACCCTATGTTCTATGGACCTCAGTGCAATCCAGGAGGCGCTGCGCAGCGCCCACCTCGACGCGTGGCTATTCTACGATCATCATCATCGCGACCCCCTGGCGGCCGGTATCCTCGGTCTCCCCGATCATGGGCTCGTGAGCCGGCGCTGGTACTACGTCATTCCCGCCGAGGGCAGTCCCCGCAAGCTCGTGCATCGCATCGAAGCCGATAAGCTCGACTCCCTCCCCGGTACCAAAGGAGCTTACTCCTCCTGGCAGGAGCTGGAATCCGGCCTTGAAGCCATGCTTGGACCGTGGTCCCGGGTCGCCATGCAGTACTCACCGCGCAACGCCATCATGTATGTCTCGATGGTCGACGCCGGGACGGTGGAGCTTCTTCGCTCTTTCGGCAAGGAGATCGTCAGCTCTGCCGACCTCGTCAGCCACTTCCAGGCCGTTCTTACCGAGGATCAGATCGACAGCCATTACGCTGCTCAGAAAGCGCTCGATGAAATCCTCGTCCAGGGATTCCAGGTCATCGGCAGCCGCGCCCGCTCTGACTCCCCGGCCACTGAGTACGACATGATGGTCTGGTTTCGCGAAGCCATGGGCCGCGCTGGCCTCACCACCGATCACGGTCCCGACGTCTCCATCAACGAGAACACCTCCAACCAGCACTACGAACCGACCGCGGCCTCGAGCCGTCCCATCGTCTCCGGCTCCTTCGTTCTCATCGATATCTTTGCGCATGTGGATCGCCCCGGCGCCTGCTGGTACGACATCACCTGGACCGGCGTCGTCAATCGTGAGCCAACCGAAAAGGAGCGCGTCGTCTTTGCCATCGTCCGCGAAGCGCGCGACGCAGCCATTGAAACGGTGCGCTCCGCCTTTGTCGATGGCGGCCACCCCATTTCCGGTTTTCACGCCGATGATGCCGCCCGCACCGTGATTCGCAATGCGGGCTATGGCCAATACTTCACCCACCGCACCGGCCACAACATCGGCGCCCAGATTCACGGCAGCGGAGCGCATCTCGATAACCTTGAGACCCACGACGAGCGCCGCATTCTGCCTTTCACCTGCTTCTCCATCGAGCCGGGGATCTATCTGCCTGAATTCGGCGTTCGCAGCGAAGTCGACATGATCACTTCCCGCGACAACGCCGTCGTCACCGGACGCATCCAGCGGGATCTCGTGCGAATCTGAAACCACGCGGCCGTCGCGACTGGCCTTCATTTATAGTCATAGGAAGCATGGCTTCAGGCACGCAGACTCCTGCTCCACCCAAGCCCCAGGGCTTTCTCTACTCGGCACTGATTCTCGGCTGGCTCGTTCCCGGCGCGGGTCATCTGCTCACCCGCCACTGGATCCGCGCCCTCCTGCTCTTCCTCGCTATCTCGGCGATGTTCTTCCTCGGGATTGCCATGCAGGCCAAGGTCTACGTCCCCAACACCGGCGACCCGCTCGACATGCTCGGCTTCGCGGGCGATCTCGGTACGGGCGCTCTCTATTTTCTGGCGCGTATCTTCTCCCTCGGCCAGAGCACCGTACAGCTCGTCACCGCCGATTACGGCACCAAGTTCGTGGTTGTCGCCGGTCTGCTCAATTTCGTGGCTGCCGTCGACGCGCACAACCTGCGCATCGGGAGGAAAGTTTAGTGCTCGCGCCCTCCCACTTCACCGCTGTTCTCCTCTTCGCCAGCTTTGCTTCGGTTGTCTTCGCCGTCACCCAGCGCTCCACGCCTCGCGCGATGGTCCGCTACGGCATTTACTGCTGGGTTCTGTTCGTCGGCTCGGTCATCGCCGCCAGCTGGCTCATGTGGATCGTCCGCCGCTGACGCAGTTTACTTCCCCGCCGCCTGCGTTTCGATCGCATACACCGATCCCCGCGCGCCGATGAACAGCGTCTTCCCGTCCTTCCCGCCAAAACACAAACTCCCCGGTCGCTCCGGCACCTCCAGAACCCCCTCCAGCTTCCAGTCGCGATCGTAGACGTACACCTCGCCGCTCGCGACGTATGCATTGCCCGCCATGTCCTCAACCACCGACGTCCCGCCACGTTCAGCGACGAACTTCATCACCATCTGATCGTTCGCTTCGAGCGTCCCACCCCACGTCTTCTCATCGTCCTCGCTCGTGATCAGTTTGGTGTCGCCCGGTACAAACGACTCCAGCTGGCTGCTTTCATGCAACGGCCGGAACATCGGCACCGGCATCGCTGGCAACGCCGTTTTCTCGTCTCCCATCTCCGGATTTCCCGTGTAGAAATACGCCTCTGGCTCGTCCACCAGTCCGCTCCGAAGCGCCGTGTTGCTGCCCATCCGATACCTGTAGCCTTTATGCTCCAGCAGCAGGGTCAGCTTCTCGAGGGAGGCGTGCAGCCCCGTCGGCAGGATCAGCACGGATCCCCGCCGCAACGGCCCTTCCGTACTTCCAGGCACTGTCACCCTGCCGGTCTCGAGCGCAATTTCACTCGCGCTTGTGTCTCGATTCAGCGAGACCAGCGCTCCTGCCTGGACCCACGCCAGCGCCATCGGCGACTCCGGCACCTCGGCTACCACCTCCGCCTTCTTCTCCGCCGCATTCAGCCGATAGACCGTGTTCTTCGCCGCATCAGCGAAATAAACGTTCCCCTCTCCATCCGCCGTCAACCCATCCGCATTGCTGAACCCGGTCGCCACCCGCTCCAGCGTTGCACCCGCCGCAAACGCCGCCGGTACCGGCAATGGAGCACCCTGCTTCAACTCCGGCCCCAGCGCGAACAACGCAAAATGATGCGCCCGCACCTCCACGCCGCTGCCCTCATCGAATACGCTGTTGTCGAACGCGAGTCGCGTCTGGCTGAATACCTTCACGTTCTCGAACCGCGCCTCTGCATCGCGCGCCTCCACCGCATGCAGCTTGGGCAGCATCGTCCGCGACACACGATACATGTACGTGTTCGCCAAGACTACATCCCTCGCGCCCTCCAGCGTCACCGGCATCGCATCCTGTCCTTCGGGATTCTCCTCTTCGGTCTGCAGATCGTAGA
>Ga0335072_10005043_pt1 | contig 19476 bp, 19 predicted proteins | sample Lox_Sample_21_FD_206725 | JGI IMG/M metagenome (GOLD analysis project Ga0335072, IMG submission 206725) | Soil microbial communities from Loxahatchee National Wildlife Refuge, Florida, United States - Lox_Sample_2.1 | ecosystem: Environmental > Terrestrial > Soil > Wetlands | place: USA...
ACGGTGCGCTCCCTCCTGTCTAGCCCTCCCCAATGATCCCCCATCCCGCAACCACAACCCGCCATTTGTCATGTTTCGCAGGTCATTTCGAGTTAACCGGAGTTACCGTAGAAGCACGCAGTGTATTGAAGGGGAGGACCTTCCGGAGGTGGCGGTGGCCGGTGACCGGTGGCTGACGTTCGACTGCTATGGCACGCTCGCGGACTGGAACGCCTGCATGCTCGAGGCCCTGACGGCGGTCGCCGGCCCTCAGGGCCCGGCCCTGCTTGCGGCCTATCACCAGGCCGAGCTCATGGTGCAGGCCGGCCCGTCCTGGCTGCCCTACCGGTCGGTGCTCTCGCAGGCGCTGCTCGCGGCGGCGGGGCGGGTCGGCGTCCGGCTGCCCGCCGGAGCCGAGTCCGCGCTGGCGGAGGCGTGGCCGCAGATGCCGGTCTTCGCCGACGCCGGGGCCGCGCTGGCCGCGCTGGCGGCCGCGGGCTGGAGGCTGGCCATCCTCACCAACTGCGACGAGGACCTGTTCGCGACGACCCAGCCCCGGCTGCCCGTGCCGTTTGACCTGGTGGTGACGGCTGAGCAGGTGCAGAGCTACAAGCCGGACCTGGCGCACTTCCGGCGGTTCGCCACGCTGACGGGGGCGACGCCGCGATCGTGGATTCACGTCGGCTGCAGCTGGGTGCACGATATCCTGCCCGCCGCGCGGCTGGGGGTGCGTTCCGTCTGGGTCGACCGCGACCTGACCGGGCACCCGGCGAAACTGGCCGAGCGCCGGATCACCGCCATGCGCCGGCTCCCTGAGATGGTGGCTGACGTGTCGACGGTGCCGGCCTGGCCCGGATTCACGGGCCAGCCAGCGTCAGGGGCTGTCGGGCCCCTGGAAGGCGGAGGCGTCGCTTGAGCAGGCCGCCGCGCCGGTGATGCCGCCGTTGCTGTTGGCCAGCGACTGGATGGCGCTGGACGAGGGACTGGCGGACGAGCTCGGCGTCGCTGAAGCCGGGGCGTCAGTCGGGCTCGGGCTGGTCGACGGGGTTGATGTCGCCTCGCCAGAGGCGGCCGGGTTGGCGCGGGAGTCGTCGGTGGTGCCCGCGGACGGGCTGGCGGCCGTGGCGGACGGGGTGGCGGTCGCGCTGGCCGGGATGGTGGAGTCGTGGGCGATGGCGGCGAACATCGTGTCGGCGGCGGGCTGGCTGAGCCCGACTTCAGCGTCCGGGTCGAGGGGCCAGGGGACCACGGGCGCGGTGACGAACTGCACGTCGCTAGCGGACAGCCCGTGCAGGCTCTCGGCCAGCGACACCAGGTCGGAGGTGTTCATCCCCGAGTCGACGGTCAGGTTGGGGGCTATGTCGCCCGCCACCTGCAGCAGCTTGATGGGGTTGCCGAGCGTCCCGCTGCCCAGGGTCGCCTTGACGATCTGCGCGGCCATGAACTGGTCCCGCTGGATGCGCTGCAGGTCCGAGCCCTCGCCGATGTCCTCGCGGGTGCGCCAGAAGGCCAGGGCGGTCACGCCGTCGATGTGATGCTCGCCGGCTGGCAGGGTGAGACCGGAGACGGGATCATCCACGTCGAACGGCGCACAGACGGACACGCCGCCCAGGTCGTTGACAACGTTGACGAACCCGGCCATGCCGAGCTCCATGAAGTGATCGATGTGGATGCCCGTCTGCTGCTCGACTGTCTTCCACAGGCAGGAGGGCCCGCCTTGCGCCAGCACCGCGTTGACCCGCTCGTAGGCGTCCGGGTTGGCAAGCTGGCCGGCGTAGCCGGCGCCCGCGTCGCACTGGTAGTACGGCATCATCGTGTCGCGCGGTATCGACATCACGGTCAGCTCGTGCCGGCCCGGCGAGATGTGCAGCACCATGACCGTATCGGTGTTATTGGCCTCGTCGTCCCCGGTGTGCAGCAGGACCTGCTGATGGTGATCAAGACCCGACCGGCTGTCGTCGCCGACCAGCAGGATGTTCTCTGAGGACGTGCTGTAGACCGGCGGGCGCTTGCCCAGGTCCGTCACGGCCACATGGTGTACCTCGCCGACTACCTTGCGGTACTTCACGTAGCCAACCAGGAGCGCGGCCGTGACGGAGCAGACCACGACGACTGAGACCGACCCGAGGATCCACCATCGCCTGCGACGGATAAAGCCAGGGAGCGAACTCACCCGCATTGTTATGCTCCCTCGCTTGCATCCGACATAAAACCGTCGGAGAGCGAGGTTACCTGCTCAACCTGGTAACAACTTCTCAGGCTGCTGAATGCAGGTGATACGGGACGTAACTGTAACGTCATTTGATGATGCTGAGAGTGACAGAACGGGCCTTAGCCGACGTGGTTGTGACCCGTCGGCGCCGCCGTTGCCGTGGTGGTTGCGCTGGCCGGGAAGGCCGCGGCCAGCGCGTCCGCGATCAGCTCACCGCGAGCCGCGTACCCGGATGTGGTGTAGTGGATCTTGTCGTTGATGAACCACGGAACCTGCGCGACCGACGCCCAGTCGTAGACGCGCATGTTCGGGTAGTGCGGCAGGGCGGCGGCCAGCGCCTGGTTCCACTGCTGCATGTTCTGCTCGGAGTAGTCACCGGAGGACAGCAGCGACCGTACGGTGATCCACATCACCGGCTGGTTGCCGATCGCCGACATCATCCGCTTGATCCTCGTCGCCACGCCCACATTGGAGCCCGCCGCGACGTCGGCGGTGTCGTTGGTCCCGAGCGCCAGCACCCAGCAGCCGTTGTAGCCCTGCTTGCGATACCGCATGGCGACGTCGTAGGCGTTCGGCTGGTTGTCATACTCCTCCACGATGGAGGTGCCGCCGACGACTTCGGTGTGCACGTTCTGGATGCCGATCTCCTTGTAGCGCGCGGGGATCCGGTTGGCCGGGTTGGGCTGGTAGTTAGGAAGGACGAGCCCATCGGAGGTCGAGTCCCCAATGTGCACGACCGACGTGCACGAGCTGCGAGGCTGTGACTCAGGCAGGGCGGCGATGTACCCGGCACCGGGCGCGCCCAGCTGACTGTCGGCCTCGTCCTGCGCCGCGGTGACGCCGGGGCCCAGCGATGTTCCGTACCAGGGAATGGGAACCGCCCCAGGGACCGCACTGGCTCCTGAGGCCGAGCCCCCCGAGCCCGCCCCGTTCATCGCGGTGCGGTCAAGCAGGCTGTGCGACTCAGCGCTCGAGCGCAGTCCGCCCGCCAGCATCAGGCCGCCGAGGGTCATGATCGCGGTGACGCCCAGGGCGGCCCCGGCCGCCATGAACGCCTGCGGCCTGCCACTGCGGGCCCAGCCCAGCGCGTCCCGGGCCGGCTCCACGACCGGGAAGGGAAGCCGCGGCCGGTGGCCGGACCTGATCGGCTCCTCGATCAGGACCCAGGAAAGGGCGGCGGCCAGCACGGCGGCGCTGGCCAGCAGCACCTGCTTGGCCCCGCCGATGGGCTGGGACTCCGGGTTCCCGCCCGGCGCGGTCAGCACGATCAGCGGATAGTGCCACAGGTAGATGCCGTAGGACCAGACGCCGAGCCAGCGCAGCGGCCCGATGCCGAGCACGCGCCCGAGCCTGCTGCTGGGGTGCACGACGGTCGCGATGACCACGGCGGTGGCCACCGACAGGACCACCATGCCACCACGGAACATGAACGCCGAGTACTCGGTCGTCCGCCAGATCATGACGCCGATCACGGCCAGGCCCGCCACTCCCGCGATGTCCAGGACCAGCGGGCAGTTCGCTCGCCGCACCATGCGGCGGGTTGGCCAGGCGATCGCCAGCGCCGCGCCGACCAGCAGGCCGCCGGCCCGGGTGTCGGTCCCCTCGTAGGCGCGCGTGGGGTCCACGCCAGGATGGAACGCCGCCTCCAGGGCCACGAAGCTGGCCACCGCGAGCAGCAGGGTCACGGTGATCCCAGCCCAGCGTGCCTTGGGCAGGTCGCGCCCCTGGGCCATCATCTTCGTGGCCACGCGGCGGCCGGCGAGGCAGCCGGCCAGCACCAGCCAGGGCCAGATCAGGTAGAACTGCTCCTCCACGGCTAGTGACCACAGGTGCGTGATGGGCGAGGGCGGCCCGAAGCGCGAGAAGTAGGAGGCGTTCTGGGCGATGTACCACCAGTTGCTGACGTACAGCGCGGCGGCCACGGTGTCGCCCCGCAGCATCGACAGCTCGCTCGGATAGCCGATGGTGACCCAGACGGCGACGACGGCGAGCACGGTGAACAGCGCCGGGAGTAGCCGCCTTGCCCGCCTGATCCAGAACTTCTTCAGGTTGATCGCACCGCCGGCCCGCCACTGGCCGACAAGGATGTCTGTGATAAGGTAACCACTGAGAGTGAAGAAGACGCCGACACCCAGGAGGCCGCCACCGGCCCAGCCGAGTCCCAGATGATAGGCGACGACTACCGCCACCGCGAGTGCCCGCAGTCCGTCCAGTCCCGGAAGGTACCGCTGGCCCGCATCGACAGGCTTTGGCATGCTTGCTCCCCCCGATCCCGTGACGGGTCGGCATGTCCTTCCCGCACTGACCTGCGGTAAGGATGCTCCGCCGTCACGGATGTTTGCATTGCCTTGTCGGGGTCCCTACCCGCGCCACTCGTCCGTTAGTCACTTGTTGTGACTTCATGAATACAAAAAGTGACTGACACCGCTATCATGTGCAGGTATGATGCACTGCATGACCGCTGCCGGACTGCTCACTGACGCGTTTGGACGAATCCAGGAATCTGTCGACAGTGCCGTTGAGGGCCTCGACGCCGACCAGCTGGCCGCCCGGCTGGACCCGGCGGCGAACCCGGTCAGCTGGCTGGTCTGGCACCTGTCACGGGTGCAGGACGACCATGTGGCGGCGGCCTTCGGCATCGCGCAGGTGTGGTCGGCCAGATCCTGGGCGCCGCGGCTTGGGCTGCCCGAGCACAGCCGGGAAATCGGCTACGGGCACACCTCGAAGCAGGTCGACGCGGTCGCGTCGGCGATCTGCGGCATGCCCTCCCCGGGCAAGCTACTGGCCGAGTACCACGCGGCGGTGCACGAGCAGACGATCTCGCTCGTGTCCGGGATTAGCGACGCCGACCTCGAGCGGGTGGTAGACGACCGGTGGACCCCGCCGGTCACCCTGGGCGTGCGCCTTCTCAGCGTCATCAGCGATGACCTGCAGCACGCGGGTCAGGCCAACTACGTCCGCGGCATCCTGCAGCGCCGCAACGGCTAGCCGGTCCCGGTCGCCAGGGCCGAGCCAGGGTCCGCGCAGATCAGCCCCCAGGGCTTATCGTTCACCCTGGTCAGCGCGATCGTCGCTCGATGCGGCCCGTGCAGCTTCAGGCGGCGGCGGATCTGGTCGACATCGCCCGCCAGCCCCCTCCTGCGCAGGTCGGCGGCGCCGACGCCCAGCTCGCGGAGCCGGGCGGCGAACCGCTTCTCATTCCACGGCGCGGAGTCGACCACGCGCAGCGTGCGGGCGAATGGCGTCGTGACCTCGTGACTGACGGCGATGAACGCGATCTGCGGGTCGATCTTCCAGCCTTCCACCCGCCTGGCCAGGTCCTCGACGAGGCCCGCGCGGGTGACCGCCGGGCTGGGATCCAGCAGGTACTCCCCCGGTTCCCTGACGGGGACCGGCTGGCCTGGCTCGCCGGCGAGCGTGTGCCCGCCGGGCAGGATCGTCGCGCGGCGCAGCCCCGGCCCCTCGGCCGCCGCAGCGGCAAGGGCCGGTGACCACAAGGCGGCTTCCTTGAGGTCGCGGCCGTCGGCGATGAACTCGACCTCCCACCCGGCCGGGACGATGCCGGTGTCCAGGCCCGGTGCCGCCTTGACACAGACCGCCGGCACGCTGCCCGCCAGCGCGAAGCACCAGTCCAGCGGCGGCTCGCTGTTCCCGGAGCGGAACCGGCCGCCGCCATCGCGCCGGGCCGGGTCGATGAACACCGCGTCGAGGCCGCCTAGGCTGACGTCCCTGACGTTGGCAACGCAGGCCCGGGCCGTGGATCCTGGCGCGTAGACGAACGCGTTGTGGATGGCCAGGTGAGCGTGCACCGGGTTGAGGTCGACCGCGAGGAGCGGCCGGGGCGGGCAGCTCGCGGCCAGGCCGGCCAGGTCCCCGCCGATGCCGCAGCACAGGTCGGCCACTCGCGCGGCCTGCTTCAGCCGGGCCGCCCGGTGCCAGGCAATCATCTCCGACGACGACTGCTCGTACCCGGCCCGGGTGAACAGCATCTGGCCGGCGCGGGAGAACTTGGCCCGCGCCGCCAGTCGCAGCTCATGCTGGGCCATCGCGGTGGCGACGAGGTCGGCCGGGTACTGGCGGCGCAGCCGGGTCGCGACGGTCAGGTCAGGCACCGCGTCGGGCGACTGCTCGGCGAGCCAGGCAAGCAGCTCGGCCCCTGGCGGTGACAGCAGGACCGTCGGATCGGAGTTCACCGTCAGGATCGTAGCGCCGGGCGGTCAGGTCCGGTCCTCGCCCGGGATCACCACCACCGGGCAGTTCGCGTGGTGCGTCACCTGGGTGGAGACCGATCCCATGAGCAGGCGGGCAAAGCCGCCCGCCCCGCGGGAGCCGACGACGAGCATTTCCGCTCCTTCGGCGGCGCGCAGCAGTTCCTCGGCGGGCAGGCCGTCGACCGCGCGGACGGTGACTTCCGCGGGCAGCTGGTCACCGATTTCCTTCAGCGCCTCGTTCGCCTCACGCTCGGCCAGCTCCCGGGCGGACTCCGCCGTCTCGCCGTCGTTGACCGGGTAGATGACCGGGCCGGCGGCCGCCCATGCGGACAGCGGCTGGTGCACCGTGAGCACGGTCAGCGAGGCCTGGCGGAGTGCCGCCTCACGCGCCGCCCACTCCAGGGCGCGGTGTGAATGACCAGATCCGTCGACTCCGACGATGATTCCTGACATGACGCGTCTCCTTACGACGATTCCGATGTGGGTAAACCGCGGTGGTCGGTCATGCCTCCCCTCACTGACCTTGGTATCAGCTTCGTCTCGTGGCTTAGCGCAGGTCAGGGACATTGGCACCGGAAATTTGGGACCTTGGTCCGCCGGGCGCCCGGGTAAATCCGGCGTACCGCGACAAAGGGTCTTGCCATTTTCGGCATCGCCCCGGTAGGACGGTCACATGGATGTCGCCGTGGAGCCGTTGAGCAACTATCCGGAGGCGGTGCCCACCGTCGCGGAGTGGCACTACAGGGAATGGGGGCACACCGACCCGGGCGGCTCGCTCGAGGCGTGGACGGCCGGGCTGGCCCGGCAGGCCGATGCGATGGAGCCGCCAGGGACGCTGATAGCAGTCGCAGGCCGGACACCGGTCGGCGTGGTGTGCCTGGTCGGGCAGGATATGACCGGGTACGGGCCGGCCCAAGGACTGACCCCGTGGCTGAAGGGCCTGTACGTGACCGAGCCGGCCCGCCGCCAGGGAGTCGGCGGCACCCTCGTGCGACGGTGCGAGGCCTGGGCCGCCTCCCTCGGCCACAACGCCCTGTACCTCTACACCGAGCGTGACTCGGGTGCCCAGGCCCTCTACGAGCGCCTTGGCTGGCGAGCCATCCACACGGGCCACTATGACGGCATCGCCGTGACGGTAATGCAGGCGTCCTTGGAGGTTTAAAGCACCCGCCTTGAAAGTTTCCTCGGCCAATTCCTGTCATTGAATTTTCCGGGTGCAGATTTTACCCGTCAAATTGGCACATAAGATTGCATTGCCCTGGCTCCTATTGCTTGACTAGCGGCACGTTCCCCGGCTCGGCGCTCCGCCCCCCGGGCCGGGGGCGCACGTCGCCAGAAAGCGAGAAACGGAGCTGTCCGCAGTGAACTTCGGCCCCGAAGGCGCGCCGGTCATGGTGCGAATACCGCCCGATCCGGCGCTGCCGCCTGAGCGGCGGAACTGGCAGGCAACCTGGCCCTGGCAGGATTACCTGGAGCTGACGGCCGTGGATGAGGCGGTGCCCAGTGCCCGGTACCACGCCCGGCTGGTCATGCGGGAATGGGGCGTCAGGAGCCTGCTTCACCAAACGGAGCTCGCCGACGACGTGGAGCAGGTCACGGCCGAGCTCGTGGCTAATGCCGTCGCTGCCACCCGGGCCATCGCGTGGGCGCCGAAGCAGCCGCCCGTCCGGCTCTGGCTGCTGGGGAATGGCAACCTGGCGATGGTGGTCGTGGGGGACGCTACCACCGCGGCCCCCATTCTCCGGCAGCCGAATAGTGACGACGAGTCGGGGCGCGGCCTGCTGCTCGTGGACGCCCTCGCGCACTGGGGCTACTACCTCGCCCCCAGGGGGTATGGCGGCAAGGTCGTCCACGCCCTGCTGCCAAAGATCGAAGCCAATAGGCCACCCGCGGCCGAGGCTGAGCAACGGGCCAAGTCTTCCGGATCGGAATGGTCAACCGAACAATGAAGAACGGTTGGCGGGTAATGCGACGGGCGGGAGGCCTGGGACCGGCGGGCGGCTGGCGATGAGCCGGACTCACCGTGAAGCGGGTGCGGGCCACGTCGTCGGGGGTGAAGTTAACACGAACCACGATTGTCTTCGTGATGCACGCCGGTCAGCACCGCTGACGATTCGGCTGCCGTCGAATTCATTGTCCGCCGCGTACGGTGGCGTCAGAATCAAGCGTGCATAACGGTCCGGCAGCGTGGCCACCCAGTCGGGGGCGGCCGCGATGCCGTTCCTGGAGGCGGCGGGGCCTAGTCCTCGCCGTAGTCGTGGTCGGGGTGGTTGGACTCGCCCAGGCGCCAGTAGCCACGGGTGATGAGCTGGCTGAGCGGGATTGCCCGCTGCCTGGTCAGGTGGCGGCGGATGTCGCGCATCGTGCCTGACTCGCAGGCAACCCAGATCCTGGCCCCCTCCTCGAACTCGGCGTCCCGGACGGCCGCCTCGAGGGCGGCTCCGTAGTCGCCGGAGTCGTAGCGGTGGTGCCAGGTCACGTTGACCGTCGCGACGCTGGGCAGCTTGATGACGTCGTCGGCGTCCTGAACCTCCAGGTGGACATCAGCCGTCGCGGTGGGCGGGAGGGCATCAAGCAGGGTTCCCACCGCCGGGAGCGCGCTTTCGTCCCCGGCGATCCACCAGTGCGTGACCCCCTCATCCAGAACGAACCGGCCCCCGGGTCCCCCGACACCCACCTCGTCCCCGGCCTTGACCTCCTCGGCCCACGCGGAGGCAGGGCCCTCGCCGTGCAGCACCAGCTGGATTTCCAGCGTCTTGGTGGCCGCGTCGTAGCGGCGCGGAGTGTAGGTGCGGACGACCGGGCGCTGGGACTCGTCGTGGTTCCAGACCTGGCTGCCGTCAGGCCCCTGCTCGGGCAGCAGCAGCCGCGTGCCCGCTCCACCCGGCGGCAGGAACAGCTTGAGGTGCGAAGTCGGGGCCGCGCCGGCGAAGCCGTCGAGCTCATCGCCGGTCACCAGCACCGAGACCAAGCGCGGCCCGATCTTCGAAACTGAGGTCACCGTCGTGCGTCGTGGTGGCTTGCGGCGCCGGGGCCCGGATGGCGGCACGTTCTGGACGGGCGATTCAGTCACAGGGAATTCCTCTCTAGAACTTGGCCGCGGCCGGGATGACCTGCTCGGCAAGCAGGTCCAGCTGGCCCTGCTTGCTTACCCCGATCAGCGACCCGTGGACCTGGGTGAAGCCGAGCTCCGCCGCCTGGTGCAGGTACTCGATGGTCTGCTGCACGTTCTCTCCGCGACTGCCCAGGTCATAACGGAACTGGCCGGTTTTCTCTATCGCGTCGTAGTCGCGTCCCTCTGTAGCGCAGTGCTGGCGGAGAATGTCCAGCTTGCGCGCGGCCTCCCCAAGATCGTAGATGCCGATATTGCACGCGTCCGCGTAGCGGGCCACCAGGCGAAGCGTCTTCTTCTCGCCCGCGCCGCCGATCAGGATCGGCGGGTGTGGCTTACTGAGGGCCTGTGGCGCGTTGAGCGTGCGGGCCAGCTGGTAGTGCCTGCCGTCGAACGGGCCATCATCGTCGCTCCACATCTGCCCGCAGATGCGCAGCGCCTCCTCCAGCCGCTCGAAGCGCTCGGCGACCGGCGGGAATGGCAGGCCGAGGCCGCGGGATTCCTCCTCGTTCCACGCCGCGCCTATCCCGAGGATCGCCCGGCCGCCCGACAGGACGTCGAGCGTGGTCACCGCCTTGGCGAGCAGCCCAGGCTCACGGTAGACGACGGCCGTGACCATCGCGAGCAGCTTGACCCGCTCGGTCGCCGCGGCCAGGAAGCCGAGCGCGGTGTAGGCCTCAAGCATCTCGTGCTCAGGCGGCCCGATGACAAAGATCTGCCAGACGTGGTCCATGACGCTGATCCGGTCCACCCCGCCCTGCTCGGCCTGCTGGGCGATGGCACGCAGCCGGGCCCCCAGCTCGGGAGCACCGCCGTCCCAGGTGAAGTCAGAGATGTGCAGTCCTAGCTTCATCGGCGCTCCGGGCGTTTGGGGGATATCGACAGGTATCAGGTTCACCCTAGCCGGATGTCGGCAATCATTGGTTTCGCCTGCCCCGTCGCGGCCACCGAGGGGCTGACGATAGAGACCTGGGACATGCCGTGGATGGCGCTAGAAGCGAGGTGGCTCAACGGGCGCCAACTTGGAACGCGGAGCTCATCTCTGAGTCAGGGGCACCAGCAGGTGATCGACGATGTCGACTAGCTGTCGTCGGCTGGCGCCATTGGCCAGGGCCAGTTCGCTATAGAGGACGTCGACGGGCAGCCTGAGCACCATCGGATGCAGCGCTCCGTTCGGGAAGTCTCCGCGTTGCGCTGCCCGGCTGAAGGCACGCTCCATCTGGTCGAATGCCTCGGCTGCCGCTTGCCGTCGCACGTAGGCAGCCAATTCGCCCTTCGGGTCGGGAACGATGGCGATGGCTTGGCACCGATGCAGCATGGTCTCTAGTGCGGCGATGGCGTCGGCGCGAAGGCTTCCGGTGTCAACGGGTGGAGCGTCGAGGTGGACGACTCGCCGGTCGATGGCCGCGGTGAGGAGCTCGGTGCGGTTGGGCCAGCGGCGGTACAGCGCCGCCTTGTTGGTGCCAGCGCGGGCCGCCACGCTGCCCATCGTGGCCTGGTCGTAGCCCACCGCCGCGATCTCCTCCCAGGCCGCGTCCAAGATGGCGTGCTCCAGCGTGGCACCGCGCCGACGGGTCCGTGGCGCGGCGGAGTCGGCACGAGCTGTGGTCGAGGTCGCAGTCAGCGTCTTGGAAGCCACCCACACAGGGTACCTTGCGTTCCTTACCGGCGCCAGATAACGTCACTAAGGAACCGGTAGTCCCCTAATGAGAGGCTTCTGTCCGATGCGAGACCCCGACGTGACGACGGCGAACCTCGCCGTGCCCGGAGCGACCCTCCACTACAAGACCCAGGGACAAGGCCCCCTGCTCCTGATCCTCCAGGGCGGCGACGGCAACGCGGATGCCAGCAACGTCCTCGCCGCCGGGTTGACCGACCACTTCACCGTGTGCAGCTATGACCGCCGCGGCCTGTCCCGCAGCCCGGTGGACGACCCGTCCGCTCCGGTCGACCCCACCACCCACGCCGACGACGCGGCGCTCGTGCTCGCGGCGGTGACCGACCAGCCGGCCGCGGTGTTCGGCACCAGCCTCGGCGCCCTGATCGGGCTCGCCCTCCTCAGCCGCCACCCAGAGCAGGTACGGCTGCTCGTCGCCCACGAGCCACCGGTCACCGAACTGCTGGCCGAGCCCGAGCGAAGCCAAACGGAGCGAGGGCGGGAAGAGGTGGAGGCCACCTACCGCACCGACGGGGTCGCCGCAGCCATGAAGAAGTTCGTTGCCTTGGCCGGACTCCGCTTCGATGACCTCGAAGCCGGGGTGACCCTTCCCGAGCCCAAGCCCGAACGTCTGGCCAACCTCGAGTTCTTCTTGTCCCACGACGCCCCAGCCGCTCGCCGTTACCGGCTCGACCTATCCACGCTCGTCCCGGTCGCGGACCGTGTCGTTCCCGCTGCGGGCCGGGACACCGATGGGTTCCCACGCCACTGCGCCGAGGCCCTGGCCTCCCGACTACAGCGTCCGATGACCGAGCTCCCGGGAGCGCACAACGGCTGGCTGCTGCGTCCGCGGGAGTTCTCTGCACGGTTGCTCCAAGCAGTCACCCAGGAGTTGGACGAACACCCTATCGACGGAAGGTCACCGGCCCAGCAGAGGACTGAGCGATGAAAGGGCCCCTCACCGTCACCTTCACCCGCCGGCCAGCCCAACCCGACCTCGTCCACGTCGTCCGCACGGACGGGACCGAGACCGAATGGGACTTCCCCAACCGTGGCGACGCACTTCCCCATGACCTGGTGCACCTCGTCGTGGAGCAAGGCATCGGGCTCATCGACGGATTCTGGGGCCTGATCGATGATGGCACCGAGGTCGTCATCGCCGGGGACCAGGCCGTCCTGTCCCGCAATGGCGAACCACTTCGCGAGCCCGCCGTGGACTTCTCCGGCCTCGTCAAAGCCGAAGAGGCAGTCGCGTTGCTCGGACCGAAACCAATCCTCGAATCGGTAGGAGCACTCACCATCGCCCGACTGGCCCCCAACTCGTTCATCCCACCAGCACCGGGCGACACCATGTCCCCTCTCGGATTCCGCCTACCCGACGGCACGACCATCGAGACCATCAACATCATCCAGACCCGACTCCGAGAGCTCACCCAGCACTGGCAACAACGCCATGACCAGTCCATCACCCTCACTTGGCATCGCGGCAGCAACAGGCAGTTACCTGCCTGAGAGCGAATCATTAGCGTTCGGTGGTCGGCCCGCTCAGGCGTTGATCGCCTTGATCGGCGGTCATAGGCTGACCGGGCCGCACCATGAGCCACCCTGACGTGGGAGTACACCGATGACGCTGCCGTTCGCCGACGCCCGGGCCCTCGCTGACGACGCACGGGCGCGAGCACTGGAGCTCGGCAAGGCACTGAGCATCGCCGTCGTCGACTACGGCGGCTTCGTCGTGCTGGTCGAGCGGATGGACGGCGCGCGCCCGATGACTCCGTCGATCGCCCTGTCCAAGGCCTACTCGGCGGCGGTCATGCAGCGGCCGACGTCCATGCTTGAGGGCTGGCGGAACTCCGACCCGGTCTTCTTCACCCAGGTCGGCCGGATGGGCCAGCACCCGATCGTGGCGACCAAGGGCGGCTACACGATCAAGCGGGACGGCGCCGTCGTCGGCGGCCTTGGCATCTCCGGTGGCAGCCCGGACGAGGACCAGACGATCTGCGAAGACGTCCTGCGCGCCCACGGGTTCGAGCTTGAATTCCCCGAGTGGGCCGGCGCGAGGAAGCAGCACTGACCCCTTCATTGACGAGCACGCACGGAGGAAGCGATGGCCGACGACTACGGGTATCACATTGACCATCACGGCAGCCTGGTCCGGCCGTCAGCGCTGCTCGCGGCGCGCGCGGGCGGGGACGCGGCGGTGATCGAGGCCGCCGAGCAGGCGGCGGCTGTCTCCCTGGCCCACGAACTGCGCCGCCTGACGCTGTCGGCGGTCTGCGACGGGCAGTACCGGCGGGCGTTCTTCGAGGCGGTGGCCTACGACAACATCGACGGCTTCGCGGCGGCAGGCAGTGCCGCCGCACCCAGTGCGCCACTGTCGGACCTGGCGGGCATCCCAGCCGCGCGCCGACGGGCCGTCTCGGCATCCCCGGTGGCGCGGGGCAGGCTCGCGCAAGCCGAGGTAGCCCCGGTACTGGCCGCCGTCGACCGGCCGGTGTTCGTGACGCTGCCGTCGGCTGGGTACCTGGCCGCGGTTGGCGGCGTCGCGAGCCCGGACACGGTAGCCGCGGCGGGCGGGGCGCTGGCGGGGATCCTGAAGGCGGAGATCGAGGCACTGGCTGGTGACGGCGTCGCCTACGTGGCCCTGGAGAACCCGCTGTACGCGCCGCTGCTGACCGTCGCGGGACGGGTGGCCCTGGCCGCGGCGGGCCTGGACGCGGACGCGCTGCTCACGGCGCTCGTCGCGGCCGACACGGCCACGGTCACCGGCCTGAACGTCACGCCGGAGTTCCGGGTCGGCCTTTACCTGACCGACTCGGGGCCGCTGCCGACAACCGGCGAGGGGTATGACGAGGCGGCGGTGGCGGCCTTCCTCGAGTTGACCCCGCCGTTCCACCGGATCGGCGTGGACTGGCCCGCCGACCCTGCGGTCCGGTTCCCTGTCGAGCTGGTCAAGCCGGGCATCGTGGTCAGCCTCGGCGTGGTGGACGTGTCCAGCCGGGCGATCGAGACGGTCGAGGAACTGCTTGACCGGGTGGACGGGCTGGCCACCGAGCGGGGCGAGGGCGACATCGCGATCGCGGCCAACGGCGGCTTCGCCCAGCTGGCCAGCGAGCCGCTGATGAGCTCAGGCGAGCAGCACGCCAAGCTCGAGCTGGTCGAGATGGTCTCCCGCTACTACTGGGGTAACGAGATCTGACTGGCCCGGCGCGGCTGGCCAGCGGAACCGCCGGGGGGCGGCGAGTACCGCCTAGGACGTTCTCCTGTGCAGCAGGGTTGAGATCGTTACGGCGATGACGAGGACGCCACCGTAGAAGACGTCAGTAACCCAGTTCTGCAGGCCGTGCAGTTGCAGGCCGAAGATGCCCGTCTCCAGGAAGTAGAGGCCGATGAAGGTGCCGATCGGGTTGAATCGGCCTGGCTCGATGATCGCCGTTCCGAGGAACACCGCGGCGAAGACCGGCAGCAGGTTAGGGTCGGTGCTTGCGGTGTTGTACGAGCCGACGGCCGCGGTGGCGATGACCGCGCCGGCGCCGGCCAGCAGCCCGGCGACGACGAACGAGCCGAACCTGATGCGGTCGACCCGGACGCCGGACAGCCGGCTGACCTCGCGGCTGGCCCCGACGAAGCGCATGTGACGGCCCAGCGGGGTGAACCACAGCACGTAGGCGAAGCCGGCCATCAGCGCGACGCCGTAGTAGAAGGAGATCGGCAGCCCGCCGACCTGGGTCAAGGCGATCTTGCTGAAGCTCGATGGCAGGCCGCTGATCGTGTTGTCGCTAGAGATCAGCTGGGCGATGCCGTCGAGCAGGGTCCAGACGCCGAGCGTGACCACGACTGTATTCACGCCGACCTTCACGACGAGGAAGCCGTTGACGCAGCCGATCGCGACCGCGCACAGGACGGCGGCGATCGCCGCGGCCCAGACCGGCCACCCGTGGTTGACCACCAAGACGGGCAGGATCGTCGCCGCGAACCCGTAGACGGCGGGCACGGACAGGTCAACGAACTCACCGACGATTATCGTGCACAGGAGCGCAGCGGTCATGAAGACCAGCGGCTGCTGCGAGCCGAAGATCGTCTGGAACGAGGGGACTGTCATGAACAGGCTCGGCTCGGTGACCCAGTACACGACGATCAGCGCCGCCCAGACGCCGATGACGGCGTACCGCGAGCCCGCGTGCTGTAGCGGGATGGGTAGCTTGCGCTTGGGCAGTGGCGGGGCCGCTGGCGCGGGCGTGGCCTGCTGGGCAGTATCGGTCATCGGTCCACCCCTTTCCTGGTCAGCTCCGCGGCGGATCGCTGGGGACCGGCCGCCTCGAACGTCGCATGGATGATGTCGTCGGGGCTGAGGTCACCGGTCAGTTCAGCCGTCACGCGGCCGCCGCGGAACACCAGCACCCGGTCGCACAGCACCGCGAGGTCGCCGGCATCGACGGAGGAGATGATGACCCCGGCACCCTCGTGAGCCGCCTCGCGGATCGCCTCGATGATGTCGTGCCGGGCGCCCACGTCCACTGCCTGGGTCGGCTCGTGCAGCACTAGGACGGAGGGCTTGCCCGCCAGCCACTTACCGAGCAGCACCTTCTGCTGGTTGCCCCCCGACAGGTTGCCGACAAGCGCATCAGGGTCTGGTGGCCTGACGTCAAGCTTCTTGATCATGGCGGCTGTCTCGGCCGCCTGCCACGACCTGCCGATGCGCAGGACGCTGCCGCGGCTGCGGACGCGCGGCAGGGTCAGGTTGTGCGAGACCGAGAGCCCGGCGGCGAGTCCCTGCTCAAGCCGCCGCTCGGCGACGAAGGCCACGCCCGCCCGGATGAAGTCCTCGGTGGAGCCGCGCTTACTTGTCAGGCGCAGGGTCGTGCCGCCGACGGTCATGCTCCCGCCGCGGGCCTCGCGAGCACCGCCGATCGCCTCGGCGGCAGCGACGGCCCCCGACCCGGCCAGCCCAGTAAATCCGACAATCTCCCCCTTCTTCAGGTCAAGGTCGAACCCTGATACAGAACGGGCCGCCAGGCCGTTGACACTGACCGCGAGGCTGTCACGCGCGTGGCTACCGATCCGGCCGTGCGTGATCACGTGCCGGCCGAGCATGAGCCGTGTCAGGGCCGCCGCGTCAGTCTCGCTGGTGGTGATGCCACCCTCGACGACCTCCCCGTCCCGCAGGACCGTCACCCGGTCGGTGGCCTCGACGACCTCCTCCAGCTGGTGGGAGATCATCAAGACGGAAGCCCCGCCGTCAATGACCTGCCGCACAAGTCCGAAGAATCGCGCCCGGCCCCTCCTGCTCAGCGCACGAGTCGACTCGTCGAAGATGATCAGGCCGCCTCCATCCTGATGATCTTGGATCGCGCGGGCGATCGCCACCGCGGCGCGGTCCTCAGCGGCCAGCGCCCCGACTTTCTCGTCCAGGTCGTATTCCAGGCCCAGCCGGGCCAGCGCCAGGGCGACCTGGCGCTTTTCCTCCTTGACGTTGATCCTCCGGGAGAACCGGCCCGCAGAGTAGCGAGCCAGGCGGACGTTCTCCCAGATGCTGTGGTCATCGACCAGGCCGAGGTTCTGGTGGACCACCGACAATCCAGCGGCCCGGGCGGCCAGCGGGTGGACGGGCAGCGCCAGCGGCTGCCCGTCCACGGTGACGGATCCCCCTGGGTCCGGCGTGTACACACCGGTGAGGATCTTGACCAGGGTGGACTTGCCGCACCCGTTCTGGCCGACCAGGCCGTGCAGTTCCCTGGGGGCGATTGTCAGCTCGACACCGCCGAGTACCCGCGCCACCCCGAAAGACTTAGACAGGTTCGCTACCTTCAAGCGATGCACCGCGTCATCCTGCGAGACGGTCACGAATGCGCTCACTTCCTACTCGCTTGCCACCGGGTCCGGCTCAGATGCCCCAGAGCTGCTTGAAGGAGCTCTGGTAGGAGGTGCTGCCGAACCACGCGCCCGAGGCCTGGGCCGCAGCCGTGACCTGGATGGTACCGATGTTCTGCGAGGTAAATAGGCGTGAGGGGAACGTTTCTGTAACCACTGGGGACTTCGTGGCCATCCGGAGGATCTCATCTGACAGTGCCCAGCCCGCGTAGGCCTGGTCAACCACCACGACGGCCTTGACGATCTGGTCCGACTTGAGCCTGCCCAGGCCGTCCGTTGAGCCGCCCGCGACCGACAGGGCGACGCTGCTGGTCTTGTTGGCCTGCTGGATGCCCTGGACGGTCGGGTCGAGGCTGTCCTCGAACTCGGTGTAGTAGTAGTTCGCCTGCGGGTGGGAAAGCAGGTTGGAGCTGGTGTCCGAGGCGAGCTGGTTGTTGGACGTGCCGGTGATGCTCTTTACTGTGATGGTGCAGCCGGGGCAGTACTGCCTGAAGATGGGAAGGGCATTGGTCACGTAGGCCAGCGACGACTGTGAGTCCGATTCCTGGGCGATGATGGCGTTGGCCTTGCCCTGCGAGTTAGCGATGATCCACCAGGCGATCTGGCTCGGCTGGTTAATCACGCCTTGAACGTAGGTCAGCGAGTCGTTGCCGGCCGGACTGCCTGCGGGCGGGATCTGGTCGGCGATGATGATCGGAATGCCCGCGGCCTTGGCCGCATCCAGCGAGTTCTGCGCCATGCCGTAGGGGATCGCGTCCGTGATGATGCCGATCGCCTTGGCCCCCTCGGCCTGCCTGACGCAAGCGGAGACCGAGGTCGGGTTGCCCTGCCCGTCGCAGACCTGCAAGCTGATGCCGGCCGCGGCGAGCGCGGCCTGCATGGTCGCGGCGGTCACCACGAAGCCGGGGATGACCTTGACCAGCGGTATGTAGTAGACCGTCTTGCCCCTGAGCGCGGAAACGCCTGAGATCGCCGTCGTCGGCACCGGGTAGGTGGTAGTGGGAGCCTCAAGCTGGGTGACCATCGCCTCGGCCTTCGCGACGCCAGCACTGGTGCTTGAGGTCGAGCCGGCCGTGGTGGTGCTCGTGCTGCTAGAGCTTCCAGAGCTGCAGGCGGCCAGCAGCGCGGCCGCGGCGATCGCGCCGGCGCCGGCCACCCATCTGTTCCATCTATGCGTCATTGCGGTATGCCTTCCATCCCACCGTTCACGCGGGGCGTGAATGGTAGTTGTCTACTCCGTTACACGGGCCAAGTGGCGAACGATAAGGGTGCACCGTTCGCCACCACGATCGGGTCCACCGGGCGAGTCTGCCGCCGCCGGCCACTTTCACGCCAGCCACAATCACGTACATCTAAGGTTGCGCCGCAGGCGGCTGACCTCAGCCTCCGCCCTTCCTAGGATGGCCACCGCCGCGTCCGGCCGACGTGCGCGAAGTGGGCGGGCGGCGGCCCTGGTCCGCGCCCGCGCGGAAGACGACGCGGTGACGCTGGTGCGGGAGAACGGCATGACGCTGGCCGAGGCCGGCCCCGCGAGCTTTCGCTGAGCAAACAGAAAGGTAATCCTGTCGTGTTCATTGTCGATACTCAGGTTCACATCTGGAAGGAAGAGACCCCGGACCGCCCGTGGATCCCCGGCGCCCGCGAGCGCATGCGGCTCAACGGCCACCGTGAGGAGGCGTTCACCTACCAGGAGTGCCTTGACCTCATGGATGAGGCGGGGGTCAACCGGGTCCTCATCGTCCCGCCGTCCTGGGAGGGTGACCGCACCGACTACGCGCTCGAGGCGTGCGAGGCGCACCCCGACCGGTTCGGCATCATGGCCCGAGTCCCGCAGAACAAGCCGCAGGAGGGGGCCGCGCTGATGCGGGAGCTCGCCGCCAACCCGCATGTCAAGGGCACCCGGCTGACCTTCCATCGGCCGCAGGACCGAAACTGGATGATCGACGGCACCTGTGACTGGTACTGGCCGCTGGCCGAGGAGCTCGGCCTTGTCACGATGGTGCACGCGCCGATATGGAAGGCCGAGCTTGGCGCGATCGCCGCCAGGCACCCGGCCCTGAAGGTCATCATCGACCACATGGGCATCATGGCCCGCTGCGTCGATGACGCGATCGGCTACTGGGTGCAGGAGACTGCTGACCTGTGCAAGCATCCGAACATCTTCGTGAAGGTCTCGGCCATCCCTGGCTACTCGACCCACCCGTTCCCGAACCTGAACATCGAGAAGTACGTCCGCGAGATGGTCAACAAGATGGGCCCGCAGCGCTGCTTCTGGGGCACCGACCTGACTCGCCTGCTCGAGCGCGGCCTCACCTACACCGACACCATCGACCAGTTCACCAAGCACTTCTCCTTCACCGAGCGGGAACTGGAGTGGATCATGGGCCGCGGCATCTGCGACTGCCTCGGCTGGGAGATTCCGGGTGAGTAGGCC
>Ga0335072_10005044_pt1 | contig 19475 bp, 17 predicted proteins | sample Lox_Sample_21_FD_206725 | JGI IMG/M metagenome (GOLD analysis project Ga0335072, IMG submission 206725) | Soil microbial communities from Loxahatchee National Wildlife Refuge, Florida, United States - Lox_Sample_2.1 | ecosystem: Environmental > Terrestrial > Soil > Wetlands | place: USA...
TTGTTTGTCGTCCTTTTCTATACCTACCCCTTGAAATTCCTATTCGCAGGTTTGTTCAACCAGATCACCGGACATGCGCAGACATTCGACGCTACAGGCCACGCAATTTCGTGGATCGAGCCACAGCAGGCGCCGCTGTTAATGATCATTTACGGCCTGGGATATGCCGCCGTCTTCGTGATCTTCGTGCTCCTGTATCGCAATGCGCTCAGCAAGCGCGACGAACTGGAATTAACCACGCTCGAGATTTTCGACACGCGCACCAGCGTCCTGGAGAGTGGATTTCAGGCGGGCGTAGGGATATTGTGTGCAGTGGTCGCCGCGGCTCTGCCTGCCAGAATAGGCGGTTTGTCCGGATTTATCTTCTTCCTGATACCCGTCGGGATGACGATCATCGGCTGGCGGCGGGGCAAAGCTCGGCACACGCTGGAAGCAACTCTTGTGCCGCAAGCGGCCGCCGATTAAAGCCGGCTTGCGGGTAACGGAATGGCGTTTTTCTGTTGGCGAATTTGCAGATGTCTCTGCCGGAAATGCCCGACGGCGCGCTCGCCCCAAACCTTCATAAAGTAATAGTTCAACCCCGCACCGATGACCGAACTCACCACTGGAATCATTCGGGCCGACCACTTCTCCACGATCTCCGCGCTGGCACTGGCGGCGATGCGTTGAATCACGCGGGGGATGAAGCGCCGCACGAACTGCTTTTCGAGAAGTTCGCGGCTGATGTCCACCCCGGCTGCACTGGCCGCCGCGACCCACAGCTCCGCTTCTTCTTCCTCGGTTTCGTAGGAGAAGCCGTACACCAGGCTGAGCTTCTGGATCATCCGCAGAGTGATTGCGGCCAGGATGCCCAGGTCGGGCACCATGGTGAACAGTCCTCCCATGCCAAGGCCGGCGCCCTCGGCGGCAGCGATGTGCATGTGCGCGCGGATGGTGTCGTCCGCGATGCGGTCGAGCAGCTCCGGATTCACCGAGTACACGCCGTCATAGGTCAGCGCCGGCAGGTTATAGGCGATGCGCAGATGGTCGAGGTAGTGCGTGGGATCGACTTTGATGGTTTCATAGGCGCGAGTGAAGGCGCTGCGCACAGCGTTCTCAAGGCGCCGGCGCATCCAGGATTTGCGGTTCGGCTCAGGCATGTCTTCCTTCCAGTATAAGGCGCGGACGAATACTCCGGCGCCCGCCACGGTGGCCCGGTGCGCAAGTCCACCCTGTGCTAGCATCGAACGTTGCAGATGCCCACTGGAAAGTTACAGGTAATTCCCCTCGGCGGCCTCGGCGAATTCGGCATGAATTGCATGGCGATTCGCTGGGGCGACGACATTATCGTGATCGATGCCGGGTTAATGTTCCCCGAGGCCGAGTTGCTCGGCGTCGACATTGTCGTTCCCGATCTCAACTACCTTCTGGAAAACCGCGAGCACGTGCGCGCCATCATCCTGACCCACGGCCACGAGGACCATATCGGCGCGCTGCCCTGGCTGCTGATGGAGTTCAACGTGCCGGTGTACGGCACCGAGTTCACGCTGGCGTACGTCGAAGGCAAGCTGGAAGAGCACGCGCTGCTCGACGACGCCGTCCTGAATGAGATCAAAGCCGGCGAGCGCTTCAAGATCGGCCCCTTCACCATCAACCCGATTCAGGTGACCCATAGCCTGGTGGATTGCGTGGCGCTGGCGATTCATACGCCGCTCGGCACCTTGATTCATACCGGCGATTTCAAGGTCGATCCCACGCCGACCGATAACCGCCTGTTCGACCTTCACGCCTTCGCCGAATATGGCAAAGAAGGCGTGCTGGCGCTGTTTCAGGATTCCACCAACGTCGAGCGTCGCGGCTACACCCCCAGCGAGCGTGCGGTCCGGGCCCGCTTTCAGGAGATCTTTGCCCGCGCCGAGCGCCGTCTGTTCATCGCATGCTTTTCGTCATCGATTCATCGCATCAAGCTGGCCATCGACCAGGCGTGCGAGAGCGGACGCAAGGTCGCGCTGGTCGGGCGCTCGATGACGGAGTCGGCGGAGATTGCGCAGGACCTCGGCTATGTCGACATTCCCGATGGTTTGCTGATTCATCCGGCGCAGATTCGCGACTTTCCGCCGGACAAGGTTTGCGTACTCATCAGCGGCACCCAGGGCGAACCGATGTCGGCGCTTTCGCGCGCCGCCGTCGACAATCACAAGCACGCGCGCATTCAGCCGGGCGACACCGTCGTGCTGTCGTCGCGCATCATTCCCGGCAACGAAAAGGCGATCTACCGCGTGATCGACCATCTGTTCCGGCGCGATGCGCACGTCGTCTATGAGGACGGATCGTCGCCCCCGGTACACGTCAGCGGTCACGCCAGCCAGGAAGAGTTGAAGCTCATCATCAACCTGGTAAAACCGCAATATTTCATCCCAATCCATGGCGAGTACCGCCAACTCAAGCTGCATGCGGAGCTGGCTGCGGCGATGCATGGCTCGGTCGGCAAAGTGATGATGATCGAGAGCGGCGATGTTCTCGAGTTCGATGAAATCGGAGCGCGCAAGGCGGGCAAGATTAACGTCGGGCGCGTCTGCATCGATTCCAACTCGATGGGTGACGTGGTCGAAGACCTGGTCATCCGCGACCGCCGTCACCTCAGCGAAGACGGCATTGTGCTGCCGATCATTGCCATTAACAAAGTCACCGGCCGGGTTGAGACCTCGCCCGAGATCGTGATGCGCGGCTTTGGCGGCAGCCTGACCGACGACGGCTTTCTCGATGGCGCGCGCCGGACGGTGATGAATACCCTGGAATCATCCAGCGACGAAGAGAAAGGCGACTACGGCATGATTAAGGAGAAGATTCGCCAGGACCTGAAGCGCTTCATCGTGAAGAACACCTCGCGCCGTCCGCTGATCATGCCGGTGATCCTGGAAGTGTGACCATCGTTCCCTGGCAGAACCGCAAGTCCTCGCGCAATGCGCGGCTGCTGGCGTGGCTGCTGCTGCTGATCCCGATTGCTGTGGCTCTGCTCTATCCCATAGCGCAGGATTATCTGCGCGCTGCTTCGCTGCTGGAACGCATCACCAATCCGCATGCCACCGGATGGCTTGCCAACTATGACGTTCATCCGGTCGTGGTTCACGACACCACATTCCAGTTTCGCGGGCAGACAATTCCCGCGCGTGTCTACCTGCCGCGTGGCGTCGGCTTCGCGCCCGGCATCGTCGTGGTTCACGGCATGATCGCGACCGGCATCGAGGATCCGCGACTGGTGAGCTTCGCGCGTTCGCTGGCCGCGAGCGGCTTCTTCATCATGACGCCGCTGGTTCCCGGCATCGCCGACTATCGCGTGGAGGGGCAATCGGCAGATGTCATCGGTACCGCTGTGCAGCATTTCGCGCAGGAACTCAATGTTCCCAAAGTCGGTGCGCTCGCGCTCAGCTTCTCGGGAGGGCTCGCGCTGCTCGCGGCCACCGATCCGCGATACGCGCATTCGTTCGCGTGGGTCGCTTCGGTCGGCGGATACTACGATCTGGCGCACGTGTTGCGGTTCTTTGCCACCGGCGATGCGGTCCGACCGGACGGCACGATCGAGCACCTCTCGCCACATGAATATGGGCCGCTGATCGTGATCTACGACGAGCCGCAGGATTTCTTTAGCGAGCACGATGCCCCACTGGCACATGATGCCCTAAAACAACTGCTCGGCGGGCACGGCAAGGAGTCGGAGGTGCTGACGCAGAAGATGACGCCTGCAGGCCAGCAGATCATGCAGGAGATCTATCACAAGCAACGCGCCAGCCTGGCGCCGGCGATCCTGGCGGAGATTGACAAGCGGCGCAGCGAACTGGACGCGGCTTCTCCCGCCGGACATCTTCGATTCCTAAGCGTTCCCGTGCTGCTGCTGCACGGTGCGGACGACACCGTCATTCCGCCGACGGAGTTGTTATGGTTAAAGCAGCACATTCCGTCCGAGTATCTGGTGGACGCGCTGGTCACCCCGGCGATAGGGCATGTGGAAGTCGGCAGCCATCTCGGCTTCGAGGAGGAGTTTCCGCTTCTACGCTGGATGGCGCTGATGATCCGCGAGGCGCGCGACATCACGCGCGGGGCTGAACCGGCCGACATTCCCGCCGGTGAGTGGATGGGGCTCGCGGCGTCGGCGTCACGGGGACGAGCATGGTAACGATTGAACAAATTCGCGAGGCCCAACGGCGCATTCGCGTGGTCGCGGTTCGAACGCCGCTGATTCCCTACTTCCGTCCCGCCACGGGCACACCGTCTGACAAACAGGTTCCGGGAAGCCTCTGGTTCAAGCCGGAAAATCTGCAGCCAATCGGCGCCTTCAAGATTCGCGGAGCCTACAACAAAATAGCGTCACTCACGGACGACGAACGCGCGCGGGGCGTGATTACTTACTCCAGCGGCAATCACGCACAGGGCGTCGCCTATGCCGCGCGGGCGCTGGGGGTCAAAGCTGTCATTGTGATGCCGCGAAATGCCCCTCCGCTGAAGGTCGCCGGTACTGCGGCGCTTGGCGCGGAGATCGTCACGGTCGGCCCCGGCAGCAACGAGCGCAAGCAGAAAGCCGAAGAACTTGCAGCCGAGTACAGCTACGTTATCGTGCCACCTTACAACGACGAGCAGATCATCGCCGGCCAAGGCACCGTCGGGCTGGAGATTCTGGAGGACTGTCCTGACGTCGATCTGGTGCTGCTTCCGACTGGCGGCGGCGGCCTCATCAGCGGCACCTCAGCTGCGGTGAAGCTCAGCGGATCGAAGGCGAGAGTGATCGGCGTAGAGCCCGAACTGGCCAATGACGCGCAGCAGAGCTTTCGCAAGGGAGAGATTGTCGAGCTTCCTGCCGAGCGCGTCTCTAGCACGATCGCCGATGGACTACGGACGCAATCGGTCGGGCCGATCAACTTCGAGCACATTCGCCGTTTCGTCGACGACATCATCACCGTTCGCGAAAATGAGATCCGTGCGGCCATGCGGCATCTCGTACTCGACGCGCATCTTGTCGCTGAGCCGAGCGGCGCGGTGACGTTTGCGGCGTGGCTCTTTCATCAAAGTGAGTTGCCGGAGTCGAAGAAAGCGGTTGCGGTGATCAGCGGAGGCAATACCGATCCGAAGTTGCTGGCTGAGGTGCTGGCGCACGAGTGATTTTGGCTTAAGCGCTTCCCTGTCCGGCTCTCCTACGCGAGATTTGCAGGTTTTCTTACCAGTAATATTTTTTGAAATTTTCCTACGGGCAAGAAACTCTTAGATCAAAAAGCTATTTGAGCGTCAGAGCGCCCGCGTAGCCGGTCATCTCCAGGTAACCCACGCCGCCGATCGACTTCGCGTCTCTCGTTCCGCTGACTGTGATGGCACCTTCCCAGTACGACAGCCCGGTGTTGCTGCCGCTGGTCATCTCTTGCGAAGCTAGCGGCGTGCTGATCTGAAGATTCAACGCGAGCGACGGAATCGCAATCCGCCACGCGATCGGATAAACGGCTTTGGTCACGGGACTTGTCCAGCTCTCGCCCTCCGGCGTCACGGAGAAATCGCGGCTGCTCAGGAACGTCGCCCTACCGGTCGCATCGACGTAGGTACCCGACGAGTACGGATCGACGCTGCCGTCTTTGTGCCGCAGGCGATACAGCATCAGTTCGGTATTGTCGCCGAGCTGCAGGCTGAGCCAGTCCCAGCCGACCTCGTCGCGATCCAGGCCACTGCTGAAGAACTCATGGTCCATCCACGACGTGCCGCCGACGTCGTAAGACTTGCCGTTCAGCTCAATCGTGCCCGACGTCAGCAGCCGCGTAAGAGAGATGTAGTGCGATGCATTGCCGGCGCCTGCGCCCTTACGGCTGACACCGTTCTGGCCGTGAACCACGGGCGGCTTCCGCGAATTGAAAACAAGATCAAGCGAGAAATCATCGGAAATGGCTTGCAGGCGCTGCTCGCCGTTATTCCATTGCACCTGCCAGTTACCATTCCAGACCTTGTGCAATTCGAGGCTCGCGCCGGCGACTCCCGGTCCGCCACGATTCAGCCGCTCGGTGTGATAGAAGCGCTGGCCATCGAGATCGCTCAATGCGAGATGAGCGAGATACAGATCGCGAACCGCCCAATCCCCCTTCAACTCGTCATCGCGACTCACCGCCTGGCGAAAGAAGGTCAACTCGAAGCCGAAGCGGTGACCGTCGGCAGATTTCAGGTTGCCGGTGTAATACCACCACTCGGTTTTGTACTCGGGATGGTCGAAGTGGTCGCGTGGGAACTCGTACCGGTAGCCCGGCAGCGCCTGCTGATATTGCGCTGCCAGCACGCCCGGGAACGTGAGGAGCAACAATGCTGCAGCCAGCCTACTCGTCATGCACCACCTCAATCGGGTTCAACCGGGTGGCGACGCGTGCCGGATAGAACGCCGCGAGCACGGTCGCGGCGTAGACCAGGCTCAAGGCGCCGAGCAGGACTGCAATCGGCCAGTGAAAGCGAATCGTCCAGCCGAAGGACTGCTTGTTGATGACGAAGATCAGCAGCAGCGACAGCACCACGCCCAGCGCCAGTCCGGCGACATTGGAGAGCAGGCCGATCAGCCCCGCTTCAAACAGAATCAGCTTTCGAACCTGTGGGATTTGCGCGCCCAGGAAACGCAGCAGCCCCAACTCGCGCCGCCGGTCGATGACCAGCGCCAGCAGTGCTCCAGCGATGCCTACGATCGCGACCACGACGGCGATCACCTCCAGCGCATAGGTGATCGCGAAGGTACGATCAAAAATCCGGATCGCTTCGCGCCGCAGACTGCGATTGGTCAGTAACAGCAGATCGTGCCCGGCAATGACCTTCTCGACTTCCGCCTTCACCGCCGCAACATCGAAGCCCTGCGCCACATAAACCGCAAGATTGGAAGGCGCGGGATCGGGAAGATAACGCAGTGCGGTAGACCGATCGATGACGACAAAGCCCTTCTCACTGCCGTAATCGTAAAACACATCGATGACGCGAAAGCGGACACTGGCCGCGCCCAGCGGCAGCGTGATGGAATCGCCGGAGCGCAGATGATGCTTGTTCGCGAAAGGCTCGCTGATCACGGCGTTGTTGCCTTCACGCAGCTCGGCATCAACAAGCGCGGCCGAGCGGCCCGAGAGGAACTCGACCTCGCCCATATCGTGATCGCCGGTCGTGTCGGCTGAGCCGAGGGTGGCGGGCTGGCCCTGATAGCTGATCTCGTAGCCGCGGAAGCGGTCGAGGCCGGCGACGCCGGGGAGCTTCGCGATTGCATCGGCGATGGCAGGATCGATGGTGGGATGACGGTCGGCAGCGGGATCGCCCGCGGGACGCAGGAACAGGTCGGCGCGCAGCTGATTGTTCATCCAGACTTCGACGGTCTGGCGGAAGCTGCCGACCATGATTCCAACTGCCGTGGTCATTGCGATCGCCGTCGAGAGTGCGCCGACAAGTACTGACGTCCGGCGCAGCGATGACGCCAGGCTGCGTGAAGCCAGAAACGCTTCGACCCCAGCGATTCGTCGCAGGAGGCCGGAGGAGACCACCGTAAGCCCCGCCACTAAGGCAGGAATCGCAAACGCCGAGGCGGCGATAAACAGCAGCGCCGCGGCGTATCCGAAGAGCGCTTTCCCGGCCACCGGAGGCGCGAACGATGCGGCTGCTCCCAACACGGCAAGAGCCAACGCGATCCAAAGATCACGAACCTTGTGCACGCGTGCGGTATATTCGCGCTGCGCGCGCGCCATCGCTTCGACGGGCGAAACCAGCGAGGCTTCGCGCGCGGGGGAAGCTGCTGAGGCGAGCGACAAGCCGACGCCAATCGCCAGCGCCAGCAGCACGGTGGACGTCGTTAGCTCGATCGGGGCGGGAGTGCTGCTAACGTAAAGACCCTCGACCGTCGCACCCAGCAATCGCACCGCGCCAATTGCCATTAGACGGCCGAGCACGATTCCCAATAACGCGCCCGCGACGCCCAGACATACGGCCTCGCCGAGAAACGCCGCCATCACGCCGGCGCGACTGGCGCCCAGCGCTCGCACAATACCGATCTCTGGCCTTCGGCGCACCACCGAAACGGAAATCGTATTGAAGATGAGGAATGCGCCGACCACCAGCACGACATAGCTGAGGATACGCAGGTTCCAGCGAAAGGCGCTGAGCATGCGGCGATTCTCGGTCGTCTGGCTGCCTTGGCGGCGAAACTCAACCCCGGCGGGCAGCGCCGCCCGCAGACGCTGCTCCCAGGTTTCCAGCGCGGGCTTCGCGGGAACTTTGACGAGGATGCGATCTACCCGGCCGTCGCGATGCAATACCCGCTGCGCCGTAGCGATGTCCATGAGCACGAGCCCACCGCTGTCGCCGGCGTTCTTCAAGACGCCGCGCACGTTGTACTCGCGCACCTCGTCGTCGGTCTGAAGGGCAAGCTTTTCACCCGGTTTGACGCCGATCGAATCGCTGACCCAGACGTTGTCTCCATTCAGAATCTGATTCGCATCACCTGCCGAGACCGCGTCCAATCCAATTCCCGGCGGACGATCGCCGACCAGATCGAGGCCGATCAGAGGCACGGCTTGTCCGGTTTTCGCCACGACGACGTAGTCGTCGATGCGGGGATAAGCCTGGAGTGCGTAAGGCAAGGTTGCCAGCGTGGCGATCACGCGGTCGGGAACGCCGCCAACGGCGGTGACTTCGAGATCGGCATTGCCGGTCAGCGTTTGCATGGAAGAACGAAACGAACCCGCAGCCGCATCACCGGCAAGCTCAATCGCGAGAACGACGGCAACTCCCAAGGCCACCGCGAGTATGGTGAGCAGGGTGCGTACCGGCTCGCGTCCTAGCGGACGCACGACCAGGCGATAGAAGATGCGCAGGCGCGGAATCATCAGCCCAGCACCTCGGCGATACGGCCATCGCGCAGCCGGAGGGTGGTGTCGGCAAAGTCGGCAGACTCCATACTGTGCGTCGCCATCAGGATTGCGGTCTGCTGATCATCCGCGATGCGGCGCAGAAGCGCCAGAATAAGGTTGCCGGTTTGCGTATCGAGATTGCCGGTGGGCTCATCCGCCAGCAGCAGTTTGGGAGCGTGGACCATGGCACGCGCGATGGCCACTCGCTGCATCTGTCCGCCGGAAAGCTGATGCGGCATGCGCCCGCCCAGATCTCCCAACTCAACCAGATCCAACTGGCGCTGCGCGCGTTCGCGCGTGTCCTTCTCGCCGGCCAGCAACAGCGGCAACTCGACGTTCTCCAGAACAGTTAACGTATTCAGCAACTGAAACGACTGAAAGATAAAGCCGACTTTCTCTCGCCGCAGCCTGGTAAGACCCGCATCGTTCAACTCCGAGGTCGATTCGCCTTCCAGCAAAACGCGCCCTGACGTCGGAAAATCCATCGCTCCGGCGAGATTGAGCAGGGTCGATTTACCGCAGCCACTGCGGCCAACCAGCGCAATGAATTCGCCGTAATCAACTTTCAGCGAGACCGCGCTCAACGCGTCCACGCGCTCGCCGTCGGTGAGATAAACCTTGCTGACCTTCTCCAGTCGAAGCAGGCGGACGGCGCCGGAGCAGTCTTGCTCAGTAGTCGCGGCGTGCGGCTCGGTTGTGTCCATGAGAATTCCGGGATTTCGTTCGAATGCTGCGCTTCTTTAGATGGTAGCGGAAATCAGAAAGAATCGAGCATGGCTGGCGTTACGACGGGTGTGGGCGTGAGTAAAATAGTCGACGGAAAAATTATGAAGGCCGCTACTCTCACTGCACCAGCCGACATCTCTCAGCATCCGTTGAAAATTGCCGATGTACCGAAGCCGGCCCTCACGCCCGGCCACGTGCTGCTCAAGGTACGCGCCTGTGGCGTCTGCCGCACCGATCTGCACATCGTCGAAGGCGACCTGAAGCCGCGGATCGACCACGTAATTCCCGGCCATCAGATTGTGGGCGAGATCGTGGACGGCGGGACCGCAGAGCTCCCCACCGGAACCCGCGTGGGGGTTTCGTGGATCGGGGGCATCGACGGAACGTGCTGGTATTGCCGGCATGCCATGGAGAATCTCTGCGATACGCCGACCTTCACCGGCTACACCGTGAACGGTGGTTATGCGGAGTATGCCTTGGCGCGGGCGGACTTTGTTTTCCCGCTGCCGCCGGAACTCGACGATTTGCATGCGGCGCCGCTGTTGTGCGCGGGCATCATCGGATTTCGCAGTCTGCGCGTGGCTGGCACGCAGGAAGGTGAGCGTGTAGGGCTCTTCGGATTCGGCGCCTCGGCCCATCTCGCCATCGATGTGCTGCGGGCGTGGAACTGCGATGTGTACGTTTCCAGCCGGGGAGAGTCGCATCGCAAGCTGGCGCAATCACTCGGTGCCAAGTGGGTGGGCACCGAGCTGGAGCGGCCACCGGTGGAACTGGACCGCGCGGTCACCTTCGCGCCCAGCGGCGATGTCGTCATCGCCGCTCTGTACAGCCTGCGCAAGGGTGGGGTGGTCGCCATCAATGCCATCCATCTCGACCGTATCCCGCAATTTGATTACGACCGCCTGCTGTGGGGCGAACGGCAAATCCGCAGCGTCGCCAATATGACGCGGGAGGACGCGCGCGATTTCCTGAAGCTGGCGGCCGCGATCGGCATGCAACCGAAGGTGACATCGTTCCCGCTCGATCAAGCCAACGAAGCACTGCTCGCGGTCAAGCACGACGCCATCGATGGAGCTGCCGCGATTCTTCCCTACTGAAGCTTGGCGTAGTTCGAGTTTGTCGTGGTCACCTGCAGTTGCTTCGCCGTAGCGTTCAGCACGGTCTGCTGAGCATAATTCGTTCCATCCGGCAGGCTGGCCATGGTCACCGCAAGGGTCACCGCATCCTTCGGTTCGTCCATGTAGGTGTTGACGTTGATGCTGGTGATCTTGTGGGTGCTGGGGTTGAAACCGATCGTCATCTGATCGCCCGGTTTGGCGTAATCCTTGAAAACAATGTTGACCCCGCTGGCGCCGAGGTTTTTGTCGAGCGAGACATTCTTTTTCTGGATCGCCTGCTGGATGAGATTCGAGTTGGGCGGGACGTAAAGCGACAACAGGCTCTGCACCTGCTGCATGTAGTCCTTCATCTCCTCGGTCTTTTTCTCGACGATGTGCTGGCGCAAGCGTCCGCCCTGGCGCTGCTGTTGCGGCTGCGAGCCCAGAGGAATTTTCTGGACCTGCCCGTCCGGCCCGTAGGAACACTGGTAAACCCGCTCCGGCTTCGCCTCGCCTTTGAGCGTGATCTGGCTGGTCTCAATCCACTGGTATTGACGCAGCTTCTGCTTGTTCTGCGCCGCGGCTTGTTTCAGCGCCATCGCTTTCTGCTGCAGTTCGCCGCTGGAACCGGAGCCCATCTGCGCCGCTGCCGGCAGCGACGATCCCACCAGCGCCATGCCGACCACGACCAGGGAACCCAGCAAGAGCCCGGAACTTCTCCTCACCCCATTTCTTCTCACGGCCACTCTCCAGTCTTCAAAGATAGCTTTCGTCGTGCAAGCGCAGGTCTGACCGGCAGCTCGCATTCGCGGGTTACCACTATTACAGAACCGGCCTGGGTTTGGCTAGATTTTTTGCCGCTACTGCACGCGGGTAAAGCCGAGCAACGGCACCATGCGCGCGTGGGCAGCGTCCCAGTATTCCGCCTGCTGAATATCGACCTTCATCAGGATGAGCGCGGGATCGTCGACTCCGCCGCGAAACCATGCCGCGTACTCCGGACGCCACAACTGCCGGGCAAAGGCGCGGTCGCGCACGAGTTCGCAGAAGCCGCTCACCGAGACGTACCGCTGTGAGGCGGCGTCGGCGTAAGAGAGATTCACCTGCCGCGAGGTGCGGACCGCCTCCGCCTTTTCGCTGTGATCGCTGCACAAAAACCAGAGCACGCCGCTGGTGTCTGGCGGATGGCTCATCATCGGACTGCTGTGTAATGTGCCGTCCGGACGCTGGGTTGTGAGGATTGCAATCGGAATACCGCTGACAAGTTCGTTCAGGCGCGCGATAGGATCAGACACCTCAGCCATGCATGCTCCTTTGAGTCTTGGCTAAGAGGCCGCAGGCTTGGCCGCCGCTGCGGCGGTAAAGTCCGCAGCTACGTCTGCCGGCTTCCAGCCGTTTCCAGAGTACACCTTGAGAACTTTACCATTCGCGCCGATCAGCACCGTGCTGAGATTGTGGTAAATCTGCCCGTTCTTGACGTCGTAAGCCAAGCCAAAAAAGCTGGCGGCCTTACGCACCTCGTCCGGGGAGCCTGAGGCGAATTGCCAGTGCCGGAACTTGGGATCGAAGCGGCCGGCAAAACTGGCGCCATAGGTACGCAGCTCCTCCGGCTTGTCGTGCTCGGGGTCGATGCTGATGCTCAACAGTTGCGCCTTGGCAAACGCGTCGGGATTTTTTTGCAGCTCCTGCATGATATCGGCGAAGTTGTGGCTCATGCGCAGGCAGTAATCCGGGAACGGGCAGCGGGTGTAGATGAAGGTGACCAGCAGCGGCTTGCCGCGAAACTGCTGGAAATGAATCGTCGCGCCGTTCTGGTTAACCAGCGTGAAGTTGGGAACGGCATCGCCCGGCTGCGGGATGTGCAGGGGAGAGGTAGCGTCGGCAGCGGCGCTGGTTTTGGTGAAGCTGATGTCGTGAAGCTCGGCGTCATTGCCGACCACCAGCGTGGCATGCACCTGATCGCCGGGGGCAATGGCGCGAAACACCCACGTATCATCCCCGCTCACGATATACGGCATGGTCATGGCTTCCATGTAGCCGGGGATTTCCTGGCTGGCGATCGTGAGCTGGCGGTTTCCGGCGTCGACCGCGACCACGCGACCTTGCAGATCGTAATGCTTAGCCGGGGGTTGATGAGAACAGGCGGCGAGAAAAAAACCTAACGAGCAGCACACAACAAGCAACGCGCAAAATCTGTGAATCGACATGCCTGCTCAATTCTAGAGCAAGGTCGCGCGCCGATTCCAGGCATCAACCCGTCACCGCCTTCAGGACTTTGTAAAAATCCTGCAGCCCGTTGAAGATGATCTGTATCCCGATGCAGACCAGGATAAAAGCCGACAGGCGAATGAGAATGCTGGTTCCGGTCGGCCCCAGCAGACGTTGCAATCCCTCGGAAAACCAATAACACAGAAAAATAACGATCCCGATACAGAGGATCCCGATGACCGCCATCAGTGCGCTCATGAGCAGTTCCAGGTGGGTTTCGGTGTGAAGGTTACTGCCCAGCGTGAGCGCGACGGCGATCGATCCCGGGCCCACCGTCAGCGGCATGGTGAGCGGATAGAACGCTTGCGAGAGGATGGCCTGGTTGCTGGGGGGAGCCTCGAGCTGCTTATCGCGAAGATCGTCCGACTTGTTGAGGATGCGCCATCCGGCAACGGTTACGACCAATCCCCCGCCGATCTGGACCGCAGCCAGGCTGATGCCGAAGAACTGCAGGATGTATCCGCCGATGAACAGCGCGCCCACCAGCAGCATCGCGCCATTCACTGCAACCCGCATGGCAACGGAGCGGCGAACGGCGTTGGAATAGCCCAGCGTCATCTCGGCAAAAATCGGCGCCATCCCAAACGGGTTGACGATGGGCAGCAGCGCCGCAAAAATTAACAACACTTCCTTGATGGCAGCTTTCATGCAAGTCTCTGAGCATAGTTCAGATAATTTGCCATTGCCAATCGTGCGGTCGGCTTTTGATTGACGCCGCTCCACAATGCGGGTTCAATGGAGCGGCACCACCAGCCAGAGTAGCCGGGTACAGTTATGGCCATTCCCCCTCGCACCTACGGAGCGCTTCAGGTCAGATTGCGCGAGTCGCTGATCACGCGGGCCCTGGTTTTGCCCATCCAGCGATTCATTCATATTCAGGGCATCAGCAGTATTGCCCTGCTGGCAGCCGCGGTCATCGCCCTGGTGTGGGCGAACTCGCCGTGGCATGACTCCTATCACCATGTGTGGGAGATGGAGCTGCAGCTTTCGCGGCTCAACCTGCCGGTACACGCCTGGATCAACGACGCGCTGATGGCGATCTTCTTCTTCCTGGTCGGCATGGAGATCAAGCACGAGATCGTACATGGCGAACTGGCCGACATCCGGCGCGCAGCCCTGCCGGTATTCGGCGCGCTGGGAGGAATGATCGTTCCCGCCCTCTTTTTTGCGGTGCTGAACCATGGCCAGCCCGGACAGCATGGCTGGGGCGTGCCGATGGCGACCGACATAGCATTCTCGCTGGGCGTATTGGGAATGGTGAAGGGCATCCCGCCCGACCTGAAGATTTTTTTGCTGACCCTGGCGATCGCCGACGATATCGGCGCCATCATCGTCATTGCCGTCTTCTACAGCGGATCGCTGGACCGCGGAGCTCTGTTCGTTGGCCTGGTGATTCTGGGCGTGATTTTTCTCACCCTCAAGCTCGGCATGGTGCGTCCGATTTTGTACTTCGTGCTGGGCGTCGGCTTCTGGATCGCGATCCTGCGCTCCGGCATCCACGCCACCATCGCCGGCGTGATTCTCGGCTTCATGGTGCCGACAACCGCCCCGCTGTCGCTTACCGATTTTCAGGACATGGCAACCCAGATGGCGCGCAATTTTCGTGACGCCATGGCACGTGGCGATGTGCAAGGCGCCAAGAACCTTCTCGGCAGCTTCGATGCCCTGCTCAACAACACGGAATCGGCGTCGGAGCGGCTCACCCGCCTGCTGAATGATTGGGTGTCGTTTCTCGTTCTGCCGCTGTTTGCCCTGTCGAACGCCGGGGTAACGTTCTCAGCCGGCGCCTGGGGCGAGCTGGCGAGCAGCCGGATCGCCTGGGGCATCGTGCTGGGGCTGGTCGTGGGTAAGCCGCTGGGAATCGTCGGTTTTGCCGCCGCCGCCGTGCGGGCAGGACTCGCCCAGATACCTCCGAGCGTCAACTGGAGACAGCTCACGGCGGTAGGCATGCTGGCCGGAATCGGTTTTACGGTCTCCATCTTCATCAGCTCGCTGGCCTTCGCTGATCCAGGTCACCTGATGGAGGCCAAAACCGCAGTGTTGGCCGCATCTGTCATCTCCGGTTTGGTTGGCTATGTGGCGCTGCGCGATCGTAAGCCAGCTGAACTGCCGGCAGAAGTGCAAGCTTCCACCCATGCCTAAGCTAGGCGATTTACGGTGGTTTGGGTCGCTAAACGAGTTACAATTTGGCAGTTCTGCGATCCAGACGAGTTCCGCGCTTGAGCTGGATGGGGTAGAAAAGCGCGCACATCTCCGTCAGCAGCACATCCGTTAGCGAAACTTCGCCGGGCGAAATACCTGGCGCACCGTCGATTGCTTACATGCAGTAGCTGGCTGGACGCATCTCCGGCCCGGCACCTCAATGAAAGGAAAAATTATGCGTTCCCGAATGTCAGCGCTCGTGCTCAGCCTGGTTATAGTTCTGGCGTTTGCCGCCTGCAGCAAGAAACAAAGCGAGAACCAGCCGACCAGCGACAATTCCATGCAGCAGTCGAATCAGGCGGCGACCACCGGTTCGCAGCCCATGTCGTCCTCCAATACTCCGGCGCAACCGCCGGCGGCCGCGCCGCCGCAACAGATGGCGCAAACTCCTCCGCCACCGCCTCCGCCGCCTCCGCCGCTCGTAGTGCCGGCGGGTACCAGCCTGGTCGTGCGCATGGGTAACACCATCGACACCAAGACCGCAAATGCGGGCGATTCCTTCACCGGCACGCTGGCGCACTCGGTAGCCGTGGATGGAGTGGTGGCGATTCCGGCCGGCGCAGGCGTCTCCGGCACGGTGGTCGATTCCAAGTCGCCCGGCAGATTTAAAGGCGAAGGTGTATTGACCGTCGCACTGACCTCCATCGAGGTCAACCATGTGCCCACTACCATTCAAACCTCCGCTTACACGCAGAGCGTCAAAGGCAAAGGCAAACGGACTGCGGTGGCAACCGGCGGCGGCGCGGGCGGCGGCGCTTTGATCGGCGGCTTGGCCGGCGGTGGTAAGGGAGCGCTGATCGGCGGTCTGCTCGGGGCCGGCGGCGGCGCTGCGGTCTCAGCTTTCACCGGCAACAAAGACCTGCAGATTCCGGCGGAATCGGTCGTGACTTTCAAGCTGAGCAATCCGATTACGGTGAAGCGCTCCGCCAAGCACTCATCCAGCGACGAGTCGAACCCTAATCAGTAGCAGCGAATCAGCGGCGATGCTCAAGGGAACGGTATGGCAGCCGTTCCCTTTGCAACCAGAGAGGCAGGCTTTGGAGCCTCAAGCGGCCTCCCGCCGGTGAATATTGTCGCGGACGCGGTTGCGCATGGCTTGCGTCCAGTCGGTCATCCCATGATTGCGACGGCCGTGCTCCTCGGCTTGGTGCATGATCTCATCTTCCGTACCGCCGCTGGTCTCCCAACGGCAATCGGCATTTCCGGCATCAGCGCAGCGAAAGGTCAGGTCGGTACCGCCGTGACTGGTGTTCATGGAATACGCTGACGCACTGGTCCGGCGCGACAGGTCAGCCTGATTGAAGCCGGCGTGGGGTTCGGGTTTCTTGTTGGTGGTAGCGCGTTCACTCTCCCGCCGCACCGCTTGCGTCATGTTGTCATCCAGGCTTCGGTCCATCGATTTCTTCTGACCATTACGCGTTCCCGCGGGATCATTAGTGGACACCACGCGACGCTCGTCGGAGGTGTTGCCCCAGTTTTCCGTGCCGGTAGACGGAGCCGACGGATTGATGCCGCCATTTCGCGACCTGAGATCGGGATTCGGAGAAGAAGGATTCCGGGTATTTGAATTTTTCGTGGTTTTCGGCATAAATACTCCCCACTTGTAGGATGGCGGGGATTAGGCGGCAGGTGGGGTGCCATCGAAAGCTGCGCCGCGAATTCCCAAGCTGATGGGGTGAGAAGGTATGCTATTTCGCCGCTGAATTGATCCGGGCGCGCCGCTGCTTCACCCAGCCTTCTTTGTTGACCTGCCGGCCGCGGGCCACGGCCAAGGCATCCGGCGGAACATCGTCGGTGATGCACGATCCAGCGCCCACATAGGCGTCGCGCCCGATGCGGACCGGCGCGACCAGGGTTGAATCGCTGCCAATGAACGCGCCGTCTTCGATGGTCGTCACGCTCTTGGTCACGCCATCATAGTTGCAGGTGATGGTTCCCGCGCCGACGTTCACGCCGGCTCCGATTTCGGCATTGCCCAGATAGCTAAGATGGTTCGCCTTCGAGCCGGCGCCCAGCCGCGTCCTCTTCAGCTCGACGAAGTTCCCTACGTGAGCATTCTCTCCCACGTCGTTCTCGGGACGCAGGTGCGCATACGGCCCGAGTTCCGCCCCACTGCGGATGGTGGAATCCTCCAGCATGCAGCCCGGTCGAATCAGAACCTTGTCGCCAATTTCGCAATTGGAAATGACGGAATACGAACGAATGCGGCAATCGGAGCCGATCTTAGTTTTCCCAATGAGCTGTACGAAGGGCTCGATCACGGTGTCGGTTCCGATCTCGACGTCGGCATCGATGTCACAGGTCTCAGGACGAAAGATCGTCGTCCCCGCCTCCATCAGCTCGCGGGCTTTCCGGGCGCGCAGCTTGGCATCTAGTTCGGCCAATTCAATGCGCGTGTTGACGCCCAGCACTTCGGCGGAATCGTCGGCCTTCAGCGCGACAACCTTGTCGCCCGCCTTGCGCAGCAACTCGGCGATATCGGTCAGGTAATACTCGTGATGAGCATTGTCGGTGCCCAGCTTGCCGATGTGCCTGTACAGCGGGCCAGTGGCGAAGGCGTAGATGCCGGAGTTGATTTCGCGCTGCTGCGCCTGATCCTCGCGTAGCGCCTTTTGTTCGATGATGCGGTCGATTTCATCGCTGGGCTTGCCTTTCAGACGACGGCGGAAAATTCGTCCGTAGCCGGTGGGGTCGGCCGGCTCCGCTGTGAGCACCGTCATGGCTGCCTTGCGGTCGAGATGAAAGTCGCGGACGCGAGCGATTGTCTCCGGCGTGATGAGCGGAACGTCGCCGGACAAAACCAGAACGTTAGCGAACTCTTTCAGCGCCGCGCGCGCTTCCATCATCGCGTGGCCGGTGCCGCGCTGCTCGCCTTGCAGAACGAAGCCGATGCCGGTTTTCTCCAGCGCCGCGCGCACCGCATCAGCTTCGTGACCGATGATGGCGAAGATGTTCTGCGCCGGAACCACCTGCGCCGCCGCGGCGACCACATGCGCCAGCAGCGGCTTGCCGCCAATCTCGTGCAGCACTTTGGGACGGCGCGACTGCAATCGCGTGCCTTTGCCGGCGGCAAGGATGGCGATGGCGAAGCGAGGTTGTGGCTCTGGCTTACTCGAAGATTTCTTAGGCATCTTCACCAACTTATTTGACCACAAAGACACAGACGTCCTGCGGGGAGATTTCTTGAAGTCGTCTGTGTCTCGGTGTTGATCCAGGGTTACTTACGCGCATCGCGAACAGCAGTCACTTCCGCCTCGCGCCCGTCCATCATAAGCTGCAGTAAATCGCGAGCAACGTGGCGGGTGTTATGGCGCGCGATCAATCCTTCCGTCGAGTGCACCTCTTCCACCAGATAGTCGCCGAGAACCGCCCTGACGCCCAGCCTCTCGATTTCCTCGATGTCGGCTTCAATCTGCGACTGCCCCTGTTCGGCATACTTGCGCGCCAGCTCGGGAGATGCCGGGGTGCGGTTTACCAACGCATAATCGAAGAAGTCGTGGCGCGCATGCTTGTACAGGGCATGAATGTGGTCCGAAGCCGAGAGCCCCAAACTCTCATTCGCCTGCGTCATCAGGTTGCAGACAAAAACTTTCACCGCAGCGGAATTCGCGATGGCGCGCGAAACGTCGCGCACCAGAAGATTCGGGACCAGGCTGGTGAACAACGATCCCGGCCCGATGGTAATCAGGTCTGCGCTGGCGATGGCTTCGATGGCTTTGGGCAGCGGCTTGGCATTCGCCGGCGCCATACGCAGCTCCACGATCCGCCGATGGCTGGCGGTGATGTTGGTCTCGCCGCGTACGAATGAGCCATCATCCATGATGGCGTACAACTGTGCGTTGGCGGTGGTGGCGGGATAGATGTGCCCGCGCGTCGCCAGGATCGTCGAGGACAGCTCCACCGCCTGGCTGAAATCGCCGGTGATCGCGGTCATCGCCGAAAGAAATAGATTGCCGAAGCTGTGGCCGCCCAGTCCTTCTCCCGAGGGGAAGCGGTACTGAAACAGGCGCGAGAGCAGCGCTTCCTCTTCCGACAGAGCGACAATGCAGTTGCGGATATCGCCCGGCGCGGGTAGATTCAGCTCCTTGCGCAGCCGCCCGCTGGATCCCCCGTCATCGCTGACGGTCACGATGGCGGAGAGTTCGGAGATACAGGGCAAATCGTCAACCGGCGTCGCCTCACCGGAGACGCTCGCGTGCCGCTTTAATCCATGCAGCAGGGTCGACAGGCCGGTGCCTCCGCCCATGGCGACCGTCTTAATCGGACGTACACCGCCGGAATGGGAGTAATTCGGCATATTCGATTAGAC